>Ga0326727_10004982_pt1 | contig 38670 bp, 48 predicted proteins | sample MB2enrmetagenome_FD_207643 | JGI IMG/M metagenome (GOLD analysis project Ga0326727, IMG submission 207643) | Lab enriched peat soil microbial communities from McLean, Ithaca, NY, United States - MB29MY | ecosystem: Environmental > Terrestrial > Soil > Wetlands > Peat | place: USA: New York...
GGGCAATCCTTTTCGACCTGTTGCTCGACCACGATAGTGCGTCCGCCGTTGATGAAGTGCCGAGACTCCAGCGCCAGAGCCTCAGAGATTCGCATCCCCGTCGCCGCAAGCAAAACGTATAAGTATCGCTCCTCATCTGACTCGGCTGCGGCGATAAGGGCGTTGATACCATCGACCTTCAAGGCAGGGCGCTTCTGCTTGCTATACACGACGACCGGAAGGTCGATCACGTCGTTGTTCCATTTCCTCGGATACAACGGCTCACCATTTGGTGCGAGCTTCGAGTCCACGATCTGCTTAGCATACAGGCAATACTTCTCGCAGGTGCGTGGCGACAAGCCTGCGGCGACCATCTTCTTCACCAGAGGCTTGAGCGAGAGGTTATCGACCGCCGAGAGAGGCAGGTCGCCGATTGTTGGCAGAATCCACTTGTTCAGGGCTCCTATGATCGACGTGGCATCTTGGATCGGTCTGCGGTTGCGGCTCGTGGCTTCCTGCAAATAGATTTTCCCCTGCTCCCTGAAAGTCAGACCCTCATTCAGAACGATGCGATTGAACCGTTCCTGCGAGTTCGCACCTTCACGGTTGAGAATTTCTTTTGCTCTTACCTGAAGCTGAGGACGAGTCAGTCGCTCACTGACGTGAGCCACTTTGACGCTGACGAGCTTGCGCTTTTCAATACCCGGTTGATCTAAGCGAAACCTGACCTTCCACCACTTTCCACGTTTAATCAGACAACCAGACTGATTGCGGCGTGACATGGACTTTCGTGTCCTGTTCTGCCGCAAAAGCTGCGCTATTGTGGAATCGACATTAATACTGCTGGAAGGAACTTGCAACGGGGCAGAAGTGGCATCGCCGATTTGCTCTTGGTTGGCCCCGACCAACTCTGGGGCCGGATTGTCTGTTGCTGCGATTCGGCGGGCTGCCGTCAGGCTGTTGTAGCCTTCTGGTTCCGGAACGCTGCACGGATCGAAAGTGGAATGAAACTCCCCTTCTAATCCTTTCGATGAACCCTCTGGGGTGAGCCAGCACTGCTTGATCTCTGCCACTTCATAAACCACCTACATTGATGGGCGGTTCCCACTGAAGGGCGCTACATAACAGCGGGGCAACCGCAGCCCCATAGCATCCGCCTTACATCTACTTCTACTTCATACAACCTCTGCTTGACGCTCAGGGCTTAAGGTCCGCACGCCGGGCATAGACATACCGCCCAAAACGTTCATTTCCGTCCCAAGCCCGATAAACCAGTCCAACTTCGCAGAGACGCCGGAGGCTGGCTCGCAGCGTGCCAAGTCGCAGACCTGTTTTCTCCCGGAGTTTTGAGATCGAATCCCAGTCAAAGATGTTCCGGCTTGAGATCAACGGGCCTTTTGGGGACGTGGAATGCAGATAACGCAGCACCACGGCGTCGATGTCCTGTTTGTATGTCGGTCGATATGTCATAAATTTCTTCAGCCCCGCCTGCTCTCATCAGGTCTTTCGGCTGCCCTTATTTCCTCTTATGACAAGTACTGGAGATTTGATTTCGGTTTGCAGATTTTCAACCATCACAGTTTCAACGGCTTGCAGATTTGGTGGGCCGTTCTCAGTCAGCAGCGCGGGGCTCGGCCCCCAGCGAAGAGTTAAGTCCAATGCCGTGCAGTAGGGGCTTGCTCACGGTTTTGTCTCCTGCTTCCGAATCGTTGTAATCCGGGGTATCGGGCCGCCCGGTGCGGGCTCCCATTCGATGTACGCTTCGTAAGTCTGGCCGGGCACGTCCTCGAAGCCCATGTCCTTGACCCGCTGGAAGGTGAAAAGCAGACATGCGGTTTCGAGCCAGTATTCGTGGTGCTGGTCGTTGCGCTTCATCTCCCAACGGATGTCACTCTGCCACTTGCGCATGAACTGCCGAACGACCGCCGCAACAGAGATGCGCTTGGCGCGGATGAGACCCATTGTGCCTTCCTCAGAAAGCTCACCACCGTTCTTGTCGTGCTCGGTGACCCAGACGACGAGGCTGCCTTCTGGCGTGCCGTCTTCGAGAAGCTCCACGCCTCCCCATTCGATCCTGCGGCCCACGCGGCGCAAAGAACCGCTCACACTGCCCGTGCGCCGTTCATAAGGATTGACCTTTGAGATTTTCATCACCGCACCGCCTTCATTTTCATGTGAGCGTACTTGGGGAAGCCGTGCTTCCCTGCGAGCGCAGGATTGCGCTTCACAGCCCGGCTGTACCTGTAACGGGCATTGGTGTCCTTGGAGCCGTAATTCTCTTTCATCTCGTCCAGATCGATCTGCTGGAGCCGTGCATGGAGTTCATTGGATTCTTTGATGTACTTAGCAAGCATCTTCCATGCCCGGTCGGCATACTTCCTGTCCGATTTCTTATCCGAGTAGAAGCCGAGACCATGGCCGGGATTCTCGCAAGTCACGAAGCCTACGAAGGTCCACGGCGACTTGTCGCCCTTGTCCCAACCCTTCTTAGTGTCAACTGGACAGTACCCCTCGGCGAACGCCTCGTACATGCGAATGCCAATACTGTCGTCCATGTCTTGCGTAGACTTGAACTGATGATCTGCGCCGATCCACATTTCTTTGCCCTTGACGAGGACAACGTAGGCGTGCCACTGGGGATTTTGCTTCTTGAGTTTTGCGTCCAGTTTCCTGAGCCGGGAAACGATGCGATCCACTTCGGCCCAAGTCTTCCGTGTTTCAACATCGGTCTTGATTTTGGCTTCCATCTACCTCTCCTCGATTCAAGTTTTCACGTCAACTTCAGGATACAGCGTTCGATGAGTAAAACTGGGCGTCGGAATCCGATCATCAAAGTTTTTAAGTTTCATAATTTCAAGGGCTTGCAGGACTTTCGCTTCTTGTTCAGGCCGAGGTTTTGTCTTGTCGGCCCCCGGAATTTTGGTTTTTGCACTGATAAGACTCATGGCTTCTCGATTTGCATTTCCATCTTGCGCCCCTGCTTATCCGTGGCAATGACAAGGATGGGGAATTCGCTCGCCAGAGTGTTGGCCCCACCTTGCAGTTCGGCTCCGGTGTGGATGATTTGATCGCTTTCCTTGCGTGGAATCCTTCCCCATGCGGTGCCGCCGTTAGCACCTTTCATTTCCAGTGTGACAGGGAACTTCATGTCCGAAGCGTGAAGCTCCTCAAAGAATTTGTCGATCTGATCGTTCGTCGTCTTACTCAGCATTTGTATCTCCTTTGGTGGCTTAACTACACGATCAGTTTCTCAGGTAGGGTGGAGGCCACCTCAAGGAGAAAGGACTGAAAAGTACTAGAGCATTGGTTACAATTTTCTCTAACTTGACGAGAGTTCGTCTCGAATACGGTATTTGGGGGGGGCCGATCCTCCGGTTCAGTGAAAAACCGCAGTTGACGGTCGCCGATCATCAGAACGCCTGATCTTCATATGCCTGATTGCGGCCCGAGTATTAGATAGGCAGGAAGGACGGAGCGTGCGGTTTTGTCACCCGCATGTTCTCAAGTTTGCCGACTAGCAGACCCCTTTCAGTAGGCGGCGGTTCACGGAATCGCGCAAAAAGGTGGGGATGGGTTTCGCTGACCCCGTTATCCCGTCCCCCATACCTTCGCCGGAACGGGTCAGAATTCAAAAACACGGGGTCAAAATGGACGTTCAACTCCCTCAGACAAGTTCCTTGAATTTTTCCGAAATAGCGCATCTTGCGGATCAGGGCATGATCTTCGTCGGGTGCCGAATGGGCATGAGCAGTTCTCGTTGGGACGGCTGGCAAGACCGAGCCACGGGCAACAAGCTGACGCTGGTCGATTGGTTACAAGACGGTCATAGCTTAGCGACCGTGGCCAAACGAGGGCATTCGTTTGTCCTCGACATTGACGACCCGGCTGCATGTGAGGCCCGTGGATTTAGGCAGGAATGGCTGGATGGCTACTACCGCGTTGACACGCCATCGGGCGGCACGCACAACCATGGGCTACATGACGTTACGACCGAGGAGTTGGGGAACCTGATCGATGTCTACCGGGTGATGGGAGATAAGAGTTCCGGCAAGATTCTCGAACTCAAGCTCCACAATCAGAGCGTGGCCGCCCCCACGGCGGAACGGTTCGCAGGCGACAAGAAATGCGCTGGCATATACAAGCCGCGAGTGCCGGGGTCGAAGATGAGGCGAGGGATCGTCCCTGAACTATTGGCATGGATTGCGGCGAACGGTGAGACTCCAAAGGTTTATGACGCTGCCGAGGCAACTCGCATCGACTTCCATCCGAGCTTTAGGATGGAGGACTTCCTTGAGTGCAACGAATGCTCCGAGAACAAATCGGGAATCCTCGGTGGGGCCTTGCACGTTGTCGTTGACGGCTGTCCGCTCTGCGGGAAGGAAGCCAGACAGAGCACCCTTGCGGCCGGGATCACGAAATTCATCTTTAGCGGCTACAGCTACGGTTTCATCTGCCATGCCTGCGGGGTTAATAGTCGAGTTGAATTTGAAGAAGGAATGCAGGACATGTCGCCAGACTGGCAGCCTTGGGACGGCTACATCTACCGAGATGACGATGAGTTGCTTCTCATCGGTGATCCAACTTTTACGGCTGAGCAGGCAGGCGATTGTGAAGAGGCTGTGCTGGATAGTGGCACACCCGGCGGTAGAGAGGATATTGCCGAGCAGTTCACTTATGAAGACCAAGACACAGGCAACGGCGAACGTCTTGTCAAGAAATTCGGGCTCCTGACCCGGTGGATCAGCGAAACCAACGAGTGGATGGTCTGGGGCGAGAGGGGCTGGCGGAAAGACAACGGCGGGGAATTAATGCGGATGACAAAGGCCGTCCTGAAAGACCTCGTTAATGACGCCTATGTCGGAAGCAAGCCAGACTCGCAGAAGGTCAAGCACGCAATCATCAGCGGACGACTGGAGCGCCGTAAGGCCATGATTGCCTCGGCCGGGTATGAGAAAGGCGTGTTCACGAACATCAAAGATTGGGATTCGGATGGATGGCTGCTTAACTGCGAAAACGGCGTGATTGATCTGCGAACCCAAACCTTTCGTGAACGCACACCTAATGATCTTTGCATGAAGCAGTCCCCGGTCAGCTTTGATCTCGATGCGAAATGCCCGTTGTGGGAATCCGCCATGGATAAATGGATGTGCGGCGACCAGAGTCTCATCGAATACCTGCAAGCAGCTTGGGGTGACACCCTCACAAGCGACACCACCCTTCAAGCCCTCTTCTTCAATCAAGGCGAGGGCGAGAATGGCAAAGACACGGCCTTTACCGTGATCAGCTACATCTTGGGCACGTATTGCCAGAACGTCAATTTCATGACCTTCGCCGAAACGAAGAACCATAGTGAACACCGGAATGACCTCGCCTCGCTTGCTGGCGCGGTGCGGATGGTTACTTCATGCGAATCGTCGGACGGTCACTCGCTGGACGAAGGGGTCATAAAGCAAGTTACTGGGTGTTCCCCGGTGACCTGCCGACAAATCCTCGGCAAACCGTTCACATATTTGCCGCAATTCAAGATGTGGTTCATGTCTAATTACGAGCCCTTGATCAAAGGCAACGATTGGGGAATTTGGCGGAGAGTGAAGAAGATTCCATGGAACTACATTATCCGACCAGAAGAAAAAGACCCTAATTTCACTGAGAAGCTCAAAGCTGAAGCGCCGGGCATCCTTAACTGGATGCTGAAAGGGCTGAAGCGATACATCGAACTTGGGCGCAAGCTGCCTGACTGCAAGGCCGTCGAGGATGCCACGGCGCAATATCGGAAGGACATGGACATCATCGGGCGCTGTGTCGGCGAATGCCTGACGTTCCAACCCACAGCGACCACACTTGGGTCAAAAATCTACAAGGTCTACGTCGTGTGGTGCGAAGAGAACGGCACAGTAGCTTTGAGCAGCCGACGATTCTACGCCGAGTTCAAGAAACGATATGCCGGGAAGATCAAATGGCGGGACGTGAACAAAGGGGTGCTATTTGAGGGAGTGAGGATTTCGGATGATGGTCACCACATGACCGACGACATGCTTTAGTGGTGGAAGTGGTCGAAGTGGCCGTATTTCAGAGTCCGGCCGCGTATATATACGTTTAGAAGAGACTCCGAAATTGCACCACTTCCACCACTTCCACCACGCCACAAAGAACCCACCAACGCAGCGGAGCCAATAGTTATGAAGATCGAGAACCTGAACCGAGACGAACTCGTCGCCTTGGCGCAGCAAACCTACGAAAAGAGCGACTGGACGCTGGACGATCTCCGGATTCTGCGGGCCTGCTGGACTGAGTTCGAGCAGCGCGGAGGCGACAACGCTGTCATGTTCTTCCGCCCGGCATTCTGGGGAGTGCTCAAGGTTCACGAAATTGAGACTGGTGAAGTCGATGAGGATTACGTCCGTATGCTGGAGCGCACGGGGTCGGAGATCGCTCGGGACTACCGGGAGATCATGGGGAAACTGGAACGAGTAAGACGTTCCGACCTCATGCAAGCCCCTGTGGGCCGAAAACAGCATACGTCCAAACGAAATTGATCTGATGTTCTAAAGTGTTCGCATCATTGCTGCCGTTCTTCCTGCAATCCGTGGCGTCGGCCAGCGATTCTTCAGCACTTCTTCCCACCGATAACTCACGGCCCAAAAAACACAGTATTAGTTGAAGGATGGGACGGTCAGGCCACAGATGCTTACGTTGGCGAACGACGAAGGGAATCTCATCTGTGACACCGCAGGCAGTTTTCTAGGAAAGCCGCCCCAAGTATTTCTGTAGGCACGTCTCATTTAGAAGTCTCCGCACCGAAGGAGAAACCATGAAAGACGAACTGGACGACGACCCGCTGGTTGCCGTTGCGATGGTGGACATCGCAGGCCTCTTGGACATTGAGATTTACGACGATGAGTTGCGCAAACTCGCCAAGAAAGCAGTTCAGGCTTACTACGACGACGATACCCGTGCTGCATGCTGGGAAGAGGCTATTTTTTCCGTCGTGCCGGACGATGAGGACGAGAGCATCATGATCCCGCCATCTCAGGACGAGCAAGCGCAAACGGGTGGAGTAAAACAATGAAGTTTTATATTGAACCTTCACCCCTTACGGGGCTGTCGGATGTGATGGATATTCAAGCCATCGGCATGTGGGGTGACAGCACCTTTGTGGTGGAGGCTGAGACGGAAAACGAAGCCACGGAAAAGCTGCTCGACTTGCTGGACAAGAGAGTGGCCGAGGGGCAAATCCGCCCGGCTACGGATGACGAAGCCGAAGAGTTCGCAGTGTGGCAGCGGGAGGCCATCGAGTGCCGCGAGTTCGCTGCCCAAATCCATGACAAATATGTGAAGGGGATCGGGAATGAGCAAGCCAGTTAAACGTCGTTGTCCACAGTGCGGCAAGGTGAAATTGTTCCGCGCCGATTGCAAAAGCTGCGGATGCCCGAAGCCGGGCGTAGCCCGAAAGGTGGACCCGCTTGCGGGCCGATACTTCTGGTGCCATCAGGATGGAGAAGGAGTTGGCCTTGCTGGGCGCATCATCTCACGCATCAGTTCGAACCTCTACCTTGTCCGTTATTACGACCTGTATCCGAACGGGCAGGACGGTTGGCACGACAAGATTGTCTCTGTTTCAGCCATGCACGATTGGGAAGTCTCGGATGCAGACTATCGCGCTGTCTGGCTCACCCTTCAAGATATGGAAGCGGAAGAGCAACGACAGGCAGCGCCACCAGATGCTTAGGGTCCACCGAAGCAAAACGCACGACTTTCGTGAGTTCCAAGGTGACGAGCTTTTGCTGTGCAGAGGGCTTGAGGGCATTCAAAAGAACACTGAAGGGCTATTCGTGAACTTTCAGTCCCCAATTTAGAAGCTCAATCGCAGTCTCGGAAGATCGCGGGCTATGACGCGAGGCTTCATGAAAGTCCAACAATACTGGACAAATCGCTGTGCCGACTCGATCTGAGCGGTGGTTTCGGAGGTTCGAATGCACGCAAGGCCAGAAATTCGAGAACGATTGATTGAGCGAGCAATGCTGCGCTGGTGCCAGATCGCAAAATATCCCTATCTTGACCCTCGATGTCCACCATCAAAGGCGAGGCGCAATTTCTGGCGTTTAATAAAGGCTCACCCTCAATCAGCCCAGCGTTTATCGCTGAGCCCAGTCTCCGTCTACGACCAATAGACTCAGATGTTGTAGGCAGTGATGCCGCAGGAGATTTCAGATGCCTAAGTCAAAGCACAAGAAATGTAGAAAGGCAGTAGGCTCCCAGCGGAGATGCGGGGGAAAAGCGATCGCGGAAGTTAGAGCCCGAGGGGAATGGCAGCCGATCTGTGGCCAACACGCTCTTTATTTCTTTTCTCTGCTGCGATTTTTGGGTGAGGGTCGGTCACGTCCGAAATGCAGATCAAGGGCCTGAGCATGGGCAGTTCAATGCGGCAGTTGGAGAATCAAAATGCTTGATGACGAGAAGTGTTGCGTTGGATTGAAGAGGGACGGCGGCTGGGTCAGTTGGGCATGACAGGGGCAAGAGAACCGTGAGCCATAAGCATTTTTGCGATTTCGCTGGGCACCCTTGGGAATGTAGCGATCCCAAATGCGTGTGCTTCGACCACGATGTATCCATGGAGAAAGGCAACCACAGCCAATGCGCTATTGAACTGCGTGCTTGCCCCGAGCATGAAGCTGAGGCGGCACGTAGCATAGCCGAAGCGATAGCGTCTGAGCCTGACCCTTCCTCTATCCAGAAATGGCTGGAGAGACCGCACTGCAACTGCGGCTGCGCCGAAGCCGAGTTAAGCGAGATTGTCGGGTGGTGCATCCACTGCACCCACCAATACACGCAGTACAACTCAAAGATTGAAGACCGCCACTTCCGCTTCCATTGCCCCGGTGCCCCGAGAACACTCATAAAAGCTTCACGGGAAGACTGGCGAAGCGTCAAGCAGGATAGATGCAAAGGAAATGCGCAAGAGAAAAACTGATCTGCGGTCGTGGCGGTCCATTGCGTGGAACATGAAAAGAAAATGCGCAAAAATCGATTGCTACGAGCCCGCCGTCCGACAGGTCATAACCACAAACAGGCAGGGAGTGAGGATCGTCGTTTGGTTCTGCTTGCGGCATCATGCTCAAGCAGCCGACCGGAGCATTCAGACGCCTGAGATTTTTGCGAAGGTCGAATGGTGATAGACATGCCACACTTCTGCGAACACTCCGTGCCCGTAAGCTTCGTGGACTACATATCCCTGCCCGATATTGACGGCATTATCACTCCCGCTGGCATGGATGCCTTCGTGTGTGGACGCCCGGCTGGAATCCGGGCGTTCGGCGTGTGGCTTTGTGCCGAACATGCAGACGCCATGGAGCGCGAGGCAGGGGCTCATCATCACCCATGAGGCCAGCTTGGTCTGGGTTCGATCCAAGACGGGAGACCAGATCAAAGCCTGCGGAATCTATTCTCTGTAAAAGGCGCGGATTCTCTGCGTTTCTCAGTGCTGAACGTTGTGGAATATATTTCAGGGCCGGAAAGCAACAGTACTAGTTGAATGTTGGGTCGGTCAGGACAGGGATGCTGAAGTTAGCACAACCTGTGTACAAGCTGGAGGAAAAATGAGTAGGAAAACCAAATATGCCACGATTGGCTGGACGCCGCAGGACATCTTGGACAACGTGAATGGCGAATGCGTTTGCGACGATCCGGAGAAATGCACATGCGAACCGCAATCCGACTGGTGGGAAGAATCTCTGGGTTGGACTGCCGAGCAAGCGGAGAAATTCCTTGCCGAGAATGAGCTAGAAATCATACACGCCATGATTGAGGGAGCCGGGGATTACATCCGAGAACAAGCGTGGCGAGAAGTTCATGAGAACGTTGATGAGGATGTGGCTGAGGACGTGCTCGAAAACGAGTGAACCTCACGCCACGACTGACCCGTCGTGAGGTCGTTGTACTATGCCTCTAATGCCATTCATTTTTTGATGTCTGCAATTTGCCCTCTTGCTCGCGACAAACGGTCACATCCGACCACCCTCTAACTAGTTGTTGACAAGGTGAATTGTCGTTGGGGCAGCAAAATGCGGGAAAGTGCGACAATCCTCATAGAATGATCGCTTACAAATTCCGCTCCTCGACCATGATTCCCTTCGCACTCGACATAATCTTCGAGAGCCGCCTATATTGTGCCGACTGGCGAGGTTTTAACGACATCGCCGAAGGAACGCCTGTCATTTCCTGCCCTCGTGGGCGAATGCGATACTTCAAAGCCCACGCTGATGCAGTGCAGAAGCACATGGAACGGCTACGAGTTTGCTCACTCTCTCTGACCTTCGACTCCCATCTTCTTTGGGCTCACTATGCCTCGTCTTGGGATGGGCTGGCAGTAGAGGTCGAGATTCCCGAAGTGTCCCAAAATGTCCGCAACGTAGACTACCGTGGGTTCATGTGCCCCCTCGATCCGGATCACTATAGCGTCGAAGAGGATGCTAGACGTGTGCTTTCCACCAAACACGGCGAATGGCGTTATGAACAGGAAATCCGAATCATCACTGAGTCACAGTGGTTTAACCTCGCAACGCCCGTTAGAAGGGTCATAGTCGGGTCACGAATGAACCCAGCGATGCTAGAAGGTCTGCGGATAATTTGTGAGAAAAAGAACGTTGCGCTGAGGAGAACGGGCATTGGGGACGAGGGAATCGACGCCGACTCCATTTAGGCCCGCCCTACTCAGGGCACTCGTGAACCACACCGAGTTCCCTCCCAACTGCTCCACGATGTCAATAGCTGAGTACTCGGCAAAGCTGCGGCTTACCGCAGCCTCGGTTTACGACTATTGATTGCCTCCCAACAATTTCAGGGCCAGAAAAACTGAGTATTGGTACAAATGGGGCGGTCAGGACATGGATGCTCAAGTTGGCGCAACGTGTGTAGGGAATCTCGTCCGTGAAACCGCAGGCCGTTCGCTAGGGAAGCCGCCCCGATCCAAGTTCCATGGGGGAATCAGGACTGCACATCTAATGTTATGAACACATCTTGCTCGCGACAAGCGGTCACATCCGAAGTTGCTGCTCCGGTGCTCCCAGCAGCAACTTCTCAGCCATCCGCCTCTGCAATTCCTTACTCAGTCCAACATCCGCTCTCAACACCGCTTGCAGATTCCGCAAAGCAGTTGCTTTTGAACGTTGTTCACACGATGCTGCTGCGTACTCCAGAATCTCGATTAATGGGTCGTATTCCTGCATGGCATCCCTCCGAGCGAATTCTGATCGGAGCGCATTAACCTAGTGTGAATGGACAACCGTTCGATTCTTGCGGCGAACAGGTGTTTGCTTAAGTTGGTTCTCACTGCGCAACAGTTCAACGTTTATCCCTCTGCGATGCCCAAAAGGCGTCGTTAAAACATCTAATAATTTTGGGGCGGGTGTGGTCCGAGGGCAAATCCCCGGCAGCAAAACCTATGAAAGGATGTCCGCTCGTACGAGCTTGGAACCTATCGCAGGATTGACGTGAATCACCGCTCCAAGTAGTTCCCGATGACTGCCTTGAAGTCGTGGATACGAATCGCAGAAAGCTTGATCCGAGGCGGAAAAAGCCTAGCCCTTGGGTAACGAACGGAGAGTGTCCGTGGGTCTGGCTGGCTTCCCGTCAGGCCGCACAAAAACGATGCTACCCGACGCTATTCCTAGCAGCTTCTCGAAATAGCGTGCAGCATTCCGCATCATATGTTTCCACCCCGGTTGCAAATGCACGAGCTACAGGCCAGCGAAGACTTAAGAATGCTTCTTGTCTATCCTCTCCAAAATGAACTCTGCTTCCTCTATTGCTCGATCAACGAAATACTGCTTGGCCATGTTCGGCCTGTCGGAGTCAATCGTCTCGATCAGTTTCCGGGCACACAGCAAAGTCGCAGCAAACAGGATGGCGTGTTTCCGTTCTTCGGTCATTGGGGTCTCCGCAAGAATTTGCGGCAGAGGTAGGGAGAGGTGAGTCTACAACGGAATGAGATCACCCTCAAGATGCGGCTGTCCGGTATGGCAAAACGCACGATAGCGAAAACATTGCCCCGTATGGTAGCGTCTCTGATTCATGAAAACGCAGGAAAAGATCGCACGGACGGAGCCACACGAGGCTATACCGATGAAACCGGAGGATATTCTAACGCCGAATCAATTGGCCGCACGGCTGCAAGTCAAGCAATCATGGATTTACGAGAAATGCCGTCGCCGTGGGAAGTATGCTGGGTTGCCGATGCCCGTTCTCCGAATCGGTCGTTATTTGCGCTTCTATTGGCCGGACATCTGTGAGTGGATGCGGAATGCTAGCAACGACCGGGAAACCCAACGCCGACGATAATCACTTCGGCATTTGTCCGGCACAAAGACAAACCGTCTGGTTTGTGCCAACTATTCCTTTTTCCACAAATCCTGAAACAGTTTGATCGTCGCCGGGGCGTGCCCCGCGTAATGATTATTGGCAAAAGCAAAAATCTTCAGGACTTTCTTGTTGCTCACCAATGTTTTGAACACATCGACCCAATTCTTCAAGTCACTCTTTCGGTCGATGATGGTTTTGTCCCAAGTCTTTGTTTGTTCTTCGATGCCCTTGCGATCTCCAAGCCAGCGCACATAAGCGAAATCTGCCGTCACTAGGTCAAACTTCTCTTTCAACTCCCATGGGCGGGGTACCCAACTCTGGTCGATCAAGGCCAATGCAATACTTCGCTCAGCCAAGGCATCTGCAAACTCGGCATCCATCCAATTCTTATTCCGAATTTCAACGGCGAACTGGTGATCCTTCGGAAGCTTCTTGAGGAAAGGCTTCAGCACAGCCAGAAAGTCGGCTTGGGTCTTGAACGCTTTCTGGTTGAAGTACCCGAACTGAAAAAGCAGAGGCCCGAGCTTGTCACCCAATGCATCCATCGATTTGAGGAAATGCTTCAGGTCGTCTTCACAATCAATCAGCACTTTTTCATGCGTGATGACTTGCGGAACTTTCGCCGTGAAAATAAAGCCCGGAGGCGTCTTGGCATTCCACCCTTGGACTGTTGAGAGTGCGGGTGTCCGGTAGAAAGTGTTGTCCAGTTCAACCGTGTTGAATTTCGTGGCGTAGAATGAAAGAAAATCGGCTGGCTTCATCCCCTTGGGGTAGAAGCTTCCTTCCCATCCTTCCGCTGTAAATGCGCTGGTGCCAATACGAAGCTCGGGCATCGCGGGATTCTACAACAGCATGGGCCGTCCAACCATCCAGTCGCTCATTCGGACCACGATGGGAACGTCCGTTCCACTTTGCGCGGTGTCAGCATTTCCTATGTGCCGCGCCAAGGAATGGCTACCGAGAAGACAGATGCACGCTTAGAGGAAGCCTAGAACCTGCTCTCTCATGCAACAGGTGTGGGCTAAGTCCCGCAATTTCTAGCGATGCTCACCTCGTGTTAAAATGAAAGCAAGTGAGGCTTTATGGGCAAGTGCAACTTTCCCACCAAAGATGGCACACCGTGCCAGCGCGAAGTAGGCGGTTGTTCCCTGCATCAACCCAAGCGAGTGAGCAAGCGGAAATCGAACAAAGGTCGTACGGCATTTAAGTGGATCGTTAGCAGTATAGTTTCAGCCATTACACTGGTGTCAGGAATTTTCGAATATCCCCACCTCAAACTTCCATTTTCCTCGCAAACACCTACCGCAATTGTGGCTCCGCAGTCCGTCACAGACCTTCGTGTAGTCGTCGGTGCGACGCCTTCACCTCAGATTCAAACCGATAAGACGCTAACGGCTCAGGTCCGCATTTCGCCGCCTCTAACTCTTGCTCCTAGCGAACAGCTTCTAACAGCCGATTCAGTCGTTGGAAAAGTCGGTCATTCACTACCGCCAAATATTCTTGCTACGGACCAAATTCCGAGCCTAGATTCATCGACTTTAAATATCTCGCAGCCCTCGAATGCTTTCGCTGGAATCGGCGGGCAACTATCTCTTCCGCAATCCGTGGGTCTCACAGAAAAGTATCCGACGATGGATTCTGTCACCGGAATTGTGAACCAACAGTTGGGTTCGAATCTAATCAATTCTCAACAGATTCCGACCCTTGCTTCCGTCAGCTACACCGAAGCGGATAAAACACTGTCTGATTGGTTGAAGACTCAGGGGATTCCAACTCTTACTTCCGTCAGCTTCAATGAATCTAGCAATCAATCTCCTGATTGGTTGAAGACTCAACAGAATCCGACCCTTACTTCCGTCAGCTTCAATGAATCTAGCAATCAATCTCCTGATTGGTTGAAGGCTCAGGGGATTCCGACTCTTACTTCCGTCAGTCCAACAGCGGCAAGTCCCGCAGCCTCGGGTACTTTAGGGATTCAGCAATTCGCAATCCCCAATTCTTTTACCGGGTCGCCGGACAACCGCGTGATTCCGCAATCGCTTAACCCTGTTGTGCAATAAACCGTGCATCCTCCCACAGTCGCCTCTTCATCCGGGACCGCAACCGTACCAGAATGAGTCACTAGAACGTCACCAAGAAGGTGTCAGCGACTTTCGCGACAGGCCATCCTTCGGCTAAACTCGCGAATAATGCCAACAAAAATTCCTTATCCCGGCGGCAAAGGTCGGATCGCAAAACAAATCATCTCATTCCTTCCGAAACAGGGCCGGATTTATCTCGAACCCTTCGCCGGAAGAGGGAATCTATTTTGGGCTGCGGTTGAGCTAGGGCTGAAATACGACCGTTGGTGGCTGAACGACATTGCGACTGCCGCATTTTTTGAAGCGATCAGAACGCACGGACACACCATAAAGGTTCCGCCTCGAAGCCGACAGGAATTCGAGCGACAGAGGGACGCATTCAAACGTGACGATCCGACTGCAATCCTGCTTGCTCCGCATCTCGCTTACAGCGGCGGCTTGTACGAGAGCGGCGTGAAAGGTGGTTCAGGATGTGGCGATGATGATGGTGGCGTGACCTCAACCGGATTCCAGAACACTCTGAGAGAGTGCCACCGCATTCTTCACCGAACGAAAGCGAAGATCACCGGGCTCGATTGGACGAAGTTGCCGCTGAACACGCTGAATGAGAACGATGTTGTCGTGATCGATGCACCTTATCCTCACGCAACGGTGAAAGCCTACTCTGATGCCACTGTAGACTACGAGCGGCTTATCGATGTGCTACTGAAGGCGAAATTCCGTTGGGTGTTTTGCGGCTACCCGCATCCGTTGTTGCACCGCCTCGGCACGCCTATTTGGGCTCGGGATATGCAGTTGCTTTGCGTGCGGATAAAAGCTGGGCAAGAGGATCGCAACGAATGTCTTTGGGCGAACTATAGCCCTGAAATCACCAAAACGCAGAGGCTTCTTCCACCTAGCGTGCAAGGTCAGATCAAAGCGATCTCGAACGCAGCTTCACTTTCCTTCCGAGCTTTGGATCAAAAGATTGATGATGGTCTAGCTATCGTTGCACGAGATTGGAATGCACTGATCCCATATTTGCTGGAAATGCAGAGACGGCTCTCGGCTCCGGGCAGACGCACCGATCTGCGAAAAGGGGCTCCCACTGGGCTGACATGGACGGCGTGGGTCGAGAGCAAGCGCACGATCCTCGGTCGCAGCCTGCGGTCAGTTCAACGTCTTCTCAAGGGTCGAACGCAAGCCTCGCTAGAGTGGCACCGAACGCTACGCTCCAGTGTCGTGAGGTTGCCCACCGAGATCACCGTCAACAGGGTTCACTGCGGCGACTGCCTCACCTTGATGGATAAAATGCCGAGTGGCTCTGTGAGTCTGGCACTGACCTCGCCGCCATATAATCTGCGCAACTCAACCGGAAACGGAATGAAGCACCCTTCCTATGGTTGTATGTGGGAAACTCCAAAATTGCTCGACGGCTATGAATCTCGCGACGATGCGATGCCCTACGAGGAATACGTCAAGTGGCAGCGCACATGTCTTGATGCAATGATGCGCTTGCTCACAGAAGACGGAGCTATTTTTTACAACCACAAATGGAGAGTGCAAGACGGCCTGCTTCAGGATCGGTCGGACATTCTCAAGGGCTTTCCCCTTCGGCAGATCATCATTTGGCATCGCAACGGCGGACTGAATTTCAACGACGGTTACTTCTTACCAAGTTATGAATGTATTTTCCTGATCGCTAAACCGAATTTCAAACTGGCACGTGGAGCAAACGCACTCGGAGACGTCTGGCGCATCCCTCCAGAAACCAACAACCCCCATCCTGCTCCGTTCCCTGTCGAACTGGCGCAGCGATGCATCCAGTCCACGACAGCCGAACTTATTCTCGATCCCTTCATCGGCTCCGGCACAACCGCGATTGCCGCAGAACTATGTGGTCGCAAGTGGATCGGGATGGATGTTTCTCGAAAGTATTGTCAGATGGCGAATAGGCGGATCAGGGAGGCGAGGCGGCACAGAGCTTCTCAATCTGATACGAATGGGCGTCGAACCGCCTCGGTGACCTATCTTCAAAAATCCCCTCTGCCAGCGGGCCTCTAACCTGCTGATCCGAAGGGCCCGAAAAACACGGTTTTTGCGGCCCGAGAACCATCCGTTTCTTGGACAGCAGCCGTGTCCCCGGAGCGCCATCCCCTTTTAGTAACTTGTCAGGCACGTGGCAGCGCCGAGGACCCTCGCTTTCGTATACTGAAGACAGCATTTCACTCCTTCAGTGAGGTAGTCTGCGATGGCGATTCTGCGCGACTCGTCGCTTCAGGACAAGAAAAGATTACTCGAACTGTTCCCGCTCGCCGTCTTTCGTGAGCATCATGCCCATTTGACCGGAACTAAGGAAGAGATTTGCTATGCCTTGGCAGGACAGTTTGCTGAACTCGAATTGGCGACGTTTGTCCGCGCACATCTTCCGAGATGTAAGCAACACGTTTACATTTACGATAGGGTTGGAAATGGCGCCGTGAACCTCCCGGATGTGCGGGGAGGCGAGAAATCCGCATCGTCAGCGCAGGAAACACTCTATATCATTCGGGCAACCTATAGCGTGGTGTTGAAGGACCCATTAGAAGAGGCGGAAATTGATTTTCTTTGGCCTGCCCTCGTTCAAGTTCGAGAAAGGCACATTGTCGTGCGCTTTATCGCGCTTGAAAAGGATGTCCCATCATACTTCGCCGACCGTCAGTGTTATGTCGCTCGCAAAACAATTGACGAGAAAAAGGTGCTGGAAGATTTGGGATTTAGTACACCCACAGACATACATCAAGGCATCAAAGCACTGTGGGCCGAAGGTTTCATGGATTCGCCTCGCTCACGGTACAAGAAGCCAGAATCCACGGCTTGGGAAGCGATGGACGAAGAGCGTGGTATCCGGGAACACAATCCGGAACTTTACGAGACCTTGTTGGATTCTGTTCTACTGAACACGCTTTTTGTGATAGAAGAAGATCAGCGTTGCGGCACATCGGCCTTCTTGGCGAATTGTCAGATAGGCTTTCTCATTTTCCCGAGATACTCCGAAGCGGAGAGGAACACGGACTTTGTTATTGACGAGATTCTTGGACGCAATCAGTAAGTACGTCCCCGGCGACCCTTTCATGGGCGGCAACCCCGCGGAGGTTGCCAAGCTGGACCCAAACAAAATCTACGTGGAGAACATCCGTGCCGCGATGCGCACGTCTACGAAGAGAGCACAACTCTATTGCGATACAGCAGTGCGACAGGGAATCTTTGAACGTTTCGTTGAAGCCATTGCCCCTGATGATACGGTTGTGGCGAGCGCGCCTACGCAAGAACAACTTCCACCGACACTTCATCGCTGGATCGAGCAAAACGGCGAAATGGAAGAAGTAATACTACAAACGGTAGAACTGCCTAAGCGTACCTTCTATCGTTTGCACAGATGAAACCCGAAGACCTCAACCTCTCGCCGGAACAACTTGCCGTCTACACTACGCTCCAGCGCATTCGAATGGAATGGACCACTCTGATTACACTCTTCGTGCTTCTGGCTGTTGGCTTCTTTGCGTTCTTGTACGCGATCTTCTTTGTGCCGGAGCAGCACGTCGCGAAAGGAATTGTTGGGGGGATTGACCTCTTACTCGGAACACTGCTGCACTACGTTGTTCGTAATTTATTTCCAGCACCTCCTGCTCGCAAGAAAACTCGCAGGTAGTCCGACCGCCTTATTAATTCGTTCTTTCGTCTTCACTGGGCATCGCGCTACTTCTCGAATAACATCGAGCCTTGAGAGGGCCTCGGGGGGAACGGCAGATCAGCAACGCTTTTCACCGTTGTGCCCAGACTGGTGCCAAGCTTTTGGATGTCTGTATCCTCCGAGAATGCAAACATCTTCATCGTAGAAATCGTGAACGCATCAGATTTGTTGGTGGAGCGGACGTGGTGTAAGACTACACTCCGGAGATAAGCTGGCCCCATCGCTGGCCACCATCCCGTGTTTTGGTTTGATTGACTATTTCTTCCAGTATTTGCTGAATTCCATCTTGCGAATGGTTGGCAGTGGACGCTCAGTGAACGGCGTAAAACAGCGGTAACAGATAACCTCATCTCTTTTGTGGATAAGACATAGCTCCCGGCAAACGCGGCAGTAGGTGACCACGACGAAGCCAAGCGGTTTCGACAACCGTTTTGATTCGCTTTCGGCGAATGCCGACAGGTGGTGGGCGAGTTCCAAAAAAGAGCCTTTCGCTTCCTTTTTCATCGCCCGTAATATATCGATAGTCGGCTGCTGCGGCTGAAACGGATTCTGCAATGTAAAAATGCCGAAGTCTTCCGCTTGCTCATTCTTTTTGTGAGCAAATGGAAGAACTTGGTATCCAAATAGTTGCCTTTGAAGTGCCTTAGCTCGTTTCGCGACAACCAGAAACACTTCTTCTGTTGGAAAGTGCAGGAAGGCTTTTGAACCGGCCTCGTGCAGATATAACTCCAGCAAAGAGACATCGGGGGAGCCGAATTGTCGGTGTATCTTTAATTGGTTGACGATTCCTTCCGTCTTGTTCGATTTCAATGAGTGCGGTTTGCCGGACGCATCCACGAGAATTAATTTGACTTCCCAAGTCTTGTAAAAAATGCCCGGAGATTCACGTGGAGTGGGCAGCGTGCAAACCATCAAATCGATGTCGCCGTAAAAACGAGATGTAGGCAGGAGGTTCAAAGGGATGTTGATCGCCCACCATCGGAATATCCTGCCGTCTGCTAGGCCGAAATGAAGTGGCAACTCGCGAACCAACCGCCAGATTGCGGCGGTTTCGCGGTGCCGAGGGTCGAATTCAAATAGCGGTATGGAGAATGTATCATTCCCTCTCTTCGTAATTGTACACCCGTTGCAAAGTCCACTCGTTGTCTTGACGAGACGCCTTGGAATGCTGTGAGGGACAAACAGAGGCACGAAAGGAGTCATTTACTACCAGCAACGGCTCTGTGTTGTGCTCGCCCTCTCCGATTTCGACTGGCCTCAGCACCAAAAACCTCCCAAAACAGGTAAGCAAGAACTTGACGCTGCTCGGCGGTAAATGTCCAGCCGAGCATGGTCGCCGTGTTGTAGTGCATCCGTTTGTCTCTGGCGATCCGTTTCGCTAGCATCCAAAGCCAGTGTTCTAAGTCAAGAGCGTCAACGCGAACAAGAAGTGTTTTCAGTATTTCTCCCCAACCAATGCAGTCCTTCTTCTCTGCCCGTGCGACCTTTAAGTCCAAATGTAAGAGAAAATCTGGCGTGCTCTTTTTGCGGGTTTTCTCTTCAAGCTGTTCAATTCTCTTCTGAACGCCATTGCAGTGACGACAAAGCTTTTTGCGAGTCAGTTTTGCATCTCGTCCGCACCAATCACACCTCGCCTGTCGCCGTATACCCTCAATGAATTCTAGGGCATACGATTCACGGTGTTCTTTATTCTGCATAGCCGAATTTCGGTACGCCATCGCTATGTCACCTTCTTACGTTACAGGACACTAGGAATCGCGAATTTCTGGATGCTCCCTCAAATAATTCAGTGCACTTCCAAGTACGTACCTGTCTTCGTCGTTCACACCGATAGCGCGATCCACTAGGCGAGAAGGAATCCTCCTTTCATTGAGCAAGTCCACGAATGCCTCAATGTGAGCATCGCCGCAGACAAACGCAATCTCTGAATCTGCACGGTCTACCAATTTGTCCAGCCAAAATCGTTCTCTCATTGGAAAGTAACGGGCGATTTCAATTGCACCAGCTTTAGCCTCGATCTCAGCAGGAGACAAATCCCAACCTTCACTGCTCAGGAAGATTTCCAGCCCGATAGCTTGTCGGTCACGATAGCCCATAGCGGCACGTTGCTTTGAGTCTGGATCGCAAAATCGATGTTCGATTCCTGCGCTTGCTGCGGTCTGCTGTGGTATCGATTGGTTTTCGCCTAATCCCTCCGCACTCTGCTCTTCTGCAACTAGGGCTGGACGAAATTCCTTTACCAAGCGAGATAAACATCTCGAAAGCCGTTTCTGGTCTTCGGTTAATTCATTTCCGGGTCTTATGACCTGTGCACGATGCGCAACGCCAATAATGTGGAACATGCCAAATCCTTCATCATCCGCAACACTGCTGACTGCTCCAACCAAGCAGACATTCAGAGCCTCACGGAGCGTGCCAAAGCGGTTGACCTTTTTCGTTGAAGATTGTCATTTCTGGAACTGGAGCAAGTTGAGGAGCGGAAATTGACGCACCGCCCAGTTCGATCACTACCCGCCCTTGCTTATCAGTGAAATAGAGTCCGGTGTTGCCGAAGTGAGCGAGCGGGAGCTTTCCCGATAATCCTTTGTCGAGGACTGACACGCCAAGTGGGCTGAGTTCTGTGATTTTCTCGCCGTTTGGACTTCTCAAACTGAGCCTTGGATAATCGCCATCAAGCGTGGATAGCTCGGCTCGAACTTCGCCGTTTGCGTTCTTTAGAACAAAACGCTGTGCCTCAACGGTGTTCGTGGCGCTCCCTGCCCTAGATTGTCCCAACGTAACAGCACAAACGACGGAAAGACTCGCAATCAGGCATCCTGCTCTCAGCCACCGATTTTGCTTTTCAAGATTGATGACTCTGCCCTCCAAAACTTCCCACTCATGTGAGGTCATGGGGTCTCCTTCGATGAATACTGACGAAAATGTTAACACGCAGGTGTAGAATCTGGCTGTTATGGTAAAGCACTTCGCCGCTAGATGAAGGCAGGTTGTGAATACGCTATGACCGCCGAAGAGAGGATCAGAACTTTTAGAGATGAACTGTCTCAACGAGATGTTCCAGAACTCGTTCAGAGACACATCACGTATGGAGATTGTTTCACCTTATCTGCTGGTTCCTATATTGACCTCAAGTCCCGCATCTCTCATAAATTCGGGATTCACACTTCGGAGGTTGTGGTAGTCGGCTCAGCAAAGCTTGGATTTTCTATTGCGCCGGACAAACGCTACCGTCCGTTCGGCGAAAACTCAGACATCGATGTCGCGCTATGTTCTAACGATCTTTTCGACGCCATCTGGAAAGATGTGTTTGATTATTGGGCGCGACCTGAGTTTTGGCTCGGGTTAGATGACTTCCGAAGGTATCTTTTTCGTGGGTGGATGCGGCCTGATAAGCTTCCGCCTGCCAAGAGTTTTGCCAGAAGCCAAGAATGGTGGGAGTTTTTCCGCAAGCTGACTATGGAAGGTACTTTTGGCCCGTATAAGATCACCGGGGCTCTGTATAAAAACTGGCATTTCTTGGAGAAATATCAGCAGAAGTGTGTCCGTGACTGCAAGCTCTCGGAGAACATTGCACCATGAAGACTACCGCGACAAATCGAAAAGTAAGAGAACTCCTTACTCACCTACGGGAAGGCAAACTGATACCTCGACCGGATTTTCAAAGGCGTCTTGTCTGGAATAATAAAGACAAATCGTCGTTTCTTGAAACCGTTTTGCTCAACTACCCGTTCCCGGAGGTATACGTTGCGGCTGGCGATGTAAACGTCGAGACTGGGGAGGGCACGGAACTTCTCGTGGATGGACAGCAGCGGTTGACTACGCTTTTGCAGTATTTTAGCGGATCGCCCGATCTGGTCCTCTACGGAGGAGTGCAACCATACCTTGCCCTCACCAGAGAGCAAAAGGAGACTTTCCTTCAGTATGACGTTGTTGTCAGAGACCTTGGGTTGGTAGAAATTGATGTACTCCGAAATGTGTTCCGGCGTATAAACGCCACTCGCTATGCGCTCAATGCGATGGAGATTCACAATTCACGATTCGAGGGCGACTTCAAAGTGTTTGGCGAACAGTTCGCGCAGCACCCATTCTTCGAAACACACCGAGTGTTCAGTGCATCGGAAATTCGGAGGATGCAGGATGTCCGCTTTGCGCTAATAGTTTCTGTAACGGCGCTAAGCACTTATTTTAACCGCGATGACGAACTGGAAGAGTATCTGCGCCGTTACAATGACGAGTTTCCAATGGCAACTGACCTAAAACGCGAATTGGATGCGGTCTTGGACTTGGTTGACCGAATGGGCTTCCCGCCGACGTCGCGGCTTTGGAAGAAGGCAGACCTGTTTACTGCGGTAATCGAACTACACGCTGCTATGTTCAAACGACATGTGGAGCTTTTGCCTGCTGTAGTGGCCAATTCACTGGGTCATTTCTACTCGGAGGTAGATGACGCGGAACGCCACGGAGGACCAGACAGCGATCCTTCGCGATATTACAGGGCCGCCTTGCAAGCGTCCAACGACCGGGGCAGCAGGGTCACTCGTGGTGAGATCGTGCGCAGGATTCTCACGCCCGCACCACGGTAGGACTAAATCGTGGTGCCATACAGGGGAGACCATTGCGACCGCTGCCTAGAAGACAGACCACGCCCGCGCTATAAAGTTAAAATGCCCAAAACAATCGAGCGGCGGCTACTTTTCAAATATGTCGGTCGTGAATTCACGCCGTTGTCGAAGCCGTTCAAGACGAGGGCGCAGGCAGAGAAGGCTCGTCTCAAATATACCGAGCGTCAGCGCAAGTCCATTGGGTAAGGCGTGATTCGAACGAAAGGGTAGCCATCCCGATAAACTAAGAGTGATCAACGTTCTTCCGGTTCGCAGTATTTCCGCAGCAAACGGGCGTTCGCCGCCAATCCGTGACATGATTTTTGCTGTACCATTAACGCTAGAATGTGGAATTGGCTCGCGCTAAATAAACAATGGGTGTTTTCCGGTGTCGGCCTTACGGTGCTTGCCGTGGGCTGGTGGATAGTGAAATGGATATTCAAAGGAAGGCATGCTACTCGGCACGTCGCCGCTTCACCCACCAACAGCGTAACGCAAGCGCCCGTGATCACAGTGGCCCCCATCATCCATCTTTCCCCCACCGCATCTGAGAAGCTCAAGAATGAATCTACTGCGGACTTGACCGCTAGTACCGCTAAAGAAGGACAGGAGGGTGTACCAGTTCTACGTAGTTTGCCTCCGCGAATATGCTTCGTAACCGAACGCGAAGACGGTGATGGCTTCACTGAGGGTGGGAATTCGCTCCGAGCGGTTGTTGCGACCTTCCGAATGTATAAGCCTTCAACAGACCCTCGTGGCACCCAAGTGACCGCTCGTCTTTCATACCGGACGAAATCTGACTTTGGTATTAGGGAAAGTTGGGAAGAGGTTTATAGGGTCAACTATGGCATGTGGATTGACGAGGGGTTTAATTCTATCGAGTTCACTCTCACCGACACGAAAGAACTGATACTTGCCGTGGAGGGAGACGGAAAGTGCATAGCCATTCAGGATAATCGGCACAGTTTGACCAAATTCAAACAACCCTCGGTCCATGTATTTCGGAAGGAAGTGGATGCATTCTTTGTCGATGTGACGCTCGTTGATGAGTTCTATGGTGCAGTTATCACTTATACCTACAAGATTGAGACTAGTCCGCTCAGGGTGCATGAGATTATCCGCGTGCCACCGTTATGAAGCCCGTATCTAGCATGAGCGAAGCAGAGTTGCGAAACTGGATTCGGAAAAACGTACGAGCAGCAAACCCGTTATTTTGGGTCGTAGAGAAAAGCCTAGCATGCGCCCCTAGACCGCTTCGGTACGATGAGAAGTTCGGCAAGAGAATCCCATTGATTCCAGTGGAAGCTGCATCGGCTCTATCTGATTGGCTGGAGTCCGTTAAGGAACTGGGCGTCGGGACAATTGTCTGCTTGGCAACGGCCGGAGAGATAAAAAGATATTCGCTGGCGGTTTCACCACACCCTGATCTGCTATCTCTTTACAAGTCCTCTGGGCTAGTTGTCCATTCCCATCCAGTGGAAGACCCAGCCCACGTGGCGGCTAGCGAAAAAACTGGAATCCTCGATCAGTTGGAGGCTCTGAAGCCAACGATCCTTTCTGAGTATTATGGTCGCACTGGAGCTATGTTAATCCACTGTAGCGGCGGAATGGATCGCACGGCTCCGATCGCGGCATACGTCGCAACTCACTCCGTGCGAGTCGGCTAAACGAAATTTGGGTTAACGACTCTCGCCCATAGACTCAGAAATAGGAGAGATTTAGCATGAACGCACCACTCGGTATTGAGATACAGATTCCGTTCTTTGCTGAACCATTGCGCATCAGACGCATCGTCTCTGACTACACTGGCACCCTCTCTTTTCACGGGAGGCTGATTCCGGGCGTCCAAGATCGGCTTGATAAGCTTCAGGAGTTTTTGACAATTGACGTTCTTACCGCAGATTCCTCGGGAACAGCAAGGATGCAACTTGCCGGGATGCCTTTCCTAAAACTGAAGATACTTCCGGACGGAAAGCGCCATGGCGTGCTGAAACAGTTTCATGCGAAAAGGAACAATCCCGCCCAAATAGCAGCGTTCGGCAACGGGAACAATGACGTGCTGCTCCTGAAAACTGTGAAGAAGGCTGGAGGGCTGGCAGTTGCAGTTGATAACGGTGAAGGCTGCTCGGTTGAAGCCATGCAGAATGCCAACATCTTCATCGTTGGTATCGTGAACGCATTAGATTTGCTGATCGAGCGAACTTGGTGTAAGGCTACGCTCCGGAGATAACATAGAAAGCTAGTCGAACTCATGTCATTGGCGGTTTTTCAACGCTTTTTGCTGAAAACGCCGCAGTTATGCCGATTTGTGGAGCCAAAACCTTCGGTGTTTTTTGCCCTTCCCGACCATTCGAAAGCGTGACTTCGAGCCATTTTTCTTGATGTCACTCCAGATAGCAACTTGCAAGGTGTGGTGGGGCGTTTTGCCAGTCGAAACGACCCATCCCTTTTTCAGAGCATATTCAACTATCTCGGTCGAGTGCATAGGCTTGCCGACCGTCCGCAATACTCTCACGGCTGCATCTTTGAAGGTCATCCAAACAATTCTCCTGTTGGCACGACAGTTTATACCACCACGGTGTGAGTTGCAGTTCAATTGGCGTGCTTTCGCAATTAAACCTTCCTAATCCGTGCTGATACATATCCAAATCAGACTCTTCGACATCTCGATGTATCATAACCTTTCGCCCTATCATGAGCACTGCTTACCATGCAAAGTACTTCGCCTATGAACTGACGAAACGGTGCGCCTCCGACAGTATGGAGAAGCTCGCCGCTTCCCTCGCCGATGCGCAGGTTGATCTGAACCCGCATCAGGTCGAGGCGGCACTGTTTGCGTTCCGCTCTCCGCTCTCGAAGGGCGCAATCCTCGCTGATGAAGTCGGACTGGGGAAGACCATTGAGGCCGGGATTCTCCTGTCTCAGAAGTGGGCTGAGCGAAAACGCAAAATCCTTATAATCGTTCCTGCAAGCCTTCGGAAGCAGTGGCATCAGGAACTTTCCGACAAGTTCTTCCTGCCCTCGGTGATATTGGAAACAAAGACTTTCAACGAACAGATTCGTGCGGGGAATCTCAACCCCTTCGACCGCTCCGAAATCGTGATCTGTTCGTATCAGTTTGCGAGGTCGAAAGAGCCGTATCTGCGTCAGGTTGCTTGGAATGTAGCGGTCATAGACGAAGCTCATCGCCTCCGGAATGTTTACAAGCCTTCGAACAAAATAGGGAATGCCATCAAGAGCGCCCTTGCGCCTTTTGACAAACTGTTGTTGACTGCTACGCCGCTTCAGAACTCACTGCTTGAACTCTTCGGTCTGGTCAGCGTCATTGACGAGCACATTTTTGGCGACATCAAGAGTTTCCGCGTCCAATTTGCACGATTAGAGAGCGATGGCGATTTCCAGTCTTTGCGAGATCGCTTGAAACCAATCTGCCAGCGAACGCTGCGACGGCAGGTGCTCGAATACATCCCATTCACCAATCGCATCGCGCTAGTGGAAGAATTTATTCCGTCTGAGGCTGAACAGAAGCTCTACAACCTCGTATCGGACTACCTGCAACGGCCTAACCTCTACGCCTTACCCGCCAGCCAACGGCAATTAATGACCTTGATCCTGCGAAGGCTGTTGGCGTCTTCCACGTTTGCAATCGCCGGAACGCTGGAAGGGCTCGCAAATAAGCTGGACGAAGCCACCAAATCACAGGAGCTTGTCGAGGAGCCCCCGCCTGAGGTGGCTGATACCTTCGAGACCCTCGAAGAACTCAGTGATGAATGGGAAGAAGAGGAGAGCGAAGAAGAAAAAGAATCGGCTGGTGATAAGAAATCGAATGAGGGAGTTTTCACTCCTGAACAGCTAGAACAGGTGAAAGCTGAGATTAAGTCCCTTAGGTTGTTCACTGAATTAGCGAAATCCATTCTCAAGAACTCCAAGGGCGAGAGACTACTGACTGCCTTGAAGCGAGGTTTAGGTGAAGCGAAGGCGAAAGGCGGGGCGGACAAGGCGATAATTTTCACGGAATCCACCCGCACACAAGAGTATGTGCGCTCCATTCTTGAGTCCACCGCCCTCTACAAGGGCAGAGTTGTTCTTTTCAACGGCTCCAATAACGATCCGAAGTCGAAGGAGATTTACCAGAACTGGCTCAAAAAGCACGCTGGCACGGACCGGATCACAGGGTCAAAAACCGCTGATATGAGGGCCGCATTAGTTGATTGTTTTCGAGACGATGCGATGATCATGGTGGCGACGGAAGCAGCCGCAGAGGGTATCAACCTCCAGTTCTGCTCGTTGGTGATCAACTACGACTTGCCGTGGAACCCGCAACGAATTGAACAGCGAATCGGGCGCTGCCATCGATACGGACAAAAACACGACGTGGTTGTGGTGAACTTCCTAAACAAGAAAAACGCTGCTGACCAGCGTGTATATCAACTCCTCGACGAGAAATTCAGGCTCTTCACCGGGGTATTTGGAGCAAGTGACGAGGTTCTGGGAAGCATCGGCTCTGGCATGGATTTCGAGAAGCGGATTGCCGATATTTACCAGAAGTGCCGCACTGAAGAGCAGATTCAGTTCAACTTCGACCAGCTACAGCACGAGATGGAAATACAGATCGATGAGCGAATTAAACAGACCCGTCAGAAACTTCTGGAAAACTTCGATGAAGAGGTTCACGAGAAGCTAAGGGTCAACCTGCGGGAGAGCAGCGAGGTGCTGGGTAAGTATGACAACTGGTTATGGCAGCTTACCCGATTTTATCTGCAACCCTACGCCAAGTTTGAGGACGGACACAACGGATTCACACTTATCAAAAACCCGTTCCCAGAGGAGCCGATCCACCCCGGGCCGTATCGCTGTGGCAAGAATGTCGAGGATGCGAATCTTTATCGGCTGGGACATCCGCTTGCGCAACGCATCATTGAAAAGTGCAAGGCATTCACTCCAGATTTGAAAGCGGTGAATTTCGACTACGCTCATTCTGGTAAGAAAATCTCAATCGTCGAACCCTTGGTGGGGAAATGCGGCTTCATGCGGGTCATTTGTCAGACTGTCACCGCACTCGAAACCGAGGATTTTGTCCTTTTGAGCGGTGTTTGCGATGACGGAAGTCCCGTTGATGCCGAGCAGTGCCGCCGATTCTTTTCACTCAGTGCGTCAGAGAAGCCATCAGATTGCCAGACGTTACTCGGGCAGCTTCAATCTCAACTGGACGACAGCTTAAAGCAGCAACAGAATGAAATGCTGGTGAGGCTTACCGAGCGAAATGCCGCCTTCTTCGAAATCGAATTGGACAAACTCGACCGCTGGTCAGATGATCTGAAAGTGGGATTGGAGCGAGAGTTGAAGGAGCTTGACCGAGAGATTCGAGAGGCGAGGCGATCTGCTCAACTTGTTGCTGCATTGGCGGAAAAGTTGTCAATTCAAAAGCAAGTCCGGGAACTTGAAGCGTCACGGAATCGCAAGCGCCGAGAACTCTTCGATGCTCAAGATAGAATCGATAAGCAACGGCAAGACTTGATCGAAACCATTGAGAAAAGACTTAAACAGGATTGCACAGTGACTCCCGTGTTTACGGTTCGTTGGTCACTGGTTTAGGGACTGAGGCCCATGAGCAAAATGACCAAGCTAGAACTGACGTGGATCGGGAAAGAAGACCGTCCGAGGCTGGAGCCCCGCATCCTGCTAGAGGATGCCGCTGAGTCTTATCACGCAAAGACTAGGGTCTCGGCAGGTGACATTTTTGACAACCGCCTCATTCACGGCGATAACCTGCTTGCCCTCAAGTCGCTAGGTCAGTCCTTCGTGGGCAAGATCAAGTGCATATATATCGATCCGCCGTTCAACACTCAGCAAGCACTCGAACATTACGACGATGGAATCGAGCATTCTCTCTGGCTGAACCTAATGCGAGATAGGCTTGAGCTTCTTCGGAATTTGTTGTCTGACGACGGAACTCTCTTCGTCCATATCGATGATAATGAATTGGGGTATTTAGTCGTTCTCCTTGATGAGATATTCGGGCGACCAAATCGCCTGTATGTAGTGACGTTTCGGCAGGCATCTCCAACTGGACACAAAGCGATCAATCCGGGATGCGTAAACACATCCAACTTCATCCTCATTTATGCAAAAAGGAAGGACTGCTGGGTGCCGAATCGGCTTTTTACTGCAAGAGAACGAGACCCCCGCTACTCGCAGTTCATTCCAAATGTGAACGATGACTTTCGTCGGTGGAAAATCGTCACGTTGATGAAGGGCTTTGCTGACCATCATGGAGTGTCGGACAAAATCGCACGGGCAATGGTCAAAGATGATGCTTCACTCCTCGACGATTTCGTCACTAACCATGCGAAGAGTGTGATCCAACTTGCGAGGCCGGATTACGATAACGTCGGTGCGGCGACGAGAGAACTTATCGACGAGTCAAGCAAGCACGGGGAGCAGATATTCCGGCTTCAAAGGGACGGTTATCCCGACATCTACTTGATAGGCGGTAAGAGGATTCTATTTTATTCAGACAAACTGAAGCTCATAGACGGCAAATATGTAACTGGTGAACCGCTTACGACAATTTGGGACGATGTTCTGTCCAACAATCTTCACGCCGAGGGTGGGGTTGCTTTTCCAAAAGGGAAGAAGCCAGAGGCTTTGATCAAAAGAGTTCTGGAACTTTCAACTCAAGAAGGCGACTGGATACTGGATTCGTTTGCTGGATCGGGCACGACCGGAGCAGTCGCACAGAAGATGCACAGGAAGTGGATTATGGTCGAGCTAGGCGAACACTGTGACACTCACATCGTTCCTCGGCTGCGGAGGGTCATCGATGGTGAGGATTCCAGCGGAGTTACAGACGCGGTTCAATGGGCGGGTGGCGGTGGGTTCCGTTACTACCGCCTAGCACCCTCGCTGCTGGAGAAGGACAGGTTCGGGAATTGGGTCATCAGCAAGCAATACAACGCTGCCATGCTTGCCGAAGCCATGTGCAAATTCGAGGGCTTTACGTATGCGCCCAGCGAAACAGAATACTGGATGCACGGGCACTCCACTGAACATGACTTCATTTATGTGACGACCCAAACGCTCACCCGAGAGCAACTGCAAAAGCTAAGTGATGACGTTGGTGAGAACCGCTCTTTGCTGGTCTGCTGCTCGGCGTTCCGGGTAAGAGACACCTCCCAGTTCCCGAATCTCACAATCAAGAAAATCCCCAAGATGGTTCTAAATCGGTGCGAGTGGGGAAGGGACGATTACAGCCTAGAAATCAAGTCCCTGCCGCAGGCCGCCATCGAGCAAGAACCGACCCCGTTGCGACCAAAGGCAAATGGGCGGAGCAAGCGCGGCAATGGCTCAATGGATTTGTTTGCAGGCGTTGCTGAGAAAGGAAGCAACGGCAGATGAACCCCGTCGTCAATGCTATTGCGAATCGCCTCAGTTTACGTCCGCCACAGCGGGATTCACTCGAAATCTTGGGACGAGTGTCAGAAATGCTGGCATTGGATCGTGTTGTTGCTGGTTTAGCAGAGTTGGACATCGCCAATGCTTTAAGGACGATCCGATCTGAATTTCCAACTGTCACAGATTTCGAAAGGGAATTCCCATCGCTGTGCTTCGCTCTTGCAACGGGCGTCGGCAAAACCCGCCTCATGGGTGCGTTCATCACATATCTCTTCAGGCAGAAGTTGAGTCGCCATTTCTTTGTCCTTGCACCGAATTTGACTATCTACAACAAGCTGATCTCCGATTTCACACCAAACACCCGTAAATACGTTTTTGAGGGAATCGCCGAATTCGCTACGAATCCACCGGAACTGATCACGGGCGACAATTACGAAAGCGGACGTGGCGTCAGAAGTGAAGAAGCCTTGCAGAGCAGGATGTTTGACACGAGCCCGATCCACATCAACATCTTCAACATCTCGAAGATTAATGCCGAGGTTCGTGGTGACAAGTCCCCCCGCATAAAGCGACTCGTCGAGTATATTGGGCAAAGCTATTTTGACTATTTGGCTGGACTCCGTGACCTCGTGCTCCTGATGGACGAGTCTCACCGTTACCGAGCAAGTGCTGGCGTGAGAGCGATTAATGAATTGAAACCAATTTTGGGTTTGGAACTGACCGCCACTCCGCACGTCGAAGTTAATGGAACGGCAGAACCATTCAAAAACGTTATCTACAGCTATCCTCTATCCAATGCGATGAAGGACGGATTTGTCAAAGAACCAGCCGTAGCGACACGGGAGAATTTTGACATCAAGAACTATGACGAGAATGGGCTGGAAAAACTGAAGCTCGAAGATGGCGTCCGCGTTCACGAAAACACCAAGGTTGAGTTGGAAGTCTTTGCCCGAGAGAATGCGAAGCCCATCGTGAAGCCGTTCATGCTAATAGTTGCCAAGGACACGGATCATGCCGACTCACTAGCGAGGGTAATCGAGGATGCGGCATTTTTCGGAGGTCGCTATAAGGGCAAGGTCATCACAGTTCATTCAAACATAAAAGGTGAAGAACGGGACGAAACCGTTCAGCAGCTTTTGTCTGTCGAGAGCAGAGACAACCCTACTGAAATCGTGATCCACGTCAACATGCTGAAAGAGGGCTGGGACGTAACCAACCTTTACACAATCGTTCCGCTTCGGGCGGCCAACTCTAAGACATTAGTTGAACAGTCTATCGGGCGTGGGTTGCGCCTACCCTATGGCAAAAGGGTTGGTGTCGAAGCCGTTGATCGCTTGACCATCGTTTCGCACGACCGCTTTCAAGAAATTATTGATGAGGCGAACAGACCTGACTCAATCATCAGAACTGGAGTAGTCATTGGTCGTGACATCCCTGACAGAGACATGAGGGTTGTCGAAGTGGCTTCAAATTTGGAAACGAGAGCCGCTGCCGATCCTGCGGCTGCTGAACAGCGGCCACTTTTTAACACTAAGCGAGAACAAGAGGTCGCTCAAGCAACTTTGAGTGTGCTCAAACAATTTGAGCGACTGGCGAGGTCGAACGACCTGAAGAAACCAGAAAACATCCAGAAGGTCGTAGAGAAGGTTCAAATCGCTACTGCTCCGGTTCAAGGAGAACTAGCCGAAGTTGTTCCCCCTGTCGATGTCTCCAAGATTGTGTCCAAGACAATCGAACTCTTCATTGAAAACTCAATCGATATTCCTAGAATAGTTGTGGTCCCGAAAGGCGAAGTGACCGCAGGCTACAGGGATTTCGACCTCGACTTGAAAAGAGTTCAACAACTCCAACCTGTCGCCAAAGACATCCTGATCGCTCATCTCAACGATCATTTGCAATACCGCCTCGTTAGTGGTGACGGAATTGTTCCCGAAGAGAAACTGGAGGACTATCTTGTCCGGGGTCTAATCGACTTCGATGATGTGAGCTATGACGATCATGCCGACCTTTTGTATAAGTTGGCGGGGCAAATGGTAAAACACCTCCAGTCATATCTGTCGGATGAGGAGGATGTAAAAAACGTTCTCCAGTATCATCAAGCGCAACTCGTGGGCAGTATCCATTCGCAGATGCAGGAGCACTATGAAGAAAAGGCAGGAGAATATGAAGCACATGTGACCAAGGGCTTCACGACGCTCCGGCCCAGCAGCTATTCGATTCCAGTGGGCGAACAACCCAGAGATGTGCGAGTTCCCGTAGACGAAAAGCTGATGATTCGAGGTATGCTGTTTGGAGGATTCAAGAAATGTCTTTACCCCGCTCAACGTTTCCAAGTCGATACGGAGCGCCGTTTTGCAGTCTTGCTGGAAAATGACCACGATGTGGTGAAGTGGTTCAAGCCCGGCAAAGATGCCTTCTATATCTACTACAGAGGGGATGTTCCTTACGAGCCCGACTTTGTGGTCGAGACCAAGACGGCAAAACTGATCTGCGAGACAAAAATGAAGAAGGACATCGATTCCGCTGAAGTGAAGGACAAAGCGAAAGCAGCAGTCGAGTGGTGCGAGCACGCCACCAAGCATGAGAACGAGGTCGGCGGAAAGCCGTGGTCATACCTGCTGATCCCTCACGATGCGGTTGACGAGGCAAAGACGATTCAGGGAATGATTGCTACGTATCGGCAAGCTCCGGTTGTGAAACTTTAGCGCAGGTTCTCACGCCCTGCATGAAAGCGATTCTCATCCGTATCGGCATTGACCACGAATACGGTGGATGGAACGCCCCTGTCGATCCTGTTTCTGGCCGTTTTGTTTATGTTCCGATTCCAGAAACGCAGGAGCCCTTGAACACCCTCGTTCGGGTTTACGACGAAATAGTCCCTGCGCTCGCCTTTTATTCTGGTGACCTGAATGTTACCGATGGTCGCATCCCCACACTCCCCGCCAACTTGCTAGGTCGCCCGATGCACCTTGATCCGGATTTCGATTATTTGACGTATGGCGACAATGGAGCCAAGCGAGGTGCGAGGCTAAAGACGTTTAGTAACGGTGACTTGCTTGTGTTCTACGCTGGGCTTCGTCCCGTTGGCGGAAGTAGTAAGCGATTGATCTATGCCCTCGTCGGTCTGTTCGTGGTCGAGGAAATCGTAGAAGCGATGCAAGTGCCCCGAAAACGGTGGCATGAAAATGCCCATACCCGAAAACAAAAGATCGGCGAGCCAGACATTATTGTGAGAGCAAAAAGAGGTGAGTCCGGCCGGTTGGAGCGAGCAATCCCGATTGGCGAGTGGAGGGATGGGGCATATCGGGTCACGAACAAGACGTTGGCTGATTGGGGTGGACTCGATGTCAAGGATGGATTTATTCAGCGCAGTGTTTGCCCACCGTCTTTTCTCAAAGCAAAAAAGTTCTACGATTGGTTTCTGAAGCAAGGAGTGCTGCTGTTGGAGAGAAACAACTGATGGAGACGGACAAGATCGTCATCGTTCACCTGCGCCGACCGGGCAAACATGATCCCCGCAATGATCCGTTTTGGGAATCCGGGAGCTTCGGGATCACAGGGTGTCACAAGGACAATCTGTTGAATCCCAAGAGAATTCACGAGTTGGATGGTGTGAGGCTGGCGTTTGCTCAGGGCGGCAAAGGTGGCTTTAAGCTCGTATTTCTGACCCCACCGATCTCAACGGTTAAACATAAGAAGGTTGCTGAGACGAAATGGCAACCTGCGCTAATGCCTTTCAGGTATGACCAAGCTCCAATTTTGGTGGCAAACGACGGAACGATGATGGGCGGTATGAAAAAGGCTCTGCGAGGAGTCAACAGACCAAGCTGGGAAGCTAAATTCTCCAGCCGCTTTCGAAGTCGCAGACGCCCCATCAATGAAGATTTCCCAAAACTGGCAGAACAAATCGCCACCGATTTTGCCCGGCGCTACAAGCGAGCGCAGGAGAACGGCGCAGTGGCTCGGACATACGACGAAGCTCTTCCTCGGAAGATCGAAAAACCAGATCGCCAACGTCAGGAAACATACGAGGGAAAGCTTGACGAAGCAGGTGGGATAGTCGAGAAAAAGAAACAGGGTTCATGCGGTCTCAGGAGACCTTGTTAGGAGTTGGAATCTTGTTTTTCAGCCATCTGAAAACAGCCCATGTCGCTTCGAGGTCTTCCCTGTTGTAGGCGACGATTTTGTCCATCAATTCTTTCCGCTTTCCCTCGTCGCTTGTTTCCGTGGCTTCGATGAACGTTGCCATTGCCCAAGCCCCGCCGAACTCCGCTTCTTTACGCTCGTACCCGACGTAATCCTCAACGACCTTGAGGCTGAAGCTCGGCAATGGCAGGACGACCGATTCTCTCGCTATAGTGAGCAAGTCCAAAAGGTTCCTCGCTACACGGGAGGCGATGCCGCCAATATCACCATAGCGTCCAGCGTACCGCCGCAGATAAGCTTCCTCGTACGGAGCCCAATGCACCCAAGGGATGTCTCCATGGGTTTCGAAAATCTGCTTTGCATTCTCCAAGAAGCCGATCCAACCCTCCCTGTCGCCATCAACACCAAAGCTAGACAGAGCGACCTTGAACTCGCTCGGGTTTTCACCGAAGACCTGCGCTCCCCACAGGTAAATCTTGTCGAGTTCATCCAAGTGCGGGGGCATTCCTTCCAGATCGAACATAACAAAGTTCTTGTGCGGTGGTATGGCGGGAGGGGCAAGGACGATTTCTTGCTTTCGTTCCATCGCCTCGGCGAACTTCAGGATTCGCTCTGCTGTCTTTCCAACACGCTGCTCTCGGTCACCATGTGGACGTTTGAGTTCGCTCAGACTAGTGGCGTCGAAGCTCGCCAGTAATTCCTTTCGGGTGCGAATCCCCTGATCGTGCAGTGTTCGGGCAAGACTCTGATCCACGCAATATACCAGTGCAACATCAGCGTTTTTCTCTGCCTGCAACCAGCAACGGTCCGTAAACCCGCAGCCGAGGCACTTTGACCACCCCACGGGCTCGTAGGGCTCTGCGGTCAACTGCTTCAGAGTCAGGAGGCGCTCCAACTCTGCCAAGGCCGACACGCCGCCGTCATAGGGGATCGCCACGATATCACCCGTGCCACAGTGAACCTGCAAGCCCTTGGGAGCAACGTCGCAACTCTTCTCGAAGAGCCAACCATATAGCTGAACTTGGAGCAGGATTTCCGGGTGGTTTTCCTCATCAATGCGACGAGCCATCTTTGAATCCCGGATCACGTAACCGCCACCATCAAGGATCAGGAAATCGGGAGCACCAACAATCTCGACATCGGTTCCACCGAGCACAACGTTTGCCGAAAAAGCAGGTTGATAGAGGATTGGCACTTTCTTGGCGATGGCGACCGCCGTCTTCTCAACCTGCTCTTGCAGCGAGGGTGCGCTCAAGTCGGTGAACTCTCCGAGAGTCGCCAAATGCTCTCTCTCATGCCTGAGTCCAAGCCGACGCAGCACTATCTCGTAGGGACCGGGTTCCACCTCCGGCTCTCGCCTGTGCCGCAGGAAGACCCGCAGTTCGCAGCGTGTTGGGCGGTGAAAGGTAACGAAATCAGAAGCGGTCAGGCGCATAGGGCATTAGCGTGCTGAGACCGGGCAGCACCGTACACGGTTCCAACTGACAACCCCATCATGCCAGCAATCGTGCGCCACGAGTGGCCGGAAGCGCGGAGTGAATTGATTCGGTCAACATCGACGGTCTTTCTTGGTCGCCCAAGCCGCTTGCCTTTAGCTCTGGCATTTCTAAGTCCTCCCCGCACTCGCTCAACTATCGTCTGCCGCTCGCTTTCCGCTACGGCTGCGAGGATATGAAAGGCAAACGCACCTGCTGGAGTTGTGGTGTCCACCTGTTCAATCATCGAGACAAAACTGATCCCGAGAGCGTTAAATGTTTCAAGAGCACGGCACAGGTGCGATACAGACCTTGAGAAGCGGTCGAAACGCCAACAGACACAGACATCAAAGCGACGGGCATGCGCGTCGGCCATGAGCCGATTGAGTTCGGGACGGGAATCTTTCTTGCCCGAATGTCCCTCGTCCACATAGCGGTCATAAATCTCCCAACCCCTGCGCTGGCAGTACTCGACCAGTTCCCGAGTCTGCATGGTGGGGTCTTGCCCGGCATTGACGGTTGAGCATCTCGCATAGACAGCCGCCAAAACCTTGTGTCTGTTGGAATCGTCGTTCCTGACCACTTGAAGTCCCACGAACACCTCCTAGACTTGCCTGAATCTCAAGGAACCCGTTCTAAAAACCCCTGCGGGGCGCTTCCTGAGCCTTTCCAGCCTGCGGAAGACCTATTCCTGCCCGGCGTCCAAGGGATCGCCTAAGACGCCCCGCAGTCTGGGATTACTTCTTTCCGCCACCTTGAATGAATTCCTTGCACCACACGCAGGGCATCGGTTTGGAGGACCGTAGCTCCGAAAGGTCGTGAGTGGCTGGCTTTCGCACACGAGTACAAACTCGCTTCTCGTTTGAGCACCCGAAATGAAATGCAGGTATTGAGTCGAGGCGTTCGTCAACAGAATCGTGGCTTTTGCTGGGACGAGCGACGGTGATAGCTTTCGGATAGCCAGAGCAGCCTCCTAATCAGGTTGCGAAGGTCAGGGGCGTCAGGGTGCTGATAACACCTTGGCGCTCCGTTTCACTTCAGTTCCTTAGCTCGCTCATGAAGATATTTGTCAATGGCACGCCGGATGAGTTCGGCTACCGGAGCGCCCGTCTTCTCCGAGAGCGTTTGCAGTTTCTTGATTTGCTCTTCTTTGAGGAAGAGGGCTGTCCGCTTCATGACCATATAGTACCATACAGGCATATATATGGCAATAGGGCGAGGGATGGAAAGACCATCTACTCATTCCACATAGCAACAGGGCTTCGATGCCATCTTGTGCAGAGAGCAGTTGAAGCAGAGTAGCGTCAGTCCTTCCGTCCAGCTAATCACCCTCAACGGTTCGAATGCTCGCATTGGCGTTAATGAGGGCAGCAGGAATCAACCACTCACGGTAACCTTTCCCCTCCTCAACCCACTCGAATTTGCGCAACTCTTCCTCAGACAGATTTAGTTCGACTGCCAACAGAGTGTCACCAAACGCTCCCTCGTTCGCATCCAGCGGGACATCGGAGAGCCAGACGCCAGAGTGTTGGTGCTCAGTCATGTAGTTTCCGGTGCCATCCTTAAAGCCGGATCGCAGGATTCTGTCTGCGTCCTTGGCATAAGCACGGTGAAAGAGCTTCATAGATATAGTCTAGTTCTATCGTTTGATTAGGCGCATCGAGTATTGATCGTACCTTGAGGTTCGGTCGAAGGGGAACGGAAACGATACGAGAGGCGGATAAGGAAGACTTCCTCAGAAAAAAGTTAAACCCGCCGGGCACTTGTGATGTTGGGCTTGCTGCGGCTCAAAATGTCACCATGCGTGACTTGAGCAGCAGGACTATGAGCGCATAGCCGCTGATTGCGATGAGGAACTGAACGAGATAGCTCGATCTGCGCCTGAAAACGAATATGCTGATTAGCACATACCACATGCAGGCGCACAAGGGTGACAGCACGCAGAAGGCGATTTTCATCAACATCCGTTCGTCAGCACTGCCCCAGAGCCATGCTGCTATACAAAACACAGGCAGGAGCAGGGTAAAGCCAGCGAAAAGAATAGCGTCTCGCAGCCATCGGAGCATTTGGGTTTTCCTTTGGAACAACTAATATGACCATACAGTACCACATAGGCATACATATGTCAATAGAGCGAAAAAGACAAATCGGCTACGTGCCCCTCGCCGTGCTTCTGGAGCCCTCAACCTCTCTGCTTTTCCGAATCGATGAATTTGTCGATGTCGCTGCGGTCTAGCTGATAGCCCTTGCCGAACTTCACGAAAGGAATCCGCCCACCCCAAATTATCGTCCGCACGAACCAAACGGAGCACGACATGTACTTTGCGGCGTCAGTGATGTTGAGAAGGCGAGGTGATATTCGGTCTGGCAGTTCGGGTTTTGCAGCTTGTTTGGCGTGGTCTTTGCGGTTTGACATGCATCCCCCTATGCAGAGTCCCTTCAGCCTTGAAGAGGCTGGCGTCATTATTCGTACTTTCGAGGAAAAACAGAACGCTGAACTAATCCGCTGTTCGGACTACGCCGATCCCAATCGTCTTGCGTCCAAGTTCTGAATACTTCAGGCGTGCCTTCTCAGCTAACGCCGGGCGCTAGGTTGGCAATTGTCCCGAGGAACTAGGAGGTCGCCGTTGGACAGGCTCGCAAGGACGAGAACTCGCTGGGGCGACCGTTGTGTGGGCAGCTGGTTTTTTGGGGAACAACTCGGGAACAGTTTAGAGGTGGGAAAAAGGAGGGTAGTTCTTGGCTTAGCGCAGCCTTTGCAGCGTTTTAGCTCGTGGTGAGGCACCCAGTATTACAGGCTTGCAAAGCAGGTGCTCTCCCAGCTGAGCTACACGCCCACAAAGGAAACTATATTCATTCTAAAACACTTTCCACTGCCTCGCATCGCGGAAAGAGAGGCGGCGGGGAGATTCCTCGCTCCATGC
>Ga0326727_10004984_pt1 | contig 38666 bp, 36 predicted proteins | sample MB2enrmetagenome_FD_207643 | JGI IMG/M metagenome (GOLD analysis project Ga0326727, IMG submission 207643) | Lab enriched peat soil microbial communities from McLean, Ithaca, NY, United States - MB29MY | ecosystem: Environmental > Terrestrial > Soil > Wetlands > Peat | place: USA: New York...
AGGTTTATCATGTCCCCCCGTGAAAAACCCATCGCGTGGAAGAACTGGAGAAGGTCCCAGTCGTTCCAGTTGACGAGGGTATAGATCGTATCGACCCCATACTTTTTCAGGTTCTGGACGCACATGTTCGCAAGCTCTTTCGCGATGCCCCGGTTCTGGTAGTCGGGGTCGATGCCTATCGTGTCGATCCAGCCGATGTTGTTGGGGACCTTGAACTCCCAGCCGCTTACCTCTCCGAGGATGAAGCCCACCACCTTTCCGTCCACTTCGGCGACCAGGGAAGCGTCGTGGGGCCTCGACTCCCATTGCTTGACGATCTTCGTCAGCCAGTAGTCGCGGCGCGTCTCGCCGAGGACCTTCGTGTCTATGTTGACGATGTGATCGAGGTCTTCCTTTTCCATGATCCGCATAAATAGCTTATCCAGAAACTTGCTCATCGGTTCATCCTCCACGGGAGGGTTTTGTGAATTTTATAACATATTGCCTACGAGTCAATCAATGATGTAATGGATTTGGAACGATATTATGTTGTGCATCGAAGCGGCCGGGTTATTTGCCCTGCGGTTTATATGAAAGCTAACCGCAGGGTAGTGCGTTACGCGCCCTTTCCGTCGTTTTTCTAGGCGCGGCTCCTCACTTGCCGCCCGCGCCTGGCAAGCCTGGAGCGCGGGCACCCGGCCTACCGTTTTATATGCTGCGGCGCGCGCCGTCGAAAAACAAGAGGAAATCCATCGAAAATCTCTCCGGCCGCAAAGAAACGACATTACTGAGTGCACCTGCTCATGGCTGAGTTGGATAGATCGTTTGAGGTGCGGGTTACGGCCGATAATGGCGTCATGACTGTAAATGCGCGACAGGTTTTCGGGCAGCCTTTCCTTGACCTGTCCTCACTTTCAAGCATAGAATTGAAGCAAAGATGCAACCGTAAGAAAGTAGTCAGCCACGAGGAAGGATGGAACGCTCTCCCGAATCAGTAGCAACGACTCTACCCGATAAGAGACAGACTGATCGGTATCTCGCCATACTCATCGTGATACTCGCGTCTCTTGTGCCGGTCGTGCCACTCTCCCTGAAATACGCGATCGGGATTGTCATAGGTATCGCCACGCTCCGCTCGTGGAAGCGTTCATCGTTCTATCTCGGCCTTTTTGTATGCATTTGCCTTGGAATGTTGCTTACGCACACCCGATATGGGCAAGTAGTCCTTTTGGTCGCGATTGGCCTCTATTCATTGATTACTCTCGTAGTGTCGGACCTGAGGGCGGGCCCTTCCTGGCTTCGCCTGGGGACTTTCACTCGAAGCAGTATGCTTCTCTGCGTTGGCATAGCCACGGTAAGCGGCGCCGCGCTGGCCGGCTGGTTCTTTCTTTTCAAGCCAAATATCTCCGACATACTTCACTTGTACGTTCCGGATTTCCCGCTGTGGCTTCTCGTCATTGGAGGACTGCTATTCGCCGTCTTGAACGCTACCGTGGAGGAGATAGCTTTCAGGGGGATTGTCTTTGGCGCGCTCCTTCATTCAGCCGTGCCGATAGGCCTTGCTTTGCTGTTGCAGGCCTTGGCATTCGGTGCCATTCATATCAACGGCTTTCCACGTGGCTCGGTCGGCGTGGGTCTGGCGACTATTTACGGCGTCTTCATGGGCGCTCTTCGCATTCGATCAAAAGGCTTGTTTACCCCTTGGGTGTGCCACATATTCGTGGACTTTGTCATCGCCGTCATAGTAGTTCTGTTTGCCCGTTCTCTTTAACGTGAAGGCCCTGCCCGAGCATTCCATGGCTTCATTTTCTTGCGGTAACGAGGGGAGGCAGGGGCGCCCATTAAATTATCACTTTCTTTTCGTCCTTCGCGCATTTACAGTCATGACGTCATTATCGGCGGTAACCCGCACCTCAGACGATCTATCCAACTCAGCCATTAGCCGGTGAAGCCTTAGACCGGCTTTCATCGGGGTCATTCGAGCGAGAGGGTCGTTCTTAAAGACAAGCACGACTTCTTAAGCGAATCTCCCTTCCGGGCGATAACATGTTTCATGATAGAGACACAGGTATATCGCGGAAAGAACAGAAATGGGGGGAAGGGGGTGATGCCGTCGGGCAGTGAAAAGGGCGCACTGCAAGAAGGATATAGACCGCCTTTAAGCGGCTTCTTTTCTTGATGCAGGAACACGGCGAAGTCAACAGGTGTGGGCAATAATTTCAAAAGGAGGAGAGAAAATGAAAGAGATATGGAAAAGGCATTCATCACATGTAACCTTAGGCAAGTGCATAATCATGGCAGCGGTATGTCTTTGCTTGATGCTGGGACAGGCACAGGCAAGGGATCTGAAAATAAGTCTTCCGTTCATTCCTCCGCTTGTCGAGACAAAGGATAAAGGAATTCTTGTAGACTTATGCAAGGCCTTGGCCGAGGAATACAAAGGCGGCAAGATCACCTGGGACGTTTTTCCTTTTCCAAGGTCTATGGACAATGTGGAAAAAGGCAGGGCCGATCTTCATATGCCCTATATTACTCCACCCAACCCGCAAAGAATCCCGTTTCAGTACTCGACAGAGGTAATTTTCAAGGTGATTATGTGCCTTTACACAAACAAGAGCAACACGGAGATAAACCCCAAGAACGCAGCCAAGTTTAAGATTGAGACCGACGCGGGAGCCACGTATGTCTTTGATCACGACGTACCCGGCATAACCGGTTCCCCAAGTATTGAGTCGAGCCTGCAGAAACTAAATATGGGAAGGATCGACGGCTGGCTCTTTGCCATGCCCGAATCCGACATGGTGCTCAAGAAACTTCAACTGAAGAACATAAAAAGGTGGGAATTCAAGAAGTATGATGTGAAGGCGCTGCTGCCTCTCGGTGAGAAGGGCAAAGAAGTGGATAAAATTTTCTCGGATCTCGTGAAGAAATTGAAGGCAAGCGGGAAGTACCAGCAGATCATGGCGCCTATACTGGATCAGAAATTCGATCCCTGGCAGCCATAAAGCGGTTGAATCCGTAAAGGCCCGCGGCCTTATCGCGCGGCGCGCGGGCCTTTTTGAGATATACCGCTCTTGTATTCGTATTGGTTTGCGGAAAGGATTCCGGAAGGAGCGTAGGGAGCATGAAAAGGATGTCAATGACGCGCAAATTTATCGTTCCCGTGCTGGCATCGATACTCGTCATACTGGGGCTGTCGGGCGGTGTCAAGTATATGATCAGCTCCCATAACCTGAAGGCCGACCTCGATGCGAAGGCCGAAGCCCTGCTGGAGGTCGGCTCGTTGTCGATGATCGACCCCATCTGGAACATGCGCAAGGAGGTCATTCAGGAGAACGGCGAGTTTCTCCTCAAGAATAAGGAGATCGCTTCGGTCGGGGTGCTGGACCAGGATGGGAATTCCCTTTACAGCGGCGCGAAAAAGGGGGAAGCTTACACCGATGCGCATCTGCTGCCGGCCAAGAAACAAAGCCTCACCAAGGATAGCCAGAAGATAGGCACGGTGGCCGTGAGGGTCACGGACTATTTCGTCGGGCAGAAGCTGCTGAGGGAGGTCCTGACCACCGTGGTCGAGATACTGGTCATGTCGCTGATGCTGGGCATCATAGTCCTCTTGATCTCCGTCAGGTTGTCCAGGCCCATCAAGAATATGGCGTCCGTGCTGAAAGACATAGCCGAAGGAGAAGGAGACCTTACCAAGACGGTCCCGGTGACGGAGAACGACGAGGTAGGCGAGATGGCGGTATTCTTCAACGGTTTTATCGAGAAGCTGAATGGAATCGTTCTCAGCATCAAGGGTTATTCCACGAGCATCTCATCGCGCACCGAGCAGCTCGGTCAAAAAATGGAGCAGATAGGGAACTCCGGGAATAAGCTCGTTGAGACGTCGGTAAGCACCTCGGCTGCGGTCGAGGAGATGGCGGGCAATATCTCGATGATCGCGGAGAACACGGGCCACGTGTCCACCAATGCCGACGAGACGGAAGGTCTGGCCCTGGACGGTAAGACATCGGTCCTACGTACGATTGACGGCATCAACAAAGTGAGGTCGGTCCTGGAGGAAGGGGTCAAGGACGTGAAGAGCCTGGGAGACCTTACCAGCAAAATCGGGAGCGTGACCACCGTTATCAGCGACATCGCCGACCAGACGAACCTGCTGGCCCTCAATGCGGCCATAGAATCGGCCCGGGCCGGCGAGCACGGACGGGGGTTTGCCGTTGTGGCGGACGAGGTGAAGAAGCTCGCCGAGAGGACCGCCGGGTCCACTAAAGAGATAACCCATATGATCGGCACCATACAGCAGGAGACGAAAAACGTTATCCGCAGGATGGAGCAGGCGAATGCGGAGGTCGTCGCCGGCGTCACGCTCGCCGACGGCACCGGCGCCATCCTGGAGAACATCGTCGCCAAGGTGGGCGAGTTGAAACGTATGGTCAATATGGTAGCCGATTCGACGCGTGAGCAGTCGAACGCCACAAACGAGATATCGGACCAGACGATCACGGTGACGAAGAGCGTCGAGGAAACGGAAAAAGCGGTGAAAGAGAGCACGGCCTCGACGAGGGAGATAGCGGGTATATGCGAGAAGCTGAATGGTATAGTGGGGATGTTCAAGTTGCGCGACTGAAAGTGAATTAGTCTAAACTTAATCTGACATTCCCCTTTGTCCGTTTTCTGTTTATCCGAGGAATGGCGGATTAAGCTTAGACTAATTCGTGTCATTCTCCGGCAGCGACTCCGACTTCAGAAGGTTTTCCGGTAACAGTTGACAATGGACTCCCGGACAGAAACCATGGTACTCTACCCCCATGAAGGCCTCAACCAAAGGGGCGTGCTGGTTGTCGGTCCTTTTCGTGCTCTTCGCTTACACGGCCACGCCTCTGCTGCATAACGCAATCTGTATCGATTGCCTGTGCCCCGCCCAATTCTCATTCGAAGACGGGGGCGGATGCAATGAGCTCACCCATTTCAATCCGACAGGGTCCACCGATGCCAAGGACGCACACGATACCTCCCCGGCGGGGGCACGAGGCTTCTGCTCCGTCTGCGCCCACGCTACGGGAGTCCCCCAGGTGCAACAGGAACAACCTTCCTTCAAGGGAGTGTTTTTCGAAATTCCCGCCCTGACCCCGGTCTCTTCACCGATCCATCCTCAAGTGTACAGACCCCCCGAGATTGCCTGACCTCATTCCAACCTGAGACGAACGCCGTGCCGGAAGAAGTCGCCCGGCCGCCATTTTCAGACTCTTGTTGACGTGCGGCCTTATGCCGGCGCGCCCTCTCAATCCCCGTTCCTGTGGCGTACCGGGGGGTCATTCGAGTGAAAGGGTCATTCTTAAAGACAAGCACGATTATATCAATCATTATGGCAGGAGCATGTCTCGTCTCCTTTGCTGCCCGAGCCGGTGAGAATAATTTCGAGATTCTGGTCCACCCTTCCGAGACGGTAGAAGCCGGACACGTGGAGGTCGAGCTGCACAGCAACATGGCCGTAAGCGGGACGACCCAAAAGATGGGTGGCATTCTGCCCACGCAGCACGCCCTGAACGAAAGCCTTGAAGCGGCTTACGGCTTCACTCCCTGGTTCGAGACGTCCGTCTATAGCGCGGTAAGCCTTCAGCCCGGGATGGACGGGCAGTGGGTGGGGGAGCGCCTGTTCCCCCGTGTGCGGGCGCCTGAAAGCTGGGGCCTGCCCGTCGATCTTGGGTTCGCAACGATCATAACGTACCAGCGCCGCCCGTTCTCGACGGACACCTGGAACATGGAGCTTCTGCCCATCATCGACAAGCGGTGGGGACCCTTGTACCTGTGTGCCAATCCCGGTGTGGACCGCTCCCTCAAGGGCCAAAACACCGGCCGTGGCTGGGAGTTGAGCCCCAGCTTCAAAGGCAGCTACGACATCACCCGGAAGGTCGCCGTCGGCTTAGAGTATTACTCATCCCTCGGCCCCATACAAGGCTTCGATCCGGTCCGCGACCAGCAGCACACGCTTTTCACCGCCGCCGAGTTGAACCTGAGTCCGACCTGGGACCTTAACTTTGGCGTGGGAGTGGGTCTGACGCACGGCTCCGACGCCCTTGTCTTGAAAATGATCGTAGGGCGCCGATTCTAAGGAAGGGTAGGGGAGTTAATACCCTGCTGCTTGCAGCAGGGTATTAACTGAGCGGGGACGACCCGCAAGCGGGTACCCCCGCGAGCTTTGCTCGTGGAGGGGGCGCCGGGGTACCCGCGCGGCGGCACGCCGCGTGGGTCGCCAATCATTGCATGTCGTAAGTTGTGCCAAAGCTCCAAGGATGATGGCCGGATGCAAAGCGGAAACGAAAGAACGAGTAAAAAAGTTTTTATGATGGGAGTGGAATAGAAGGAGAAGATAATATTATCCCTGTAGCAAGCTACAGGGAATCAACAAGTTAAAGAAGGAGAGGGGCAGGCTATAAGCCGGGTTCTGTTACCGCGATGCGGTCCATGGTCATTTCTCTTGGGTCCGCGACGCGGACCTCGTGCGGCCTACCTGGGTTAAAGGACGGGCCATCCTCACCGCGCTCTCGCGCGGTCCCCCTTTTGGCCTTGCATCGGATGGGGTTTGCCAGGCCATCCAGTCGCCTGAATGCCGGTGGGCTCTTACCCCGCCATTTCACCCTTACCCCCTCACGAAGGCGGTATCTTTTCTGTTGCGCTTTCCCTGGGATTGCTCCCGGTCCCCGTTAGGGACCATCCTGCCCTTCGATGCCCGGACTTTCCTCGGGGCTTGCGCCCCGCGACCATGCGCCTGCCCCTCTCGCAGCCGCATCTTTCGCAAGCTTGTCGGCAAGCCTGTTTCCTTCCCTGGGAATATATTTTACCGAAAAATGAGAGAGCTTTCCAATGAGGCGGTGCGCCTCTTCAAGATAGACCCGCAGCCTTTCGTTTTTGATGCGGTACTTGCCGCAGACCTGGTTGGCTACGAGCTGCGAGTCCGTATAGACGCGGACGGGCAGGGCGGCGTGGTCCCCGACCTTGCGCAGCGCCCGTATCAGCGCCTCGTACTCCGCCATGTTGTTCGTCATCCGCCCCAGGTGGACGCTTTCCCTCCAGACCTCGTTGCCGTCCTCATCGTAGGCGACCATGCCCGCGCCCGAAAGGCCGGGGTTGCCCAGGGAGGCGCCGTCGATGTAAATGTGCCATTCCTTCATTCTTCTTCCTGGTAGTAGAAGATCCTGTTGCAGCTCGGGCACGTGATGATCCTGCTGTTCTTCATCACCTCGATGAACAACTGCGGCGGGATGTTCATGAAGCACCCCAGGCAGGTACCGTTCTTGACGTTGACGACGGCCAGGCCGCTCCTCTTCTCGATAAGCACGGCGTAGCGCTCCTTGAGTTCGCCGCCTACATCGACGAGCAGCCTCTGGCGCTCGGTCCGGAGCTTTTCGATGACCGTGCCCGCCGCCTTTATATCCTTCTCCAGCTCGCCCACCTCCTTGCCGATCTCCTGCTCCCTCTTGGCAAGCTCCTTCTGGGACGCCTGGTTGTCTTTTTTCAGCTCCTCGATCCTCTCCATGAGGAGGATGATGTCCTCCTCGGTCTTGTCGTTTGCCGTCCTTGCCGCCTCGATCTCCTTGAGGATGGCCTGGTACTCCTTGTTCGTTTTCACTTCATGAAGCTTCGCCTCGACCTTCTTGACCTGCGCCCTTTCCCCTTCGAGCTCGATCTCCTTCTTCCTTCTCTCCTTTTCGAGCTCGTCGATGATCTCCTTCTCCTTCGTGATCTTTTCCCTGGTCCGGCTCAGCTCGTTCTGCATCTCCTCGATTCTTTGCGGTCCGGCCGCCCTCTTTTTCTCGTTCTCCATAATCTTCGTATCGATCTTCTGCACCTGGCAGAGGGTTTCCAATTCTTGGTTCAATGTGCTCCCTCCCAGAAATTTAAAAGGGGTGGCATTTCTGCTCACCCCTTTTTGGTCCTGCCTATATGCGTATCTTCGAATTCTCCATCATGCACGGTTCTCTTTTTTGGGCCCACCTGGCCTCGAACCAGGGGCCTACCGGTTATGAGCCGGTGGCTCTACCAACTGAGCTATGGGCCCGTCTGTGGTATAGAGTAACCGATTGGCGCCCTTCTTGTCAAGGGAATATCCTCCCTTCGGCCGTCGGCTGCCGTGCCTGCAATGTATGCCTTTGCATACAGTCGAAATGTTTTTTCCCACTGGCGGTTTTTGGCGCCGACGGCCTGACAGGGCATACACGGGGCCTTTCACTTTTGGGGATTGATAAAATAGCCCCGTCTGATAGAATAATTACCGGCAGGCGATGGCGGCCTCCCGCCCTGCGATTATGCCGGCCCCGCTGCGCGCGCCGATAACGTGACCCGATGAATGAGACGCCCCTCCACCCGGTGATAGACGTGTTTTTCTTTGCCCTCGGGGCAATAATGGGCAGCTTCCTGAACGTCTGCATCCACCGCATACCGAGGGGGGCGTCCGTCGTGCGCCCTGGCTCCAGGTGCCCTGCGTGCGGCGCGCCTATAGCTTTTTACGACAACATCCCCCTTGTGAGCTACGTGCTGCTCAAAGGGCGGTGCAGGAAGTGCGGCTGGCCCATACCGGTGCGCTACCCCCTCGTGGAGCTGCTCACAGGGTCCATCTTCCTCGTTTTCTACCTGGTGCTCGGCCTGTCGGTTGAGCTGCCCGTGCTTCTCGTCTTCACGTGCCTCCTGGTTGTCATATCCTTCATCGACATCGATTTCCGCATCATCCCGTACAGGCTGAGCCTGGGCGGCCTCGGCCTTGGCCTTGCCCTGTCCCCGTTGAGGCCCTCCTTCGGCATCGTCCACGCCCTCGCCGGGGCGATAGGGGGCTGCGGCCTGATTTACGCGATCAAAAAGTCCTACGAGCTTTTGCGCAAGGGGGAGGGGATGGGCGGCGGAGACGTATGGCTCCTCGGCATGATCGGCGCTTTCTGCGGCCTGAGGGGCGTCATATTCTCGCTTATAGCAGGCTCTTTGATTGGGTGCCTGGTCGGTGTCCCGCTGACGCTCGCCAGGGGCGGGGGCACGAAATACGCGATCCCCTTCGGCCCTTTCCTCTCGGCCGGGGCGCTTCTCTACGCCCTTGCCGGGGGCGGCCTGATACACCGCTTCTACGCTTTGATCGACCTGCTGCCAGGTCTTATGAGATAATGGATACATCGATTGCAGGGGTGAATGATGATCGAGTTTAAACGGTTGGTTGAGTCGAGCACGTACCTTGATCCTTTCCATAACTTTGAGCCTTTCGAGGCCAAATCGGAGATCCGCTGGGACCCCCTTACGGGACTGACGGCGAGGATAATGAATTTTCCGGCCCGGAGAATGCCCCGGTTCGACCCGGCGCCGCTCGTGGCCGCGTCGATTGCGGCCAGGTGCCCGTTCTGCGAGGAAAATGCTGCGATGACCGCACGCCTCGACCCCGCCATGTTCGGCAGCGCGCAGGTCGTGGACGGAGAGGTGCGGGTCATACCCAACCTGCTGGCCTTCGACAAGTACTCCTTCGTCGCCATCATGTGCAGGGACCACTATCTCGACATGGCGGCCCTCGCTTCAAGGGGGTGCGTGGTGAAAGGCATCGAGGCCCTTGCGGGCGTCTTCCGGCAGGTATGGGAGAAAGACCCCTCCGCCCGGTACTGCTCCGTCAACTGCAACTATATGCCCATGTCGGGGGGCAGCCTCATCCATCCGCACATCCAGGGCATAGCCGGCGAGCAGCCGACGAACTACCAGAGGCTGATGATAGAAAAGAGCGCGGAGTTCCGGGCCGCGCAAAAGGCCGTCTTCTGGGACGCCCTCGAAGAAGAGGAGGTGCGCCTGGGGGAGCGGGCAGTCGGCAGGACGGGCTCGGTCTTCTGGTACGTGCCTTTTTCGCCGAGGGCGAATATCGACATAGGCTGCATCTTCCGTGCGCCTTCCTTGGACGCCCTCGATGGGGCCGACTGGGCGGACTTCGGCGAAGGTCTCAACAAGGTGCTGGCTTACCTGGACAGGGAGAACGTAGGCAGCTTCAACCTGTCGATATTCTCGGCCCCGGGCGATGAGGACCATTTCCGCGTCAACGGCAGGATCGTGGCCAGGCGCTTCCTTCCCCCTGTCAACGCGGCGGACGTCAGTTACTTCGAGAAGCTCCACATGGAGACCGCATGTATGGTCGTCCCGGAGAATGTAGCCGCCAGGTTGAGGGAGATGTGGTAGGCGGCCTTACGCGGGGCGCGCTCTATGGCGACTGAAAGGCTCGCTAAGTTCATTGCCCGCTGCGGCGTCGCGTCGCGGCGCAAGTCGGAGGAGATCGTCCGGTCGGGGAGGGTAAAGGTCAACAGGGCCGTCGTGACGGACCCTGCCCACCCGGTCGATCCCGTCTCGGACATGGTGTGGCTCGACAACAAGGCCGTCAGTCCTGCCTTGAGGCGGCGCTACATTGCCCTTTACAAGCCCGCGGGCTATCTCTCAGACCTTGCCGATACGGAAGGCAGGGACCGGCCGCTCGCCCGCAGCCTCATACGACTCGAGGGTGCGCTTTTCCCCGTCGGCAGGCTCGACTACGCCTCCGAGGGCCTCATGATCTTCACGGACGACGGCGAATTCGCTAATCATATCATGCATCCCCGATACAAAGTTGAGAAAGAGTATCATGTTAAGCTCTCGGGGAGCCTCACACAGGAGGAGATGCGGCGCGCCACCGCCGGTCTTAGCGTGGGAGGCGAAAGATACAGGGTCAAGGCCGTTACGCCCATCAGGAGGGCGGAGAAAAACACGTGGTACAGGATTATCGCGACGGAGGGCAAGCACCACCATATAAGAAAGCTTGCAGAGGGACTTGCCCATCACGTGCTCAGATTGCGCCGCGTGCGCATCGGCCCTGTGACGCTCACTGGGCTAAAGCCCGGGGAGTGGCGTCCTCTGGCGCCGGAGGAGATCAGGCGGCTTGTGCCTGACGCAGCGGGCGCGGGCTGGACGGGGGGGCTGCATAGATGATTTTGTTGTGCGCTTTTTGTTACCGCTATGGTTGGAAAAAGCGAGCTGGCCGGTGGGGGTTATTCTAGCGCGCCCTAAGAGGCTTGACGGTCGGACTTATCGAGGCCTGGATCGCGCAGGCGATCTTATTTTGGTTGACAGGTCTGAGGGGTTTTTATAACATTATGAAGACATGGAGAAGAACGGCTCGAGCAGGTGGGCGGAGATCCTCAAGACGATCGGCCACCCCGTGAGGATCGGGATTATGGAGGTATTGCTGGGAGGCGACAGGAACGTCAGCGCGATATGGGGCGCCCTGGGGCTTGCCCAGTCCACCGTGTCGCAGCATTTGTCCGTGTTGCGGACGAAGGGGATAGTGCAGGGGGAGCGCCGGGGGTCGCAGGTGAGATACTCGATAACCGATCGGAAGGTGGAAGAGATCGTCAGACTGATAAAGGATGGTAGAAGTTAACATAATATCTCTTATCAGAACCAACAGAAATCAGAGACACCGGGACCAGGACTAAAGGGCGACTCTCCTTCCCCGGCTACAGAAGGCTCGACAGTTGACTACATTCCCTCCTAAGGAACAGCCGATAAGCGGCGCTGAGATAAACCGTCTCTACAAGCAAGTCGAGGGCAAGCTTGAGAGCATCGTCGAGAAGCTCCTCAGCTCGAAGGTCAGCGAGAAGGATAACATCCTCCAGAACGTGCAGACGATGATGGAGCGGATCTTCATCGCGGCCGCCATGAAGATGACGGACGGCAACGTCCTGCGCGCCTCGAAGCTCCTGGGCATTAACAGGAACACCCTGAGCAAGAAGCTCAAGGAGATGAAGGAGCAATCTAAGCGAGATAGCGGACTATAAGGTCCCCCAGCTCGCGCGTGCCCATACCCATCTTACCGGCGTCAACGGACTTGACGTCGCCCTTCAGGGCGCGGGCAACGGCCGCGTCTACGGTCTTGGCAGCCTCCGCCTCGCCGAGGTAGTCGAGCATCATGGCCGCAGCGAAGATCGCCGCGATGGGGTTTATCACGTTCTTCCCGGTGTACTTGGGCGCCGAGCCGCCGATAGGCTCGAACATGGAGACCCCGGCCGGGTTGATGTTCCCTCCGCAGGCGATGCCCAGGCCGCCCTGGACCATCGCCCCCAGGTCCGTAATGATGTCCCCGAACATGTTGTCAGTCACAATGACGTCGAACCATTCGGGGTTCTTTACCATCCACATGACCGTAGCGTCTACGTGGGCGTAGTCCGTCTTGATGTCGGGGTACTCCTTCGCCACCTCGTAGAAGACCCGCTCCCACAGGTTGAAGGCGTAGGTGAGGACGTTCGTCTTCCCGCAGAGGGTTAGCTTCTTTGCCTTGTTGCGCCGTCTCGTGAGGTCGAAGGCGAACCGTATGCACCTCTCGACGCCCTTCCGGGTATTCACGGATTCCTGGACTGCGACCTCGTCGGGCGTGCCTTTCTTGAGCGTTCCGCCCGCGCCGGCGTACAGCCCCTCCGTGTTTTCCCGGACGACGACGAAATCGATGTCCGCCGGCCCCTTGTCCTTGAGGGGCGTCTCCACCCCTTCGTAGAGCTTGACGGGCCGCAGGTTGATGTACTGGTCGAGCTCGAAGCGTATCTGGAGCAATATCTGCTTCTCCAGGATGCCCGGCGGCACGTCGGGGTGGCCGATGGCGCCGAGAAAGATCGCCTGCTGCGACTTGAGGTCGGCGAGGACCCCGGCGGGCAGGGTCTCCCCCGTCTTCAGGTATCGCTCGCCCCCCAGGTCGTAATTGGTGTATTTGAGAGCGAAGCCGAACCTGGCCGACACTGCGTCGAGCACCTTGATCCCCTCGGCTACGACCTCCGGACCCGTCCCGTCCCCCGGTATTACGCCTATCCTGTATGCTTTCGCCATTGCCATCGTCTCCTTATGAGAGCTTTTCCGGGGCCTTTCGGCGGCGCCTTGCTTACGCTATCCCCAGCGCCTTCTTCCCGATGTCTTTTCGATACTGCATCCCCTCGAAGGAGATGCATGAGACCGCACCGTAGGCCCTCTCTATCGCCTCGGCGTAAGTGGCGCCGAGGGCAGTGACGCCGAGGACCCTTCCGCCCGACGTATAGTAGTCGTCCCCCTTGCGCGTCGTCCCCGCGTGAAATACGAAAACGTCCTCCTGCCCTTCCGCGTCGGCCAGCCCTTTTATGAGCTTGCCCTTTTCGGGCTTTTCGGGGTAGCCCCCCGAGGCAACGACAACGCAGACGGCGACGCCCTTCTTCCATGCCATCGGCCCTGCTTTTTGCAGGTCGCCTTCCGCGCAGGCGGCGATAACGGGCAGGAGGTCGCTCTCCATCCTGAAGAGTATCGGCTGCGTCTCCGGGTCGCCGAAGCGCGCGTTGAATTCCAGGACGTAAGGCTTCGCGACGGACGCGCCGGCCCTGCCCAGCATCAGGCCGCCGTAAAGGACGCCTTTGTATGGTATGCCTTCCGCCTTGAGGCCGTCAACGGTCCTTTTCATTATAGATGCGTCGATCTCCGCCGCCAGCCCTGAGTCTATAAAGGGCACCGGGGTGTAAGCCCCCATGCCGCCCGTGTTCGGCCCTTTGTCGCCGTCGAGGAGCGCCTTGTGGTCCTGGGAGGGAGGCAGGGGCAGCACGGATGTCCCGTCGCACAGGGCCAGATACGACGCCTCGATGCCGAGCAGGAAGTCCTCGACGATCACCCTGTCGCCGGCAGCGCCGTGGACGCGGTCGATAAAAAGCTCCCTGAGCGCTTTTTCCCCCTCTTCGGCGCTGTCGATGACGTAGGCGCCCTTCCCTGCACAGAGGCCGTCCGCCTTTACTACATATGGCGGGACGAGGGCTTTTATGCGGGCGAGGGCCGCGTCGTACGATGTAAATACCTTGAAGGAGGCCGTCGGGATGGCGTACTTCTCCATGAGCGTCTTTGCGAAGACCTTGCTCGTCTCGATGCGGGAGGCCGCCTCCCTCGGGCCGAAGATGGGTATCCCCGCAGCCTCGAAGGCGTCCGTGATGCCCGCCGCCAGCGCAGCTTCCGGCCCGACGACTACGAGGTCGATGCGCTCCTTCCGCGCAAGAGCGAGCAGCCCGGCCGTGTCCGTAGCTGCCGTATCGACGCAGGCGGCGATGCGGGAGATCCCGCCGTTGCCGGGGGCGCAGAAGATATCGCTTACTTTTGGAGACCGGGAGAGCTTCCACACGAGGGCATGCTCCCTGCCCCCGCCGCCTACGACGAGTATCCGCATCGCTTTCCCCTCCTATTGTTCCGGCCCCTATCGGCTCAGGTAGTCGTAGATGGCCTTGTCGTAATCGGAAGTCAGGAAAAAGACCTTCTTTGCTAGCAAGAACCGCAGCTCTTCCGTCGTCGCGCCGCCGTTGGCCTTCATGTTCTCCATGACCCCGGGGTAGTCGGCAGGGTCCGTGACGACCGTCACGTATTTGTAATTCTTGGCTGCCGCCCTTATCATCGACGGGCCGCCGATGTCGATGTTCTCTATTGCCTCCTCGAAGGTGCAGCCTTTTGCCACCACCTCCTTGAAGGGATAGAGGTTGACGACGATCATGTCGATGTCCTTTATGTCGAGGGCCTTCTTGGCCTCCTGGTGGTCTTTTTTGTCCCTTATATTAAGGATGCCTCCGTGGACCTTCGGGTGGAGGGTCTTCACCCTGCCGTCCATGATCTCCGGGAAGCCCGTGTGCTCGCTTATGTCCTTCGAGCGGACCCCAAGCTCGTCGAGGTACTTCTTGGTGCCCCCTGTCGAGATGATCTCGACCCCCAGGTCTTTCAGAAAAGGCGCAAGCTCCCCGAGGCCTGCCTTGTTCGATACGCTTATCACCGCCCTCTGGATTTTCATCTTCCCCTCTCTTCGATCCAAACTTTCGGTTTTGCTGCGCGGCTGTATACGGCCTTATAGTTGTGGCGCAAAGATTTATGATAATTTCCGGCGGGGGTTTTGTCAACAGGAAATCCTGCGTAGGATCAGATGGCGGCGGCAAGAGGGGGTTGTACTATATTTAAGGGTGGAATATTAGGGCTCAGATTCTACGGCGGTATAGAACCACACCTTGCCGGTGCGGACTGCTTTGATGCGCCCTTCCCTTACGAGCTTCTCCAGGCCGGCCACGGCTGCTGCGGCCGGTATGCCCGTCGTCCGCACCACGTCCTCAAGGCTCAACGACCTGCGCTTCAGCGTCTCCAGCAGGTCGGCCTGCCACGCAGGCGCGCCGGGTGCGCGGGCTTTCCTGTCGAAGGCGGCAATCACCTCGCATCCCCGGCCCAGGCGGTGCGCGATGGCCGCAAGCCTTGCCTTGCCGACAGGCATCGCCGTATCCTCTGCGGGCGGGCGCATAACCGTGTTCAACTGCACCCTATCCGCCCAGGTATCCGACACTATTTGTTTAAGCATTTCAATCTGTTCTGATGCATCATTGATACTCTTTATCAACATTATCTCAAGCCATATCGTGCCTTTGTATGCCTGGCGGAAGTCCTTGAGACCGGAGAGCAGGAGGCCGAAGGAAAGGCTTTCGTGGGGGCGGTTGACCCTCTCGAAGATCCCCTGCTCCGCTGCGTCGAGGGAAGGGAGTACCAGGTCTGCCGGGGCGATCTCTTGCCGCACGTCTTCCCTGAACAGGAGCGACCCGTTCGTGATGACCGCAACGGGTATGGCCGTCCTGCGCTTCAGCTCGCTTATTACGAAACCTATATCGCTGCTCAGGGACGGCTCTCCAGACCCGGAGATGGTGATAAAATCGATTGCCCTCCCCTCTTCCACCTTCTCCGTCACCTGCCGGATCACGAGATCGGGGTCCGCGAAGCTGCGGCGGTCCACTTCTTTGTGGGTCGTCCTGCCTACCTGGCAGTAAATGCAGTCGAAGGTGCAGTGCTTGCGCGGTATCAAATCAACGCCGAGGGAGAACCCCAGCCTTCTCGAAGGCACGGGGCCGAAGACGAACTGATCCATCCAATAATCTAACTTATTCAGCGGGTATAAGAAAGGCCTGCCATAATGCGGTATTTTTTCTTTTTTTCGGTCGGAGGCGAAAAGATCCAGCCCCCTACGGAAGATTTTTGCGCTTCTCCCAGACCCGATCAAACTTCTCCAAGTATATCCTCGTCTCTGCCGGCAGCCGGCACGTCCATGCGTCGTTGCACTCCCGCGCCGACTTCTGCACCCTCTTCGGGCCGCAGTTGTACGATGCGGCCAGCAGCCTGCCGATGGCCCCCATGTCGTCCTGGGCATTGAGGAGGAGCTTCCTCGACAGGTCGGCGAGGTCGGAGTCGAAGAGCAGTAGCGACGCTTTGGCCGCGTTCACGTGGTCCGTGCTGCCCTGCACGAAGTCCCTGACGAGGGCGGCAGCCGGGTATCTCCGGCGGATCCTCTCGTATGTGGCCGGCATGAACTGAAAGAGGCCCCTCGCCCCCGCGGGAGACTTGCTGTAGGCATAGGCGTTTTCGGCGTTCGCCCCTATGACCGTCAGCACTTCCCGTATCAGGGCGTCTTCCTGCTCGGCGGTGCAGGACTTGAAGCGCTCCGGGTCCATGTGCTCGATGATCGACAGGACGAAAATGAGGTCAGGGAGCTGGTCGGAATAGAGGAGCGGGCCAAGGGCGCGAAGCCTGACCTGCCGCCTCTCAAGGTCGGCGAGGGCAAGGCCGATCTGGTCCACCAGGTATTCGTATCCCGCCCGCCGTACCTCAGGCGTATCGATCTCCGGGCTGTAAGGCGTATAGACGACCTCTTCCCAGCCCCCGTAGCGGCCGTGGACGATGGTGCGAATGGCGAGGACCGCCATCTCCTCCGGGTAAAGGACCTGGAACCTCGATGCGACGCCGTTGCTCCTCAGCCGGACGACCTCGAAGCCGTCCGTAGCGCAGCCCTTGTCGGTGATGAGCACCGCGCGAAGCTCCCTTTCATGAAGGTTCTCGACGGCAAGGAGAAAATTGGGCGCCACCGACTCGGCGAAGCGGAGGCGCAGCTTCTTTCTCCCCCTCCTGTCCACGATGGTGACCTTCCTCTCTGAGAACTGGCGCGCGTAGCCTGCGGTCCTGCCTTTCAGGAAGGCCTGGGCGCGCTTTATCTCGTCGAGGATGTTGAAGCCAGGCTTGACAACGGCAGCGGGCCCGGCCGGTCCGCCCTGTTGCGGATAGGTATAGATATAGACATTGTCGATCGGTCTCTGCGCGCCGTCGGGAAGCCAGGCCGGCTCCTGGGCAAGCGCGGGGCGCGAGGGGAGAAGCCAGAGCAGCGCAGCCGGCAGAATGAGCAGGAGCGGCCCTCGCAGGACGGGCCGTCGCAGCAGGAGCGGCCGTCTGAGCAGGACGGGCCGTCTGAGCAGAAGGGGGCGGCGCAGCCGCCTGCGCGCCCCATGAACGACGTTATCGCCTTTTTCCCCTTTTCGCGCCATTTGTGCCTTCTTCTGGAATTATTGTCCTCGACCTTCGGGTTGTTGTCAAGAAAAACAAACTGCAATAATTTCCAGTTATTGCAGGCGTTTCAGGCAGGTCCGTGCGGAGCATTTACTGCTCTTCTTCGATATGGTTGCGATGCTCAGAGGCCGCGCAGCCAGACCGAGAGCCTTTCGCAGCCTTCTTTGAGCATATCGAGGCTGTTAGCGTAGGAGAAGCGCACGTGGGCGCCGGCGCGATACGCCCCGAAATCGTAGCCGGGCGTGACGGCCACCTTCGCCTCCGTCAGCGCCCTTTCCACGAATTCCATGCTGTCCATCCGCCACCTCTCGATGCCGGCGTAGATGTAGAAGGCCCCTTCGGGCCAGGCCGGAAGGCTGAAGCCCAGGTCTCCCAATTTGGGGAATAGGAAGGCCCGCCTCTCCCGGTACGTCTTCTTCATTGCCTCGATGTCGGAGGCGGCGTCGAAGGCGTCGAGGGCCGCGTACTGGGCAATCGTGGGCGCAGATATGAAGACGTTCTGCGCCACCCTCTGGATGGGGCGCACGAGCCGCGGGGGGACGACGAGCCAGCCGAGCCGCCAGCCCGTCATGGCGTAGGACTTGGAGAAGCCGTCGATCAAGATGATGTCGTCCGACGCAGTCAGGGCGGAAGGGAACTCCCTGTCATACGTAAGGCCCGAATAAATCTCGTCTGCAGCGAGGTACCCGCCGTGGGCGCGTACGGTGGCTGCCAGGCGCGACAGCGACTCGGCGCTGTAAATCGTGCCCGTCGGGTTGGAGGGGCTGCATATCATGAGCAGATGGGGCGCAACCCCGCATTTCTCTATCTGGTCCGGGGTAACCTCGAACCGCGTCTCTTCGGAGACGGGCAGCGAAACGACGCGGGCGTCGAAGAGTGCGCCGAAATTGCGGTAGCAGGGGTAGCCCGGGTCGGAGACGAGGAGGTTCCTGCTCGCGTCGAGCAAGACAGCGCACAGAAGGAAGAATGCCCCGGAAGTGCCGTTCGTGATGACGATCCTGTCTGCCGGGACGCGGACGCCGTACGACTCGTAATAATGGGCCGCTATGCGCTCCCGCAGGGCGGGCAGGCCCAGGCTGTGGGTGTAGAAGGTGTGCCCTTCCTCGATGGCCCTTACCCCCGCCTGACGTATGGAGGGCGGGGTCGTGAAGTCCGGCTCCCCTATCTCCATGTGGACGATCCGCTCGCCGGCCGCCTCCATCTCCTGCGCCTTTTCGAGAAGCTCCATCACGTAGAAGGGGGCGATCCTGGCGGACCGCTCGGTGCACCCTATGAATTCCGGCCCTGGCATCGCACTACTCTACCACATGGTGGCCGGAAGCGGCAAGGGAGCTTGGGCTCTTTTCGGAGCAAGCGCATTTGGTCCTGAGACCCGGTAGAGAAGAAAGGGCGCGAGCAAAGGGTCTGGCATTGCCGCGACGCTGTTGCGAAAGCTAAACTACTGTCGGACTCCTCCGGGCTTGGACTCGCGCCTCTGGCGGACCACCCGCGTGCACGGTGGCGCCTTTTCAGCACGCCTTTTACCGTGCGGGTGCCCGGCAAACCGACTTTGAACTGATAGGCCTCCGGCCGACACCTCTCACAGTGCATCCACACCTCCCGATTCCTGGAGGCGCTCCCCGGGCGCGCCAACGCACACTTTCATAGTAAGATCGAGTCTTCATACCCGTACTTTAGCTCACTGTAAGCCGAGGCCCGCCCCAAGCCGCGACCGCCGCTAACGGAATAGAGAGCATAATGGAAGGCGGCGGTAAGAGCGGGCTGTACCGTACCCAAGGTGATATTTCCTAAATGCGTTTTAGCATGGAGGGCGCGCGGTTTCAGGGTGCCTCAAGAACGTGTAAAGCCTTCCCTTCCCCTTATCGATTCGGGCAGCTATCGTAACGAGCCGGTTCCGGAAGAAAGGGCCTCAAGCCTTTTCCTGTCGAGTATCGTGATCCGGCGGCCCTCCACCTTTATTAGGCCGTCGGCCGCCATCTTGCTCAAGGCGCGGGAGACCGTCTCCGGCATGGTCCCCAGCACGTTCGCAAGGAGCGCCTTCGGTATGTCGAGCTGCACGACGGAGGCCCCTTTTTCGCGGTTGCTCAGGTAAATAAGGTAGGAGGCGAGCCTGCCCGGCGCCTCCTTGAGGGACAACTGCTCGACAAGGCCGGCGAACTGCCGGAGGCGCTGCGAAAGGAGGGCCAGCATGTTCATGGCGAGGGAGGGGTCTTCCCGTATGAGGCCGATGAAGGCGGAGGCCGGCAGGAAGAGGAGGAGGCTCTCCTCTATGGCCTGCGCGTGGGCGGGGAACCTGCCGCCGGCGAAAACGGGCACCTCGCCGAAGGGCTCCTGGAACCCCATGATATGGAGCACCTGCTCCCTGCCATCCGCGGACAGCTTGTATATCTTCACCCGCCCCCGCATGGGGATGTAAAACCCGTCCGCCGGGTCACCGTCCGAGAAGACGGACGCGCCCCGGCGGTACGTCCTGGTTTGGGCGACCCGGGCGATCCTCCCGATTTGCCCGTCGGGCAGGCCTTTGAAGAGGGGGACGTTTGCTATGAAGGACGGGATGTCCATAATGCGGTTTTACCACAGGTCCGCGGCTGCGCACAAGGCGTCGGCCCGGCAAGCGTCCGGCCGCGATCTGCGCAATCCTTGACCTGCGTCAAGGTTATTCCGTCGTCGAGTGTTTACAATTACTTATACTGAGTTCGATAAAAACGATCCGAAAGGGGGAGCCTATGTTTTGTTATCAGTGTGAGCAGACTGCAAAGGGACAGGGATGCACGGTGATGGGCGTGTGCGGCAAGTCGCACGAGATCGCGAGCCTCCAGGACCTCCTCCTCGAGGCGCTCAAAGGGATCGCTCTGTTCGCCGTGGAAGGCAGGAAGGCGGGCATCGTAGACCCGGAGATCAACGTCTTCACCTTCAACGCCCTGTTCTCCACGCTTACAAATGTCAACTACGATGCCGGAAGGTTCGTAGATTACGTGCGCAACGCCGTCCAACTGCGGGACAGGCTCAGGGAGAAGGTGCGCACTGCGGGCGGAAAGGTCGATTTTGCCGAGAGCTGCGCAACCCTTGCCCCGGCATCGACGGAAGGCGAGATGGTGAAGCAGGGCGAGCTGGTCGGGCTGTTCTCCGGCGCGTGCATCGACCAGGACATCCGGTCGCTCCAGCATACGCTCCTCTTCGGATTGAAAGGGATATGCGCCTACGCCGAGCACGCGGCAGTACTCGGACAACAGGACGACGCGATCCCTGCGTTCATCCATGAAGCCCTCGCGGCTATAGCGCGGAACGATGCAGCCATGGGCGTCAACGAATGGGTGGGCCTGGTGATGAAGTGCGGGCAAACGAACCTGCGGACGATGGAAATCCTCGACGCGGCCAATACGGGCGTTTACGGCAACCCCGTCCCCACAAGCGTGCCCCTGGGCGCGAAGAAGGGCCATGCCATCCTCGTCTCCGGCCACGACCTGAAAGACCTGGAAGAGGTGCTGAAGCAGAGTGAGGGCAAAGGTATCTACGTTTACACCCACGGCGAGATGCTCCCCACCCACGCCTACCCCGGCCTGAAAAAATATCCCCATTTCTACGGCCATTTCGGCACCGCGTGGCAGAACCAGGTGAAGGAGTTCCCCCAGTTTCCCGGAGCGATACTCCTCACCACAAACTGTCTGATGCGTGTGCAGCAGGCATACCAGGAAAACATCTTCACCCGTGGCCCCGTGGGCTGGCCCGGGGTCCGCCACTTCGAGGACAGGGATTTCACCGCCCTCATAGAGAAGGCCATCGCCATGCCGGGCTTCACGGAAGACAAAAACGGCCGGCACGTAATGACGGGCTTCGCCCACGAGACGGTGATGGGCGTCGCAGGCAAGGTGATAGAGGCGGTCAAGGGCAGGCAGATACGCCGGTTCTTCCTCGTCGCAGGCTGCGACGGCGCGAAGCCGGGGCGCAACTATTATACGGAGTTCGTCGAAAGAGTGCCGAAAGATTGCGTAGTCCTGACGCTCGCCTGCGGCAAGTTCCGCTTCTTCGACAAGGACCTGGGCGATATCGGCGGCATCCCCAGGCTGCTCGACGTAGGCCAGTGCAACGACGCCTATTCCGCCATCCGCATCGCCCAGGCCCTCGCGGGCGCCTTCGGCGTGGGCGTGAACGACCTGCCCCTCTCGTTTATCCTCTCCTGGTACGAGCAGAAGGCCGTGGCGATACTCCTTACGCTGCTCTCTCTCGGCATCAAGAACATGCGCCTCGGCCCGTCGCTGCCTGCCTTCCTCTCGCCGAACGTCCTCGACCTTTTGGTCAAGAACTATGATATAAAACCGATAGGAACGGCGGAGGAGGATCTGAAGGCGATATTGGGGTGAGATTAGATGTTTCTTCCTTTTGATGAGGGGGAGGCTCGACGAGCTTCGCTCGTCGAGGGGGCGACGCTAGCCCCAGTAATTGCAATAAAACCGATAGGGACGGCGGAGGAGGACTTAAAGGCGATATTGGGCTAAAGGCGACCCGGAAGTTAAAGGAGGAAATCGGATGAAATGCCCAGGACAGGACATGCGGTACTGGAAACCGGGGGACATCTACGAGATCGCCTGCCCGAATTGCGGCCGGCCCGTCGAGTTCTTCAAGGACGAGACGACGAGGCGCTGCAAGGGCTGCGGCGAAAAGGTGGCAAACCCCAAGATGGACTTCGGCTGCGCTGCTTACTGCCAGTATGCTGCCGCCTGCCTGGGCGAGATCGGGCCTGAGCTTGCGGCCTTGAGGGAGGGCCCCCTCGTGGCCCGGCCCGCCCCCGCTGCGGAAGAGCCGCCTCAAGGAGGGCGGAAAGGCATGAAAGTGAAAAGGAAGATCATAGAGATAGACGAAGAACGATGCACGGGGTGCGGCGAGTGCGTCTCCGCCTGCGCAGAGGGCGCCCTTGCGATTATCGACGGCAAGGCGCGTCTCGTCTCAGAGGACTATTGCGACGGGCTGGGCGCATGCCTTGGTGAATGTCCCGAAGGGGCGCTCAAGGTGACGGAGAGGGAATCGGAGGTCTTCGACGCCCAGGCTGCCGAGGAGCACGTCAGGGCCACGACGGGACAGGCAGCGGCAGTCGGCACGGAATCGGCCCATGTGCTTGCCGGGACAATGCCTTGCGGATGCCCGTCGAGCGAGGTCCGCGTCTTCCCTTCAGCGGTCGCTTGCGCCCCTGAGCAGGCAGGCGCAGCGGATGCAGCGCCTTCCGCCCTCGGCCACTGGCCCGTCCAGATAAGGCTCATACCTGCGAACGCATCTTTCCTGAAGAACGCGGACCTTCTCATCGCGGCGGATTGCACGCCCCTGGCCTACGCGGGCTTCCACAGGGACCTCCTCCCCGGAAAGGTCGTCATGCTCGGCTGCCCGAAGTTCGACGACTTGGCAGAATACACGTCGAAGTTCACGGAGATCTTCAAGACTGCCGGCATCCGCAGCATCACCGTAGTCGAGATGGAAGTCCCCTGCTGCTCCCGCCTCCCGGCCATCGTCAAAACCGCCTTACTACGCGCCGGTAAAGACATCCCTATCGAAGGGATCGTGATATCGCGGACAGGGCAGATGACGAAGGGCAAGGCAAAGAGCGCGGCATGACGATTAGATTTCTTTGCATTTTTAGAAATTTATTATTGCAGGCAACCGGCCTCCACACACCTTGAAATCAGGCAGGTTTTGTGTGATAATAGCGCCCTATGGGTTTGATCCGCCTATTATTTAACGACCCGGGGACGTTCATTCTCCTCGTTATCCCCCTGCTCTACTCCGTCATCATCCACGAGGTCGCCCACGGCTGGGTCGCAGACAAGATGGGGGACTCCACGGCCCGCTGGCTGGGCAGGCTGACCCTCAACCCCATGCGCCACCTCGACCCCGTCGGCACGATCATGTTATTTCTCTTCGGCTTCGGCTGGGCGAAGCCCGTCCCGGTAAATTTCGGCAACCTGAGGAACTACAGGAGCGGCCTCATATGCGTATCGGCCGCAGGCATCGCGGCGAACATACTCCTCGCCTTCCTCGCGAAGCTTGCCCTATCGACCATCCACTTCGGCTTCTCCAGCCCCTTTGGAACGGTGCTCTATTACTTGTTTCGGATAAATATCATGCTTGCCGCTTTCAACCTCATCCCGATACCGCCGCTCGACGGCTCGAAGATCCTGATGGGCTTTACGTCGAGACACTTCCAGTATACGCTGCAAAGGCTGGAGCCCTACGGATTCTTCATCATCATAGCGCTCCTCTACATCGGCGTCCTGGACCCTTTGATCGCGTTTTTTCAATGGCTGATTATGTTCCTGATCGGCCTGATAACAGGCTAGCCGTCCGCCCTTATTTTACGGCTTCGGCCGCTTCCGATTTTGCCTCCTCTTTCTTCTGCTGGAAAACCTCGGCCCCCTTCTGCATGGCGGAAGAGACTCGGCTCTTGGCCTGGTCGTAGTAGCTGCCCGCCTTTTCCCTTGCGTCCAGCGCCATGTCCTTGATTTGCTCTCGTGTCTGACGCCCCGACTTGGGTGCAAAGAGCAGGGCCGCGGCCGCCCCCAACAATCCACCGAGTATGAACGCCAGCAACCATGATGCCGAGCCCGATTCGAATTCGCCCTCCTCGTGTTTCATGCTCTTCCTCCTTTTCTTTTGCGCTGCATCTTGTCTTGTCGCGTCACCCGTACGTCAACGCTACTTCGACCCGACCAGGTTCTTCACGAGGACCTCGAAGCCCGTCTTGAGTCCCGCCCGAAGGCCGTACACCGTTGCCACCGTCTCCTGGCCAAGGTCCTGCATGGCCTTGCCTATGTCCTTGACGCTCGCCGTCACCTCCTGCACGGCCAGGCCCGCGTCCTTGAACGACCCGGTGACCGTCTTGATATCGTTCGCGACGCCGCCTACACCGTCCGTGATGACCCGGAGGCTTCGCAGGCTCTCTGTGACCTCTCCTGCCACCTCCTTGACGGTCCGGTCCGTGGTCTCCAGGAACTCTCTGGCTGCCGCCGTTGTCTCCATCAGACTGGTGACGAGCCGCACCGCGAAGACCACGATCACCACGACCGCCGCCGTAATTATGCCAAGGAATACCTCATTGAGTATCATCCCCACCACCTCTCCCTGTAGGAAATTTAACCCCTTCCGAGCCGCCCGGCAAGCTGTTTTCCAGCCAGGTAACGCTCTACTTACAAAAATAACTATTTTCCGCTTCCATGTAAAGGGCCAAAGTCCTCAGATGCCGGAAAAACGCCCTTTTGGCCAGGCCAAGCGCATTTCGACCCCCCCCAACCCCATCCAAACGCGACTACCGATGCATGATTGATTTTTCAGATGCGCTTCACCTGGCTTTCGGCTGAAGTCCTTGAAAACGGGGGGCGGATGGATTATGGTAATGAACACTGGAGGGACGAAAACGCATGACGAAGATAACCGAATCGCTTTTTCTCATACCCGGCCGCGACGAGATGATACCCGACTCCCACGTATACCTGATCGGGCATCCTGACTCCGGCGACCTTTCGCTCGTAGACGCGGGTCTGATGGGCCACGGGGCATACAAGCTGAAGGAGATCGCAGCCGGGGGTGTGAAGCCCGCCGATATCAAGCGGATAATCATGACCCACACCCACCTCGACCATATTGGCTGCCTGAGGGAGCTGATCGAAGCGATCCCCTCTCTGGAGCTCTGGGTGCACGAAAGCGAGGCGGGGCAGCTCGAAGCCGGAGACGACAGGACCGTCTACGGCATGGAGATGTTCAAGCAGATGTGCCGGATGCAGTACAATCTGAAAGACGGCGATTTCACGTTCAAGGTGGACCGGCGGCTCAAAGAGGGCGACGAGCTTAACATAGGTGGTGAGACCTGGACGGTCTTACATATACCGGGGCACTCCGTCGGCGGTATAGGCCTGTGGAACGCTGCCCGTGGAATCCTGATACCCGGCGACGTGGTCTATGCGGACAACAGCATCGGACGGTTCGACCTTTACGGGGCGGACGGGGGGACGCTGGCCGCCTCCCTGACCCGCCTCGGCAGTCTCGACGTGAAGGTGCTGCTGCCGGGCCACAACCGCATCGTCACAAACGTGCCGAAGGGATACATCGCGGCCGTAGCAAAGCAGTGGGCCCCTTATCTTAGGTAGCGAAAAGCGACGTACCGGCTTTCTTCGGTCTTCCTCTAGGCCCTGTGGGCCATCTTTTCCGCTTTTTCCTTCTCGTATGCCGCCCTGCCCGCTTCTATGGCGGCGGCCAGTAAAGGCTTCTGCTCCCTGACCAGCTCCTTGCCCTTGCTCAACGTGGCGCCCATCATGCCGCTCACCCGGCCGTAACAGGAGGTGACCTTCTCCCTCGTGTCCCGGGACGCCTCCTGCAACTGTCGCCTGGTCTGAGACCCAGGCTGTGGGGTAAGCAAAAGGGCGATGCCGGCACCGACCGCCCAGCCCAGCGCAAAGAAAAGCGCCCTGGACAGGGTCGTGTGTCCCTTATAGGCCGTGTAATGCTCCGACCCGATTACGGTATATCCCTCTTCACCGTATTCGTCTTCGCCTGCCATGTAAAGCCTCCTTGCCTCAAGTTTACCATAAGGGGGGCCGGCATTAAAGACCTTGCGTAGCCTATGTCGCCCATAAAGCCGGGTATGCCGCTCACGATGAGGTAAAGGGCTACCAGGAAGCCGAGGGGTCCGGAGGTAAACCGCACACCGGCTGAAGGGCCGGGGCGTGTCTTATTCTTCTACGGTTATCGCCTCGACCGGACAGGCGTCGGCTGCCTCCCGGCAGGAGGCCTGGAGGTTGGGCGGCACGTCTCCCATCTTAGCGACCGCTATGTCGCCGTCCATCTCGAAGACTTCCGGGCAAATGGAGACGCACGTCTCGTCCCCAACGCACGCTTCCTTGTCTACACGGACCTTCATGGAACACCTCCTTCATGCATTTGATGCGGGGGCGCTTGCCCCGCTATTCCAGTCCTGCCTCTTTCAGGTCGGCCACGATGACCGTGACGGCCCTGTCGGGGCGGATGTATTCCTTTGCAACCCGCTGCACGTCTCCCCGCGTTATTGCATTGATGATCGAGGGGTATCGGCCGGCATAGTCGAGGCCGAGGCCGAAATACTCGACCTGCGCGAAGAAAGAGGCGATCCTGCCCTGGGTGCTGAACCTCTGCGGGAAGCTCCCTACAAGGTATTTCTTCGCGTCCTCAAGCTCCTTTTCGGACACGAGGCCGGAGCGCATCCGCTCAAGCTCCTCCATGACGCCCTTGATTGCGTCCTTCGTAGACCGGTTCTTCGTCTGCAGGTAGACCTCGAAAGGCCCCGGGTATTTCCGCCCCTCGAAGACGCTGCCGACCGCATAGGCAAGCCCCTTTTTGATCCTGATGTCGTCCATCAGACGCGACGTGAGGCCCCCTCCGCCGAGGATGTAGTCCATCACGAGGGCCGAGTAATAGTCGGGGTTTTCCCTGCTCAGGCCGCCGTTGCCTATGACTATGTTCGACTGGGTGACGGGCTTGTTGATCTTTACGGTCTCTTTGCGGTCCGCGAACCTCACCTGTATTGCCTGCGGCGGTATCTCGCCTTTCGGCCATTTTTCCAGCCGGGGGACCATGTACCCCTTTACGAGGGCCCCGTCGATGTCGCCCGCTACTACGAGGATGGCGTTATTCGGGTTGTAATGCGCCCTGTGAAACGTCTGCATCATGCCCCTGTCGAGGCCCGATACGGACTTTACCGTGCCTTCCCTGGGATGGCCGTAAGGCCCGCCCATGTAGAGGGCCTTCATGAATGCCCGGTCGGCCACAACGCCCGGCTGGTCCTCGGATGCCCTTATGGCGGCGACCGACCGGTCTATCTCTTTCTTGACCTCGTCCGCCGGGAAAGTGGGCTTCACGACGACGTCCATGAAGATGGGGAAGGCGCGCTCGAAATCTTTCCTCAAGACCTTGAGGCTGACGATCGTATAGTCCCGCGATGCGTCCGCCCCCATCTGCGCGCCCATGAAGTCGAGCTCCTCGTTGATCTCCCGCAGGCTCCTGCCGGCCGCGCCCAGCAAGAGGCATGAGGCGGTCACGTCCGCCAGCCCTTCCCGGCCGTCTGGGTCGTCCTTCGACCCGGACTTTAAGAGCAGGCTCATCGTGACGAAGGGGAGCGAATGCTCCTCCGAGACGAGGAGCGCAAGGCCGTTGTCGAGGACGCTCCTCTGGACGGGGGGCAGACCGGCCGCGGTCCCCCACATGGCGCAAACCAACAGGAATACCGCGAGAGCCAGGAATGCAGACCTTCGTGCGGAGCTTGGCATGGTCACCCCTATCGCTCTATCCGCCCCTTTGCCGGAGAGCCGGGCTGCACGGGCTTTGCCTCGGCCGTCGGTATCGGGACGAGGCGCGCGCTTATGCAGTTATCCGGCACAAGGTACTTCTGCGCCGCCCTTTGCACGTCTTTCAGCGTCACCGCCCGGATGTTCGGGACGTACTGGTCCGCGTCGCGCCAGGAAGAGGCGATCTCGTACGTGGCAAGGAGCATCCCCTGGGCGAAGAGCGAATCCTGGGCGAAGGTGAAGGCAGCCTCCAACTGGTTCTTCGCCTTCTGCAGCTCGCGCCCGCCTACGTCTCCCTTCTGCAGCAGCTCTATCTCGCTCACGAGGGCCCTTTCGACAGCATCGGGGTCAACGCCTGGCAGCACGTCGGCCGAGACGGAGAAAAGGTTCGGGTCTTTCGAGACGAGCTCGTTGTCCGCCGCGACGGAGAGGGCCAGGTGCTTCTCCCGCACGAGGCTGCGCTGTAACCTGGAGCTTTCGCCGGCCGAAAGGAGGGCCGCGATCACTTCAAGGGTGTAGCCGTCCGGCGCCTTCAGGTTCGGCACGTGGAAGGCCTTGACCACTGTGGCGATCTGGGCTTCCTTTCGCACGATTATCGCGCGCTCCCCCGTCTGCGGCTCCTCTATGTCTCTTTTCTGGTCGGGCGCGACGCCGGGCTTGATCCGGCCGAAGCTCCGTTCGAGCAGGGGCAGTACTTCTTCTTTCTTGAAGTCCCCTGCAATAACTATGAAGGCATTGGCAGGCACGTAATAGGTCTTGTAATAGCTCTTGAGGTCATCGAGGGAAAAGCGCACGATGTCCTGCATCCAGCCGATCACGGGCCAGTGATAGGGCTGGACGAGGAAGGCGGCTGCGAACAACTGCTCGCTTAGCAAGGCCTTCGGGTTGTCTTCCGTGCGCAACCGCCGCTCTTCCATCACGACGGAACGTTCGGTCTTGAAGTCGTTTTCATGGAGGATGAGGTTTTCCATCCTGTCCGATTCGAGGGTGACGGGGATGGCGACCCGGTCGGAGCTCATGTTCTCGAAGTAGGCGGTGTAGTCATGGGAGGTGAAGGCGTTGTCGTTGCCGCCGTTCTGGGCGACGATGCGGGAGAACTCTTCGGGGCCGAGCTTCTCCGTCCCCTTGAACATCATGTGCTCCAGCATGTGGGAAAGGCCCGTCTTCCCCGACACCTCGTTCCTGGAGCCTACCCTGTACCATACCTGGAACGTGATGAGGGGGGCCTTGTGGTTCTCCGCGAGGATGACCTTGAGACCGTTGGAGAGGGTGGTCTCGGAGACGGTGTCGGAGAGGGCGGCGACGCATTGCGATGCGAAAACAAGGACAAGACAAAGTGCAGCTATGAGTGATGATGTGCGCAGTCTCGGATTTGGCATCTCTTCATTGTAGGGGTGCGCAGGTGGATTGTCAAGCTTACCGGGCGTGACTCCAGCGCAAACGCATTTGACTTCAGCATGTAGTAAGGAGCGAGACACGCTCCCTTCACACGCTAGGCTACGCTCCCGATCAGCGTAAGGCTTCGCTTCGCTTGCTGCGAGACGTAGAGAAAGAGGGGGTACGGGCGCTCGCAGCACCGCCTTTTTTCAAAAGGCGGACGCTTCAGGCTATAGTACAACCTGCCTTAGCGGGGCGCCCGCGACATCCCACCCCTCACGTTCCGCGGGCCGCAACGCTCCGCAATGCGTGTTTCAGGGAGGTGTCTCTCCTCCTTCAGGCGAGGGGAATTTCCCAAATGCGTTTGCCCTGGGCGTGACTCGGACGCTCTACGTCCGTTCCTTCCATGACAAAGGATATGTCATCTTTTAGAGTAAGGGACCAGGCTGGGCCTGGCCCCTTACATTACTACCTCTAATGTGATTTTAAGTAATCAAGACAGAAGGACAGCACCTGATCGCCCGGCAGGTTCTTCGCCTTCATCGATTTCACATAATCATCCAGTATGGGCCTGACCGCCGCTGCCCAGCGGGCCCCTTCCTGGGCCGATAGAGGAATGCGCTTCACGCCGTGCTTCTCGGCGAAAATCCTGCCCGACTTGTCTATCGCGTCCCAGTTCTTGGCGGATTTTTCTATCCATTCCGTGTTGATCTGGTCGATGGTAGCCTGAATGTCCTTGGGGAGGCTGTTCCACTTGGCCTTGTTCATGACAACGAAGAATGCCGTCGAGTAGGCCGCCGGGTAGCTTTCGGTCGTATATGCGACCACCTCGCCCAGCTTGAAGCCCTCCAATGCCTCCTCCGGGCAGAGGATGCCGTCAGCCACGCCTTTCGACAGGGAGTCATACGATTCCGTCATGGGCATGCCGACAGGCGCGGCGCCCAGGGCCTGCGCCAGCTTTGCCGACAGGCCCGTCGACCTGATCTTGAGGCCCTTCATCTCCTCCAGCTTGTAGACAGGCTTCTTCGTATGAACGATGCCCGGTCCGTGGGCATGGAGATAGAGCACGTGCGTCTCGTCATACTCCTTAGGCGCAAATTTCTTATAGAACTCATTTATCATCTTTGTTGCGGAGTAGCCGCTTTTGTAGCCCAGCGGCAGGTCTATGGCCTCCGTCAGCGGGAACCGCCCGCGCGTATACGCCTGGCAGCTTAAGCCTATGTCCGCGATGCCCCTCACCACGCTGTCGTACGTCTGGGCTGCCGGCGTAAGCACGGCGCCCGGATAATAATTGATTTTCACACGGCCGTTCGTCCGCTTCTCGACCTCCTTGCACCACTGGTCCGCAAGGACGCTGTTCATATGGGGCGCGGGGAAGAAGTTCGAATACTTCAAAACGATCGTCTTTTCCTGCGCGTTGGCCTGCCAGCCGATAAGCAGGCAGAAGAGAAAGCCGGACACCAGAGCCAAAAGCCACAGCCTTTTCATAGTTTCCCCCTTTGTTGTTCTTTCGTTTCCTGTCAGCTACGGGCAGGTACCACGCCCGTCTCTTCGAGCATACGTTTTCCGACTCCATCGAGTTGTAAGGTTAACAGTTTCGGAACCCCCGGTAGTATATTACCAGCCTACGAAAAATCGTTCCACTATTTTTTGCGGCCTGCGATCTTTTTATGGAGGTAGTACCGGTCGTTCGGCGGCGTCAGTCGGTTTTTCGTACAATTAACCCGGCACAAATGATAGAATAGTTGCGGCGTGAACGACATATCCATAGACATGTCATTCCAGATAGTTACTGCTAATTGTTGATGTAACGTATGAGTTATTGTCGCCACTGAGCCCATTGCAAAATCCCTCCGCGACGACCACAATTAGAAGCGATGCAGAATGAATTTGACGAGACTGCCCTCAAGGCCTTCGACGGCAAGGACGGCCGTCCGGCGTACATCTGTGCAGGCGGCCGGGTCATCGACGTGACAGGCAGCCGCCTATGGGCCGGCGGCCGGCACATGGCAAGACACGAAGCAGGCCGCGACCTTAGCGTTGACCTGGCCTCGGCGCCGCACGGTCCGGAGGTGCTCGACCGCTACCCGCAGGTGGGCACGCTCGTCAACGCGCCTGCGCCCTCCCCGGCCGCAGCCGGCGCGCCCGGCCTGCCCCCCATCGTGTCTGCCGTGCTGAAGCGGTGGCCGATCTTGCGCCGGCACCCCCATCCCGCAACGGTGCACTTCCCCATCGTCTTCTCCGTCTGCGCCACCTTCTTTTCGCTGCTCTATTCGTTAAGCGGGAAAAGCACCTTCGACGCGACGGCCTTTTACTGCCTTATCGGGGCGCTTGTCTTCATGCCCGCAGGCATAGCAACGGGCCTGGCCACCTGGCGGATCAACTACATGGGAAGGCCGATGCGGCCCGTCGCAATAAAACGGCTTCTCTCCTTTGCCGTGGTCCTTGACCTTGCCGTCGTGACCTTCTGGCGCGCATGTGTGCCGTCCGCGCCCGGCATCGCGTCAGCAGGGGGCGTCGTCTATCTTTTGCTCGTCGTGGCCCTGGCCCCGGCAGTCCTCACCATAGGCTATTTGGGAGGGACGCTGACGTTCCCGTTGGATAAAGATTGAGCATGCCTGGCGATGAACGAGTCGATCAGCCTCCGGGCAATGCTGATCTTTCCGGGAAGCTCGGGCAGGTTATCCGCGGTGAACCACCCCGCATCGACGATCTCCCTCCCGTCGATGCGCAGCTCACCTGAGGCGTACCGGGCCGTGAAACCGATCATAAGGCTGTCTGGGAACGGCCAGGGCTGGCTCCCGAAGTAGCGGATGTCCTCGACGGTGATCCCCGTCTCCTCCTCGACCTCGCGCCTGACCGTCTCTTCCAGCGACTCCCCCGCCTCGACGAAGCCGGCCAGAACGCTGTAAAACCCCTGGGCGAAGCGGGAGGCCCGGGCGAGCAAAAGCCGGTCGCCCCGCTCGACGAGGACGATGATGGCGGGGGAGATGCGCGGGAAAATCATCTTCCCGCATCTGGTGCACGACTTTGCCCGCTCTTCCCTGACGGGGGCCGTCGGCGCCCCGCACAGGCCGCAGAACCGGCTCGCCCTGTCCCACTCGGTAAGATGGACCGCGGCCATGGCGCGCTTGAAAAGGTCTTCATCGAGGACGCCGAATAACGGCCTCAGTCCCTCGAAGGCGCAGCCCTCCGGCGCCTCCATCTTTTCGTCCACCTCTGCGACGTAGGAGTCAGAGCCCCTGAGCGTCCCGATGTGCTGCACGTTCCTCGGCTCGATCCCCCATCGCGAGAGGTCCCCGGCAAATGGGACGGACGCGCGGCCGTCTGCGGTCAGTATGAGCACCTTGAAGCCGGAGACGATGAACCAGTATGCGGGCGCATCCGCGCGCGTCTCTGAGTCATGGGGTTGTGCAGGCCGGCCGGTCATACGCTAAAAACCTACCTGCTTGCGGAGGAAAGGTCAAGGGGGGGGGCGGATCGTTGCGTACCGTTCTCATAATTATCTTGACATCTATAATGACATTTGAACAGTTCCGGCCGCTGCCGCAGGGAGTGGAATAAAGAGTATTCATTGAGCGGTGGCAAGAGCAAGCCGTACTGTATCCGTGGTGTGGGATATGAAGCGCAGAAGTCGAGATTTGACGTATCGAACGGCTTCGGCTCATGTAAGAATTTTTTCCTGAAGTCGATAGTTTTGTTTTTCTCATGAGTCACTTTTCTGGAGTTTCCCCAGTTTTTTGGGCAGAAATTGGTATTAGCCAGGAATATCAAGGGTTTTAGCGTGAGATCGTCTGAACCGGACTCCATTTCGGGCCAAGAAAAGGTGGCGTAATGATTGCGGGTACTTGAAAAATGGGGTAAGCCAGAAATGGCAGGAATAGCCATATACGGATCAAGAACTGGGGAAACTCCAGTCACTTTTCTGTTGACAAGCATGTAAAAGGGGCATAACAATAGATACAGATTTAAGAATCGCGGTGAAATTCTGTAGTCAAGATCGTGTGTGCGTCAAGAACTGTTGGAGTATGCAAAAATACCGAGTGGCTTCGTGATACCACCAATTGAGGAGATATTAAGGGATATCAACGAGTTGCAGGCCCTAAAGGGGGATGGCCATTATCAACTTTCGACGGGTAGACACTCTCGGAGATTCTTGCGCAGCTGGGTCTTGGTTCAAAAAGTCACGCTCATTGAACGTATCTCGAATTTGCTCGCCCAAAGTTTTTGGCACGATGAGATAAACGCCGTCTTGTCGAGCAGCGTAATGCCTTGCCCTATTATTGCTTACGGAGTTGCTAGGGCATTTTGCACTTCGGGCAAGTCAGTGAGGCTCGTGCTGCCGATAAATGAACATAACAGGCTCAAAATAGGCTCTTCAGATGAGATTCTGCCTGGTGAAAGGGTTATGATCATTCATGACATAGCAGTGAGGGGAGGCGTCATTAATCAACTAGAAGACTTGATAACAGGTAGCAGGGCTCATATTGCAGGAGTAGGAATGGTATTTGATGTTAGCGGGGGCGAGGTCCAGTTTCCTAAGGATGTGAAGACTGTAGCTATCATAAAAGAGGGCTTTGGCAAGGAAGACAGTGTCAATTGTACCATGTGTAGGGAAGGGATTCCCCTCGAAAACCCTTATGACGAACTGCATCCTTCGTGAACATGGGAGTCCACTGAGTGGATGATCTGAATACTATCGTAGCTAATGCCAAGGCTGTTGTCGAAGGTCATTACGTGCTGCGCTCCGGCTTGCATGCCAAATCCATTCTCAAGACGCATCGAATTGCTTCACGACCAGCGTTTGTGGAGAGGTTAGCAGACCGTTTAGCGAACAAGCTTCTCGAAGAACTGCCTTCAGAGGGAATGCCTATTGAGAACATCCTGACATTCGAGCAGCGCACCGGGATATTCGCGTTCGCTTTAGGCCTAGCTTTATCGCGTTTGCAGGGAAAAGAACCAGTTATAAGCCTTGTTGGCTCCTATAAAGTCGATAGTGGTGAATACAAGGAAAGATTGTTAGTTGAAGACTCCTTGAAACCGGAAGACAGGGTTCTTGTTTTTTATGACAAGCGCATTACCGGGGGAAATCTGGCAGTATTAGAGCGCATTCTGGTGGATGAAATGGATAAAGGCAAGAACGTCAACGTGGTTGGGAAGGCAGTTTTATTTGATTTCAGCAATTTCTTACCAGAAGGCTACAAAGCTGCATCCAAGGTCATTTCCCTGTCTGATGATAGCGACTACAATATCACATTTTATGACCCGAAATCATACGAGGGATGTCTATGCTGTCGACAGAACGTCTCTGTTGTCTCTTGTGCCTCTGGGGGACTGACGTAGGGCAGGATAGCCCAAGGATTCTGTTTGCTGGAATGGAGAATCGCCATGTCTGGCGAGAGTATTAAGAACGACTATCTTAGACTGAAAGAAGCCCCACTCGACAATTTGATAGGAATAGTGCAAAGTGACAACCCCCAAGACTACTCGCTAAAACACGTCGCCCTGATAGAGCTTAGAAGATTTCCGGAAACTGACACAGTGAATCTGATTAGGAGTTTCTTGGATCGACACGCTGACAACAGCCTATTCAAGATTCTGTGCATCAAGGCATTGAGCAAAAGGAGTAATCTGAAAGCCACAGCAATTCTTTGCCGTCTTGTCGACGATCCCGAGTGGCCCGTCAGAGAGGAAGCCGCAAGGGCACTAGGCGTAATAGGCGACAAGAGGGCGTGCACTGCGCTACTGAAGAAGCTGCAAGACATAAACACAGAAGTCAGGCGAGCATCGTCGCATGCACTGGCCATGATTCCCATAGACGCCGAGGACGACATAAGGACCCTAATCAACTACTTGGTAGATGATGACCCCGCAATTCGGTCAAGCGTCTCGGCAGCTCTGAATGAAAGCGCTACAAGGATTTTTGCGCTAAGAGATCTGATCGTTAGGGAACTAGAGTGTTTAGCTCAGAAGATCTGTACTGACGAAAGAAAGATGGCTTATCTTCTGCACGCAATTGGCAAGCATCGTTCCTTGATAACGGCGTTATCTTCAATTGATCTTGGCCCGAACAGGGAAAGCCGTCTGCTTGAACTATTAGCAGCTTCATAGGTAGGATACCCCGCCATGCTATGCTTTCTATGCTTAGAAGTGTTCGAGGGAAGTAAGACGTGTCCTCACTGCGGGGCGGAATCCAACGATCACCAGAGGATAATCCAGATTATGGCGCGGACCAGCATAGCTGATCTTCTTCAAATACTAAGAAGCGAAGACTGTACTAACCCGAAATACATCGATGCAACATTGGAGCAAATGTCAAAGATAGAAGTGGAAAACCTGAAAGATGAGGATTTTGAAGAAATTGTTTCCGTTCTGAGGGATAAGACATTCATACTCAAGCGTCATGCTTTCGCTATTGAAAGGCTGCTCCGCCAAAACGAAGAGGCAATGGCGTCTTTCATCCGTGGGCATATCTGTCACCCAGACTGGACGAAACGAAAAGAGATAGCCGATTTCCTTTGCGAGATTGGTTTGAAGGGTGCATACATAAAGCCCTTGTTTGAAAGATTAACCAACGAAGCTCAGACAGACGTAAAGCTTTCTATCTTGAAAGCGCTCTCCACCTCAACGTCCCTGACCAAAAGACAACTTGTCCGTCTGGTCTCTCTACTCGAGACAGAGAAGGAAGGATTACTTCATATTGCGGTAGCAATAAACCGCAACAAAGAGCGTGTAGGTGAAATGAATCATGGAGAACTCGCTGGTCTTTGTCGGTTTTTGCATAGTCATAGTGTAAGAGGTGAAGACGATGTCGCTATGTTGATTAACATCGCCGAGGCGCTCAGTGAAGAAAAGAGAACTCCCGGTGTCATGAGGCAATTCAAGGAAGAAATCAGACGGTTAAACAGGAAGCGAACTGCACGAAAACAAGACGAGAACGTGAGGCTTTGGAATCTCTTCGGCATGAGCTGCTTTTTTCCGCCCCTGTTGAGGGCTTTATTGAAAGAGGCATTGATTCCGGTCGACGTCGAGGGTATTATCAAAGAACTGATGGCGTCTGTTCAAGAAAGGGATGGGTATAGGTCTGCGCATTGCGAGCGTGTAGCGAATTACGCTATGATATTGGCAAGAAAAGGACAAAAAGAATTGAGGCTGAGCAATGAAGACCTTTCCCTTATAGTGAAGGGAGCATCAGTCCATGATGTTGGCATGGTGTATATGCCTGACACCATTCTACTTTCTAAGGCAGAGTTGGAGAAGGAACAAAGGAAGCAGATCGATACTCATGCACCACTGGGAGCAGCTTTGTTAGACAGGGTACAAAAACATACGGGATTCCCTATCAACAAGAAGGTAAAGGAGATGGTTCGCTGCCACCATGAAAAAATGGATGGTTCCGGACCGTTGGGAATGAAAGAAAATAAGATTCCGCTGTGCGCCGAAATCATCTGCGTTTCTGACATTTTTGATGCTCTCACCAACAAAAGACCATATCGCGAACCGAAGACTCCCGAGCAGGCGGCCGATGCAATAGTCCGAATGGGTGATGATGGAAAGTTCAGAAGAAACGTAATAAGCATCTTCAGGAAAGCGGCCAAAAGTCTCTTCGCGACCCAGCAGAAGTACATGGCTCGGGCTGCATCACAATAGTGACCTATGAACCAGCTTTGTGCTGGGCGAGGTACTGACGACCGAGCCCGTACCCAATTTTCTGCGCTTCGTGTTCGCCCACTGGAAGTACCTGAAAGGAGTGCGGCTTTCTGATCTATCTTTTTGCCGCCAGGAGGGCTGGATGTGAGGTGGTATGAAAAACGCAAAATTACCGAAGCCTGGCCCTAAGACGCCCGTCCCCCAAGAGACACCACTTTTGGAAAGAATCTGGCACACTGACCCGGATTTGGTCCGTGAGTTTTTTGCTCGTAAGGCGGACTATGAACAGTTATGTGCTGAAGTCACGTACACATTGACCAAGCGCATAAGAGAGGCCGACATCAAGATTTCGATGATTAGCTCCCGAGCCAAGACACTCGAGAGTTTCATTGAAAAAATACGACGGAAGTCGTACAAAGAGCCATTCCGCGACGCGACAGACTTATCAGGAGTCCGAGTCGTCTGCCTTTATCCTGACGATGTTCAGAAAGTAATTGATCTTGTAGAACAGGATTTTGATGTCATCAGTGATGAAGACAAGCTGGCCGCAATGCTGGAAGACCAGTTTGGGTATGTGGCTAGACATCTGATCATAAGGCTCGGGAAGAAATCTTCCGGGGCAAGGTATGACGATCTGAAGCATCTTGTCTGCGAAGTACAGGTGCGGACGGTAGCCCAGGACGCTTGGGCCGCCATAGCACACCACCTGGTATACAAGAAAGAATCCCAAATACCGAGATCCCTCAAGAGGGCATTGAGTAGCTTAGCTGGCGTTTTTGAAACGGCCGATCGCGAATTTGAAAAGCTACGAACCCAGAGAGAATCGTACATAAATGAAGTTCGATGGTCGTCGCAGATTCCTGATCGCTTCTTAGAAAACGAACTAAACTATGATAGTCTCGAAGGGTACTTGTTATGGAAGTACCCCAATAGAGCAGTTGAATCCTGGAACGGTCAACTCAGATTCGTCTTCGACGTAATCAGTGAAAAATACGAGAAGCTTCGAGATATTGACGATATTGTGAAAAGAACGGAAAAGGATGGCCAAACAATCAAGGATGAATTGGTCGCGAAAAACGAACTGCCCCCAACTGTTGATGATAGGCCGTCGACCCTCGATGTTGTTTTGGCTATCTCACTCCAGTTTCCGGAGCTTATGGGCAGTTTTCAACTTAATCCTGTTTGGCAACAAGTAATTCGACGGCGACTGAAACGGGAAGCCTGAGGCGGGGCGGTTCCGGGTCAGATACTGTCAATCTGTTTTGACTGTTTTGACAGAAAAGCACTTCCTTAGCAACGAGAGCAAAAAGTTACATTTGCTGAAGTTTTGAAAATGATCTCCTTCTCCCACCGTCCGTAATCTCAACTTTCAGTTTTTGGAAATTTCCCTCGCTTTGTGTTATAATACGTATACCACGGTAGCCTCTTTCGCTTTCCCGTCGTCCTCGATTCCCTGAAATGATCGATTGCCGGGCAGGCCCAAAGCGGCCGGGAACTTTGCAAGGAGAAGTATGGACAAAAATAGATTCGACGAGATGCAGCTATCGACGGAGCTGCAAAAAGCCATCAAAGACATGGGATTCGAGGAGCTTACACCCATCCAGTCCCGCACTATACCTCTTATCATGGAGGGGAAAGACGTGATCGGCCAGGCGCGCACGGGTACCGGCAAGACGCTGGCCTTCGGCCTGCCGATAATAGAGTCGATGCAGCGGAAAGGCAAGGATCTGGAGGCCCTTGTGCTCTGCCCTACCAGGGAGCTTGCCGTCCAGGTCGCGGAAGAGGTGAAGCGCCTGGCGAAGCACAGAAAAGACATCCGCGTAGTGCCCGTCTACGGCGGCCAGCCCATTCAGAAGCAGCTTGCGGGCCTGAAAATGGGCGCAAGGATAGTCGTCGGCACGCCGGGCCGCATCATGGACCACATGAGCCGGGGCACCATCCGCCTCGACAGGGTCCGCACGGTCGTCCTCG
>Ga0326727_10004985_pt1 | contig 38666 bp, 35 predicted proteins | sample MB2enrmetagenome_FD_207643 | JGI IMG/M metagenome (GOLD analysis project Ga0326727, IMG submission 207643) | Lab enriched peat soil microbial communities from McLean, Ithaca, NY, United States - MB29MY | ecosystem: Environmental > Terrestrial > Soil > Wetlands > Peat | place: USA: New York...
TGTGCTGGGGCCAATAGCGCACGAACACCAGCTGTTTCCCGGGCTCGCGCGCCAGCCGTTGGTTCACTTCCACGTGACCGTCGGGCGCGGCATGGTTGATCGAATTCCACGTTTCATACCGCCGCATAGCAATCGAAAAATCCTGGTTGTCGAAAACATGCATGGCGTACCACATACCAAAATGCGCGAAGCATAAGGCGATCAACAGCAGCGCAGCCTCTTCCCCTGTCCGAAACCCGCGCCATTGAATGCGGCTGATCTTCTCCAGACCCGCAACACTCACCAGTAGAAACAGACTCGTCGCCCCGGCAATGTAGTGGAACTGCCAGTTGGGGAAAAAGTTCACACCGAGCGCGAATAGCAAAAGCGTACCCAACACCCAAAGATCCCGGAACGTCCGCGCCCGAACCACATACGCCAACAAGGCCAGATAAAGCGCGGGCAGGAAATAGAAGCGGTAGAAGCGCACGCGGTATTCAAGGCGCGTCAAAAATTTTCCAAAAGTCTCGGGGCCAGGCCCATGGAATGATTTCTGCATGCGGTAGTCCAGCACCTGCTGTGGTGTCAGTTCCCGATGTGGCGAGGGGTCCGCCTGAAACGTCAACGCTGCCGGCACCCCGTATTGATATTGGCTAAGCGAGTAAGGCAGTGTAAACGCGCTTCCGGTAATCTGGCGGTTTTGCAGCATCGTCACTCCCAACGCCAGCGCAACGATCGCCATGCCAACACCCAACGGTCTCAAAAATAATCGCCAGCCACGCCAGTGCGGCGCCAGGAAAACGGCCACGCTCAAAACCAGAAACAGAGATTCATAGGGTCGCGTCAGCAGATGCATCGCGAGCCCGATGCCAACCATGGCTCCATCCCTCTTGCGCCGCTCGGCAACCAGTCGCGGAAGCGCGCCGAATACCAGGCAACCCCCCGTCGCCGGAACCGCTCCGCCCCAATAACCGTTCATCCACTGGTTCAATGGCCCAAACTGAATTACGGCAAGCAGCCCCCCCAACAGTGACCACATTGGGCTCACCCAACCCCGCAGCATCCAATAGCAGCAAGCGCACAGTGCCGAGATGCTCAATAGCACTCCCGCCCAGGGCGTTCCAAAAATCGCGCGACCCATCGCCAACACAAGACCCTGGCCGATTGGATAAATCGAGCTATAGGTGGGCTGCTGCAGCACAAAGAACGTCTCGAAGAATTGCGGCAAAATGTGCGGCGGATTAGCGAAACGGAAATACCGCAAGGTATCGGCTACCAGGAGATGGCTGAACTCGTCGTAAATGGCTGGCGCCGGAACCGGATGGTGCGGCAGCAGAGCCAGGCGTAAAATGACGGGCAGCGCCGCCAGAGCCGGCATGCACCAGCCAGTCCGCCCGGCGAACTCGGAAATCCGGCGCGGTAAACGCGACCGGAACGCGACCAGAAAACCAGCCACAACCAGCGTCGCTGCAAGCTCCAGCATGTCGCTGACGCCGAAGCCCAGCGGGTTCTCACTAGGAAGGAACGGAAAAGACGCCAATCTATACGTTAGAACGATCGCTAAAACGCGCCGCCCATTACGTTGATGGGCGTCAACAAAAAAATTAATGACACTTTTGGCACCAAAACTGCACTAATGGTTATATGGCGAGATGCAGCTACTCCCCAGTCGAAGCCACCGACGGTGCTCTGCCCGATCCGCAGACCATTCGGAACCAAGCCCTCCTTGCGGGAGGCGTAGATCCCATGTTCCTGCGTTTTCGGCTCGTTGAACGCGAACAGCAGACGGGGGAGGTCCTCGGCGTCCAGGCGCATGATATCGGCTTCCGGGAAGCCGTTGAGATGACCAAGAGTCTACTGCGGGACGGACGGGATTCGCACTTCTGCCTGGAGCCGGTTGGCTTCCTGCAATAAGACCGGTTTACGACGTCCTGGCGTGCCTGCGGCTTACGTGGGCAAACTTGAGAAACGAACCAAAGTAGGACCGCAGTACCGGAATGAGGTTTCGTTTCGGCGCAGTCTTTGCGGCAGGTTTACGGCTTACCGAAAGATAAGTAAGTAGGCACACCAAGCTTACAATTCCAAGATAGACGCCGTTTAGGTTGTTAATATTGTCAGTCATTGTTTCCACACTGTTCCCACATTGATCGTAAGAGTTGAGGCTCGTAAGAATCAATCCGCAAATACCCTGATCTCAACAAATCAGGTATTAAACGTTGGCAACTCAGCAAAAACCCTCAGGTTCCCGTTTGGTCTTCGCTGGTTCGATATTCTGTAGGACAGTCATGCTCCGTTTCGCTGTTTTTTATCGCGCCTCAATCTTCGCGTGCTGTCTCTCTATCGGCAGTTTCGCGGCGTTAGCCCAGAGCGCGAAAGTCGAATTTGATGCGGCGGCCGTTGCGCGCGGGAGAACAGCATTCAAATCTTCCTGTGGGTTTTGTCACGGCGACGACGCCACCGGCAATCGTGCGCCAGACTTGATTCGCGCGCCCGACACCAGTCGCGATGTGAATGGCAATCTGCTCCGCCCCATCATCCGCAACGGGCGCACCGACAAGGGTATGCCCGCGTTCTCCACGCTGCCCGACACCACCGTGAACGACATCATCGTGTTTCTGCACAGCCAGGCCTACACGGCCCTGCATAGCGCCAGGGTGCCCAACGATTATCCTGTCGCCAAACTGCTCACCGGAAACGCCGCGGAGGGGAAGGAGTATTTCAATGGACCGGGCGGTTGTTCCGGTTGCCATTCGCCCACCGGAGACCTGGCGAAAGTCGCTTCCAGATACAAACCCGTCGACTTGCAGCAAATCTTCGTTTACCCCGCCGCTTCACGCCGCCGCACCGCCACCGTCACCCTTCCCGACGGAACCAAAATAGAGGGTGCCGTTAAACACGCCGACGAGTTCACGGTGGCCATCATTGGGCCCGATGGCTGGTATCACGCATGGCCGCTCGATCAGGTCCAGGTGGAGATTCACGACTCGCTCTCCGCGCACCGCGCCCTCGTCGAAAAATACTCCGACCGCGATATACACAATCTGTTCGCGTATCTGGAAACCCTGAAGTAGGTCCCCATGAAACTGCTCCTCGCCCTTGCCATTACGATCCCCGTCTTCGCCGCCGAAAACGGTCTCGATCCAGCCGCCATCCTCAAGCAGCCCACCGATACGTGGCCCACCTATAACGGTGACTATTCAGGCCGGCGCTTCAGTCCGCTCGATCAGATCAACCAGGCCAACGTCAACCAACTCACCCTTGCCTGGATGGCGCCCATGCAGTCGGTTGCCATCAAATCGACTCCGCTTGAAGTCAACGGAATTCTGTACTTCACAACCCCCGATAACGTATGGTCCATGGATGCTCGCTCGGGCCGCGTCATCTGGCACTACAAGCGCGATTCCGAAGGCGACCACATCGGCCAGCGCGGCGTGGCCATGTTCCGGGACTGGCTCTATTTCGAAACCCCGGATTGTCATTTAATCTCGCTGAATGCAAAGGACGGTTCGGTTCGCTGGAACATCGAACTGGCCGACCCCAAGCTTGGATACTTCGCCACCATGGCGCCTCTGGTTGTGGGTGATCACATTGTGGCAGGCGTATCCGGAGACGTTACCGATGTCCCCGGCTTCCTGGAATCACTCGACCCCGATACCGGCAAAGTGCAATGGCGCTGGGACACCGAACCGAAGCCCGGTGAGCCAGGCTCCGAGACGTGGCCCCAAGGTAGCGATGCCATCGCTCACGGCGGCGGCATGACCTGGATGACCGGCACTTACGACCCCGACCTGCACTTGATCTATTGGGGCACCGGCAATCCCAATCCTGTTCTCAATGGCGATATCCGCAAAGGCGATGACCTCTACACTTGTTCCATCGTCGCCATCGATCCGGAAACGGGCAAGCTGAAATGGCATTACCAGCCGTCACCGCACGATACGCACGATTGGGATGCCGTGGAAACCCCCGTGCTCTTCGATGACGTTCAGAACGGCGTCCATCGGAAACTGCTTGCACAGGCCAGCCGCAACGGGTACTTTTTCGTCCTCGATCGCTCCACCGGGGAGCATGTCCTCACGGCTCCGTTCGTACCGACGAACTGGTCGAGCGGCCTGGATGCCAAAGGGCAACCGCGTCCCATGCCGCAGAAGGAGCCGAAGCCGGATGGTGTTCTCGTCTCTCCCGGTTCCGATGGCGCCACCAATTGGATGGCTCCCAGTTTCAGCCCGCTGACCGGACTGTTCTACCTGAACGGCCGCAAGGTCTGGAGCTTGTTCTATATGACTGCCGACAGTAAGCCCGAAGGTTGGGCGGGCCGCGACAGAAATCTTTGGGCGGAGTCTTTCATCGAGGCCATTGACTACCAAACCGGCAAGATTCGCTGGAAGCACGGGATCGGCGATGGTGAGAGTACTTCAGGAATCCTGACCACTGCCGGAAATCTTCTCTTTACCGCCGATAATGAAGATAACCTCTTGGCGCTCGATCCCGCCACGGGAAAAACGCTTTGGCACGTCTGCGTCGGCGGCCGTTTAGTAGCGTCCCCGATGACCTACCAACTGGATGGCCGTCAGTATCTGCTGACGCCTATTCAGGGTATAGTTCTGGCCTGGGCGCTTCCGCGTCCTGAAAAAGCGGCGCATTAGTCCACGCCTTCGCTTCGTCCCGCGGACTCATCACCAGCCGGAGCCACGACGTTCCTACGGGCTGATTGCTCGAACCTCGCGAAACCGGCAAATTCTCGATTTGGTTTTTGGCTGCGAAATTCATCCGTTCGCCCTCACCTTCACTGACGAATACGGGCCAGGTCGGATAGCCGTTCGCAGAATGTTTTTTCGTCAAGCAGACGTAATTTCGAGTGGCTGCTCCGCCTGAAGTCCCAATCGTTCAATGGAACCGGCGGGAAGTTCTAACGTGGCATGGGCTCGAAGAGACATCCGTAAGCGTCCCGCCGGAACGGCGCGATGCAACGCGACAATCTTGCGCTTGCGGTTCAGAAACACAATATCAATGGGAAACTTCATGCCAAACGTGTGAACGCCTTCGCAGGGTTCAATCAGGATTCCCGTTCCTTCTTCCAGCGATTCATCCTTCAGCAGCCCCGTGCGGCGGTCGCGTCCCGTGGTGCAGTGACGGATCCGGTCCCCCACCACTTTCCCGCTGTGCGGGTCTTTAATTGTAAGCAGTTTCATCCTCTGTTCCCCGTTACCCCGCTGCTGGGTTCCAGCCGCAAATCCTGCCAGTCTTTGATCAATGCGAATCGCGTGGAGTTGCCGTCGATCGTCTCGCCGATCTGCCGGATATTGTTCGCCGCGATTTCCCCCGGCACCGTAGAGCCTGTCAGGTAGCTCACCTTCTCCGGGTCGATCTGCATCAGCCGGCAGCATGTTGCGTCCACGGCCGGCATGTTGTTGCCTGCCACGATCACACCCGCCGTCTTCGGCGTGCCTTGTATCGGCCCGTTGCCTTCCATCCCAACCACTCCATCCACCAGGGCGAACTGCCGCGGGAAAATGTTGTGCAGATCCACAATCGTTTCCGGAATTCCTGCCCAATGCAGCGGGTTCTTGGGCCATCCATAAACGCCGCCCGGCACCACGCCGAAAAGGTTTTTCATGCTCAACGTCGCACCCACCCAGTGATGCGTCTTTAGTTTTGGAATGGATACCAATAGATCCGCTCCCAGTACCGTGTGAGGCAAATAAAGCGCTTTCAGCTTCGATTTCGGTTGAATCAGTTTCACGCTCTTCACGTCGTCCAGATTGAGGTCTGTGAAAAGATCTTCGAAGCCGGGGATCAATTCAAAGTATCCGGCGGCATCCGCCAGGTCGAGCGTGTTGCGGCGATGCCCAGGGCCTTCGGCGATACGCACCGAGGCGGCCCCGCGCGCCCGAAACGCCTCCAGCGCCGCATGCACCACCATTGGATTCGTGTTGATCACCGAGTTCGGTTCAAACTCAACCAGGTTCGGCTTCAGCACTATATTTTTCCCGGCCACCGGTACGCGGCACAGGTCCACCGCCTGGGAAACCGTTTCGTAGATCGATTGACGATAGCTTTCGCAACGCAGGATCGCTACCTGCGACGGCTTGGGAATGGCCAATGACCGCGATGAGGATACACGGGACGATACCGCCGCCACCGCACCGAACCCAGCCGCAGCCACCGCCACGCCTCCAACCAGCAAATCGCGCCGGGAGAGCTTTTGCTTTTCAGGCACTAGAGCTGTACCGCACCTTCGCTGACTTTCGCGGACAAAGCTTCCAGGCACTCATCCCGCAGATTGCGTGCTTTGCTCGAAGCCGGCTTGGGGGCCAGAGTTTCCCCGTGCGCGGCCAGACCCATCCGCAGCCAGCTCAAGCCTTCCGAGAACGAGCATGCGGCGGCCAGCTTCTTGGCGCGTTCGATGGATGCGGAAAGTTGCTCGCGCGGCGATCCTCGTAACGCCAGCAATGCCGCGCCGGTGGTCTCGGGATAGGAGTCCGCGGCATAGCCCAGCGCCTTTTGGCTGCCGTGGTTCCATCCCCCGTCCTGGCATGTGTGCGAAATCAGAAAACGTTTGCCTTCTTCAATGCGCTGGGCAATTGCCTTGTGGCGGGAATCTTCGTGCGACGCGTAAAGCTGCGCCCGCCTTAGCCCCATGATGGCGATGGATGTTGGCGACACCCAACTCGCCGCACCCGGAAACCACGGCCAACCCGCTACACCTTGGCCGTCGTCCTGAGAAGCCCAGCGGAGCTTCAGGCGATACAGCCAACTGGTTTCCTGGCCCGTTTGCCGAAGCACCCAATCTACTGCCCCTTGGTAGCAGCGCGCCCCGAAGTCCTCCGGTGAGAAAAGAAGTGCCAGCGACGTCACCCAGGTGCTCTGCTCCACCGGCTCGTAGGGTGAGAATCCACCGTCGTTCCGTTGCCGCGCGCCAATCCATCGCACGGCGCGCGCCACGGATGTCCGATCCGCCGAAGATGCCTTCAAAACCAGGGCTGCGTAGATCGTTGGTTCGGTCCACGACGCTACCCCGTGCGTCCCGCCGCGGCTGTACGCCCATCCGCCATCTTTGTTTTGGCGCCTCAGGATCGATTCGATTAGGTCGTCGGCGTTTTGGTTCATATCATTTGTCTGGCATTCGCCCGCCGGGTGGCGCCCGGCCCGCTGCCGGCCTTCACCCCCAAGGGTCTAACACCCCTGGGGGATCGGCACGCCAGAAATCTGTTCTATTGATTCGTTTTCGATTTGCGGCGCCGCGCGACGAAGAGATAAAGTATCAGTCCCGCGAGCAACCAAACCAGCATTTGTCCGAAGATGGGGTTCACTTAGCGTCTCCTTTCATTGAAAACTTTTGAGCATGGGCATCAAGCCATTTACTAGTTGCAACAGCCCGGGTCCGATTGACACCACGAGCATGGAAGGCAGGATGAAAAAGAATATCGGAAAAACCAGCTTCACGCCGACCTTGGCAGCCTTTTCCTCGGCGTCCTGGCGGCGGCGGACCCGCATGAACTCGGAGTGGGCCCGCAGCGCATCTCCCAAACTGGTTCCGAACCTGTCGGATTGCGTCAATGTCGTCACCAATCGCCGCAGTTCCGGTTCTTGCGTGCGCTCGCCGAGGCTCCTCAGCGCCTCGTTCCTTCGCTTGCCCGCTCGCATCTCGAGCAGCATCAAAGTCAACTCGTCGCAGATCTCTCTATGGGCGCTGGCCAGTTCCGTGGTCACGTTTTGCAGCGCCTGGTCGAGTCCGAGTCCCGCTTCCACGCACACCACCAACAGATCCAGTGCATCGGGAAGAGCCCGGCGCAGGGCGCGTAAACGCCTCTTCGCCAGAAATCCCAATCCGAAGGATGGAAGGGTATAGCCCAGGAACGCCGAAAAAATGATCAGGATAACCTTTAGCATTCCGGCTTGTGCCAGCTGGTCTTTCAACAGCAACAACACCAGGAAGAAGAACACCAGCGCCGACACTAACCGGATGCCAAGATAGATCTCGATCGCCGAATCCGACCGGAATCCCGCAATCGTCAACTGCGTCTGCGAGTACTTGCTCTGCTGCGGAGACGCTGGAAGCAGGCGTCCCAGCTTGTGGAGCATGCCGATCATCGGGCTCTCGCGAGCCACACCCTCGCCAAACACCACTGGATTGCCGCCGTTTACATTCACCGATGGTCCAAGCTGCTCCACCAGGCGGGCCGGCGCCACATGCTTGCGCATGAAAAGCGCCGCGATCGCGACGGTAAGAATCGGAACCAGAATGATTGAAAGAATCAGAACCATAATTTGCTCGCCCTAAACATCGATGTCGACAATCTTGCGGATCACCAGGTTGCCGATCACCTGGCTGATCACCGCTGCGATAATGATCTTCTTGCCGATCGGATCGTTGGCCATGCCTTCCATGTATCCCGGCGCCACCACCAGCATCGCCAGAAAAGTGAAAACCGGCAGGCCGCCCAGAATGAGCGCCGTCAGTCGGCCGTGGGCGCTTACCGCGCGTACTTTGCCGCGCAGTTGGAATCGCTCCCGGATGATCCGCGAAAGTCGCATGAGGATCTCACCCAGGTTTCCGCCGGTCTGGCGTTGCATCATCACCGATGATGCAAAGAATTTGATGTCCAGCAGCGGAACGCGCGTGATCAACCCCCGCAGAGCCAGTTCCATCGGGGACCCCAGATTCTGTTCGTGGGCCAGCTTTCGAAACTCGAAACCCAGCGGATCGGGTAGCTCCTGGCCCACCATGCCGAGGCTGATCGACAGGGCGTGCCCAGCGCTCATCGACCGTGCCAGGAATTCGAGGGCGTCCGGTAGTTGCTCTTCGCAACCGCGCAGCCGCTTCTTCTTTTTCCGGTTCACCTGAAAGATCGGCAGATAAGCGAATACGCAGCACAGTATGGCGCAGCGCCCCAGCATCGGAACCTTGTTGACAGGCAGAATCACTCCCACCACAATTCCAATCACGGCGAACTTGGCCATGTTCCCGAACAGCTTCTTCAGCGTCCAGTTCAGTCCCGACTGCAATAGACTCTCTTCCAGCTTGGTGACGATGTTGAGCGTTGAAAGATACTGAATCAGAGAACGATCCGATTGCTTGGGGGCGTCCTTCAGAACGTTGATCGTCGTTTCTTCGCGAATCTCGCCCGCGCTCTTCAGAACACCCGTGATTTGCTTGCGCTGCTTCTTTTCGAAGTGCTGCATGCCGGCGTACAGCGCGAGGCCGGTTATCGCGAACACCATCAGAAAAACCAGTATGATCAGGGTTAGGTTCATTAGACGTCCACCTGGGTTTGGAAGATCGACGGGGGCAATGTGAGGCCGCAGGCGATCAGCTTGTCGTAGAATTTGGGCCGGATACCCGTGGAACGGAAACGCCCGCGCACCTTGCCCGCCTGGTTAATCCCCAGTTTGTCGAACAGGAACACGTCCTGCAGGGTGACCATGTCGCCCTCCATCCCGGTCACCTCCGTGATGTGGGTGATGCGGCGCGATCCATCACTGAAGCGCGCGGCCTGAACGAACACGTCCACCGCGGCGGAAATCTGCTGGCGGATGGACCGGATGCTCATGTTTGCATTCCCCATCGCCACCATCACTTCGAGGCGGCCGACTCCATCCCGCGGTGTGTTGGCGTGAATCGTCGCCAGCGACCCGTCGTGACCCGTATTCATCGCCTGCAGCATGTCCAGCGCTTCCTCGCCGCGGACCTCACCAATAACGATGCGGTCCGGCCGCATACGCAGGGCATTGATCACCAGATCGCGGATCTTGATCGCACCGTTTCCTTCGAGGTTTGCCGGCCGTGTTTCCAGCCGCGCCACGTGTTGTTGCTGCAGCCGAAGTTCGGCCGCGTCTTCTATGGTTACGATGCGTTCGTCTTCCGGAATGAACCCCGAGAGCACGTTCAACAGAGTCGTCTTACCGGAACCGGTACCGCCGCAAATCAGAATGTTAAGGCGCGCCACTACACAGGCTTCCAGCAGCGCCAGCATCCCATCCGTCAAGGATAGTTTTGCAATCAGATCGGCTGCCCGGATCGGCGTGCGGCCGAAGCGGCGGATAGATAGAAGCGGTCCGTCGATCGCCACCGGAGGAATGGCTGCGTTGACGCGCGATCCATCCGGAAGGCGGGCATCCACCAGCGGCGACGATTCATCCACGCGGCGGCCTACCCGGGATACCACTTTCTCAATGATGCGCAGCAGATGCGCGTTGTCCCGGAATTGAATGTTGGTCAGACGGAGCTTGCCGGCCTGCTCCACATAGACCAGGTACGGGGTAGTCACCAGAATGTCCGAAACCGTCGGGTCTTGCAAAAGCGGCTCCAGTGGGCCTAACCCGAATACTTCGTCGAGTACTTCTTCAACGACCGCTTCTTTCTCAACCTGGCTGAGCGGTGTTCGTTCCTCGTCAACCAGGCGCGCCACGGCTGCCCGCACGTCGTGGCGTGCGCGCTCGGGCGCGATCAGCGAAAGCGCTTCCAGGTTGATGCGCTCAAGTAGCTTGTTGTGTACCGCGAACTTGATCTGGTGGTACTCAGGCGTCGCGGGGTTCTTCCGTTCGTTTGCCGGTGTGGTGAGTGCGCTCATAGAATCAGCCTTGACCGAAGAATGCGAACTTGCGTTTGGTCTCCTGCGCGCCCGTCATCTTTCTGGCGACTACAGAAATCTGCTTACCGAAGGGACTTTGCGGAGGCGCCAGTTTGCCCTCGCAATAGGAATCGAACAGAACCGTCTGATCATTAGGGAAAGACGCGTAAACCGGAATATCGAAGGTCTTTTCGAGTTCCTTCGGCATCACGTCGGTTCGCGACAGAACCCGGTTGACAATCAACCGCAAACGGTCCTTGGGATAGCCGATATGCAGCGCCGCGGCGATCATCTTCTTGGCGCGGTGCAGGGCGGGAAGATCGAACAGGGTTACCATGTACAGCTCGTCCAGCCCGCTCAGAGCCTGCGTGAAAAGCGGGCTCGTCCCGCGGCCCAGGTCCGCAATCGTGATCGCGTAGTGGTTTCGCGCGAAATCGAGAATGTTCCCGATATGCTGCACCCCCACCGGGCGCGAAGTGTCAAAGAATGTTTCCGGAGCCGTGATGATTTCCAGGCCCGGCCGTCCATTCGTCACCAGACCCTTCCAATAGCGGTGATCCAGCCTGTGTACGTTCTCCAATGCGTCCGCCACCGTGTAACCGGATTGCGACTTCATCAGAAAACTCACCATCCCGCCTTCCAGATCGAGGTCCGCCAGCAGGACTTCCTGCTGCTTCACCGCCGCCATCCGGCCCAGTTCAACAGCCAGATGACACGCGATCGAAGTGGCTCCGCTGCCTCCTTTGGCCGACACAAACCCGTAAATCTTCCCCGGTTCGCGCAAGGCATTGCGGATGCGTAGCTTCTCTTCGGAAGACCGGTCGAGGGCGATCCGAAGATTCTGTGCGATGGGCGGGCAGACAAATTCAGCAGCGCCGGCTCGAATCGCCCGCATCACCAGTTTGCCGTCCGAGTTATTGCTCAGCGCGATGATCACCGCCGTCGGAACGATATTCTTGATGCTGCGGATATTGTCTTCGAGCGATTCGGTTAACTGCGCGATGTCAAGCAGAACCGCATCGGCGCCCACTCTTTCGATACGCTCCAAAAACTGCGCCCAATGGAAATGGTCGTTTTCAGTAACGACGATGCGGATTTGATCATCGGTGAGCGACTGTTGGACCTGTTCCCGCAGTTCACCTGTTGTGATGAACACGGCGAGAGTGAGGGGCACCATAAATAATCCTTTCGCTCTTTTCTCTAAGTCTTTTTCGAACTCTTCTCTAATCCAGCACCAGCTAGTTGGTGCCCGACCCCGACGCCGCTCCGGATGCGGGAGCGGCTGACGTCTGGGACGCCGGCGCCGCCGGGCCCGCCGGTGCGCTCTGTTGTTGCGAAGGCACCAACATCGGAACAAACTGAAGCGTGGGTTGAGCACTCGTGGGAGGTGGAACCTTCGATTCCTTCTCCTGCCGGCTCAGCCGCTCGTAGGGAACCACAATCCGGGACTGCACGATGCTCTCTCCGGTCTTGTCCATTCCAGGCGTTCTTGGGGATGTTGCCGCGGTCCCCTTAATCCAGGGCTGCGGCATATCCATGATCGGGATCTGAGTACCCGCTTGCACCGGGTTCACGATTTCGGGTGTGATGATGATCAACAGCTCCGAGTTCTTTTTCTGTCTCTGCCGGCTCTGGAACAACTTGCCGAACAGGGGGATGTCGCCCAGCCCCGGAATCTTATTGAGGGTTTCCGTGACCTGGTTGTTCAGAAGACCAGCGATCGCGAAGCTTTGGCCGTCCTGTAATTCCACTTCGGTTTGCACCCGGCGCGTCGATAGCGCCGGAATCGTGAAGCCGTCATATGTCAAACCATTCGCGAAGTCCAGAGAACTTACCTCCGGGGTTAGCTCCAGCCGGATGTTGCCTCGGTCGGTGATGGTTGGAAGAAAATTAATACGCACCCCGAACTCTCGGAAGGCGATGGTCACTGCGCCAAGTCCAGCTCCGCCACCTTGCAGAGTCGGGAACGGAAACTCACCGCCGGAAAGGAAGCTGGCCGGCTTTCCGTCAATCGCCAGTACGTTGGGCTCTGCGAGCATCTCAAGGAGATTCTTGCTCTCCAGTGCCTCGATCGTCGCGCCCAGGTTCAGGCTTGGCCGGAATATGAAAAGGTTCAGGGCGTCCGATAAGGTTGCCGTCGCTGGACTGCCCGGCGAGGGCACGCTCACCGAAGGGGGCGTATATTGTCCCGTGCTGATGCTCCCCAGCGTGTTTGCCGCACCCGTGCTGAATAGGTTGAAACCCAGGTCTTGCTCGGTGGCGCGGTCGACGTCCGCAAAACGGACCTTCAGTAGAATCTGGCGGCGTACCGGCGGAGCGGAGACGCTCAACAGGTTAATCACCGGACCCATCGTTTTGGCGATTTGAATGGCGCGGTCCGCCGTGATCAGATCCGAAACAGTTCCTCGCAGGAACACGGTGTCGTTGTCAAAGGACACCTTCACGTCTTCGTTCGGCAGTAACTCGGTCAGTTCGCGCTGCACGGCGTCCAGGCGCTTGTGGTCTTGCGCCACCGTGACGCTATAGACCAGGCGGTTGCCGTCGTTCAGCCACAGGACCAGGCTGCTCACACCGACCTTCTTGCCGTTGATCATTACTTCCTGCGGGCTCACGGGGAGTGCTTCGATGCAGTCGGGGTTGGATACCGCCACCCGCTTGATAGGCACCGGCATATCGATAAAGGATGTTTTCCCCAGGCCAACCTCCTGTTCAAAGACAGGGCCGATGGGCGAGGCTTCCCTCCCGGGCGCCTTCTGAACTACGGGAGCGGCGCCTTTGGGCCCGTCCGGAGCCGCCGCCGAAGCGGCAACCATGCTGACGGTCAAGGTCTGGAGATTGACGGAAAAAGTGAGCAGTGCAAAGCAAAGCAAATTCATTGTGTTCCTCCTGCCGATTCGGCGAATGTGTGCTCGCTGCGCTTGGATCCCTCAAACATCTCCATGACAGGCGGCTTAACCACCTTGGGAGGCGCGATCACTGGGCGCGGAGCCTGGACGACACGAACTATCGGCCGCGCGGGCGCCACCGGTGCGGCCCCTCCGAAAAGGCTCGTCATCCCGGTTCCTGAAGTCTTCGCAACCGTCGTGTCCAGCGGATTGCGCAAAACTAGCTGTATTGATGCATTGTTGCCGGCCAGGCTCAGAGTCTCCGCTTGCTCCGGGTTCACCAGTAGGTTCACCACCTGCACGATTACCGGTTTGCCTTCGGTGTCTTTCTGATAGTTCTGGCCCGCCGACAGCACCTCGATATTCTGCAGGATGGTGCGCGTGATACTCCCCTGATTCCCATTGTTCGGGGGCGTCCCGGAGACAAGCACGTCCACGCGCATGCCCGGAACCGCGAAGCCGGCCACGCCGACCACTTCATTGACGCGCACCGCGACCGCGCGCATCCCTTGGGGAATCATAGCGGCGAGACCCGCGCCCGCGCCTCTTGGCGCCAGTCGCGAATCCACTAACGGCTCGTTGGCGTACACCACGGAAATCACGCCTCGCCCAACAACCAGATCGGCTTTCTGAGTCACACCCACTGGAATGGAGCCCGAGACCTCGCCCATCTTGACGTCTTCCTCCTTAATCAGAGTTCCCACCTGAAGATCACGAGCGGCCACCACCACGCGCGTGGTCGAAGGGACGTTCTTTTGCGGGGCGTTCGCAGTCATCAGCTTGTAGAAGACTAGACTTACGCCGCCGGCGATAAGAAAAGCGAAAATCAAAACCGCGATAAATCGACGAGTCACGGATATACTCTCTCTTATTTCCTAGTTAGAATTGCGTGAATACCTAAAAGCCACGGACGTCCTCGGAGCCTGTTTAACTGCCGCCTGTAATCGCAGCGTTACCCGTTGCCAGGTCCGCGTTTGTTGCGCTCCAGATACCGTTCATGCTTTTGCCGCCACTGATGATCAATTGGACGATAGCTAGGGCAATGAATGCGATCAATAGCGAATACTCAACTAAGTCCTGACCTATCTCGTCCTTCCAGAACCTGTGTAGATCCCTTTCCATTTCGGGTCCTTTCCTATCCAGCGCCCTTGAAAGGAGACGCGGCAGAAGCAATCGGATAAGATGCCGCTGCCGCGTTTCCGGGTATATACTAGCTCGCTGCCGTGTTGGCGGCGACGAGGTTGGTGTTGGCCGCTTTCCAGATACCCTGGATCTGCTGACCGGCACCGATGTAGATCGCAGCCGAAGCAAGCGCCACGAAAGCTACCAGCAGGGTGTATTCGATCATGTCCTGGCCCTGCTCGTCCTTCAAAAACGTCCGAATCATGTTCATATTGCTAAACTCCTCTTTTCTCTTTGTGGTTGGGGATCGTAACCACTTCCTCTGCGACCGCGGAAGTTGTAGCTACGTCGTTCTTCTGCGCACTCGGGGCCGCAGAACTTGCTTCGCTCGCTTTCCCTGAGGAAAGCACCGGCTCGAACACAACGGCGGTCTTGTCTTCATAGACCGCTTTCCAATCGTTGGTGATCCGGAGGGTGGAGACCAGAGCGATGTCGGGCGGCAGCATAACCCGATCGAAGTGATAACTGTCGAGTAGCTTTCTCCAGCCTGGCCTGACGTTGAAAAGATCAGAGCAGGTGTTCTCGAAATCATCTCCGAAAAAGTCACTTCTACCGTCGACAAAAACTTTTCTGGATGGATACTGGGAATAAATCAAATAGCCGCCCCATGTGTCGATGCTCAGTACCCGATTGCCCGGCGCTCCCAGATGTTCGGCTGCTTTCACCGGGAAGGCGCTGGCGTGAAACGCCGGACGGAATGCCTCCGGCGGGTTTGGCGCATAGAGCACGCTCGCCACTAATGCAATGGCCGCGGCGCTGGTTAGCCGCAACCGCGGGACCCGTTCAAATGGGGTCACTTCGTGGCCGAAGGCGCGGAACCACCGGGTAAGCTTCCCAATGGGGTTCGCAGCGTTGCGCCGGCTGATGATAAACATCCAATCGCGCATGCTTCGGGCAATAATGGGTGTCGCGACAATGGCGAAGATCGGCACGTTGCGGGCTGACGTCAGCCCCAGGTGCAGCCACAGCGCAAGCAGCAGCGCGTGATCGAAGCGTTTCCTTACCAGGCTCCATGCGGCGGCTACGGCCCCCAGCAGAGCCAGCGGTTCAAAAAACTTCGCGGCCGGATGGCTGAAGCTCAGCGGTTGAAACTCCGCAATGTGCGTGTAGGAATAAGGGTCCGCCAGAAACTTCAGCACATGCTGGTGCAGGTGATAGGTGTACGGGTTCACGAAGGTGACAGCGAAACACAGCCCGGCCGTAATCAGCATGCCGCGGTTCTTCTGTATGGCCGCCATCAGTCGGCTGCCGCGCGAAATCGCCAGTATTACCGCCCCCGCGGCGTAAGCTCCCGTGAGAATCACTCCAGCGACAAACCCGCCGTGCAGATTCACCCAGAACAACTCAAGGACGGGAAAAATCCAGTAAATGAATTGTCCGCGGCCTTTGCGCGATTCCAGAAGGATCATGAAGATCGCTGTAAGCAGCAGGGTAAACAGATGCGGCCGCGCCAGGAAGTGAATGCTCGCGGAGCCGCATGCCAAAAACGACAAGCCAATGGCCAGCACCGGATTTCCGGACAACTTACTCGCCTGCCGGAACACCAGCGACATCGTAATCGCAATGATGGTCATCGAGATGATCAGCACGACACCCATCCCAAAGGTCTGGTGGACAAACGCAAACGTCACGTCCCACAGCCACTCCCACGCGAACCAGGGCTGCCCGAAATGAGTGAAAGAGAAGATATCGGTCTGCGGCACGCGATGATTCTGAAGAATCCATTCGCCCGTCCGGATATGCCAGCCCGGGTCTCCATCGCCCAGCAGCGCTTCGGTCCCGTGCATGATGCTGAACAGAACCACCAGCGGCATAATGAAAGCCAGGTCGCTGAAGGATGGGAAGAAGCGCAGCAACCAGTTACTCTTACTGGCCGGCGTCGTCCGCGGAATCGTGAGTGCCTGGGTCGCCATATTACTTAAGAACTATTCCTTCCAGGCCCAGGGCTAAGAAAGTCACGCAACCGGATGCCAGGATCAACGCATGTGGCGTGCGCAACGACTCGGGATGTCTAACATCGAGCTGTTCATCCACCAGATAGGGCATGCGCCGCCTGAGTAGTTCATGGGTGATCACAGATACGTTCAACAAGGTCTTGGATAAGCGCTTCTTCCAAAGGATCAGAGCGAGCCCGACGATTCCACCCAATAGGGCCGAGAAGATCGTAATCACGACGCAGGTCCATGCGCCGACGATGGCGCCTATGGCAGCCAGCAGCTTCACGTCCCCGCCGCCTCGCGCTCTCACGATATAGAGTGGGAGATACAACAGGAAGCCGGTTAGTAATCCGAGTGAAGATCCGGAGAGTCCGTGCCATCCTGAAGTTACTGTGTTGGACACAATGCCCGCAAACGCCCCTGCGCCCACCAGCCAGTTAGGAATCCGGCGATAGCGGAAGTCGTAGACCGACGCAATGATGACTACAATCATCAGCAGTGCGCAAGTCGAAAGTGGGATCGGAAGTGCCATTGTGTTCGCGTACATTCGAGGCAGGTATCTGCCTTCTTCTCGACTATCGTCTGTACGGAGCCAAGACGAAATAAGGAAAAACCCTGATTTTCCCTCGTGATTTCCTTGAACGTCCAACGAGCGTTCGCTCAAAGCCCACCTCGATTTTTCGGACGCCCCAATGTATTGCAGTAAGACGCTAAATCCCTTACAATTCAGGCGGAGTAGTAGGTAGGTCTGTTAGACAGTGTGTAGTTCGGACCTCGGGGAAATCGACAAATAAGTAGTGAATCCGGGAGTGAGTCTTCGACAAACTCCAACGAGTAGTACTGATACCGGGACTGGAAAACATCGGGGAAACTCCTAAGTAGTGACTTAGGGGGAGATTTGTGAAGGAGAGATGCGGTTATGACCCACGTTCAAGCGCACATCCGGGTACGGGTAGATTACCTGCCGAAGAGTCTGGCGTTGCCCCAGGCGAGCCCATATGAAGGCGGACCAAAGTGAAACAGACCAGAGTCTTAGTCGCGGACGATCATGAGGTAGTGCGCAAAGGAGTACTCCAGATTCTGGCGAGCCAGCCGGATTTCGAGATCGTGTCCGAGGTTGACACCGGGAGAGCCGCGGTCGCCGAGGCGCAACGCCTCAAGCCGGATGTCATGGTGATGGACATTATGATGCCCGAACTGAATGGCCTGGAAGCTACACGCCAAATCACCAAAAGCTTGCCCAATGCCAGCGTGTTAATCCTCTCGATGCACCAGTCGGAGGAACTGATCCGCGAGGTGCTGGCTTCGGGAGCGCGAGGCTACGTCCTTAAGTCGGACGCCGCGCGCGACCTGGTAGCCGGCGTAACGGCGTTGGCGCAGAACCGCCCCTTCTTCACCTCCAGCGTTTCCGAGATTGTGCTGGACGGGTTCCTGAGAACCGGGCAGGCAAGGCGGACTTCGAACGATGAAGGTGGCCGGCTGAGCGCGCGGGAGCGGGAGATCGTGCAACTTCTGGCGGAGGGTAACACCAATAAGGAGGTTGCGTCGCGGCTCAACATCAGCGTGAAGACGGTGGAGACGCACCGCAGCCACATCATGCAAAAGTTGAGCTTGAATTCGGTGAGCGATCTGGTGCGCTACGCCATTCGTAACAAGATGGTGGATTGCTAACCGTGGGGAATATGATGATGGATGCAGGATCGCACGTTACAATCGCGTCAGGCGCCGCATGGGGGCTATCGAGCGCCGGCGAGTTGATCGCCATGTCAACATCTAAGGAAGCGGAAGCGGATCTGAAGACAATTCTTCTGGTGGACGACAACCCCGGAGTTCGCGAAGTTGCGGCTGAGCTGCTGCGTGGTTCGGGTTACCGTGTCATTGAAGCCGAATCGGCCGAAAGGGCGCTGGCCGCCGCGGCGAACGACGATCCCATAGATTTGATGATTGCCGACATCGTGATGAAAGGGATGCGTGGTACCGAACTGGGCGCGGCCATTTCCCAGACTCGCCCGTCCATGGAAATCCTTTACGTCTCCGGTTACCCCGACGAATACGCTGAGGAAGTTGAGCGGCAGGAGCGGGCTCGATTCCTGCAGAAGCCATTCACCGCCCCGGCTTTGTTGACGGCAATCGGCAGGTTGCTGAATCCAGCCGGCTCCAGCGCGATCCCCGCCTAGAGCGGGAGCAAGGAACTAAGCCGCCATGCGACTGCGGTGGCTTCTCTCGTGGGCCAGCGCCGCCCCGTGCGCCTGCTCGCGCTTGCGCTCGGCGCGCGACACGGTTGCCTGCAGGTATTGAGACCTGCGCCCGTTTTGCGTGAACAGGGCTAACCCCAGTTCGTCTTGCGCTTCCAGGTGGGCGATCATCGCGTCTCTGTATTCGCGCCAGAGCGCTTCGCACGCGGAGCAGTCCGTCCCGGACAGCTCCGGGAACGCGTCCAATCCAGAGAAAACATCTATCACGGAGTGGGTATTGATGAATGAATCCTGCACTGTGTTCGGTATCACCTGACCCAATGTACAGCGACCGCACGCGTCCAATCAATTCTTTGTTCTGAATTCAGAACAAAAAAGTACCCTGGGTGGGATACCGGTGGATTCAGACGCCTCTGGTACCTCTACTGAACCTGCACGCCGTTCGGAAACACAGCCTCTTCCAGGCCCGTCGTGACCCATATGGAAACCGGAAAGGGCGTACTCGAAGCATTGGCGGTAATGGGCACTGACAACGAGGTTGCGCTGTTTACCGTGACCGCCCCAAACGTGAGGCCCTGCACCGGATTCATCGCGGTTGTTCCTTGTTGGAAGTTCGTGTTTGTTCCGGTGACGGTGAGCATTGCGGATGTTCCGTTGGGAATAACACTCTGGCTAAGCTGCGAGAGATAGGGCTCGCCGGGCGGCAGCAGATCGTTAAAGCCGCCGCGCATGATGAAGATCGCCATATCCCCGCGAAGAACAGGATTGGTGGGGCAGTAGAGAGTGGTGGCGCAGCCCGAGGTGATGTTATCCTCCTTCATGCGCTGGATATAGTTGAACGCGAATGCGTCGGCGGGAACATCAGTGAAGTAAGGCGCAAGCGTGTAGTCGAACACCGTGGAGGCTCCGTATCTCGCCCGGATCACGAACACTGCCATCTCCTGGCGTGAGACCGTGGCGGTGGGGCAGAAGAGGTTGACGGCACATCCGTTGGTGACCCCTAATTCCGAAAGCTTCTGAATGTACTCAAAGCCGAACGAACCTACGGGGGCATCGGTAAAGTAAGGAACCGGGTTATACGGAAAGGAACCCGTGCCGAGCATGGTCCTCACGATGAATTCAGCCATTTGGGCGCGCGTTACAGACTCCTGCGGGCAATAGGTGGTCGCCGTGCAGCCCAGGGTTATCCCTTTCAGCGCAAATAAGTCGACGGCGTCGAAATAGTAGGCGCTCGGCGGTACGTCTGTGAAGAACTGGACGGTCGCGTCCTGGGTTACGGTAATGGCGGCCGACCCCACCGAAATGGTGCTCGTGCGCGATAAGCCCGTGGGATTCGGGATGACGCCCACGGTGAAGGGTGAGCTTCCGATACCAATGGATGAGGTATACGTGATCCACGATGCGCCTGGGCCCGGCGTCCAGGTGCAGTATGGGAGGTTCGCCGTTACCGCCGCTGCGGTGCTGTTGGCGTTGGCGTCGAAGTAGACCATCGACGGACTCAAAGTGAAGGCGCAAGGGCCGCCGCTTTCAGCCATGTTCAGATCCACGTCATCCACAAGAAAGGTCGTCGATATGGTGGACGAGGTAAAGGTGATCTGCACCGTTTGACCGGCCCACGGCAGAAGGCTGACTGCGGAAGGTTGAAAGTACCGGCCAGGTGTATTGGAATCCGACAAGGAATCGAGGTTGGAGAGAACGGCCAGCGAATGAATCACTCCATTGTCATCTTGCAGACTGACGGTCAGGGTGTCCTGAGGCGTCGAATTCTCCACCGATGTCGTCACATTCACCCAGAAGGTGAGTTCGGCGGTATTGAGGCCCGCGGGAATGGTGATGGATTGCGTCAACGCGTCCGCCTCGGTGGTGCCGCCCGAACCGCTGAAGCTGGCGTAGTTCGTTCCAGTGTGTGGATAGGGGCCCTCGAAGATGATGAGATCCTGCTCGGGATTTGACACGGTGCCCGACCACCCCGGTGCGCTTGTACCGGTTGCGGAAGCCAGTTCGAAGCCGCCATCGCTCATGTCGTCGTACGCTCCCGACGTCATCACGGTGAGTTGGACTGTGGTGCTGTGCGTGGAACCGCCTCCGGTTCCGGTCACCACGATGCTATAGGTGCCCGGCGTGGTGCCGCCAGGGATGGGAATGGAGATGGTGATGCTGCCGGCCCCCGGCGCCGGAATTGTGCTGGACGAGAAAACCGGGGTGGTTCCCGCCGGCGCCCCCGTCACGCTTAACGACAAGGCGGCACTGAATCCATTCTGAACGGCCGTAGTAACGGTGATCACGGCGCTAGAGCCCTGGTAGACGGAAAAGGCCGGAGTCGCGGCGACGCTAAAGGCCGGCGTCAGGTTAATGGGCTGGCAGCTACCGAACTTCAGGTTGCCGATTTGCGTGGACCATGCGAAGTCGCCGGTGACGGCCATGTATTCATGGGTGTACCAGAGCGTGCAGTCGTCAATCGGATCTACGCTGAAGCTACTGTAGTCGCCCCAGCGGTTACCGGCGCCGCCGTTCTGCGGAACCTGCGATCCGGCGCCCGCCACCATACTGGTTTCCGATTCCATCGTACTGAGCGCGTCGAAAGACTGCCTTCCGGTAAATCGTACGGAAGGATAGGTGGCGGCGCTGGAAACGCCATAGCCCAGCGCGATGTTACCGGAATGGTCCATCACCATGCTGCCCATCCAGCGGCTGTCCGTGTCCGGGGCGTAAGTGCTCTGTTGATAAATGAACGGGCTGCTGCTGGGGTTATGTATCTCGTACCACCGGACGCCGATGTTCCCCGCGCCGGTGTCGACGCTGTGATTGACGATCAGCGATTCATGATCGCCGAAGTTGCGATAGGCCAGCCGGTACATCATGCGGTCGCCCAGCGAATCGAGCTGCTGCGAGGTTTGCGGCTGCACGATGCAGGTGCCCTGGTTGTCGGTTTCGCCATAACAAGCGGGAGTGAACGGAACAACGTCTAGAGTGATCGGTCCGGTGAGGGTCGAATTGGCGGGAGTGACCCAATCGACATGGAAAGAGAACATATCGAGCGCGGCGAGGCTGCCATCGAGAGCCAGAAAGTAGTTGGGAGCGCCCAGCGGAGGCGGCGTGGGGCCGTCGAGATCCGCGGGAAGCATGCCGCCGTAACCGGGCAGAGTGAAGCACTGCGAAGTTGCCGTGTTTCCAGCAAGCATGGCGGAGCGCTGAAAGGCGCAGTTCCGGCCGCCCTGGAAATTGTTGTTCGCGTCGAACATGTTGAAAGTGGCGTAGTAACCGTCGGGCCAGACTCCGAACTTGGGATAGTCGTTGAAATAGTCCGTGAATGCGAATTCGTACAGCCAGTAGGCTCCGGTGGCGTCTGAGGTTTGCGACACGGCGAAGCACTGATAGTACGGCGGACCGTTGCGCCCGGTGAATTGGGACAACACCCAGCGGTTGGCGATCTTGTCGTATTGCGCGATGATGTCCCCCGCGTTGTTTTCGTAGCAAGGGTCGTTGGTTCCAAAGGATTGCCACAGCAGGTTGCCGTACACCGGCGCCTGAATGAGGGCTCCCGTCGCTTTGTTGAAAACGGCGAACTCGCCATTCACCCACTGGACATATTGAGTGAGCCCCGCGCTGCCGTTGGTGTCGGGAGGAATGAAGCTGTCTGCGGAGCCATACGCTCCGTTGCCCAGTCCGGCGAAGTTCAGGATGGTGAGCGGGGCCAGTAACTGGGGCGCGGCGGGCTGAAGGGCATAGTCGCGGATGGGTGCGTTTTTGACGTGGCGCAGTGGAATGGGCAATGGGCCGTCGTCGGTTCGCATCAAACGGATTGGGGTGGAAGCGCCGTGTTTGACTTCACGGGAGATCTCGACCACGCGAGTCCTCGCTGGTTGAGCGGCAAGGCGTGGCGCGGTGGCCAGAAGCAGCGCGCAAAAAATCGAATGGGTTATTCGGGAACGCACTGGGCCTCAACTTATGTTCACTAAGTCGCGCTCCGGGGCCAAGACTCTCAGGATCTTTCCGGATTATATTCACGATCGCGATTCGCCGTTCGCCTGGCTGGAAACCTGGCTGGAAAACTGGCTGGAAACCGCGCGAATCGTCGAATCCGTCGTGCGCACAGACACCAATCGTCAGCCCACACAGCCGCTCTGTTGATTGGCCGCGCGAAAGTTCTCAGGCTTTTTCGGCTTCTGGAGTAGTGATCGATGTAAACGAGTTTACAAACCTTTCACAAACTCCCGGCGGGCGCGATGTCAAACCGACCTGATAATAAAAAGCATAGTGAAACTCGCTTCCATGCTCCTGGCCCTGGCGCCGGTTCTGATGCAAGGTCAATCCATCTTTCAGGTAGTGACCACGCCGAACGGCAACGAACCATTCCCGGCCAATAACTATCTGTATTCCATTTCGGCGTCCTCACCTTCCGATATCTGGGCGGTGGGCGCAACCACCATCCATTTCGACGGCAATCAGTGGACCGCTTACCGCGCGCCTGGAATGCCCGGCCTGGGCACTAGCTGGCTGCGCGGCGTGGTGGATATCTCGCCAACCGAGGCGTGGGCCGGCGGACTGGTCAACATCGATTCGGAAAACAAGACACCCAACCAGGTGATCGAACGCTGGAACGGCACGGCCTGGAGCGTGTTCCCGGGACCGGCCTTCAGCTCCGGAGACCAGCCGTCGATCGAGGGAATGGCCGCCGTTTCCTCAAGCGATATCTGGACCGCCGGAAGCCTGCTGACGAGCGATGGTCTGCTGGAAGTTCTCTTCGAACATTGGGACGGAACCGCGTGGACCGCGCATACCGGGCCGCTTCATGGGTTTCCCGAAGGGATCTCGGCGGATGCCGCAAACGACATCTGGGCGGTGGGTTATAACCCCGGAGGCCTGGCTTTTACAACCGCCGCCTATCATTACAACGGCACGGCCTGGTCACCGATGGCGACTCCCAACGTTGGAACAGGCAGTAACAGCCTGAACGGTGTACTGGCCCTGGCGCCAAACGATGTGTGGGCGGTGGGTTACTCGACGGCTACTACGAAACCGCCGCCGAATCAATTTGAAGTGCCCACAAAGACGCTGATCCTACACTATGACGGCGCCGGCTGGAGCGTGGTGCCCAGTCCGAACGTGGGGCCGAACAGCCAATATCAATCCAACCGGCTGTTGGGGCTGACGGCTGTCTCGCCGAACGATATATGGGCGTTTGGCTCGTATTTCGCCGCCAGCGGGTCCGGGTCGCAAATGACGCTGATTCTGCATTGGGACGGCGTCAGTTGGAGTCTGGTGCCCAGCCCGAATCCTGAGTTCGATAACACCCTGAACGACATCCTTTGGGGCGGCGTGGTGACGGCGCCGGGCAGCGTGTGGATTGTGGGTTCCCAGGATGTGTTCAGTACGCTGGTTTTGCATACCACGGGCGGGTAATCAGAATCTGATTTCCGCGATAACCAGGTCGGGCATCTGCTGGTTCCACGTGTCAGGGACATCGTCGAAGGCCAGGCGAAAGGATTTCGTAGCTCCCGGCGCCAGGGGTTGGCTAACCACCGTGGATAGTTCGCGCTTGAGCTCCTTGCCGTAATAATCGCGGAAGACGCACTTCACGCGGATTCCAGCGACAGTGCGCGTGCCGTTATTGGTGATCTTGCCCAGGATTTCAAACAGGGATTTCTGGATGTAGCTTTCCGAGGTTTGCGGTTGCACCTCGCTGAGCGCCAGATTGGGGAGGTAGGCGGCGGCTTCCGGGGTGAGCACGGGCGCGGGCGGCGGCGCCGGTTTAGGACTGAAGGTAAGCCAGCCGAGGAAACCGGCTATGGCGAGAATCGCAACGCCGATCACTACCTTACTTGCCGCCAATCGTCATCTCTCCTACGAACAGAGTGGGCGCCGCGAAGGAACTGCGGAACTCCAGGTCATTCGCGGGCTCCAGGTTGGCCAGCATTTCCTGCAATGTTCCGGCAATGGTCACCTCTGAAACAGGGTACGTCAATTTCCCATTTTCAATCCACAGACCGGTAGCGCCGCGGGAGTAGTCGCCCGTCGAGATATTGACGCCTGAGCCGATGAGTTCGGTAACGTAGAATCCATTCGCGACCGAACGGATGAGGTCTTCCGGGGAGCGCTCGCCGGGTTCCAGATAGAAGTTTCCGTGGCCCACGCCGGCGTTGCCGGTGATGCCGCGCGAAGCGTTGCCGGTGGTGCGCATCCCCAGTTTGCGTGCTGCGTAGGTATTCAGCAGATAGGTTTCCAGGACGCCGTTACGGATGACGACGGTGCGGCGGGTGGCCACGCCTTCATCATCGAAGGGTTGGGAACCGAACAGGCGGGGCATGGTCCCATCGTCAATCAGGGTGGTGCGCGATGAGGCTATTTTCTGGCCGAGTTTGCCGTTCAGGAAAGAGGAGTCGCGGTAAATGGCGCGGCCTTCAATGGCGTCGAACAGGCCGCCCGCAAAGGAACGGGCCACGCGGGGTTCGAAGATCACAGGCGCCTTCTGCGTGGTGGCTTTGACGGCGCCCAGCCGGCGGACGGTCCGCTCCGCGGCGATGCGGCCAACCTGTTCCGGAGATTCCAGCTGGGCCACTCCGCGGGCGGAGCTCGACCAGTAGTCGCGCTCCATCTTCTCGCCTTGTTTGGCTACCGGGACGCACGAGATGGAGCAATAGCTGCTGCGGTATTCCCCGGCGAACTGGAGCGAATTGGCGAAGGCATGGACGCCGCGGAAGGAACTAAAGCCGGCGCCATCGCTGTTGGTGATGCGCGCATCGAATTCCAGCGCCGTCCGCTCGGCGCGCAGAGCCATTTCAATGCGTTCCTGCGGCGCGAGGCGCTCGATGTCGTCCGAGAAGAGATCGAGGTCGCCCTGGAACGAACCCAGATCCTGCGGGTCGGGAAGGCCCGCGAGCGGGTCTTCGGTGGTGACGGCGGCCAGTTCCATGGCGGATGCCACCAGCTTGGCGAGACCGTCGCGGGTGAGATCCGATGTGTAAGAAGAGCCCGTGAACTGGCCGACCATCACGCGCAGGCCGGTCGCGCGCGATGCCGATTGAGTCAGGGTCTCGACTTCGTTGAGGCGGATGTCCACCGAGAAATTCTCACCTTCGGAGCAGGTGCACTCGGCTCCCGTGGCCCCGGCTTTGCGGGCGAGTTCGACGACCTGGCAGGCTATATCTAAGAGCTCGCTCAAGCCGTTCCTCCGACCGTCATCCGATCGATGCGGACGGTCGGGATGCCGACTCCTACGGGAATGCTCTGGCCTTGCTTGCCGCAGACGCCGACGCCTTCATCCAGCATGAGGTCATTACCCACCATGCTGACGTACTTGAGCGCTTCGGGTCCATTGCCGATGAGCGTGGCGTTCTTGACGGGGCGGGTGAGTTTGCCGTCTTCAATCAGATAGCTTTCGGAAGCGGAGAACACGAAATTACCGCTGGTGATATCCACCTGGCCGCCGCCGAAGTTGGCGCAGTAGAGACCTTTGGGAACGGAGCGGATGATTTCTTCCGGGTCGCTTTCGCCCGCCAACATGAAGGTGTTGGTCATGCGCGGCATGGGGATGTGTTCGTAGCTTTCGCGGCGGCCATTGCCGGTGGGCGCGTTGCCCATAAGGCGGCTGGAGAGGTTGTCCTGCAGGTAACCGCGCAGGATTCCGTTTTCGATGAGGACATTGCGCTGGGTCTGGTTGCCTTCGTCATCGACATTGAGAGAGCCGCGGCGGCTGCCGATGGTCCCGTCATCGACCACGGTGCAGAGCGGGCTCGCGACTTGCTGGCCAATGCGGCCGGTGAAGGCGGAGGTTCCCTTGCGGTTGAAATCGGCTTCCAGCCCGTGGCCGACGGCCTCATGCAGAAGCACTCCGGGCCAGCCGGGGCCGAGCACCACAACCGATTCGCCGGCGGGCGCTTCCACGGCGTCGAGCTGCACGACGGCCTGGCGGGCAGCTTCGCGGGCAAAGTGTTCGGGAGTCTTCTCGTTGAGAAAGAAATCGAGATCGATGCGGCCGCCGCCACCGGAGTAGCCGGTCTGGGGAGCGCCTCCGTTTTGACGCGCCAGGGCTTGCACGTTGAGGCGCGCCATGGGCTGGCGATCGAAATTGAGAACGCCGTCGGATGTGGCGACCAGGACATGACGAAGGCTATCGGCGTAGCTGGCCTGCACCTGGAACACGCGATTGTCGTAGGCGCGCGCCGCACGCTCGGCGCGCTTGACTAAGTCAACGCGATCGGCGAAGGCGGTGTCATTGGGCGCGGTGATGACGGGATAGAGATTGCGGCGGGGGCCGTCGTGCAATGGCGTTTTCTCGATCTTCGAAGGACCGTGCGCGATGCAGGCGGCGACGCGTCCGGCCGCGAGGATCTTTTCGGGGCTGAGGTCGTCCGAGTAGGCGTAGCCGGTCTTTTCCCCGGAAATGACCCGCACCCCGACACCGAGCGACACACCCTGGGTGGCGGATTTGACGATCCCCTCATCGATCCCGATCATGCAGGTGGCGAGATATTCGAAATAGAGATCGGCGTAGTCGCCGCCCTGGGAAAGCGCTTCGGACAGGTAGCGCTCGAGGTCGCGCCGCTCAATACCGAAGCGAGCGGCGAAAAACGACTCTGAGAATGTCATGGGGCCTGATTTCACGGTAGCATGCGGATGATTGTGCGTCCCAAGGGTTGAAGATCCAGCCGCGACTACACACCCAGCCCGCGGGGCGTTGGCCAGATGTCCGGCGGCTTGGGCCAGGGTTTGTGACCGTAAGCAGTCGAAACCGGCTGCCCCCCTCAATTTACCTTTTGGATGCGATTGGGCGAAGTGCTTGGTTCGTAGTTGCTGTCTCCCATGTAGACAGCGGTGATGGAATGGTTGCCGGCGGAAAGCGTGAAGACTTGAAGGGTGGCGACTCCGTTGGCCACGGTACCCCCGCCGAGGTTCGTGGAGCCGTCGTAGAAGGTCACGGTTCCAGTGGCTGTGGTGGAGGAAACGGTGGCTTTGAAGATGACGGTTTGGCCGACCGTGGAGGGATCGGGCGCTGAGGTGAGTCCGACGAACGTGGAGGCTCGGTTGACGGTTTGAATGAGAGCGGCTGATTCGCTCTTGGGGTGCGTGGCGTCTCCACTGTATTCAGCGGTGAGCGAGTCGGAACCGCCGTTCAGCGTGGATATGGTGATGGTGGCTTGTCCGTTGGTCAAACCGATTTTTCCCAATCCCGCGAAGCCGCTGTAGAACGAGATCGTGCCGGTGGCCTGGAGGGGCGAGACAGTCGCGGTGAGGGTTACAGGCTGGCCGTAGCTCGAAGGATTCTGGTTTGAGGTGAGGCCCGTTGCGGTTTCACCCGCGGGCGTGGCGAGGGAGATTCCGACTTCATAGCCAGTGACGGCGACGTCGACGCGTCCGTCACCGTTGAAGTCGGCGGCTGCCACCGAGTAGCTGGGGAACGGGCTCGGGTAATAAGTTGCCGGTGTCTGGAAGGTGCCGTCACCATTGCCCAGCATTACGCTCACGTAACCGTTCCCGTCGAGTTCCACGAGGTCAGGCTTCCCGTCGCCATTGAAGTCGGCGACGGCAAGCCCGTAGTCAGCGCCGGGGAAGCTCAAGGGGGTTTGGAATGTCCCGTCGCCATTGCCCAAAAGGATGAGGTTGTTGCTGCCGCTGATTACGGCGAGGTCCGCTCTGCGATCCCCGTTGAAGTCGGCGGTCACGATGGAGGATGCGACGTAAAACCCGGAATAGGTTTGCGGGGGCTGGAACGTTCCGTCCCCGTTACCGAGGAGCACGCTGAGGAAAGGACCAGGCAAACAGCAAGGGGCTGAACTGGTGATGGCGAGGTCGGGCTTGCCGTCGCCGTTGAAGTCGCCAACCGCGGCGGAAGCGGAATAGAGGCTGGTGTCGGTAGGCAGCGGGGTCTGAAACGAGCCGTTTCCATTGCCCAGGAGTACGGCGACACCGCCGCCTTCGCCGTTGATCACACCAAGGTCCGCTTTCCCGTCGCCATTAAAATCAGCGACCACCATATAGGTGGGAAAGGCCCACGCCGGATAGATGTAAGGGGCCTGGAAGGTGCCATCGCCGTTCCCCAGGAACAGGTTCACGTCGTCGTTGCCGTCGGTTCCCACCACGAGGTCAGTGCGGCCATCACCGTTGAAATCGCCGATCGTGATGGATGCCGGGGAGGAATCCGACGGTACCGGAACCGGGTAGTTTACAGCCGGCTGGAAGGTTCCGTCGCCGTTACCGAGCAGGACGACCAGGGAATTGCTGTAAAGCAGCGCGACGTCCGCTTTGCCGTCTCCATTGAAATCTCCCACGGCAGGTGCGACTCCGTAACCCTCGGCGGCGGGGTTCGCCAGAGCCGGCTGGAGCGCGCCGCCCGGAATGGCGTTGACAGTTTGCATCAGCACGGCCGAAGTGCTTGGCGCATAGGTTCCGTCCCCGCTGTAGTAAGCCTTCAACGCGTTCCCGTCAGCGGGCAGCAAAGTGGTGGTGAATTGCGCCTCGCCGTTCACCAGCGGCTCGGTTTCAAGGACGGTTGTCCCGTCATAGAAGGTGACCGTGCCGGAGGCGGCAATGGGTCGGACGGCTGCGGTCAGAGTGACCGTGTGGCCGAAGGTGGAAGGGTTCCTGGAACTGTGCAGGGAAACGGTGGAGTGGGCGGGTCCGGCGATGAGCGGTAGGGTGAGCAGCAGTGAAGTCGCGAGTTTTGCTGCTGTGTTCGTAGCACTTGGCATGGGGGATGAGGGTACTGTACCACCGGACCACCCTTGCGTTCGTAATGTTTTGTTGCGCCGCTTGGCCAGGTAATTTCTCAGCGCGGCCGCCGTCGCGACCCTCACCTCGATGATAGAATCCTTGGTCATGCGCTTGGGTCTTGTCGGGGTTTTGGCGATCGCGTTGGTCTGTCGCGCGCAGGTCGGTGTGATCACGACGGTGGCGGGCGATGGCTCGCTCGGGGTTTCCTCCGGTGACGGGGGACCGGCGACCAGCGCGGGAATCGGCGGTCCGGCCGGGGTGGCGCTGGATAGCGCGGGAAATCTCTACATTGCGGATTCAATCCACAGCGTCATTCGCAAAGTGAATACCGCCGGGATCATCAGCACCTATGCGGGCGGGGGCGAGCCCACGGGCGTTGGAGACGGAGGCGCCGCGACTCAGGCAAACCTTTTTCTCATTGGAACCCAGGCTCACACCGGGATCGCGATCGATAAAGCGGGGAACCTCTATATCGCGGATTCCGGCCACTCGCGCGTTCGCAAGGTGGATACGGAGGGAATCATCAGCACCGTCGCCGGCAACGGCAGTTCGGGTTTCTCAGGGGATGGGGGCGCAGCGACAACCGCGCAATTGAATATTCCTTCGGGCGTGGCCGTTGACAGCGCGGGCAACCTTTATATCTGTGACCAGGGGAACGGACGCATTCGCAAAGTGAATACCGCGGGAACCATCTCGACGGTGGTGGGCAGCGGGAATGGGTTCACATTGGGCGACGGCGGTCCGGCGACCAGCGGTCAACTGGCGAACCCGATCGATGTGGCGGTGGATAGCGCGGGGAACCTTTATATCGCGGATGCGGGGAACGACAAGATCCGGAAGGTGACGAATGGAGTGATCAACTCGATATTGTCGGAGGGATTTGGGAATTGCGGGGGACCGCTTCCGGCGGCCTCGTCGGACGTGGGAATGGCCGTGAGCCTGGTTCTCGATAGCGCGGGAGATTTGTTTATCGCGGATCATTTTTCCAACTGCATACACGAATTGGATACGGCAGGCACGGTGGTCACGGTGGCGGGGGGTGGCGCGAATAATCCCGGGAACGGGCTGCCGGCCACCATGGCGATGTTGATTCAACCCGCGGGCGTGGCGCTGGACAGCGCGGGGAACCTGTACATTGCGGATAACGGGCTGGGGCGAGTGCAGAAGGTGACGCGGATGGCTGCGGTGACGCCGCCCGTGATCAACTCCGGAGGCATCACGAACGCGGCCAGTTTCTCCACCACGGTGGCGCCGGGGAGCATTGTGGCGGTTTTTGGAACCTTCCCGATCGCTATCCCGGCTTCTTCGAATTTTCCTTTACCCACGGCCGTTTCGGGCGTTTCGCTGCAGTTTGGCAGCGCGCCGCTGGCGCCTTTGTTCTATGGCGGCGCCAGCCAGATCAACGCGCAGATTCCGTGGGAACTGGCGGGACAAACGCAGACCACGGTGTCCCCCGCGTTAAACGGGCAGGCCGGCGCGCCACAAACGGTGACGCTGGCGGCGAGCGCGCCCGGAATCTTCGTCGTGAACAGCCAGACGGCGCAAGGCGCTATTCTCGATTCGAACTACCAGTTGGTGAGCGCGGCGAATCCGGCGACAAAAGGGAGTTTTGTCCAGATTTATTGCACGGGTCTGGGCGCTGTATCGAACCAGCCCGCGACGGGCGCCGCCGCGCCGAGCGCACCCCTTGCCTCGACCGTGCTGACGCCTACGGTGACGATCGGCGGGGTTCCGGCCACGGTCGAGTTTTCCGGACTCACCCCAGGTGAGGTTGGGTTGTATCAGATCAATGCGCAAGTGCCCGCCGGCGCGCCGTCGGGCACTGCGGAACCGCTGATCGTTTCAATCAATGGAACGGCGTCCAATACCGCGACGATCGCGATTCAGTAGAAAACCACGCTACATGCTGTAGAAGAATTCTTCGTAGACAATTTTGCCGCCCGCTACTTTGTAGACCGCGACCTCTTCCATGGTGAAGCGCCGCGAATCGGGCTTGAAGGTGACGTCCATTTTGAAGGTTACGGCGAAGTGAGCGCCGGCCACGAGCGGACCTTCGACGGAGGACGAGTGAACTTCATGATTCTCCACCCACCATTGACCTTTGGCCATCACCGCTTCAATGCCTTTGGCTTCGCGCGAACCTCCGGGAGGCGCGCCCGCTTCCATGCTCACGATTTCCGGGGAGTAGAGCGCTTGCATGGCCTCATGAAACTGGCCCTGCGAGCAAAACTTGATGAGTGCTTCCGCAACTTCCTGAGTAGTCATTTATCAGCTCCTGTCTCTAGCAAGCTATCACAATAATTGAGGTAAGGTTTTTACAATTTGATGTCAGTCGCGAGGTGCTAGACTTCCCGGGAAGGTAGGGATTCAAATGAAATTTCTTGCATCGGCTTTTTGCCTGATGGGACTGTTTAGCGCGGCCGGTTTGATGGCCCAGGACAATGGACGCCTCACGGAATCCGAACGGGCGTTTCTGTTAGAGCAACTCGAACAATCGAAGAAAGACATGCTGGCGAGTATCGCGGGTTTGACGCCGGCTCAGTGGACATTCAAGGCGGGTCCTGACCGTTGGTCCGTGCAGCAGTGCGCGGAACATATTGTGCTGGCGGAAGGCTATATTTTCGACGCGTCGCAGAAGATTCTTGAAACTCCGGCGGTAGCGCGGCCGCAGAGGTCGAATGCCGAGGTGGATCGAAAGCTGGTGGCGGGCGTCACGGACCGGAGCCATAAGCTCAGCGCTCCGGAACCGCTGGTGCCTTCGGGCAAATTTGCCACGCCGGAGGAAGCGGCAAAAGCGTTCACCGAAGCACGCGATAAGAGCATCGCTTATGTGAAGGGCACGGACGCGGACTTGCGCGTGCATGTGGGTCCGGGGCCCATGGGGCCGATTGATGCCTATCAGTTTTTGTTACTGATGGCGTCGCATTCGGCGCGGCATACGCTGCAGATAAAGGAAGTGGAAGCGGATCCGAATTTCCCGAAGGCCAGCGCGGCTTTGAGCGCGGTTTACCGATAGCAGTTTACCGAAAGGCGGTCTCGAGTAAGGTGAGGCGCTTTTAATCGCCTGCTCATGGGCCCTTAAGGATGGGCCGCGTCTCTTGTAATGAACGCAGATTGACTGCTTCATAGAGGAGAACAACATGAGCAAACTTACGATGACGGCGCTGGGTCTTTCCCTGATGGCGGGTTCGGTATTTGCGGCCGCCCCGCAGGCGGCTCCAGCGGCGCCCACCACCCCGGCGACCAAGGCCTCCACCAAGGCGACAACCAAGAAGGTGTCGAAGAAGAACGTGAAGAAGACGGCGGCTCCGGCTGCTGCCAAGGCTGCCCCAGCGCCTGCTAAGTAAGCATGGGCAAGCAAGGTCATGGGCAGGTGAATCCGCCTGCCCACCCCTAATAGCGAGGTACGGATGGATCGATCAGCCGGCTCCAGGCATCGATGCCGCCTTGCATGCTTTGGGCGTTTTCGATGCCCTGGCCGCGGAGCCAATTCACGACATGCAGACTGCGGACACCGTGATGGCAAAACACGATCAGCATCTTTTCATCACTCAGCCCCTCCAGAAAGGGAAGGCGCTGCGGCACGGTTGCCATGGGAATCAGGGTCGCCCCGTCCAGGCGGGCGAGCGCGTATTCGTCCGGCTCCCGCACGTCGATAAGGGCGACGGATTCCCCGCGCGCGACCTGTAGACGGACGTCTTCCACCGAGATCTCAATCTGGCAACCCGAATGCATTCGATATAATCTTAGACTGCTCGCCGAAACAACACCGATATCACTTACCTATCAACCACACATGAAGTCTTTCCTGACATTTTTGCTTGTTTGCCAGACGGCGTTTTGCGCCGATTACTTGACCGGACAGGCCGCGCGGCTGGAGATAGGCCAACAGAATTTCACTCAGGAGCTGTTTACGCAGCCCCCTTCCGCTAATGTGATCGGCGCGCCGCAGGGCGTCGCTTACGCGAACAATATGTTGTTCGTCGTGGATAGCAGCGAGTTCGGACTGGTGACCGGAGTGACCTCCAATAACCGTGTTCTGGAGTACACGCCTGTGTCGGGATTTCCCAGCTTGGGCAACCCCGGGGGCTCCGCGAACGCTATCGGCGTGAACTGCGCGGTTTGCCTCGGTAACCCGTCACTGGTGCTCGGCCAGTCCAACTTTACCGGATACCTGCCGCTGGTCACCAGCAGCGGCTTCTATACCCCGACCGCCGTGGCGACCGATGGAACGGTGCTGGCCGTGGCCGACACCAATAACAATCGCGTGTTGATCTGGCTTTCCATTCCGACGACGAACGGGCAGCCCGCCGATGTAGTGGTGGGTCAGACCAATTTCACGACGGGTACCGTGACCCAGCCGCCGACTGCGTCAACGTTGAGCGGACCGCAGGGCGTATGGATCTGGAATCATATGCTGTTCATCGCCGATACATTCAACAACCGCATTTTGATTTACAATTCAATTCCCACCGCGAACGGCGCGGCGGCCGATGTAGAGCTGGGGCAACCTGATTTCAAGACCGTGATTCAACCGACGGTCACGCAATTCGTGGTTCCGGCCACCCAGAATAATATGGCGAGCCCGGTTTCGGTGACCACGGACGGCACGCATCTTTTTGTGAGCGACCTGGGGCATAACCGCGTTTTGATCTGGAATCAGATTCCCACCACGAACAACACGAATGCCAGCGTGGAAGTTGGCCAGCCCGACTTTGTCAGCGAGACCAGCAACAATTCCTGTAATCCGAACCCGTACTGCTTCACCTCACCTTATACAAATCCGAACGTGACGACGCAGGTGACGAACACCAGCGTGCTCTGCCAGACCAGCGGGACGTACACTTCCACCAGTTCCACCAGCAGTTCGTCAACGACCACGGCCATTGAGTTTCCGCCTATCTGCGGCGCGACGCTCTCCTTCCCGCGTTTTGCCATGGCGGATACCCTGGGCCGGTTTTATATTTCCGACGGCGGTAACGATCGCGTGCTGGGTTTCAATAGTGTGCCCACCAGCAATGGGCCGGAGGCGGACTTCGTTCTCGGCGAGCCGGACGAGTTTACCGATACCGCGACGGGCGGCACCGACGCGTTGCAGGCGCCATCTTCGCTGGCGTGGGATGGAACCAATCTGTGGGTTGCGGACACCTTGGATCTGCGCGTGCTCGGGTTCACGCCCAACGGCAGCCAGTTGCCGCTAACGGCGGTGCGAAACGCGGCCAGCCAAAATATTTACGCCACCGCGACAGTGGCGTTGACGGGGACGCCCAAGGCGAAGGACACCGTGACCATTACGTTGGGAACGTCCCTCACCACCGGCACAACGGCCACCTACACCTACACGGTGCAAACGAATGACACGCTTACGAATATCGTTAACGGGTTGGCCGCGCTCATCAACGGTACCGCGTCGGGCAGCACGGCAAATCCGCTGGTGTTCGCTACCGCGGATACCAGCGCCGAGGTGCTGGTTCTGACAGCCCGTGTAGCGGGGAGCGCCGGAGAAGGCACGTCTCTCAGCGCCTCTGAAACCAGCGCCTCCATTGTGGCTACGGCTTCCGGAAACGCGGTGAATATTAATCTGGCAAACGCGGCGCAGATTGCGCCGGGGACGCTGGTTTCAATTTATGGGAGCGGGCTAACCACCCAGATGGCTTCAGCGGACATGACGCAACCTTATCTGCCGACCTCGCTGGCCGGAACTACGGTTTACATCGATGGAATCCCCGCGCCATTGGAATTTGTCTCCCCAACGCAGATTACGGCGCAGATGCCTTTTGAAACGCAGGATCGGTCGAGCGTCAGCGTGTACGTGGTGACCAATGCGGGCGGCTCTCCGATTATCACGAACGCCGTCGGCAGCCCCATTGTGCCTGAGAATCCTGGCCTGTTCGCCGGGTCGGGCATCGATCCAAGGCCCGGGCTGGTTTACCACTACAGCACCAATGCAACCGGTTTGATTCTGGTGGATGGATTCGCTACGGCGGGTAACACGGTCAGCGTGGTGATTAACGGAACCAACACCTACACCTATACCGCGACGGCGGGAGACACGGTGTTGGATGTCGCCGAAGCCCTGGCGGCGCAGATCAATGCCGCAGATCCGAACGTTTCAGCGTTTATCGGGAACGAATACGCCCGAATTGTGCTGATTTCCAAGCAACCGGGAACGTTGGGAGAAGGCGTGACTTACACCGCCACCGCGGTCACGAATTCGACGCTGACCATGACGGCTGTTACAACCAATCCCGGAGCGTCGACGAGCAGCCTTTGCTGTGCCAGCACGGGCGGTATGGTGACGGAAGCAAACCCGGCTGTTCCTGGAGAGATTGTCTATTCCTACTCGACCGGCCTGGGCGTGACCAATGCGTCGGAGAGTTCGGTAACCGGACAGATCGTGTCCAGTTCGGCAGCCGCGCCGGCGTATCCGCTCGATTCGATTGTCGCGGGCGGGCAAAGCGCGCAGCAGGTTTTCTCGGTGCCCGTACCCGGAACGGTGGGCATCTACCAGGTGGCGTTCCTGCTGAACAGCGGAATGGCGGCCGACCAGTTTGCTCAACTTACCGTGGCGCAGAAGGAATTTGTCAGTAACGTCGTGACCTTCGCGGTAACCGTGCCGCCCACGAACTGAGGGCCTGCCGTCCGTGCGGCGCTCTAACCGCAACAATCGGATAGTGCACGGCCGGGCATGGCGCTAGGCTAGGCGGTATGAGGAATCAACCTTCAACTGGTTTTGCTCCGGAAGACGCCTGGCGGATTCGCGAAGAGCGGGATAGCCGCTACGACGGGCGCCTCTTCATCGCCATTACGACGACGCGCATCTACTGCAAGCCGTCCTGTCCATCGCCGCACGCCAAACCCGAAAACGTGCGATTCTTCGAATCCTGCGCGGCCGCCGAGCAGGCCGGGTTTCGGGCCTGCCTGCGCTGCAAGCCAAGGGCGGAGAATGGGGACGCAGCCCTGGTGAAGACGGTCACCCGGTATATCGAAGCCCATCCGGACGAACCAATAACTCTCGCGCATTTGAGCGCGGCTGCGGGAGTGAGCCCGTTCCATCTGCAGCGTACCTTCAAAAAGGCCACCGGAGTGACACCGAAGGCATGGATGAAGAATGCGCAAATGAAGAAGTTCCAGAGCTCTCTGCGAACGGCCGCCAGCGTGACCGACGCCGTGTACGAGGCGGGCTTTGCCGCCAGCAGCCGGGCGTACGAAAATGCGCAGCAGAAACTGGGTATGAAGCCGGGCGTATGGCGCAAGGGCGGGGAAGGTGCGGAGATCGCCTATACCATCGCGCCCACCGAGTTCGGATACCTGCTGGCGGCGGCCACGGATCGCGGCATTTGCTGCGTCATGCTAGGCGATTCGCCGGGCCAGTTGGAGGCTGAGTTCGAGAAGGATTTCACGCGCGCCAAACGGCACAGGGATGAGAAGCTGAGCCTTCTGGTGGATCAGATTCTGGTGCTGATTACCGCGCATGGGCCTTCGCCGCATTTGCCGGTGGATGTGCGGGCCACCGCGTTTCAACAGCGCGTTTGGGATCATCTGCGATCGATACCGAGAGGCCAGACGCGCACGTACTCGCAAGTGGCGGCGGAACTGGGTCAGCCGACTGCGACGCGGGCGGTGGCTCGGGCGTGCGCGACCAATCCCGTGGCCTTGGTGGTGCCGTGCCATCGCGTGGTGGGCGCTGACCGGGGGTTGCGCGGTTATCGCTGGGGCGTGGACCGGAAGCAGCAGTTGCTGCAGGCGGAACAAGCAACGGTTGACCTAAGTTGACCTAATAAGATAGAACTCCATGCGCGCTATCCTCCTGGTTTTTCTTAGTTGCGGCCTTGCATACTCCCAGGGCGGCTTTGTTCATGCTTCCGGCAAGGAACTTGTCTCGCCCACAGGTGAGAAGCTGCTGCTGCGCGGGATCAATCTCGGGAACTGGCTGGAGCCGGAAGGATACATGTTCCTGTTTGAAAAGGGTCCCGCGTCTCCTCGTGAGATCGAAGAGTTCTTCACTGAGTTGATCGGGCCATCCGGCGCGGCCCAGTTCTGGCGCGAATACCGGAAAAAGTATATTACCGGGAGCGACATCCGGTTCATTCGAAACGCGGGCTTCAACTCGGTTCGCATTCCGCTGCATTACAAGTTCTTTGTCGAGGGCGGTGATGGATTTGAGCTGCTGGACCCGGTGGTGGAGTGGTGCCGCCGCGCGGGGTTGTACGTGATTCTGGACCTGCATTGCGCGCCCGGCGGGCAAACCGGAACGAACATCGACGATAGCGACGGATATCCATGGCTGTATGAGGATGAGCGGGCGCAGCGCCAGACCGTAGAAGTTTGGAAGCGTCTGGCCGCTCACTATGCCGCGAACCCGGCCGTACTGGGCTACGATTTGTTGAACGAGCCGCTACCTCAATTTCCCCCGCTAGCCGGATACCGCGCCAAACTGGAGCCTTTATACAAGCGGCTGGCGGCGAGTATCCGCGAGGTGGATCGCAATCATGTGTTGATTTTGGGCGGCGCAAACTGGGATAGCGATTTCTCGGTGTTCGGCGCTCCCTTCGATAAGAACGCGATGTACACCTTTCACAAGTACTGGACGGATCCGAACCAGGCCGCTATCCAGGAGTATTTGGACTTCCGGAATAAATTGAATGTGCCGATTTGGCTTGGGGAATCCGGCGAGAACACCGACGAATGGATCGCGAAGTTCACCGCCATGCTGGAGCGGAACGACGTCGGCTGGTGCTTCTGGCCGTACAAGAAGATGGAAAAGACTTCGGCAGTGGTTTCGATTGCCAAGCCTCCGCATTGGGATCATATTGTAGCCTATGCGGCGATGCCTGGCGGCACTGGACTGGCGGAGAAGCGCATCGCAGCGCGTCCCTCAGTGGAGCAGGCGCGAGCCGCGTTTGCCGGCTTGCTGAACAACATTCAGTTACAACAAAGCCGCGTAAATACAGGATATTTACTAGCTCTTGGCCTGAAAGTCCCAAAATAGCGAGCGAAGAGCTTATACTGATCTCTTCAGAACAAATGGGCTTAATAGTTGGAAGTCCCCGTGAGACGTTTCCAGGCGAGCGCCGCGTGGCCTTGATTCCCAGAGCCTGCGATGCGTTGGGGAAGGTCGGCATCTCTGTACTGGTGGAGCATTCCGCCGGGCTGCACGCGGGTTTCACGGATGAGATGTACGCGGCCCGAGGCGCGCAGATC
>Ga0326727_10004987_pt1 | contig 38661 bp, 32 predicted proteins | sample MB2enrmetagenome_FD_207643 | JGI IMG/M metagenome (GOLD analysis project Ga0326727, IMG submission 207643) | Lab enriched peat soil microbial communities from McLean, Ithaca, NY, United States - MB29MY | ecosystem: Environmental > Terrestrial > Soil > Wetlands > Peat | place: USA: New York...
TGGATATCAGAATCCCCGTAGCGGCTCGGATATCGCCTACGGACATGAGGACGAGGAGAAGGGTGAGTAATATGGCGAAGACAGTCGTTTTCGCGGCGGCCATTTCGGTGTTCTTCCTGGTGCAAGCGAGTGCTGGCCTGGCCCAGCAATCGGGCAGTGCGCCACCGGCTTCAGCGCCGCCGCTCAGGATCGGTTCCGGCGATCTGATTGAAATCAGCGTTTATGACAGCCCGGATCTCTCCGGCCGCTTTCGGGTCAATGAGAAGGGCGACATCGCCCTTCCGCTGCTTGGCCAGGTGCATGTGGAGGGCGAGACCGCGGAAGAGGCAGGGAGAACTGTCGAGAAGCGCTATGTGGATGCCGATATATTGAAGCCCTCCAACGCGCGCGCCACCGTTTTCATCGCGGAGTACGCGTCGCAGGGAATCACGGTCGCCGGGGAGGTGAAAGCCGGCGGTCTGTTCCCCGCTTTGGGGGTTCGCATGTTCAATGACGTGATGATCGCTGCCGGCGGTGTAACGCAGCTCGCCGCCTCGCAGGTGATTATCACCCGCAAGGGCGATCCCGACCATCCAATCACGGTCGAATACAACCCCGAGGCCCTCACCCCAGTGATACCGCAAATCCAGGTATTCCCAGGCGATACGATTATGGTTCCCAGAGCCGGCATCGTTTATGTACTGGGCAATGTCATGCGTTCCGGCGGCTACGTTCTCGATGGCCGCCGAGCATTGTCGGTGGAGACGGCGATGGCGCTGGCCGGAGGCGGCGGACATGCCGCTGCCTTGAACCGCGTGCACCTGGTACGAACCCTCAAGGATGGCAGGAGGGAAGACATTGTCGTCGCCGTGAATCGAATCTACAAGGGCCAAGCTCCGGACGTGGTCCTGAAGGACGGAGATATCCTCTACGTTCCCACCAGCAATGGCAGGCTTGCGGCTGAGCAGGCCATATCGTCCGCCCTTAGTATCGGCACCAACGTGGCGATTTATCGAACCGCGTACCAGTGAGCGCCGCATGGCCCCCACAAGTCCGCTGCTGATTCAGGTTGTTGCCCAGCTGAAGCCCGAGCGTTGCGGGGTCAGCGATCATGCCATCCTGCTGGCGCAGGAGCTGGATGCGGCATTCGGAATCCGCACGGCCTTCGCCATATTGAATTCAGATGAGCCGTGCGACTCGCCGTTTCCGCGGGTCTATTGCGCGCCCTCTCAGCTGCTTGAGACTTGCGTCTCCCTGAGCGAGGACCAGCCAAGCGCGATTCTCGTTCATTACAGCGGATACGGTTACTCGGCGGATGGCGCGCCGTTTGCGCTTGCCAAAGCGATCGAGCGCGTGCGGGGGAGCGGGCAATTTCGCATCGGCGCCTACTTCCATGAGTTGTTTGCGACTGGGATGCCATGGAGATCGGCCTTCTGGCACAGTCATAGCCAGAGGCAAGTGGTGCGCAGGCTGGCGAAGGAATGCGATCTGATTGTAACCAGTTCGAGCTGGCATTTGAAGTGGCTCGAACAGGAAGCGATCCAGGACGGCATTACCCCGGTTCGGCTGCTGTCGATGTTCTCCAATGTCGGGGAGAGCCTGGAGATTCCTCCCATGCGCGCCAGACGTCCGGCAATGGTGGTCTTCGGCCTTCCGGGCACGCGGCGAAGAGCTTATGATCGTCTCTCCTCTCTTGGAGATCTTCTGCATAGTCTTGGCATTGAGGAGATATTGGACGCCGGCCCGGAGTTCGATGCCTCCTCGGAGCTATGCGGGATTCCGCTGAGACGCATGGGAGTGCTGGCGGCGGCCGATCTTGCCCTCATTCTCTCGCAGTCGATCTTCGGATTTGTGCAGCATAAATCCGACGGTTTGGCCAAGTCCGGAGTTTTCGCCGGTCTTTGCGCGCATGGCGCCATTCCCGTCATTGCGGAACCATTTGCTGGAGAGGTGGACGGGCTGAAGGACGGAGTTCATCTCATAAGTCCGCGAACAGCGAAGACCGCTTTGGCCGGCGGACTGGAGCGCTGTTCCGCAGCAGCATGGCATTGGTACTCAGGGCATCGGCTGAATTTTCATGCGGCGATCTACGCGAGACTGCTGTTTGAGTCGCCGGCCAAGGCGGGAACGGAGACTCTTGCGGTCGCCAAGGCTGCGGGCGCATAGCTTCTCCGTGCGCTAACTTGAGGAAGGGAAGACGGCGTTGGCAACCTCCCGTGAGGGCAGAACGGAACAGGACGCGGACGGCAAGAGCGGGCCTAATCCTGCGATCCTGATCTCCCATCCAACGGGCAATCAGAACGTGCGCAATGCCGTTCGCAGCCTCGTCGAGCAAGATATGCTCGCCGAATTCTGGACGACCGTTGCCTGGAATCCGGAGTCCAAATGGAATCGGCTTCTGCCGTCGAGGATGCAGAGCCAGTTGTGCAGGCGCGCCTTCGCCGAGGCGCCCAGGGAACGCGTGAAGTGTGTTCCCTCAAGAGAAGTTGTCCGACTGGGTGTCAGGTCCTCGCCGCTTGACCGCCTTCTTTGCTCCGGAGAGCGCCCGTTCTCGGTCATCGGCATGTACCGCCATTTCGATGGCAGGGTGGCGAGGCGGCTCAGGGAGATCAGCGTCGACGCCGTGTACGCCTATGAAGGCGGCGCGCTTCAGACCTTCCGCCAGGCAAAAATGCAGCACATCCCTGCTCTGTATGAACTGCCAAGCGGACATTGGCACTGGGAACGCAACCTCTTCCGCGAAGAGCAGTTGCGCAATCCGGAACTGGTGTCGGTGCTTCCCAAGCTCTCCGATTCGGAACAACACATGCGAGAGAAGGACGAAGAACTCGCCTTGGCCGGCTCCATTGTCGTCCCCAGCCAGCATGTGCGCAAAACATTGGCCGGAGTGGTCGCGGACGAAAAGATTCTGGTTGTGCCGTATGGCGCGCCACCCGTCCGCGCCAGACCGGAAGGTCCCACCGAGCCTCGCCGCCCACTGCGGGTATTGTTTGCCGGCTCTCTTAACCAGAGAAAGGGGATCGGTTACCTCTTGAAGGCTGTTGAATTGCTCGGCTCGGATGTTGAACTCACATTGATCGGGCAACGCTTCGCCCCCAACCAGCTTGTCGATACGGCCTGCAAGCGCTGGCGCTGGTTCCCGACCGTTCCACACGAGCGGGTCATGGAGATCATGGTCGAGTCGGACGTGCTTGTCCTGCCGTCGCTCAGCGAAGGCTTCGGCCTTGTTGTCACAGAGGCGCTGGCCTGCGGTCTGCCGGTCATTGTAACTCCCAGCGTGGGCGCCAGCGACCTGGTCTGCGATGGACGGGAGGGCTTCGTGGTTCCAGAGCGCTCTTCCGAGGCCATTGCCGACCGGCTGAACTCGCTCAACCGGGATCGCGGGTTGCTGACTTATATGTCGCACAGCGCCCAGTCGACTGCGGCCAGGCAATCCTGGGAAAACTATCGTGAAACCTGGGCGGGAACTGTGAGGGCCGCGGTATTGCAATGATAAAACCGGCGCGATCAACCCGAGTAAGTCCCCCGATGCCGTTGCTGAAGAAGCTCTTCTGGCTTTATTTTCTTCTGCTGATTTTTGAAGGCGCGCTGCGCAAATGGGTGCTGCCGCAGTATTCCGCGCCCCTGCTGCTGGTTCGCGACCCGGTCGCGTTGCTCATTATTTGGGAGGCCTATCGCACCCGCAAGTGGCCCCGGCAGTGGTCGGCTGTCGTTGGCATCCTTGCCGCCGGAATTGTCGCCTTGTGCTTCATCCAGATGGTTGCGGGCAATAGTCCGTGGTTTGTTGCGCTGTATGGATTGCGTTCCTACCTGCTCCCGTTTCCCGTGGCCTTCATCATGGGAGAGAATCTCGACCGGGACGACCTGCGTGAATTCGGGCTCTGCGCGCTTTGGCTTCTCTTTCCGTTGACGGCATTGGAGGTTGCGCAATACTATGCGCCGGCCAACTCCACTCTGAACGCAGGCGCATCTCTGGGGACCGTGCAACTTGCTTCCGCGGCCGGGCACGTCAGGGCTTCCGCCACCTTCAGCTACGTCACCGGCCCGATGTGCTATCTTCCCTTGGCAATGGCATTCGCCTTTTATGGCCTGGTTCAGGCCAACTTCGCAAAGAAATGGCTGCCATGGGCGGCATCCTGCGCTCTGGTTTTGTCGATTCCCGTTACCGGCAGCCGGGCGCTAGTCTTCGAGCTGGCGACGATCCTGGCATGCGTGGCAGTGGCTGCGTTGTTCGGCGTATCGCAGTTTGTGAAGTCGCTTCGAATGATCGTGGCACTATTGCTGGTGTCCCTGCTGGTTTCCCGTTTGCCGGTTTTCACCGAAGCGACCGAAACCCTCTCGATGCGTTTCTCCCAAGCCTCGCAGGCTGAAGGTAATGCGCAACAGTCGTTTTTGTTGCGTGTTGTCGATCCTGTATCGGGAACGATAGAGAACAGCATCTCCGAGAATAGCTGGCTGGGCCTTGGCGTAGGTTACGGCGCCAATGCGATTTCGACGCTGCTAACTGGCACTCAGCAGTTTCTGGCCGGCGAAGATGAGTTCCCTCGCGTCATCAACGAATTCGGCGCGCCCGCCGGCATGGCATTCATGCTGTTTCGCTGGCTGCTGGAGTTGATGATTGTAGCCAAGGCGCTCTCCCGAGTGCGCGAGCACCAACCGCTCGCCTGGCTCTTGGTTCCAGCGACGTTTAGTACTCTGGTATTGGGCGTACTGGAGCAACCGACCGAACAGGGGTTTATGGTGATCAGCGTAGCCTTTTCCCTGGCGGCTTTGCGTCTGGCGCCCGTTCCGATCGGAGCGGCGCCGGCCCTGAGCCGGCCCTGAAAGCAACGCAACTACCGGCTGGGTGTGCGGTGAGGGCGTTTCGGCGGGAAGCGCCCAAAACGCGAGTCGGAGAAACTGAAGAAAGTGGCTCTCGATGACCGAAGCGAGTCCATGACGGCGGAGAATCGTCCGGCTTTTCCTTGAAACTGCCTCCTTGGTCTCGCAGTTCGCTCCAGCGGGCGTACAATTGCCGGGAATTCGTTTTCAAAATGGAGTTTCCGGTTCAGATGCGTGTTCGGAGGTTCACCGCCCTGTGAAATCGTTGTTGGTGCGCATATTCGGCTTTCCGGCCACTCTTGTTCATGGCGATACGTTGGTTCTCGACCGCTGGCTTTGGCTGAGCAAGCGCCTCCCCACCGTTCCAGACGGGTCGAAAAGACTGCTCGATATCGGTTGCGGTTCGGGGGCCTTTACAATAGGCGCCGCGCGCCGCGGCTTCCATTCGCTGGGACTTAGCTGGGACGAGAGAAACCAGAGAGTGGCGGCAGAGCGCGCGGCGCTATGCGGCGCCGGGCGCGCGGCGTTTGAGCTATGGGATGTGCGGAGACTGGATGAGCGAACGGATCTGCGAGACAGCTTCGATGTCGTTGTTTGCTTTGAGAACATCGAGCATATTCTGAACGATGGCAAGCTCATGGTCGACATGGCAAACTGCCTAAAACCCGGTGGCGTGCTGCTGCTTACAACGCCGAATTACGATTACATCGCAATTTCGCCCTCCGACAACGGCCCTTTCTCGACCACGGAAGACGGCGGGCATGTGCGGCGCGGGTACAGGGCGGAAGACCTTTTCCGCCTTTGCAAAGACGCAGATCTTGAAGTGCTGGGAATTGGCTCTTGCAGCGGATTTGCCAGCCAGAAAACTACCTGGCTCCTGCGCGTTGCCACCCGGTTCCTTGGTTTGTCGGGTTGGGCTATCGTTTTGCCCCTTCGCCCGATTCCGCCTCTCATCGACCCGCTGATATCCCGGTTTACGAAATGGCCCGATTTCACGATTACCCTGGTAGCGCTTAAGCCCAACCCCGGCGCCGGGCGTTCCGCGAACGATGCGGCATATGGCGCGGCGTTGCAACACCGGACATGAAGGCATGATGTGTCTCTGCTTTCCAAGCGCATGACAATTCATCGCATCCCGGCGTGCGACGCGGATTCAGAGCAATAACTCACCGGCTCGAGATCGTTCGCGTCGGAGAACAGCTCTGAAACGGCTTTTCGGGTTCAATGTGTCGATTTCGCTGCCTGCGGCTGCGGCTTATTGCGCGCCGGCTTTGCGCCGAATAATCCGCCGCGCCTCCGCGATGGAAGCATTGTGACCTTTCGTGAATTGCGGGCCCAGCGTCAAGGGCGCGACCTGGGGTTGCGACCCGGAAACGGCTGAACATGAGCGCGGCACAAGATGGCGACTTACAAGGGCTTGCTTGTTCGCGGTTTCCCCGCGCGCCGGATACCCTTGTTGTGGCCATGCTCTACAACAGAAATGGAATGGCTGCGTGGTGCTGGGAAGCTGCGCATGCGCTCCATGAGCAGGGACGAAGCGTGATTCTCATCGCCACCCCGGATGCGCAGCTTTTCGGCACTCCGGAGGTCGAAGTGGTGCGCGTCGAAGTGGCGGACAGATCCGCTGAGCAGCGAGGCGGGATCGCCAAAGCTCTGTCAACAGCAAGGAGCCACCTTGCGGCGGGCCCCGACCGGGCGCTGGGGAAGATCCACGAGAAGCTGGCTGCACGCGCCGTGAGTCCGGCAGCCTATATTCTCAACCAATCGACTCTTGTCGATCGCAACGTTCCTTGCCGGCAGATCGTGGCGGCCTGGTCCTATCCAGTTAGCCTGCTCGGCTATCTTCGCAAGACTCCGCTTCTCGTCCCCGACAAGAGCGTGAAGGCGTTCTTGCGCACGGTTTTGTCGTCGCTGGGCTGGTGGCGCAAGGATTGGCGCGCGTACCGAGCGGCGGACCGCGTGCTGGCCGTGACCGAAATTCTGGCCAGAAGTCTTCGCCGCCGATCGATACCCTGCGATCTGGCTTACCCCGGCACCTGGGTTAGCCCGGTGGCCGATCGCGGCGATGGCGGGTTGCGGCTTCTAATGGCTGCCGTCAAGCTTGGCGAGCCGCGGAAGAGAATACTGTGGATGCTCGAGGCGATGAAGGCAATGAGTCCGCCGCCGGGAACCGTCCTTCAACTGGCGGGGGAGCCGGACGATTCCGTTCGGCGCGCGGCCGCGCAGATTAGCTTTCCCGTGGAGTTTCTCGGCCATCTCAGGCGGCAGGAACTCCAGCGGGTTATGCAGCAGGCGCACATCTTTTGTTTTGGATCGCTTCTCGACGACTGGGGCTATGTGCTGGTGGAAGCGATGGCCAATGGCCTGACGCCGGTTGCACCCGCGATCAGCCCGTTTGACGAGATACTGAATGGAGTGGGGCGCTGCTACAGCCCGCACAGCCAGGACGACTTCTTAAGCGCACTCAGTTCGATCGCTTCGAGCTCTCTCACCGCCAATGGGCGCCAGGCCTGGGATCGAGCGCAGAGCCTTTTCTCACGCCAGGCGTTTGGCCGCTCCATTCTGGCTTCGCTCGAATCCGCAACCCGGCTCCGCTGATTGCGCCGCCACGAACAGTGTAGAATCGTTATTTGGAAGGTTGAGCGATGAAAGTCCTGATCCTGAGCATCAATTATTGGCCGGAAGTTACAGGGATCGGAGCTTTCACCACATATCGGGCGGAATACCTCGCTGCCGCGGGTCACGACGTTGAGGTTTGCACGACCTTCCCATATTACCCGGAATGGAAGGTTCCGGCAAGCTATGCCGGAAAACTTGCGGCGAGCGAGGAACGCAACGGCGTTAAGATTCTGCGCAGTTATGCCTATATCCCCAACCCCGCGACCTCTCTGAGGCGAGTCTTGCATGAGGCTACCTTCATAGCTTCCTCAATGGCCGCAGCATTGGCGCGCAAGCGGCCCGACCTGCTGCTGGTTGTTTCTCCGCCTCTGGGGCTTGCAGCGAACGCAATTCTCCTGAGCCGCCTGTGGCGCATTCCCTATGTCTTCGACGTGGAAGATATGCAACCCGATTCGGCCGCGGAACTCGGCATGCTTCCATCCTGGGCGCTGGGGTTTCTTTACAAGGTGGAGAAGGCGGCGTACAGCCATGCCGCGCTGGTGACGACGCTGACCCGAGGCATGCGAGACCGGATCCTGGAGAAGGGGATTCCGGCGGAGAAAGTGGAACTGCTGGAGGCGCGCGCCGATGACTCATTGTTGGACATCGAAGCGCGCGAGGGAAGCGCATTCCGGCAGCGCTACGGTCTGGAGAACAGGTTTCTCGCGACTCACAGCGGCAACATGGGAGTCAAGCAGGGACTGGACGTCATCGTGGATGCCGCCGCCCTGAATCGCTCCGATGACTCGATGCAGTTTCTGCTGGTTGGGGATGGCGTCGAGTGTGGAAGGATCCAGCGCCGGGTTGCCGAGCTTGAACTGCGCAATGTGCGGTTTCTGCCCTTGCTGGAAGCGGAGGAATTTCGAGGGTTGCTGGCGGCCAGCGACATATGTCTGCTGACGCAGCAGAAATCCTTGTCCGATATTGTTTTTCCCTCGAAGATTGTGACCTATCTGGCCGCGGGGCGCCCGGTTATAGCCTCGGTGAATCCCAACTGCGAAATAGCAGAAACCGTTCGTGAATCGGGAGCCGGCAGGGTTGTGGCGCCCGAAGACGGAGCGTCCCTGCTGGCAGCCATTCAGGAGTTTCGAGGCACGGATCTGGGGGAGTATCGCCAAAAAGCGCAGGAGTACGCTAGCCGAAGGTGGTCGTCGGCGCGCGTTTTGGGGCAACTGGAACGAAGCCTGGTATGGGCCGCCTCATCCCTGACGAACGCCTTGGCGCAGGAAGGAAGCGTTCGATGAACTTGAAAAGGAAGGCGGCTTGTTTCTCGATTGTCCTTTGCGTCGCCGAGTGTTTTATCGGCCTGTGCGGGGCGCACGGGCAGCAGCCTGCAACTTCGACTCACCCCGGCGCCAGCGCGGCGCACTCGGCTTCGCCGGCAGGCGTGAGCTCTGCTGTCAGGGGCGCGGGTTCGGGCGGGAGTTCCACTTGGGGCGCGGGAAAAGGGAGTTTTGGATACTCTGCTCAATCAGGTGGAGTCTGGCGGGACGGGACGACTCTCAATGCAGCCCCGAGCGCCGGCCGCGATACGACGCAACCTCATACCTACCCAGCGGATGCTTTTCCGTCCGGCGAAGCTCTTCCGCCGGGGTCTGTCAGTGCGAAGCCAACCGGCATGCGAGGGATCGCTGCACCGGGCGCGGCGCGGCTCTCCCGTTCTTCTTCGGGCCATGGCTTTGGAAGGACGGCCGCCGGCCGCGGTCCTGTCTCTGGATCCGCCGGCATTCGGCATGTTGCTGGCGGATCGCGGGGCCGGGTAGCTTCGCCGGGGCGCAGGGCGGGCAGAGGGACAACCCGGCAAACTCCAGGCTTAGCCACCGGCGTGGGGAAGTATCCGCTCACCAGGGGAACGGCGGCCAATTCTCCGCTGCATCGAGAGCTGACAACGGGTTTGAGCAGCCAAAGTGCGGCACGGCTCAGGTAACCCGCCTGTGAAAGCAACTTGGAGTTGCGCCCGGTGCGATTTCTGCCGGCGGCGGTCTGGGCAGATATGTTTCATTTCACTCTTGCCGGCCCGCAGCGGATAAAGGAGAAACGGGTTTGTGGCGGAACTCCCTTGCGTTTGCAAGTCGAAATGGGCGGCTGCAACATCGATTCGATTTTGGATTGGACTTATCCCATGGCCTTGCCCAGCGTTGCGATCGTCATCCCCACCCGGAACCGGCACGAGTCTCTCAAGCGATGCCTGAGCCGGCTGATTCCGTATGCCGGCGCTCACCCGGAGTGTTCGATCGTGGTCAGCGATGACGGAGATGCGTTCGAGACCGGGGAGGCGCTGGCCGGGGAACTAACTCGCGCGCAAATTATCCAGGGACCACGGCGGGGACCGGCAGCCAACCGGAATTGCGGAGCTGCGCATGCTACTGAAGAGCTTCTCATTTTTCTCGACGACGACTGTATTCCGGACCAGAACCTGATTGCCGTGTATCGGGATGCGGCCCTGAAGAATCCGGAGATAGGGGTCTTTGAAGGGCGCATCAGTGCGGAGGGTGAGGCATCCAGTTTTGCAGACAGCGCTCCGATCAATGAAACCGGCGGGAAATTGTGGTCCTGCAACTTCGCGATTCGGCGAGAGCTGTTCTTGAAGATCGGCGGATTCGACGACCGCTATCCTTTTGCCGCCATGGAAGACATCGATCTCCATTTGCGAGTCAAGAGGCTTTCGCAAGTCCTTTTTCTTCCAGATGCGAGAGTCTGGCATGCCTTCGAACAACGGCTGGGCTGGGAAGTGATCAAGCATCACGCGCTTTCGCTCCTCCTTTATCTGCACACCCACGGCCTCAAGGAGACAGAGAGGGGCCCTGTCTTCTTTCTTCGATTCGCGGCGCGGCTGTTGATTCATGGTGGGATGCGGCATCTCCGAGGAGGCGCGACAAGATATCCGCGGCAGCACCTGTTCACCATTTGGGTCTGTCTTCAGTTGGCAGTTATTACGTCCCTGTGGAGATTTCATGGGTGCTTGGCCAAGAGATTCTTTCCGCCATGCTGTCCGAGTTGCCGGTCCATTCATTCCCATCTCAACTGAAGGAAGAGATTCCCGCTTTCGATGCAAAAGCCGCATACCATGCTCTCACAATGGTTAGCATACCTCTGTGCGATTCGGAGTAGGCCCATGGTTCACCTTGTATTCTGGTGGCTCGGCTGCGCGAAAGGCGAAACCCAAACCTCCGAGGCGGAACGCGATTGCTTGGCGCGACACGCCGCCGGGAAGAGAATCCTCGCTGAGATTGGAGTGTATGAAGGTGTCACAACCTGCAGGCTGCGAAAGGCAATGCATCCAACTGGCGAACTCTTCGCCATTGACCCGTATCCGAGACAACGGCTGGGGTTCAGTGCACAGCGCATTATCGCGCATCGAGATGTATCGAGGATTCCCGTCGGCAAGGTGAGATGGATGCGCACGACGGGCTCGATCGCGGCCGGGGAAATCTATTCAAGAAGCACTCGGCGCTTTGACTTTGTGTTCATTGACGGCGATCATAGTTATGAGGGGCTAAAGGCCGACTGGGAAGGGTGGAGCAGACTTGCTGCGCCGGGAGGAATAATTGCCCTCCACGACAGCCGGTCCACTCCCGACCGGCCGATCGGCGATTGGGGAAGCGCTCGTTTCACTCGCGATGTGATCGCGCCCGATCCCAACTTCCAGATTGTTGAGATAGTCGATTCCCTTACCGTGCTGCAGAGGCGCAATCAGGTACCATAAGTGAGATCCCTCCATGCCCGATGTAGCGTTAAGCGGTTCACCAACTCCGAAGGCTGCAACGGTAGAGTGCGCGCACGGAAAGCCGGCGTTCAGATATCAGGAGTTAGAGCGCTTTCGAGTTCCGCCCGGTTTTCGAGGCCGATCGAGGATTTGCGTACAGCTGTGGTGGCTGGTGCAGTCCACGCTGTTTGCCATGTCGCCGCAGGCGATGTATGGTTGGCGGGTCTGGCTGCTGAGGCTCTTCGGCGCGAGGATCGGCAGAGGCGCGATCGTTCGCCCGTCGGTCAAGATTGCCTATCCCTGGAAGCTGACTATAGGGGACCATTGCCACATCGGCGACGAGGTGCATCTCTATACCCTTGGAGAGATCGAGATTGGAGACTGTGCGGTAGTTTCCCAGCGGTCCTATATCTGCACCGGATCCCATGACTATGCGAGCCCCACCTTCGACCTGTTTGCCAAGAAGATTGTTATCGAAGCCGAAGCATGGGTGGCAATGGATGTGTTTGTCGCTCCCGGAGTGACAATCGGACGCGGAGCGGTCGTTGGAGCGCGGAGTTCGGTGTTTCGCGACGTGCCGCCGGGAACCGTCTCCGTGGGAACTCCCGCGAGAGTGGTTGGACAGCGCACCATGCGAGCCGGCAGCCAATAGAACGGCCCACGGAATCTAGTTGCCTTCGTTCTGGCGGCGATAGCTGGTGGAAACGCTCTGGCGCTGGCGATGACGCCATGCGGCCAAGGGGTCAGACTGGCTGGCACTAACTTTAATTCCCGGCAAATTGCAGATGACGCTTTTTCTCCGTTCCCATATGCCTGTGCCCAGTGTCGAAGATTCCGAGAGCAGATCGATGTCGATCTTTCATCATTCCAATTCCAGGCGCGTGCTGGTTGCGCACAACGTGAAGCGGGGCCACTGGGGCGGAATGTCGCGCATGATGGAATCCATTCATGGCGAGTTGGAGTCCTTCGGATGGAAAACGGCGTACTTCACCGCCGATGATATGCCCGCCTCCCGCAGCCAGCGGTTTCAACGCTATGCCTTCCCCTGGTATGTCCGCCGCCACGCCAGAGCGGCATTCCTTCGCGGCGAGCCATACGAAATCGTTAACATCCATGAACCGTCCGGGGCGGCCGTTGTTTTTGGACAGTCGCGAATTGGCGGGCCGGCTGTTGTGGGTATGTCTCACGGTCTGGAACAGCGTTACTGGGAACTGCGCCTGAGAAAGAATTCGCCCAGCCCCGATCCTCCAACCTGGAAGACTCGCGTGCTCTTTCCCGCGACCAGCCTGTGGCAGTCGCGGTTGACGCTGCGCCGCGCCAACCATGTATTGTGCATGAGTGAAGAAGACAGAGCCTTTCTTGTGACTCGGCTCCAGCTCGATCCACAGAGAATTACGCGAGTGTTCCCAGGGGTAAGCGCCGAGTTTACCGGCATCGCTCCCAGGCGATGCTACGATCGCGCTTGCAACCGGTTGCTGTTTTCCGGTACATGGCTTGAGAGAAAAGGGATACGGCAAGTGATCGAGGCGTTTTCGGCGCTGGCCGGCAGGCATCCTTCGATTCGGCTTGGCATTCTTGGCGCCGGAGTTTCCGCGGCGAGCGTTCTGGCGGACTTTCCCGCGCCGGTTCATTCAAGAATTGCGGTGCTGCCTCCTCTTCTTTCCCACGCGGACTACGCTGAACTCCATCTCGATTACGATATCTTTCTTCTGCCAAGCTTCTATGAAGGCACGCCTGCCACTTTGCTTCAAGCGATGGGCACGGGCATGCCCGTCATTACCACGGCAACCTGCGGGATGAAGGATGTTGTTGAGGATGGGCGAAACGGTCTCCTGATTGCGCCAGGAAATTCCGGAGAGATTGTCCGCTCGGTCGAGCTGCTCATGACCGACTCGAATTTGCGGCGCAGGCTCGGAGAGCAGGCAGCCCGAGACGCTGCCGGGAAGTACACCTGGCGAGCGGTGGCGGAGCTTGTCGATGCGGCGTATTCGAGTTTGCTGAAATCAAAACTGGATCGTAAGTGAACGCGAGGTTTTGCGATGGACTGTCGATCGGGAGCTAGCTGGCGGTTGTTTCCAAGGGAGCCTGTCGATGCGGCTCTCAGTTGCCCGCTGCGGAATTCGAGGCTCAATGCTTGAACAATCAGACAAATTCATTCTGGTGACCGGCGGCGCCGGTTATATCGGCAGCCACGCGGCCAAGGCGCTGGCTGCGCGCGGCTTTGTTCCTGTCACCTACGACAATCTGATCAACGGCCACCGATGGGCTGTGCAGTACGGCCCTTTTGTAGAAGGGGATATCGGAGACCGGGCGAAGCTGCTGGAGACGATTCGCCGCCACAAGATATCCGCGGCGATACATTTCGCGGCCTTTGCATATGTCGGAGAATCGGTCAGGCACCCGGCTAAGTACTTCAATAACAATGTAACAAAGTCTCTTATTCTGCTTGACGCTTTCGTGGATTCCAGAGTGCGGCACGCAGTCTTCTCGTCGAGTTGCGCCACGTATGGCCTGCCGGATTGCATGCCGATTGCCGAGAATGCCCCTCAGCATCCGGTGAATCCATACGGCGAAACGAAGCTCATCTTTGAGCGTGCACTGCGCTGGTATGCGTCAGCATACGAATTTACCTTCGTCGCGCTGCGATACTTCAATGCCGCCGGAGCCGATCCCGACGGGAAACTCGGGGAGGTTCACTCTCCGGAGACGCACCTCATTCCTTTGGCCTTGGAGGCCATAGACGGCCGGGGACCGCTGGAAGTCTACGGCGGCGACTATCCCACCCCAGATGGAACCTGCGTGCGCGACTACATCCACGTGGCCGATTTGGCCGACGCCCATGTGAAGGCTCTCGACTATCTGCAGCGCGGAGGCGCGTCGAGCGCTTTGAATCTTGGGACAGGCACGGGGCATTCGGTGAGGGAAGTCATCGGCGTCGCGGAAGAGGTGACCGGTCGCAGAGTGCCGCACACCATTGTTTCGCGGCGCGCGGGCGATCCGGCCATTCTTGTTGCGGATCCCTCTCTAGCCGGCAAAGTATTGGCCTGGCATCCACAGTATTCCGACCTGGGTTGCATTGTCCGCTCCGCCTGGAAATGGCGCTCGGAGTATCTCAGGAAACAAGCGGTGTGACCGGATTCTGCATCGCGGTTTCTGGCGAAATGTTCTCTTGGGCTTGGCGGTTTCAGTTCTGCATGGGCGGCTTTCCTGGAGGAAGCTGGCGATGCGCGTTGTTATTGCGTGCTGCGGCCTGGAACATACACGGCGCGGTTATGAATCGTTCGCACGCGAGCTATTCGGCGCCCTATCCGGGCGCGTCGATGTCACGCTGTGCAAAGGCTCAGGCAAACGCCAGCTCAATGAAGTGGTGGTGCCCTGCCTGCGGCGCGACTTGCTTGCGAGGTTCATGAACCCGGAGCGGGCATTCTATTGGGAACAGATCACCTTTGCTATCGCCTTGGTCCCATATTTGATGCTGAACAAAGTCGACATCCTCCACTACAGCGAAGGCAATCTATCGAACGCGCTGGCTCGTTTTCTGCGCTGGTTTGGTTTGCGAACGAAGCTGCTGCACTCGAATGGCGGTCCTCACGATCCGGCGCACTTCCGCCCGGAGGCGTTCATCCATCAGATCTGCGGCGAGTGTCAGCAGTCCGCTCTGGCGTTCGGCATCGCACCGGAGCGCATGCATCTGGTGCCCTACGGCATCAATCCGGACCAGTTCCGTTCGTTGGAAGGCCGGGAGGCGGCGCGGAACCAGTTTTCACTGCCGCAAGACAGATTCGTTGTCTTATCGATCGCGGCTCTCAATCGCAGCCATAAAAGACTGGATTACCTGATTCGGGAAGTTGCTGAAATGCGCGACGATTTTGTCTTTCTGTGCATGGCGGGCCAGCCAACGTCTGAAACTCCCCGACTGAGAGAAATGGCGGCAGAACTTCTTCCCGGCCGCCACAGTTTTATAACTGTCCCGCGAGAAAGGATCCCGACGCTTCTGGCCGCGGCGGACTTGTTTGTTCTCGCATCGCTGTCGGAAGGGCTTCCGATGGTTCTTCTCGAAGCCTGCTCGGCCGGGGTGCCTGTTGTCTGCCATAACTCCTCCCATTTCCGGTGGGCCCTTGGAGATGCGGCGCTCTATAGCGACATGGCGGCGCACGGCGCGCTGGCGTCGAGTATCCGCATGGTTGCCGGCCAACCGGAAGTGCTTCGCCGCCTAAGTGCGCTGGGAAAAGCAAGAGCCGAAAAATGTTACAGTTGGAAGGCGCTCATTCCACGCTACCTCAAGATGTATGAGTCTGTCCTCGGGGCCTGACGGGAATGAGTGAGAAATAACGGCGCCGGCGGGGTTGCGATTTCCCTCTGGCGGCGGTAACAAACCCCGTCAATCATTACGACAACAACATGCTAATCATCCAAAGGCGGTCGTGATTCTTGCGCCACTTCCGGCGGCCAAGGATGTTTCTCCGGCGCGATCCATCCTTGGAGGAGTATGACATTTTCAACCCAGGAGAAGCTATTGTGAGACGATTGATATTCAGAGCGGTCGATGAGTTCGTCAGGCGGTATCAGGAATATCGGCGGGCAAAGCTCGCCAAGGAGCTTCGTTCTTGCGGACTGGGGGTTTGGATTAGCCCTGATGCGAGAATATGGGGAACTGACGGGGTCACCCTGGAAGATAATGTCGCGATAAACGCCTTCACGCATATCTTCGGGGGCGGAGGCGTGCGTATCGGGGCAAGAACCTTGATATCTACAGGGTGCTCGATCGCCTCAATTACGCATTCTGAACGAATTGCCACCCGCCACCAAGGGATCGAGTTGCCGGTGACGATCGAAGAGGATTGCTGGTTGGGCACTGGCGCAATCGTTCTTCCCGGCGTTAGCATTGGACGAGGGAGCATCATCGGCGCTGGCGCGGTTGTGACCAAAGATATTCCGCCCCTTTCGCTGGCGGTCGGGGTTCCCGCGCGCGTCGTCCGCCAGATAACTCCGTAGGGAGCTTATGACATTCAGCGCAGTCTCGCGGATCGGGAAGAGACTGTCGACCTTTGTCGGCGGGCAGAGCGCCGTCCAACTGCTCAACGCAGCGACCGGACTGCTGTTGCTTCGATTGATGTCGAAGCCCGAATTCGCCATTTACGCCATAGCTCTCGGCATCCAGGGAATGATCGGCATTCTCACGGATCTCGGCTTCGGAGGAGCTATCACCGGCCTTGTGGGCACAAGGTATCGTGACAAGGCCATCCTGGGCTCCTACATTAGAACCGCCAGTCATCTCAGACAAGCTCTCCTTCTCATCATTGCCAGCGCCGCCATTCTGCTTGCCGTTGTATTCCGCAATGTTGAAATTGAAGCGCATGGCCGGAAAGAACTTCTCTTGCTGGTCCTCGCGGTACTGCTCACAGTGCAGTTTCAGGCGTGGGCTTCCTATTACGAGATACCCCTTTTGCTGAACGGCAAGCTGGTTGCGTATTACAGCCCGCAGATCGCCGCCGCCGCTCTGCGCATCGTCAGTTCCGTCGCCCTGTATTATGTGCATTGGATTTCATCCACCACTGTGATTCTCGCAAATACGCTGAGCATTGTGGTGATGGGCGTGTCCTATAGATTCCTGGCGCGGCCGTGGATCGATGTACCGCGCCGGGTTTCGAAGGTGCACGGCAGAGAGATGGTGCGTTTCCTGTTGCCGCTTCTGCCGGGAACCGTGTACCAGGCGCTGCAGGGCCAGATTTCGCTTTTTCTGATCACGATCTTTGGACACGTGGGCCAGATTGCGGAAGTTGCAGCCGCGGGCAGGATTGGCCAACTGTTTCTGCTGCTGAATTCATCCAACGGCGTCCTGGTAGCGCCCTTCTTTGCAAAAACTCCAAGGGCTCTTTTCCGCAGAAGGTACGGATATGCCATGTGTGCCGCCGGGGCAGTTGCCTTGCTTGTGGCCGCGTCCGCGAAGTTGTGCCCCGGCGCTTACCTTCTATTGCTTGGCGCGAATTACAGCAACCTGACTTCGCAGATCCGGCTTGTGGTTTACGCATCGGCGATCGGGTACTTTGCCGGGGCCATGTGGTCGGTTGCGGTCGCGCGGAAGTGGATTTTCTGGTGGAGCGGATCGATGCAGATGGTCCTGCTTACCGTGGTCCAGCTTGTCTGTGTCATGCTACTTCCGCTGAATACTTCCGAAGGCGTTCTCAAGATGAATATCTATACGGCCCTCGGGGCGCTTACCGTGCAGATTTTTCACGCAGTCCAGGGTTTCTCTGCGCATGCCAAGACCAGGGAACCGGCGATGGCATCTTGACCGTGGCCGAGCGTTCGCCGCGCAGTGGTTCCGGAATGGCGCTGCGAGTTGCCCTCCATTGCGGCAAGCCCATGCAGCGATATACTACACTGGAAGTATCCGTAGCGACGGTCTTTTGGGTTCGAGCTGCTATATCGTTGTCATGACCATGAATGATAACTCGCGCGGCGCAGGCATGCGCGCCGGGAAAAGTCGGCTTCGCCGCTTTACAAGTCCGCATCGATGGGCGGTTTTTAGCCCGGCCGACGCCGGCCAGCTTTTGGGCGACGCTTCCAAGGCGCGCCGGATTTTGGGGTGGAAGCACACGGTCGCATTTCCGCAGCCGGTCTCCGATATGTTGAACTCAGATCTGAAAGTTATCGCCAGGGAATCATACGTGGGAGGGATAGGTCATGACTAGCTTCGAGTTGACCGGCAAACGCGTTTGGGTAGCGGGGCATCGGGGCATGGCAGGCTCGGCGATTGCGCGGCGCCTGGCGCGGGAGAGCTGCGAGCTTGTGACGGCTACTCGCAGCGAACTGGATTTGCTGCGTCAGGCGGACGTCAACGCATGGATGGCGGATGAAGAGATCGATGTCGTTTTCCTTGCCGCCGGGACGGTGGGAGGCATCATGGCGAACTCGACGCGTCCCGCCGAGTTTCTGTACGACAACGTCGTAATGGCATCCAATGTCATCCATGCGGCGTGGCGCACCGGCGTGAAGAAGCTGTTGTTTCTGGGTTCGTCGTGCATCTACCCGCGGCTCGCGCAGCAGCCGATGCGGGAGGAGATGCTGCTGACAGGGGCTCTGGAGCCGACCAATGAATCGTATGCGATCGCCAAGATCGCGGGCATCAAGTTATGCGAGGCCTTTCGCCGCCAGTATGGCTGCGATTTCGTTTCGGTGATGCCGACCAATCTTTATGGTCCGGGAGACCGTTACGATGCGGAAAGCGGCCATGTGGTGGCTGCTCTGATCATGAAGATCCACGCCGCCAAGAGCGCCAACCGCCCGGCGGTCGAGTTGTGGGGCACCGGGACGGCGAGGCGCGAGTTTCTTTACTCGGAGGATTTGGCCGACGCTTGCGTTTTTGTGATGAAGAATTACTCGGGCACAATGTTCCTGAATGTGGGCACCGGAAAGGATATGACGATTCTGGAATTGGCCCAGAGCATTGCCAAAGTGATTGGCTGGGAGGGGAGATTCACGCTGAACACGTCGAAGCCCGACGGCATGCCGAGGAAGGTCATGGATGTGAGCCGCCTGGCCGCCCTGGGCTGGAGCGCTCCGACCGACTTTGAGACCGGCATGAAGGAAGCCTATAGGTGGTACGTTGCCAATGTGGTTGGCGCGGCAAGTTAGCATTGAGTGCGTCGGTCTGGAGTTATAACCTGAGATGGGCGCATAGTTATCGAGGGAGCGAGTGAGCGCATGAAATCGAGAGGACGTTTGGCCAAGATACCTGTTTTTTGCCGCGCAGCGTTGTTGGCTATGCTTGTGCTTGCAGCGGGCGGCGCGCTAGCAGCCGGACAGGCTGGAACGGCGGGGACTGGAACGGGGGCGGGGCAGTGGGACAGCGACTCCGGCCGGCCGGAGACTGTCTGCGAACCGTCGGTACTGGATTCGCCGTACATCCCGGTCGACAGCTGGGTCTATCCGGCGGTGCTGCGGCTTTACTCGCTGGGCTATGTGGATAGCGTCTACCTGGGGATGCGCCCCTGGACGCGTTCGAGTTTGGAGCACGCGCTGGAAGAGACGGGCGAGCGTATCGAGGACGAGGAAGAGGATGCGGGTCCAGCCACCGACGAAGCAAAGGGCATCTACGATGCGCTGATTCACCTGCTGCGCAACGACATGCAGGGGCCATGCCTGACACATGAGGGCAGCACGCGGGTGGAGTCGGTTTACACCGTGGCGCGGGCCATCAGCGGCACGCCGCTTCGCGACAGCTATCATCTGGGCTCGACAGTCGTCAACGACTATGGACGCCCCTACTCGAGCGGCTTCAACAACTACACCGGAGCTAGCGGCTATGCGTCCGCTGGCCGGTTTCTCTTCTACGCGCGCGGCGAGTTTCAGGGCGCGCCCTCGGCCACAGGTTACTCGAGCACACTGGCCACGACGCTCTCCACGGTGGACATGATTCCGTTCATCAATCCCGCCACCAATCTGCCGTACAACCAGGCAACCATTCCTCTGGGACCCATATCAGCGACCGTAGATGGTCGAGTTATGGAGGCCTACGTCTCGGCCCATTACCTGAACCACGAGATATCCCTCGGCAAACAGGACGACTGGCTCGGCCCAGGGTTGGGCGGCGGCATGGCCTACTCCAATAACGCCGAAAACATTTACTCCTTCCGCATCAACCGTATCGAGCCGCTGCGGATTCCGCTGCTTTCCAGGCTAACTGGCCCCTTCCGCTATGAGTTTCTTGTGGGAGGGCTTCACGGCCACACCTATGTGCCCAATCCGTCGTATGTCGCCAACCCCGAGCCGGATGTGCCCAACGTGATCAATCCCGGCGACCCCTGGGTGCATGTCGAGAAGGTCAGCTTCAAACCCACGCCGGACCTGGAATTCGGCTTCGAGCGCACCGTGATCTGGGGCGGAGAGGGTCACGAGCCCATCACTGTCAAGAGCTTTCTGAGGAGTTTCATCAGCTTGACCGCCCCTACCCCCACAGTTAAGGACGGCCCCACCGATCCCGGCGCCCGCTTTGGCGCCTTCGACTTCACCTACCGGCTTCCCTTCCTCCGAAATTGGCTCACTCTCTATACGGACTCGGAGGCGCACGACGATGTTTCTCCTGTCGACGCGCCGCGGCGGGCTGCGTATCGGCCCGGCCTGTATCTCTCTCATGTGCCTGGCATTCCCAAGCTGGATGTGCGAGTCGAAGGCATCAACACCGATCCTCCCACATCGCGCAGCATTGGTGGACAGTTCATGTATTTTGAGGGCATTCAGAAGCAGGGCTATACCAATAAGGGCGCCCTCTTCGGCGACTGGATCGGCCGCGAGGACAAGGGCGGCCAGGGATGGATCACCTATCATCTGAGCGGCAACGAGTGGCTCCAGGTGGGGGTACGGAACCAGAAGGCGGCCACGGATTTCATCCCCGGCGGAACGACCCTGAACGATATCGACTTTCAAGCGGTCAAGCGCATCGGCAAGGACTTCGAGGTCAAAGGCGACTTCGCCTACGAGCGCTATAAGGCGCCCATCTATCTTCCCGGCCAGCAGACGGTAACTACCACGACCATTCAGCTAACCTGGCTTCCGGAGCGGAAGATCAGCTTCTAAGAGTTTGTCCGATCATCATGGCCTGTTTCCACTGCCGGGGCTCCAAGCCCGGCCGTGGAAGCAGGCCTTGCTTCGTGAAGGCGAATCGGACCCGATGATAAGGTGGACTCATGCGGATCCTTCTTGTGGCGAACTATGAGCCGGACGGCCAGGAGAGCATGGTGCGCTACGCGGCCTGGCTGGAGCGCACGCTGAAAGCCCGCGGCCATCAGGTCACCGTGGCTAAGCCGCGGGCATTTTTTTCGCTGCTGGGTTGGGGCTCCGCGCTGAAGAAGTATCTCGGCTACCTGGACAAGTTTCTGCTTTTTCCTCCACGGCTGCGCCGCCTGGCGCGGTCTCACGATCTGGTTCATGTTCTCGACCACTCAAACTCGATGTATCTGCGCGCGGTGCGCGAGAAGCCCAATCTGATCACCTGTCACGATGTGCTGGCCATCCGCGCGGCGCGTGGCGAGTTTCCCCAGGCGCACACAGGATGGCTGGGGCGGCTGCTGCAGCGGTGGATTCTCTCCGGCCTGCGCGGGGCGCGTCATGTGCTCTGCGTCTCCGGCAAGACGGCCCGCGACCTGGAGGCGCTGAGCGGCGGGACGGGCAAAAGCAGCGCTGAGTTGCGCGTGGTTAACAATCCGCTCAACTGGAGTTACCGGCCCGGCGCGGCGCTTCCCGAGGACCTGGCTTCGCGGCTGGGGTTGAGGCCCGGCGAGCGCTATTTCCTGCATGTGGGCGGAAACCAGTGGTACAAGAACCGGGCCGGTGTCCTGCGCATCTTTGCGCGGCTGGCCGGGATGGATGAGTTTTCAGCCGCGCGGCTGGTTATGGCCGGCAAAGCGTTGCCCGGCGAACTGCGGGCCGCGATTCGCAAGGAGCGGCTGGAAGACCGCGTTGTCGAAGTTGTGGACGCGACCAGCGAGGAGTTGCAGGCGCTCTATGGGAACGCGCTGGCTATGCTGTTTCCCTCGCTCGAAGAGGGTTTCGGCTGGCCCATTCTGGAGGCGCAGGCGTGCGGCTGTCCGGTGATTGCCTCGCGCCGGCCGCCGATGATGGAGGTAGCGGGCGAGGGCGCAATCTTCATCGATCCAGCGGAGCCGCAGGCCGCCGCGGCGGCGATTGCAGCGGGTCTCAAGGGCCGCGAGCGGTGGCGCACCGCCGGTTTCAAGAACCTGGAACGTTTCGACGCAGAGGCGATTGCGGACCGGTACTGCGCCTTCTACGAGGCGATCCTGGAGCATGAGCCCGCATCGGCGCGGTGATTTCGACGAGCGCTCTTGAGGCTGCTTCGGCTGGCGCACTACGAGCTGGCCAGGCACACACTCATGAGAGCCGGATACAATACGGGGATGGAGATTCGCACCCGACGGCCGCGGTTTGTTGCGGAGGTGGGCGAGGCAGGCTGCTCGGCATGAAGAACTCTCTGCGCCTGCTGCGTTACGGCCTTCCCTACTGGTTCCAACTGGCGCCGGGGGTGTTGCTGCTCGCCCTGGTGGGCCTGCTCGATGCCTTGCGGATGGCGTTATTTGTGCCCATCCTGGGCGTGGTTCTAAGGCCCAACAACCCCAGCAGCGCCCTGCCCCTGTTTCCCTTCGCTCCGCCGCGGTGGCAGTTCGATGTGCATGAGATGGTTCCATCCTGGATGCACAATGCCTGGACGGTGGTGGCTTTTGCCCTGGTGGGTTCCACCGTGATCAAGGGACTCTGCGATTACACCGGCACCTACCTGGTGAACTACGCCGGCTTCGGCACTATCACCGACCTCCGCAATCATCTCTACGAAACGATTCTCCGCCGTTCCTCCAGCTTCTTTCACAAGCATCCGACCGGCACCATTCTCTCCACCCTCATCAACGACGTCGATCGCGTGCAGACCGCCGTTAGCTCGGTCATGGGCGAGTTTCTGCAGCAGTTTTTCACTTTCCTGGCGACCATGGCCCTGGTGATCGCGCTGGGAGGCCGTCTCAGTTGGGCGCTTCTGCTGTTTGTGCCAGTGGTCATCACCTCTTCGCGGCGCATTGGGCGCTCCGTGCGCAAACGCACACGCACCGGGCAGGACAAGCTGGCCGAGATCCAGAACATCCTGCATGAAACCGTCACCGGCAACCGCATCGTCAAGGCCTTCAACACCGAACTGTGGGAGATACTGCGCTTCAGGAAGGCTGCCACCCGGCTGTTCCGCGCCAACCTGCGCAGTGTCCGCATTCAGTCCATCAGTTCGCCGTTGATGGACACCATTGGGTCGGTGGCCATCGCGATGCTGTTGTGGATCGGGCGCAATGAGATACAGCACGGGCGCATGACGGCCGAGGTCTTCATCACCTTCATCATTGCCCTCTTCAAGCTCTACGATCCGGTGCGCAAGTTCGCCTCTTTCTACAACAGCTTCCAGCAGGCCATGGGCGCCTCGTCGTCGATCTTCGCCTTCTTCGACGCCGAGGACGACGTGAAGGAGCGGCCCCGCGCGGCCACATTGAAGGGTTTTGCGCAGTTTGTCCGGTTTGAGAACGTGGGCTTTTCCTACTCCACAGGGGAGGGGGAGCACCAGATTCTGCACAACGTGGATCTGGAGCTGCGGCCGGGCGAGGTGCTGGCGCTTGTGGGTCCCAGCGGAGCCGGCAAGTCCACGCTGGTCAACCTGATTCCGCGCTTCTTCGACGTCACCTCGGGCCGCATTCTCATCGACGGTCGCGACATCCGCGACTTGACCCTTGCGTCGCTCCGCCGCCAGGTTGCCCAGGTCACGCAGGAGACCATCCTCTTCAACGATACGGTGCGCAACAACATCGCGTACGGCCGGCCAGAGGTCCACTTCGGCCTGGTGGAGAAGGCGGCCCGCAACGCCCTGGCGCACGACTTCATCCTGCAGATGCCGCAGGGCTACGAAACGGTGATCGGCGAGAAGGGCTTCCGGCTCTCCGGCGGCGAACGGCAACGGCTGGCTATTGCGCGCGCCATCCTCAAGGACGCGCCGATTCTGATTCTGGACGAAGCCACCTCGGCCCTGGACGCCGAGAGCGAGTCGCTGGTGCAGGCGGCGCTTGCCAACCTGATGCAGGGGCGCACGGTGCTGGTGATCGCGCATAGGCTGGGGACCATCCGCCGAGCCAACCGAATCGCCGTCCTCGAGGACGGCCGCATTACCGCCGTGGGTTCCCACGACGAGTTGCTGACGTCGTCGTCCACCTATCAGCGGCTCTATCAACTACAATTCATGGAAGTCCCCGAGCCTCAAGCGCCGAATCGTCTGGAAAAGGATTTGCACGGATTGGAGCCGGCCCTCGCCGCCGGGTTGCAGCAGTAACAGGAGCAGCGGACAATGCCGATTCATTCAATGACCGGTTTTGCGCGGGTTCAAGTCAAGGTTCACGAGCAACTCAGCTACACGCTGAGCGTGAAGAGCGTCAATCACCGCTTTCTCGACGTGCAGATGCGCCTGCCATCGGGTATGGAAGAATTGGAGATGGATCTGCGCAAGGCGCTCAAAGACAAGCTGGTTCGCGGCCACGTCGAACTGACGCTTACCGTGGATCGGGGCAGCCAGCAGAGGGCCGGCTACAATCGCGAGTTGGTGGCCGCCTATTTTGCCGCCTTCGCCGCCATGCGCGACGAGTACGGGACCAGAGCGGAGCCGGACCTGAACGCTGTGCTGCGTCTACCCGGCGCTCTGCAGCCGGAGAATCGCGGCGAAGAGGATATTCCCTATCTGGCGGCCAGCGCGCTCAGCCAGATTGGGCCGCTGCTCGACCAGTTGACGGCCATGCGGGCGCGCGAGGGCGAGGCGCTGGAGGCCATCCTCCGCGCCACCATGGACCGGCTGGCCGAGGCCACCGGCGGAGTGGCCGGGTTGCGTCCCGAGATCGAGCAGCGCTACCAGGACCGCCTGACGCAGCGGCTGCTGGCCGCTACCGGGCCGGAGTTCAACCGCCAGCGGCTGCTTGAGGAAGTTGCCGTGCTTGTGGAGCGCAGCGACATTGCCGAGGAACTGACTCGAATGCACATGCATATCGAACACTTCCGCACGCTGCTGGCCGCCAAGGGCGAGGTGGGCAAGAAGCTGGATTTTCTGCTTCAGGAGATGAACCGCGAGGCCAATACGCTGCTCTCGAAGACGGCCGCGGTGGCCGGCCAGGGAACCCGCATTACCGAATTGGGACTGGCCATGAAGGCGGAGATAGAAAAGGCCCGCGAACAGATTCAGAACGTGGAATAGAATCGTCGGCACAATGGACTGAAGGGCAATCGAATCGTGGCAGGCATTCTCTTCATTATTTCGGCGCCCTCGGGCTCGGGGAAAAGCACGCTGGTAAGCGAGTTGCGCAAGCAGGTCGGCGGCGTGGACTTCTCCGTTTCATGGACCACGCGGGCGCCGCGCGGCTCTGAGGCGCATGGGCGCGAGTACAACTTCGCCACCCGCGAGCAGTTCGAGCGAATGATCGAGGCGGGCGTCTTCCTGGAGTACGCCCAGGTCTTCGGTAGCTACTACGGCACCGCCCGCCAGGCGCTTGAGGACGCGCGCGCGGCAGGGCACGATCTGCTGCTGGATATCGACGTTCAGGGCGCCGCGCAGGTGCGCGCCAGGATGCCCGAGGCGGTGAGCATCTTTGTCTTGCCGCCCAACCCCAAGGTTCTGCGCACACGCTTGCGCAATCGCAGCCGCGCCGAGGGGGTGGTGAATGAGGAGGAAGTCTACCGCCGGCTCAGCGAGGCCAGCAAGGAGATTGAGAATTATCGCGAGTACGGTTATATTCTGGTCAACGACATTCTGGACCGGGCGGTGGCGCAGTTGGAGGCCATCGTGCTCGCCGAACGCTTTTATCGCAATGGCGAGGCCATCGCGTACCGTTCGCGCCGTGTGTTGGAGGTGGCCGCGGCCTGCCTGCAGTCCAACTCGCAGGAGCGGCTCAATCCGGTGCTGGAGGCCTTTGGCATTCTGGGCTCCAGCGGCCAGCAGCAGTTCAACTTTGGGGAGGACTCCGATGAGGAGGACTCCGTTGACAACCACGAGGGCACCAATGACGATTGAGACCGGTTTCGACTCCAACTACCGCAAGGTTCTGGTAGCCGCCCGCCGCGCCCGCCAGTTGCAGAGCGGTTCCCACGCTCTTGTCCACAGCCAGTCCACCAAGGCCTGCCGCATCGCCCAGGACGAGATCGACGCGGGCAAGATCGCTTACGTCAAGACCGACGCTCCGGTGGTGAAGCCGCTGGTCGAGGGTCCAGCCATTCCCATTCTCCTCAGCTAGTTCTCCCGCCGTCCGAAGCACTGGATAATGACGGCTTTATTGATCGCTATTGATCGTTGCATAGGTAATGTCCTAGCAGCCGCGCCGGAGGCGCGGTGTCCGTTAGCCCCGCGCTTCAGCGTGGGGAAAGCGGATTCCACATGGGAACTCCGGAGTCCCGTAGGGACGGCGCAGGACATTTCTTGTACAGGAATCAATAGCCCCTGCCAACCTCCTCATGTCCCCTTTGCCGATTGCCCGCCGATGCTGCATGCAGGGGCTAAAGCCCACCGTGCTTCCTTCGCCCATATGCGGCCCGACTGAAGTCGTGCCCTTGTTACAAAGTACATGAATTCAATATCTTGCGCAGTGTTTTTCTCTTTCCATGCAGGAGCGAATCTAGACGCGTTTGCCCTGGTGGATTACGCCGTTCAATTCCGATGGCGCCGGATCCACAGGCTGCAATTCAATCCAATTACGCACGGGCCGGCGAAGCTGCCGGCCCTTTTCGTTTCGGGGGAGATGCGCGGCGGCAGCGATTGCCGGGCCGCGCGCCGGGCTGCAAGGCGCGGCTGTTCCAAAAAAGAGCAACTTCGGCGGTTTCCGCCTGTTGAAAACGCCGACTGTGCCGATAAGAGTCACAGAATCCAGTGCGCGGACGCGCGAGAAGCGGTGATCATGGCGACCATTCAGGCGAATCTAAGCACGGCCACACATACGCTGGTTCCGTTGCAGCTTTCCGGAAACACCACCGACCAGCAGAACAAGCTGCTCCAGGAGTGCCTGGGCGAAGCGGTGCGCGAGGCCTACCGGACGGCAATCGAACAACTGGACCGGCACAGCGCCCAGGCTGCGCTGGATATGGACAAGAAACTCAAGCGCGAGATCGCAGCCGCCGTGGTGGAGATCATCCACCGGCACACCATCAGCGACAAGTACAAGGATGAAGAGGTGGGCTCCAATCGTGTGTATCCTCCCACCTACCGCGTGCGGCCGGTCGAGGCCCAGGTGACGGAGTTGAGAAGGCTCATGCCCAGCCTGGGGAACTGCCAGGAGAAGCTGGCGCGCAAGCCGCTGGTGGAGGGAGCGGAGGCGTGGTTTGCGATTCCGCGCTGGCAGGCGCTGGCGCCCACCTACAACGAAGCCGTGGAGATTGTGCTGGGGCTGCTGGCCACAAAGCGCAAGTTCTCCAACCGCATCATTGGCCGGCTGAATGAAAAGTACCTGCGCCAGAGCGAGCGCTCCAAGCTGGCGGAAAAGATACTGGCCGACCAGCAGGAGGGGAACGATATTCTGGTGGTTGCCGCGCAGGCCGGGATGCTGCATCGCGGCTGCTCCGCGCGCCGCACCCGCGTGGCCATGGCCGGCAACGAGTTCGCCTTCGGCGTCTTCAGCTTCGTCTCCACGCTCCTCACTCATCCCGAGCGGCTTTCCACCGGCGATACGCTGATGATCGACTGCAGCGGCGACGAGTACTCGGTGCGCGGCGACTATACCTTCGACCGCGTTCCTCTGTTCGACTACGATATTGGCGGCATCGAGTTCAGCATCTTCTATGATGACCGGGCGCGCAATCTGTGGGGAACGCCCACCGGCTTCCTGTACAAGATGGTGTGAGCCAGGAACTTGTCATCGACCCATTGCCGCCTGCCGCGTCTAACCGGCAGGCGGTATTCTTTTCATCGATGATGCAAGTGCGAGTTCTCCCCTTTGGCGTGCTGAAAGACTGGCTGGGCTCGTCCCCGGCCACGGTCGAGTTGCCGGAGGGCGCCACAGTGGCGGAGTTGCTGGAGCGGTTGAGCGCCGGACAGGCCGCGCCCCAGCCGGCGCGGTTGCTGCGCGGCATCGCGGTGAGCGTGAATGCCGAGTTCGCCGCCGGGACCAGGGTGCTCAGCGAGGGCGACGAGGTGGGATTGCTGCCGCCGGTCTCGGGCGGCGGCGCGCGCGCGCCAGGCGTTTGCGATGGTTTTGGCGAGGAGCGGCCGGCGGCTGGACTCACACGCGAGCCGATCGACGCGGAAAGACTGATTGCCGTGGTCAAGTCCCGCGCGGACGGCGCGGTGGTGGTCTTCGAGGGCACGGTGCGCAACAACTCCAACGGCCGCCAGACCATTTACCTCGACTACGAGGCGTATGAGGAGATGGCGCGGAACCGGATGGAAGCTTTGGCCGGCGAAGCCCGTACGCGTTTTGGGGTGCGGCAAGTGGCGATGGTCCACCGTCTGGGCCGCCTGCAGGCGGGCGAGACCAGCGTGCTGATCGTGGTGGCCGCGGCGCATCGCGGGCCGGCCTTCGAGGCCTGCCGCTGGCTCATCGACGCTCTCAAGAAGACCGTGCCCATCTGGAAGAAAGAGACTTTTGTGGATGGGGCCGTTTGGGCGGCGGGCGAGCCGTTTCCCGCCGGCCTCTCCGTCACGGCACCGGAGGCTTCGCATGAGGAATGATCGCAGCGGAATCCCCGCGCAGCAATCCACAAAAGCCTGGGTGCCCCAGGTCTCGCTTCTGAGACCTGGAATCGGGTGTGTGCCGCCCAAGAATTCCACAAAAGCCTGGGTGCCCCAGGTCCCTCGCATTTGGGGACCAGGGATCAAGTCACTGCCGGCAATCTTTGCTTTGGCGCTGGCCGCCCTTTTCCCACCGCCCCTCGGTGCGCAGGAGACCACCCTGCACGTGGACGTGAAGCTGGTCAGCATCTTCGTGAACGTGACGGACAGAAACGGAGCCATCGTGGGCGGGCTTGCACGCGAAGACTTTGCCGTCGCCGAGGACGGGCGGCCGCAGCAGATCGCCGTCTTCGAGCGCCAGTCGGAGCTGCCCCTGAACCTGACCCTGGCCATCGACACCAGCGGCAGCGTGCGCAAGGACATGGCCCTGGAGGCGGACGCGGCGCGGCGCTTTGCCCATGCCATCCTGCGCCCCCAGGACCGGATGAGCCTGCTCCAGTTTGCCACCGACGTGCGCGAGCTGACGCCCTTCACCAACCAGGTGGCCCAGATCGATCGCGGGCTTTCCCAGTTGCGCGGTGACTGGGCGACGGCGCTCTACGACGCGATTTACCTGGGTTCGCAGCGCCTGGGCGGCAAAGAGGGTCGCAAGGTGCTGATCCTGGTCTCCGACGGCGACGATACCGCCAAGAGCACCACCTACGCCCAGGCTCTGGAGGCCGCTCTGCGCAACGAGGTGATGATCTACTCCATCATCGACGTGCCCATCGAGGCCAGCGCGGGGCGCGATCTGGGCGGCGAGCACGCCCTCATCACCCTGGCCGAGCAGACCGGCGGCAAGAGCTTCTACGAGAGCGACGGCGGGCTCGACAAGGCCTTTGCGCGCGTCGGCGACGACCTGCGCACTCAGTATTTACTCGGTTACTATCCAAAGAATCAAGAGCCTGGAAGGCCCTTCCACCGCGTCCAGGTCACCATCCCCAGGGCCGCGCCCGATGCCTTCAATATCCGCCACAAGACCGGCTACTACATGGACTCGCCAGCCAAGGGGAACTGATGGCGGGGTGTCTGAAAGATCGCTTCGAAATGGGACAAATCATGGCCTTTTGGTTCTTGCAAAGGCCCCGCCGGTCGCGTCCGGCTCTTTGACTCTGGAACGAATGCAGAAAAAGATCGCATAATCGGCAATTGATGGTATCCTGCCGTAAACCGGAAAGTAAAAATTTCGATTTACTCCAATCTGATTGGTGCCCTTACCCCATGATCATTGAGAAATATCGCCATCCGTTCATCTTTTATGGCCTGTCTATAGCCATTCCCTGGACACTTTGGTTCTTGGCTGCGTACCTGAGTCACATTACCCCGATGACCCCGGCGCTCATTTGGGCTGCCAGCGGTTTGGGCGTTGCTGGGCTGTTTGCGCCTGTTTTCGTTGCATGGCGTTTGATCTGGCTGGAGCCTGGTTTGAGAGACGATCTCAAGCGCCGGCTATTTGGTTTTACGACCACTCGGCCCGTGTATTGGTTCCTGACCTGCTTTCTGATGCTGGCAAGCATTCTGCTTGCGCAAGCGATCTCCTTGCTGTTTGGATACAGCACGCATCAGTTCAGTCTGTCGGGAAAAACCTCATTTTCCGCGGGCATCTTGCACGGATGGTTCGTGCTCATATTGGCGCCGCTGTTTGAGGAGTTGGGCTGGCACTCCTACGGCAACGACTGTTTGCGCCGGCGCATGAATTTGTTCAACACCTGCCTGTTATTTGGCTTTTTATGGGCCATTTGGCATATGCCGCTGGGCTTAATCAAAGGCTACTACCATAGCAATGTGGCTCAAACGGGGCTCTTGTATAGCCTCAATTTCCTGGTCAGCCTGATACCGTTTACAATCCTGATGAACTGGCTGTACTACAAAACCAAGCGCAGTATCCTGGTTACAATCATCTTTCATATCACCGCGGGCGGTTTCAACGAAATGTTCGCCACTCATCCGGACAGCAAAGTCATTCAAACAGGCCTCCTCCTGATCCTCTCGGCGGTGTTGGTTATCAAGGAGAGAAGCTTCTTTTTTCAGCGGGAATACCCAGTAGAGTGAGGGAAGGTCTGCGCAAGCCCGCTTTGTAACAGGGCACGACCGGGTACCCGGGAACCCTCTGGGTCGGGTGTCGTGCCGCAAATGCAACAAGACATACATGGAGTCCGCCGCAGCCGAGGACCTGGGAATCGCCGGACGCCCTTTGCAGACAATTACCTTCCGGCGGCGCACAATGGGTGATAGAAGAAAGAATATGCGCGGCCCCGGTCCGATCGGTCGGCCATGTCCCCGGTCCGTACACGCCTTCGAACACCCCCTCCCCCTCCCCCTCCGGAAGCCCCCTTTTCCATTCCAGGTGTTGTGGTAACCCTTTATGTGGGAATGACTTAAGAGTTTCCCCTGCTAACTGACTGGTAATCATCGCCTGCCGTTTTTCGCCGCTTTTTGCGTGCAAAACCCCGTCCGGCGGGCGGGCGCCACAACGCCAGTCCGCCGTTTCAATGCGATGCGTCTAAAATGGCATCATGACCTCACCATTATCCTCACGCCGCCGCTCCAAGACGCCTCCGCCGGGCGAAACCGGTCAGGAGGCGCTCTATCTGCGCTCTCTCAGCGAACGCCAGGTGGTCGTCCAGATCAAGCTGCGCGACGGGGAGACGGTGCGCGGCTGGATCGAATACTTCGACGACGCCATGCTGCGCCTGACGCGCGTGGGACAGCCGAACCTGTTCATCTACAAGGATCAGATCCGGACCATCTCCGAAGCCGCCAGAACCCGTCCGCCGCGTGCCGCGAGCGCGGCGCAGCCAGCCGGAAACGGGTCAGTCTCAAACGGAGAGGCCTCTTGAGCGGCGGGGCCGGGGAGGAGTTCGTCTGGGTTTCCAAGGCCTCGGCGATTGCCGAGGAGGCGGGCGCGCGGCTGCGCGAGTTTCTGGCTGCCGGCGTTGCCACCGAATACAAGGGCGACGTGGACCTGGTGACGGTGGCCGACCGGACGGTGGAGAAGCTGATCCGCCAGCGGTTGGGCGAAGCCTTTCCGGAGCACGGAATCTACGGCGAAGAGGGCACGCGGGAGCGGCTGGGCGGGGAGTTTCGCTGGTACGTGGACCCGCTGGACGGAACCACCAACTTTGCCCACGGCTTCCCGCAGTTTTGCGTTTCGTTGGGCCTGGAGCAGCGAAGCGCCGAAGACGAGGCCGGCCAGGACGGAACGCTGGTGGCCGCGGTCATCTACGACCCCATGCGCGACGAGCTGTACGTCGCCGAGCGCGGACGGGGCGCCAGGCTGAACAATAGGCCGATGCGGGTTTCGCGCGTGACGGAGCTGGCCGAGGCGCTGGTAGGCACCGGCTTTCCCAGCCACAAGCGGCACCAGAGTCCGAATGTTCACTTCTACCATGAGTTCACGCTGCGCTCGCACGGGGTGCGGCGGGCCGGCTCAGCCGCGCTGGACCTGGCCTACGTGGCCGCCGGGCGCATGGATGCCTTCTGGGAGTTCAACCTGAATCCCTGGGATACGGCGGCTGGGATTCTGCTGGTGGAGGAGGCCGGCGGGCGGGTGACGGACTTTTCCGGCGGCAAGTACAAGCTGGACAGCCGGGAGATTCTGGCCTCGAACGGGCTGATTCATGCCGAGTTGCTGGGTCTCTTCAGCGATATGTTTGCCGGGCGCGCTTTGACCCCCATTCCCACTCCGCGGGAGTTTGCCGAGCGCCGCGCGGCACGGGCGGCGGCTGGATAGGCTTTTTTTCCGGAACCGGTTCGGTTTTCCACCTCGCTGGCCTGCTTGGCGTTAGCATGTTAGCATCCGTGGGGGGCTGTTTCTCGTGAGTGCTGGTTTCAGACGGCTGCTCCTGCTCGCATTTGTGGCTCTGGCCATCGTGCTGCTGTTCCTGCGCATGGCGGTCTTCACTCAGCATCGCGTCCGCCGTCCAAGGCCGGAGTTTCGTCCGAGTTCCTTGGAGTTTGCGGCTGGCTCCGCGAGTGCGGCGCGCGGATGGAACGACAGCTTTGGCGACGGAACCCCGGATTTCCTGCGCCTTGGCGATCCCACCGACCGCGAGGTCTTCCGCCGTTGGTTTACGCTCATCGCCGACTACCAGGCGGTGCGACCGAGGGCGGAGATTCCGGCCGAGATCTCCGACTGCGCCGGGCTGCTGCGCTATGCCTATCGCGAAGCCCTCAAGCGCCACAACGACTCCTGGTTTCTGACCACGGGCATTGAGATTCAAGCGCCGCCGGGAGAGATTCGCGCCTGGCATTATCCTGAGACGCCGCTGGGGACCGGCCTGTTCCGCGTCGGGCCGGGGCCGTTCGATGCGGCGGACGTGGGCAATGGAGCCTTTGCCCAGTTTGCCGACGCAAGAACGCTGGTCGAGCGCAACGCTTTCCTCGTCAGCCGCGACGTCCGCCAGGCCCAGCCCGGTGACCTGCTCTTCTTCCGCCAGTTCGGCCAATCTTCGCCCTGGCACTCTATGATCGTTACCCGCATCGGCGCGGAACCTGGCGTGGTTTACCACACCGGACCGGATCGCGGCAGCGCAGGCGAGATTCGCCGCGTGACCTTGGCCGAGCTGCTCGGCCACCCCGACGCGCGCTGGCGGCCCATCTCCGCCAATCCCAACTTTCTCGGCGTCTACCGCTGGAATATTCTGCGAGGCAATCCATGAGACTCCGCTTTCTCTCTCTTCTGCTCGCTCTGCCGCTGGCGCTCCCGGCCGCGGCCAAGGACGCGCCGCGTTCGTTTTCGCTCTCCACCTCGCGCACCTTCGCGCCGGGAGAGAGCGTCAAGATTCAGCTCTACGCGCGCAACGTTTCCAGGCTCGAATTTCGCGTCTACAAAGTGCGCGATGCGCAAAAATTCTTTGCCGGGCTCAAGGATCCGCATAGCTTCGGCGTGCAGAGTTATTCGCCCGCCGAGCGGATCGACGAGCGCACCTGGATCGAGCGGCTGCACGACTTCAAGGCGGATCTATGGTGGCGGGTGCGGCACTTCTTCCGCGGACAGTTCACGGATGAGGCGCGCGACAGCTTTCGCGAAAAGCAGGCCAAGCTGGGCGAGCGCAGCCAGGTGGTGGGCGCAACGGAGTTTGCGCAGGTGCCGCTGCTGAATTCAAGCCAGCTTGTTGCTCGCTGGAAGCTGGTAACTCCTCCGGCCATCGTCTCGGAGACGCAGCAGTTGCCCATCGAAGGGCTGTCGGCCGGAGTCTACCTGATCGAGGCTACCGACGGGACATATAAGGCCTATACTGTGGCAATTGTCACGCAGATGGCGCTGGTGGAGCGGACCCTCAACGACCACGCTGAGTTATACGCCGCCGACCGCGCCACCGGGGCTCCGGTGGCAAAAGCCGAAGTTGCTTTGTGGGCCGATGGAAAACAGCAGTCGAAGGGTTTGACCGACGATAACGGCCTGGCTTCGCTGGCCGGCAATACCTCCAGCGGCAGAACGATCGACAATTTGTGGATACTGGCGCGGTATGGGCAGGACGTTGCGATTGTAACTCCATGGAGTTATGGCTTCGGGCCGAACAGGACGACCGACCTGGAGGCCTACGTCTATACCGACCGGCCCGTCTACCGGCCCGGCCACACGGTCCATATCAAGGCCGTAATTCGCAAGCAGCAGAACGACGATCAGATTCTGCCGTCCGTGAAGACCGTGAATCTCAAAGTTACGGACGCGGATAACAAGGCGGTGCTCAGCCAGGACTTGCCCGTCGGCGCGCACGGCACTGTGGCCACCGACCTGACGCTGGCCTCCGACGCCGGCCTTGGCTATTACAGCGTCGGAGTTACCAGCGACGGGAACGAGGTGAACCAGGGCAGCTTCTATGTGGAGGAGTACAAGAAGCCGGAGTATCAGGTGAAGGTGACGCCCTCGGCGCAGCGCGTACTCCAGGGCGACAGGATTCAGGCGGTGATCGATGCGCGCTACTTCTTCGGCGAGCCGGTGGCCAATACCAAGGTCAAGTATGTCGTTCATACCTCACAGCACTATTGGTGGGACGAGGAGGACTCGGACTCTGGCGAAGACGCAGACCAGCAATCCGATGAGGGTGAGCCGGACTATGCCTGGGACCAGACCGAGCAGCAGGAACAGGAAGGCGTGCTGGACGCCGATGGCAAGCTGACTGTCTCTCTGCCGGTGGCTGTGGAAGCCAAGCCGCGCGACATGGATTACCGCATCGAAGCGCGAGTTACCGATGCGGCGAATCGCGAAGTGGCCGGCCACGCCACGGTGCTGGCCACTTATGGATCGTTCCACATCGATGCGCAGCCGACGAGTTATGTCTATAAGTCCGGCGACCCGGTGCGCGTGAAGGTCCAGGCGCAGGACTATGACTCCAAGCCGATTCAAACGGCTGTTCATGCGGCGGTGACCGTGAGCCAGTGGGACCGCGACACCGGCAAATGGACGCGCTCGGCCGTGGCCAGCCGCGACGCCATGACCGGCGCCGACGGCAGCGCACTGATCGATCTGCCACTGAGCGGCAACGGCGACTATGAAGTTACCGTAACCGCCCGGACGCCGGAGAACCGCGCCGTGGAGGCACAAACATGGGTATGGATATGGAGTGGAGGCGGAGAATGGAGTAACGAGAATACGCAGGCCCGCATTGTCGCCGACAAGAAGAGTTATCAGGTGGGCGATACAGCTCACTTGCTTCTGCTAACCGGTGTGCCCGAGTCGTGGGTCGTGGTCACGGCCGAGGGCAATACCATCCAATCGAGGCAGTTGCTTCACGCTACTGGCGAGAGCGTCTCATTCGACGTGCCCATTACGCGGCTGGCCCAGCCCAATCTGGTCATCAATGCGTTTTTCGTGCGCAACGACCAGGTTTACACGGCGCATAAGAGCCTGAAAGTTCCGCCGGCGGAGCGCACCCTGACCATTACTGCCACGCCCTCCAAGCCCCAGTATCTTCCCGGCGAAAAAGGTAGCTTCGACGTGCTCGCGCTCGATAGCTCGGGCAAGCCCGTGCAGGCCGACCTGAGCTTCGGCGAGGTAGATGAGGCGCTTTACTCCGTGCGACCAGATGAGAGCGGCGACATTGTCCACTTTTTCTACTCGCAGCGCGATGCGCAACTCGAAACGCAAACCTCCTTGGAGTTCTTTTTCTCCGGCCAGGCGGGCACCAAGTCGCCGATGCTGGCGCAGTTGGCCGTGGCGCAGTTCCATCCGCGCATGGCGCAGGTCAAGCCCGGATCGGACCTTATAATTCCCAAGGTGCGCAAGGCATTTCCGGATACGGCCTATTGGAATCCCAATGTTCGCACCGGTCCGGACGGCCACGCCAAGGTGGAGTTCAACTTCCCCGATTCGCTCACCACCTGGCGCACTACCATCCGCGCCATGACCGACGACGGCAAGGCCGGCGGCGTGGTAACGCGGGTACTCACGCGCAAGAACCTGATCGTGCGCCTGGCCGCTCCGCGCTTCTTCCGCGTGGGTGACGAAGTTACTCTTCGAGTTATCGCTCATAACTATCTGGAGACTGCAAAGGACGTAACCTTTGCGTTGGACGTGGCCGGGCTGGACGTGGCCAGCGGCCAGACGCAGAAGGTGAATATCCCGGCGCGCGGCGAAAACGTGGTGGAGTGGCGGGTGCGCGCCCGAACCGCGGGCCAGGCCGTGCTGACCGCCAAGGCGCTCACCAACGAGGAATCCGATGCCTTGGAGATGACTCTGCCGGTGCTTCCCTTCGGCGTGAAGCAGCGCGCGGCCGGATCGGGCGTCGTCTTCTCCGGCGCGGGCCAGAACCAGTGGTCCTTCAGCTATCCAAACGGCTCCGACGCTCCCTCGCGGGGACTTACTGTGACCATTGCGCCATCGGTGGCGGGCACGGTCTTCGATGCGCTCGATTACCTCACCGGGTATCCGTGGGGATGCACGGAGCAAACCATGTCCAGCTTCCTGCCCGACCTGATCGTGGCGCAGGCCGTGGACAAGTTGCATCTGAAGTCGCCCATCGACCGCGCCACACTGAACGACATGGTGCGCGCGGGCCTCGACCGGCTCTATGGCTTCCAGCACGACGATGGCGGCTGGGGCTGGTGGCCGAACGACGATAGCCGCGTCTTCATGACTGCTTACGTAGTCAGCGGCCTGGGCCAGGCCGGCGGCGCCGGTTACAAGATCGACGAAGACCGCATGAACAAGGGCCGCGCATGGCTCCAGTCCGAGCTTAGCGCGCATCCTGAGATGATTCCCGATCTGCGCGCCTATGTGGTCTTCGCATTGGCCACTACCGGCGGCGCGCCGAAGGAGGCTCTCGATGCGGCCTGGGATAGCCGCGCCAAGCTGAGCGACGAAGGCCTGGCGCTGACCGGACTGGCTCTGGACGCTGCCGGAGACAGCCGCGCCAAAGAGGCGGCGCTGCTGCTGGAAAAGAAAGCAAAGACTACGGATTCCGATGCTTATTGGACGGGAAGCTATGACGGACTGCTCGACTACTGGGACGATACCTCCGACGAGACCACGGCCTTTGCACTCAAGCTGCTGGCGCTTGAGGATCGCTCGAGCGGCCTGCTGCCCAAGGCGGCTGTGTGGCTGGGCAGGCATCGCACCGGCGGCTATTGGGAATCGACCAAGCAGACGGCAATGGTGATCGAAGGGCTGACCGACTATCTGGCTCTCAGCGGAGAGTTAGCCAACTCCTCCGACGTGGAGGTGCAGGTAAACGGCGCCAGCGTGGGCAAGCGACACTTTGGCCCGGGCGACGGTTTTGCGGCGCCCTGGCGCATCAAGGTTCCAGCAGGCCAACTCGGCGGCGGCGGCCAGGTGACCATTCGCAAGAGCGGCAACGGCATAACTTATTGGTCGGCGGAGAACGCCTGGTACGCGGCGGATCGCAAGCTTTACCAGCAAGGCCAACTGGCGCTCAATATCACCCGCGACTACTACCTCCTCCAGAAGAATCAGCCCAAGCCCACCGATCCCATCACCTACGACCTGGCGCCGCTCAAAGGCCCGGTGCATGTGGGCGATATTGTGGCCGTGAGACTGGCGCTGAATGGAACAAGCTGGAAGTATCTGATGGCCGAAGACCCCATCCCCGCGGGAACGGAGTTCATCGATCGCACCGATCTCTACTCCATCAACAGCCGGCCGCCGTGGTGGGCCGACTGGTTCACTCGCCGCGAATTCCACGACGACCGCGCCGCCTTTTTCAACACCGAGTTCGACGGGCGGCGCGAGTACGTCTACCTGCTCAAGGTGGTCAATCCCGGTAAGTTCGTCATAAGTCCCGCGCAGGCCGGACCCATGTATCAATCGAACGTGGAAACTACCACCGATCCCGCAACCCTGGAGGTGCAGCCGTGAGTTTATTCAAAGATTTGTTTCGCCGTTTGCGCCTGGGTTGGCGCTGGGTTGCGGCCCAGTTTGTCGTTACCGGGCTGTTGCTCCTCGTGGGCATTGCGTGGACGCGGCTGCCCGACAAGCACGCCTGGCAGGTGGCGCTCAGCCTGCTTGTGCCCATCCTGCTGGCGATCTCGGCGCTGGAGCTGCAAGCCGGGACGGTGCGGAGCTTTGCGGACGACAATGGGAAGCGGGTCAAGCTGGTTTGGGGCGCGCTTTCGCTGCTGGTTTGGATTGCCCTGGGCGCAGCGGCATGGGCGGCGCTGGACTGGTGCGACGACCAGATTCCGCAATGGGCGGGTTACCTGAACTCGCAGGCCTCAGCGCATGCGCGGGCAAAGCTCTTCACTTATGAACACATCTATCTTTGGATAACTTATGTGGAGTGGGTCTTCCGCTGGGTGATAGTCCCGGCAAAGATCATTCCTTATGCGGTTGCCTCGGCGCAGTGGGGATGGCGGTTGCCGTGGCGGAGAGTCATTCGGCTGCTTTGGAACTGGCGCTGGTGGCTGGGCGTGCTGGCGGCGGCGCTGCTGGCCGTGGAGTTACCCAGCCGCTTCTTTGCCGCCGAGCCCAGCGGTTCGGTTCATGCGCAGATTTGGCACGTGGCGCTGAAGCTGATTGCGACTTACCTTCTGGCAGTGGGCAGTTGGGTTCTGCTGCTGGGCTGGGTTGCGGTACTTTTCGGCCGCCAGCAGCCACCGGAAGAGGTGCTGGTGGCGGTTCCTGCGCTGGTTGGCCCGCCGGACGAAGGCAAGCAGGCCTCGGTGAAACTTGACTTACCGGAGAGCAGTTAGCGCACTTTGCGGAACGCCGGAGCGCAGCCAGCCGACGACCTGCTCCCGGCCAAAGCGATCCAGTAGCTGC
>Ga0326727_10004989_pt1 | contig 38657 bp, 41 predicted proteins | sample MB2enrmetagenome_FD_207643 | JGI IMG/M metagenome (GOLD analysis project Ga0326727, IMG submission 207643) | Lab enriched peat soil microbial communities from McLean, Ithaca, NY, United States - MB29MY | ecosystem: Environmental > Terrestrial > Soil > Wetlands > Peat | place: USA: New York...
GCGTTTGGTGATATTCTCCCGAAATGGCTAAGTTTTTCCTCTACCGGCTGCGTTATTTTACCTGGATTTCTCTTCCTCTTTTTCTGGGATTGGTTGGGATTCGTTCCTCTTGCGCTCAGGCGGATTCAATCTCATTCTTCAGCCCACCTGCGGGCGTTCTTGTCGCCGGCTTTCGGGAGACGGCAACCCATCGGCCCGAGGTATCGCTAAAATCGAGGGGTGGACACTGGGAATATGGTATTATCTGGGACGAGTCAAGAGTTAAGCTTTCTCAGATATGTCAATACCTACCCGTGCCAATCCCGGCTTTGTAACGACTGCCATCGGCGTCGTGGTAGGCATTGGCGTGTTTTTTGTGGTGGTCGTTGGCTTGATTTTGTTTATGGCAACATTTTATATGCCCGTCTCCACCACTAAGGAGGCTAATCAAATCCGAATTGTTGTTGTCGTTTGCCTCACGGTATTTTTAATTGCGGTTCTCATTGTTCGTAGGTTCATTCATAATTGGCGAAACAAATCATATTTAAGATGGATAGCAGTCAAACTTGACAAGCGAGATGAGAAGCGGAACTCGGAACCTATTCAGGACACTCTTAACAAATTGCGACGGAAGCAGGCCTTGAAATATGTGCTAATCGGACTCGGACTGACTGCGTTAGGCCTCCTTAGCTTTCGTGGTTTTCTAGGTAAACACTACGATGAGAACGCCCAATACAGGGTATACGAGAATGATCGTCCGACAAACGAAGTCATATCAGGGCAGGAAGCCGAGAATCGAGAGTCCTTCAGGCCCTTTTTCTGTCTGATGCTAGCTGGAGCCGGTGTTATCACAATTGTTGTAGGAATTAAGCGTTTTAGATCGCCAAGCTAAGCAGGCCTGTGTGAAATCCTGTGGGTGACCCAGGTCCGGATATTCAGACTTGGGAGACAGCGGAATTCAAATTGCTTGCCGAAAGCCACCCGCCTAGACGGTCAGTCCCTGCAGGCGGTTATTTCGCCGCAGCCGCCCGCAGTGCCGTCAGCATCTCGCGGCGGAGGATGGCGTTGATGCGCGATTGATACCCCTTGCCCTGCGACTTCAGCCACGCCAGCACATCCGCATCCACGCGCGCGGTGACCTGACGCTTCACCGGACGATAAAAATTACCGCGCACGGCTGTGTTCCACTGCTCATCGGTCAACTCGGGAATATCGCTGAAGTCGATTTCGCTGTCGGGCCGCGCCGCCAGCGCCTCTAGAGAGGCAATATCCTCCGCTGTCAGTTCCGGCAATGTCTCCAACGTGTAACTAACCATTTTCGTCTGCATAATCTCTTCTCTCCTTTGGTGAGGCTTTTCGGGCCGAAATGATGCGAATCACCTCGACACTCATGCCCGATTCCAATTCTTCCCGAAAGGTGTGCGCCACCAGCATCAAAAGGATTCCGCCCGACGCCTCGCTCACGAAGCCCAACGTATGCCAGCGCTGCTCTCCGTCCACGACACGATCCATCAAGAGCACGCGCGATGGGTCGTGAAAGACCTGACTGGCCTGCTGGAAGCTGACGCCGTGCTTGCGCTGATTGGCGAGGTTCTTCGCCTCGTCCCATTCAAAACGGATTCCGCTCACTACAATAGTATAATTACAAAAACGCAATTACACAACCAGGAACCACACTGGCGCAACAGCGCAGGCTGGGAATTCGATGAGACCAGCTCGGATCGCGAAAAGAGCGGGGTGCAATCCTCTTCGATGCCCGTCAGTATACTGGTATTGCTCTTGCTTTCTGTAGAATTCCCTCCTGCCTGAGCTTTTGCCATGGATTCGTTCATCCTCCGCTATCGAAATCTCCTGGTGCTGCTTGCCCTCCTGCTGGCGCAGGTCATCGGGCTGGCCGTGCAGGTGCGCCGAACCGACAGCGGGCGCAACACGCTCGATCCGGGGGACATGTCCGGCGTGCGGCTGATCCGGTTGTGGGCCGATGCGGTGGTCACCCCCCCGGAGCAGCTCTTCCACTGGGCCGAGCTGGGCGCGGAGGGCTTGTGGCAAAACTACCTTGACCTGCGCAACATCCGCGCGCAAAACCAGGAGTTGCAGAAGACCATCGACCGGCTCCGCCTAGAACAGGCCTCTCTGCTGGAAGACGCCAGGCAGGGCGAGCGTTTGCAGGCGCTGGTGGACTTCCAGCAGAAGTACATTTACAAGACGCTGGCGGCCCAGGCCATCGGCTCCAGCGGCAGCGATTCCTCGCGGGTCTTCTATATCGACAAGGGTTCGGCGGAGGGCCTGGATCGAGACATGGCCGTGCTGACCGCCGATGGCATCGTGGGCAAGGTGCGCGAGGTCTTTCCCCATTCGGCGCAGGTGCTGGCCATCAACGACCAGACCAGCGGCGCGGGGGTGATTCTGGAGACGACACGGGTCCGCGGCATCCTGCGCGGCAACGCCCGCGGCCAACTGCAAATTGTGGGCCTACTGGCCGACCAGCGTATCAAACCGGGAGAGACGGTGCTCACCGCCGGGGGCGACCTGATCTTCCCGCGCGGGCTGCCGGTAGGGGTCGTCGAGAAGGTTGTGCCCGACCCCGACCGCGACTCTTTCATTGACGTGATCGTGCAGCCGGCTGCCCACCTCGACCGCCTCGACGAGGTGCTGGTGATTACCTCCACCGAGCCGCGCTTCTCGGCCGAGCAGCAGCAGGACATGGCCACCAGCGAGGCGCTGAAAGGCGAGGAGGCGGAGGCTATCAAGCAGCAGCAAAAGGCCTCGCAGATCATGGCCGAGCGGCTGCCCGGACTCACCGATCCCAATGCGCCGGCGGCGAATCCCGCAGCGCCCGGCCAGACTGCCCAGCCCGGAGAAACCCCGGCCGCTCCCGCCGCGGCGCCGGCTCCCAAGCTGCTGCCCGCGCTCCATCCTGACCGCTTTACGCCGGGGGCAACGCCGTCTTCAGGCGAGGAAACGCCTGCTAGTCCGGAAAACAAGCCGGAATCGAAGCCCGATCCGACAACCCAACCCCCGTCCGGCCAGCCAGGGAGGAATCCATAGCCATGAGTGTCCTGGGCGCCGATCATCGCCGCGATCTGGGGATTCGCCACTATCCGCTGCTGGTCTATGCCATGACGCCGTTGGTGGCGCTGGTGCTGCAAGCCCTGCTGCCACGCTACATGCGCGGCTACGCCTGGTTCGACCTGCCGCTGGTGGTCACGGTCTACTTTGCCCTGGTCCGGCGCGATTCCATCCAGGGTATGCTGATGGGCGGGAGCCTGGGCATCTTCGAGGACGCGCTGACCCACCACGCCATCGGCGTCAACGGCATTGCCAAGACGGTCGCCGGCTTTCTCTCCGGGTCGGTCGGAGTGCGCATCGACGTCGAGAACCACACCATCCGCCTGATGCTCACCTTTCTGCTTTCGCTGCTGTGCAGTGCGATTTACGTCTTTATCTACCGCGTCCTGCTGGGCCTGGAGCTGGAGTGGAGCTGGCTGGCGGAGCTGATGAAGGCGGTGGGTAATTCGGTGATCGCCGCCGTACTGTTCCCGCTGCTCGACCGTACGCAAATCAAGGAGTGAGAAAACAGGGACTAGGGACTAAGGGACTAGGGACTAAGGGACTGGAGAGCAGTAGATTTCGGCTTGAGCCGATTGTTTGAAACGACACGGCTTTAGCTGTTTCACATTCGATGGATCGCACGCAAGATCCAGTATTGCAACTCAACAGCGCAGTGAAAACGGCGCTATTCTAAGGCTTAGACGATGTATGCAGGAAGCGGCAGTCGCGGCGAAAAGCTCTCTACCCTCAAATTGACGGTGGTTCAGTACGGCATTCTGTTCATGATGCTGGCGCTGGCTGCAGGGCTGTGGCGGCTGCAGGTGCTGCGGGTGGACGATTACCGCCTCCAGGCCGAGCAGAACCGCATCCGCAAGGAGCCGGTGATGGCCGCGCGCGGCAAGCTCTTCGACCGCGAAGACCGGCTGATCGTCGACAACTACCCCTCGGTCTCCTGCTACCTGGTGCGCGAGGCGGCACGTAATGTGGACGATGACCTGCCGCTGATTGCGCGCGGATTGAACCTTGACCTGGAGCAGTTGCGCGCCACGCTGCGCCGCTATCGCACCCGGCCGGTCTACGAGCCGATTCCCATCAAGCAGGAGGTAACCGCCGACGAGCAGGCCTTCATCGAGGCGCATCGCAACGAACTGCCTGAGTTGGAGACCATCGACGTGGAGCGCCGTCTTTATCCTCGCGACGGCTTTGCGGCCCACCTGATCGGTTATGTGGGCGAGGTCAGCGAGGAGGATCTGAACAATCCGCGCTATGCGGACTACGAACCGGGCGACGTGGTAGGCAAGGCCGGCGTCGAAGAGACCTATGACCAACTGCTGCGTGGCGAGGACGGCTCGCGCGACGTGGTGGTGGACAGTCATGGTCGCGAGGTGGGCTACCTGCGCACCCAGCACGCCATCCCCGGCCAGGACCTGAAACTGACCATCGACATTGACCTGCAGCGCACCGCGGAATTGGCGCTGGGCGACGCCAGCGGAGCCGTGGTGGCCATGGACCCCCGTAACGGCGAGATTCTGGCCATGGTCTCTCACCCCAGCTACGACCCCAACGCCTTTGCCGTGCGCATCAACCGCGCCGACTGGAATCAACTTGTTAATAACCCCAACCATCCGCTGATGAACAAGGCCATTCAGGACCAGCTCGCTCCGGGATCGACCTTCAAAATCATCATGTCCGCGGCCGGCCTGCAGGAGGGCGTGGCCCAGAATATGCATGTGAACTGTGTGGGCGGGGGCACCTTCTACGGCCGCTTCTTCCACTGCGATCGTCACCACGGCGTGCTCAATATCGAACAGGCCATTCCTCTCTCCTGCGACACTTTCTTCTACACGCTGGCGCAGAAACTGGGCATCGATACGATTGCCAAGTACGCCACCGAATTCGGCCTGGGACAGAAGACCGGCATCGACCTGCCCAACGAGATGGCCGGAGTGATGCCCTCGACGCAGTGGGAGATGAAGAACTTCCACCAGCGGTATTACCCCGGCAACACGATTTCCGTCGGTATTGGCCAGGGTGAGACGCAGGTTACACCCGTGCAACTGGCGCGGGCCTTGGGCGGCATCGCTTCGGATGGTCATTTTGTCCGGCCGCATGTGGTGAATACCGAGCAGCTCCCAGCCGAGTTCCGCCAGGCCCTCAAGGACAGCTTTCCAGGATCGGGAGACAACACAGTGCCTCTCAATCCCGACACATGGATGATCATTACCGACGGAATGGCTGCCGCCACCACCACCGGGACGGCGGCGGCCTCGCATATTGAAGGCATCGACTTTGCCGGCAAAACGGGCACCGCCCAGGTTGTCGAAAGTGGCGATACCCACACCAAGGGCGGAGCAAAGACTCCTAACTCCTGGTTCGTGGGCATGGTTCCCCGGCGCAATCCTGAGATTGTGATTGCCGTGCTTCAGGAGCATGGCGACTGGGGATCGCTCTCTGCACACATTGCTGCCGAGGTCGTGACAACCTATGTGAACAAGAAGCGCATGGCCGACCACAACATCCTCAATCAGGCCAGCCTGGGCAAGCCGGTCGAAATGGGAGCCGTCTGGTCAGTACCCGCGCCCGCCGGGCCCAAGCTTTCCGCGGCTTCCAGGCAGGATTCAAGCCTTCATGCAGGCCACTTCATGATCGATCCCAAACCGCTGACCAGCGACTTTGCCAGCGCGCAGCCTCGCTTGCCCGCCTGGCTGCTGGCCATGCCGCTGCGCTTCAAAGAGGGCCAGCCCTGATGCGCCGCTTCCTGAGCTTTCGCGACTTCGACTGGGCGCTGCTAAGCATGGTGCTGGCGATCTGCACGGTCTCCGTCTTCGAGATATACTCGGCCACACTGCACACCAAGTACGCCGATTTCCATGCTCACAGCAAGCAGTTGTTTTGGATCGCCGGCGGCCTGGCGGCCATGTTCCTCTTCTCAAAAATCGATTATCACCGCCTGCTGGACTGGATTCCCTGGGTCTACGGGGCCAGCCTGCTGGCGCTGGTGGCTGTGAAGCTGGTGGGACACAAGGTGCTGGGCGCAAAGCGCTGGATCAGCATTGGCCCCATGCATTTTCAGCCCTCCGAGTGGGTCAAGCTGATTCTGATTCTCATAGTGGCCCGCTACTTTGCCAATCTGGGCGGGCGTTCGCTCGCATGGAAGGAGATCTTCAAGGCTCTTGTGCTGGTCGGAATTCCCATGGCGCTGGTGCTGATTCAACCCGACCTGGGAACAGCGCTCACCTACACGCCCATTCTTGTCGCCGGCCTCTTTCTCGGTGGCATCAACATTCGCCAGTCCCTGGTTCTAGTGACCTGCGCGGCTGTTCTGGTGGCCGGCGTCTGGACCGATGGTTTCGGAATCGGGCGTATCAAAATACTCAAGAACTTTCAGAAGGCTCGCCTCACCAGTTTTATCAATCCCGACAACGACCCCAAGGGCACCGGCTATCAGCTCAAGCAATCGCTGATTGCCGTCGGTTCAGGCGGCGTCTGGGGCAAGGGCGCGGCCAAGGGAACCCAGACCCAGGGCGACTTCCTTCCCATTCCCCATGCGGACTTTATCTTTGCCGCTTTCAGCGAGGAACACGGATTTGTCGGCGCGATTTTCGTGCTGCTGTTATACTTTTTCATATTGATGCGTTTGATTCAGAACGCTCAAACAGCCGCAGACCTGTCCGGCTCCTTGATTATCATGGGAGTGGTGGCTGTGTTGACCTTTCAGATTGCGGTTAACGTGGGCATGGTCATCGGGTTTATGCCCGTCACCGGAATCCCTTTGCCGTTAATGAGTTACGGTGGATCTTCGGTGTTGTTTACGTTCCTGGCGCTGGGCGTGGCGATGAATGTCCGCATGCGCCGGTTCGTCAACTGACGGGCTCGCAGCCTCACCTCTTGAGTCTCCCGGAACAGTCCGGCACGCAAGAGTACGATTTTTCAGATGTTTCGCCGGCCAGGTCCCGATGGATCGCGCGCCCGGCAGGATTGGGTTCATGAGCACGCAGAGACGGGAAATCCGCAGGCGGCGTATACGTTGCGCGGGACGATGGAGACAGACTTTCCTCAGCCCCATTGCGCAACGCGCCAGTGCAATCGCCAGCGGTGGAACGGCTCCGCCGGATTCTCCGGCATGGTTCGCCACAAACTCTCTGCAATCGGGTTTCCGTATCGTACAGCTTGATCGGCTTGTACAGCTTGTGTTTGTACAGTTTGTTCAGCTTGTCCTCTTAGTCCGGCAAGTTTTGCGCCATGGCTCACCGCCCTTCGGGGCCGGTCCTGGCGAGGCAGCCGGAAGACCAGCGAATCACGGTTTCTCCCTCCTGCACATCCCCTCCCCTTCCGGCCACGCGCGTCTCCATCCAACCTTGCCGCGGGTCCCAGCAGGCAGACGCCGCTGGGCGGAAAGGTACGATGGCAAAGGAAATTTGTATCTCCAGTACGCCGCATGAGACGCGGCTGGCAATTCTTGAAGACGATCAACTCGCGGAAATCTATTACGAGCGCGAAAATGAGTACACACTAGCCGGCTCGGTTTACAACGGCCGCGTCACCCGCGTCCTGCCCGGCATGCAGTCGGCTTTTGTGGACATTGGCCTGGAGCGCGACGCCTTCCTCTATGTAACCGACTTCATGGAGCTGGAAGACGCGGAAGAGACCGACGAGCTGGAAAAAGCCGCAGCCAGCGGCGCCAACCAGCCTCCGCGCGAGGTCCGGCACACCGCCGCTCCAGAGACGCGCAGCGGGCGCCCCGTCCAGAAGCACGAGCAGAAGCCCGAGCAGAAACAGGAACTGCGCCCGGCCCAGGAACGGCCGACACAGGAACGTCCGACCCCGGAAAAACGCCAATTGACGGTTGAGGCCCTCCCTGAAGCCGAGTACGCATCCCTGCCCGCTTCCGGCTCCGTCTCCTTCACCGAGCAGGCGGACAATGGTGAACAGGATTCCGGCGAACAAGGCGCCAAGCGCTGGCGCGGACGCCGCCGCCGCCGCGGGGGCCGTGGCGCTGCGGGCACACACGAGAGCCAGGCCGCGCCCGGCGCGCCTTCAACGTCCTACGTTGAGGAGATCGCGGAGAGCGAGCAGGAGGTTGCGCCGCAGATATACGCCGGTGCTACCGGTGTCCCCGCGGACAGGTCTTCATCACCGGGGTGGTCTGCCGAGCCAGCGCGCCGTTCCGAACGCGCCCCAGCTTCCTCCCCAGTCCCGTTTGTCATGCCCGGCGAGTCGCTCTCGAAGTACGGCGGCGCCCCAGCGGAAGATGCGCACCAACCCGCGGCCGCGTCAGCCGCACCCGTCGCGCCGCGCAGTTCCTTCAAGCCTCCTACGCTGATTGAGTCGCCCATCCAGTGGGATGGCAGCGGCCTGCTTCCCGGCGAGTCGCTCTCCAGGCATCGCAATCGCCCCGTCGAGCCCGCCGTACAACCGGAGGCCGAGCCGGCCGTGGAAGCCCAACCCGAGCCGCAGAGCGCCGTTCCCGATGCGCCGAAAGCGAGTGACGTCGCCCCGGACGCCATTGAGGAGCAGGAGTTCTTCGCGGAGACGGCCAAGGCCGAGCCGCTACAGCCTGCCCCGGAAGCCGTGCCTGAACCTGCCGTGAACGCGACAGAAGAAGAGTTAGTTCCTGAGTTGGCCGAAGACCACCTGGTCGAAGAGGAACCCATCGCCGAGGATGAATTCGAGGAAACGGCGGAATCAGCAATTGAACCAGTGGGTGTGCCATATCGTGCTTTTGGGGACTGGGAAACAACGACAGAAACGCAAGCCCCCGCTGAAAAATCCGCGACTGATACTCCCGAAGCCACAGAACCAGCCCCCGACGCCGACGCCTCTCACAACGTGGACCCGCTGCCTCCCACCGGATTCCGGCTTTTTGGCCTCGGTAAGAAGAAGGCCGAGGAAGCCGCAAAGCCGGCGGCCACGCCTGTTTCGACCTATGCTCCCGGCAGCGGCCTCATCGTCGAAGAGACCATTGAGGAAGAGGAGTTCGAAGCTCCCCGCCATCAGAATCGCGCCAAAAGCGGCGACCATGACAGCGACGACTTTGAAGAGGAGACGCTGCCCAACCAGTTGCGCACAGGCGATCTGGGCGAGATGCTCCAGGAGGCCCACCTCGACCACCGCATACAGTTGAACTTTGACGAAAAGAATGGCGATGAAGAAGGCTTCGACGAGGAAGAAGATGAGGAAGAACCCTCCGCTGAAGGCCAGCCCGCCGCCGGAGCACCAGGCCAGCGCCGCGACCGCAGCGCCCGTGGCGGACGCCATGGGCGGGGCGCGCCAGCCACTCAGGGTCCCAGAGGCCGCGGCACCACGCGCCGCTCGGCGCAGTTGTCCGACTTGCCCATCATCAGCGATTTATTGAAGTCCAACCAGGAGATTCTGGTGCAGATCGCCAAGGAGCCGATCGCCAAGAAGGGCGCGCGCATCACCTCGCACATCGCGTTGCCCGGCCGCTTCCTGGTCTTCATGCCCACCGTCTCGCATATCGGCGTCAGCCGCAAGATCGAGTCCGACAGCGAGCGCCAGCGCCTGAAACGCATTCTGACCCACGAGCGCGGCGATGCCTCCGGCGGATTCATTGTGCGCACTGCCGCTGAAGGCGCATCCGAGGAAGAACTCCGCGCCGACCTGCGCATGCTGCTCAACCTCTGGGCCGAGATCAAGAAGCGCTCTGACGAATCCAGCTCCCCGGCTCTGATCTATCACGATCTTGGCCTCATCGAGCGCATCCTGCGCGATCAGGTCAGCTCCAACTTCTCCTCCATCTGGGTTGATTCCCAGGACGACTACGAGCGCATCGTCCGCTTCCTCAACCGCTTCTCGCCCACGCTGGTTCGCCGCGTCAAGCTATACACCAAGGAGACTCCGCTCTTCGAGCACTTCGGCATTCAGGACGAGATCGCCAAGGCGCTCAACTCCAAGGTCTGGCTCAAATCCGGCGGCTCCATCGTCATCAACCAGACCGAGGCGCTGGTGGCCATCGATATCAACACTGGGAAATATGTCGGCAAATCGGCCCGCCTTGAGGACACCATCGTCAAGACCAATCTCGATGCCGTGCCGGAGATCGTCCGGCAGATTCGCCTGCGCGATCTGGGCGGCATCATCGTGATCGACTTCATCGACATGGATGACCGCAAGAACCGCTTCCGCGTGATGGCCGCCCTGGAAGAAGCTCTCAAATCCGACCGCGCGCCAACTAAGGTTCTCCAGTTCAACGACTTTGGCCTGGTCGCCATCACCCGCAAGCGGGTGAAACAATCTTTGGAACGGACGCTCAGTGTTCCTTGCCCCACCTGCCAGGCCACCGGCATGGTCAAGAGCCCGACCACCGTCTGCAACGAGATCTACACCGAGCTGCGCAAGATGAAGAAACACTTCGAGGGCGCGGATGTGCTGCTGCGCGTCAACCCGGAGACGGTCAAGGTGCTCAAATCCAACAACGCCAGCTGGCTCACCGAATACGAGGAGCTGACCAGCAAGAACATCCTTGTCAAGAGCGATCCCACGCTGCATCCCGAGCAATTCGACATACAGGGGTGAGCGCAATCAACCTCAACAGAAGAGACCGGCTAACCAGCCGGTCTTTTTTGTAGGTGTGCCAACAGTACTCTGCCTTGCCCGCCCTCTGCGCATGATCAAGGAAGTGGAATAGAATTCATGTCAATTTACTCGGTTAGAGAGATTCTTCTCTTCCCGCCAATTGCAAAAAATACATATCCAGTGAACATTTCCTTGCTTTCATGCTCTTAACTGGTAGTAATGCCAAACGCGACCTTCATCGCGAACTCGGGAGAGCGTGGGACGAAAGCCGCGGGCGAGGGCGCGCAGGGGGCAGACTCGTTTGCCGCGTTCGTCGAACGGCATTCGCGCTTTGTCTACCGTATCGCGCTGGCCGTGGCGCGCAACCCGCAGGATGCCGAGGACGCGGCGCAGGAGACTTTTCTCCAGATTTTTCGAGGCGAGCGATGGGAGCAGATCGAAGACGAGCGCGGCTATCTGGCGCGGGTTGCATGGCGGCTCGCCGTTCGCCGGCGCAAGCCCCGGATGCTGGAGCAGGAACTGCCGATCGAAATCCGCTCTCCCGAAGCCGGACCCGAGCAGTCGGCGATGGACCAGCAACTGGAAGCCTGGCTGCACTCCCGCATCGACGCGCTGCCGGAGAAGCTGCGCCAGCCGCTGGCCCTGGCCGCGCTGGGCGAGTTGAAGCTGGTTGAGGTCGCACGGATTCTCGGTCTGCCCGAGGGAACCGTTCGGCGCCGCATTCACACCGCACGACAAAAACTCCGGCAGGAGATGATGGAACGAAAAGGAGCAAACTATGAACGATGAACAGAACTGGCTGGACGATCGGATCGATCAAGCGCTGGCCAGTTATACGCCCCTTGAGCCGCGGCCCGGATTGGAGCAGCGGATCCTCGCCACTGTGGCGTCCGCCGGCCGACCGCGCTCGTGGAGTTGGAAGCCGCTTTGGGCGCTGGCCGCCACCGCCGCGGTAGTCGCCGTCGTGGCAATTCCTTTCGCTCTCAAACCCACGCGGCCCAACCTTGCCGCGCTTCCTGCTATCACCACCGCCGCGCATCTTCCCCAGGCCGTTCCGGCGGCCGCGAAAACCACACGTCCCACCTTCACCAGACCTTTCCGGCCTGCCGGTCCACGACGCGAATTGCCGGCGAACCTCGGCCAATCCAGTCCCGGCCACCTTGCTCCAGCAACCTTCGCGGAGCCGCTGGCCATCTCGCCCATTCGCAACCAGCCGCTCACCGCCGAAGCCCTCGAGCTAAAGCCCATCACGATCGACCGCATCCAGATTGCCGCTTTGAATTAGGAGAAACCATGCCAAAGACACGACTCATTCTCGCCGCCTTGCTGATCGCCGCGCCCATGCTGAGCGCGCAGCAAGCAGGAACCAGCCAGGCACAAACGCGCAGCGCGGAAGTCAAGACCGCGCCCGACGCCAACCATGCCAGAAGGCCATCGCAACCAACCTTCGAGCCGCTCCAGCTCACCATTACCTTCAAAAGAACTCGCGGCGACAAGATCACCACGCAAAAAACCTACACGATCGCTGCGTCCTCGGAGCAATCCGATCCGCAGATTCGCGACGACAGCCGCGTTCCCATCAAGAAAGACAGCCCCGCCGCCGCGGCCCCAACCGAATATGTCAATGGCAACACGGATGTCGATATTCAAAGCATAAGGGAGGTGGGAGGACTTATCTCTCTGACTCTCCGTATCTCCCAGGAGGGATATTCGGATTCACCGGAGAGGCCGAGTGCAAACACCTCTCTCGGTTCTCACCGCTACACCGTCTCTCCCACTGTGCCCATGGGCAAACTCGTCACCGTCTACTCGATGAGCGATGAGGTCAATAACTTCAAAGTGGAGGTTCAGCTTCTGGTCGAGCCTCTCAAGGTGAACTGACTCTTGCCGCGAATGATAATCCCCGGCGAAACTTACGGGAGACGGAATCATGTCTAACTCCCGCGCAACAAAATCATCCCAGCTTCATCAATAAAAGGAGAACCAGTATGAAGATATTGAAGACAAAGCAGGCCGCATTCGCGGCAGTACTCGGAATGGGATTCTTGCTGACTCCCTGGACATTTTTTGCACAAACGACAGAAGTGCAGCCCTCAGGAGAACCCGCGCCGGCTATCCAGCCCGAGCAACAACCAACCCCGGATCAACCCACCCGAGAGCAGTTAGCAAGGCTATTCGAAGTGATGCGAGTGCGTGAGCAGATGCAGTCCATGCTGAAGATATTCCCGGCCATGATTCAACAGCAGATGCAGTCCCACGCAAAAGATTTGACTGCAAAACTTTCCGGCGGCGCTGCGCTTACGCCCGAGCAGCAGGCCGCCATGGCCAAGGTGACTAACAGCTACATGGAGAAGGTCCTCAGCGCATACTCCTTCAACGATATGCTGGACGACATGGCCGCGGTTTACCAGCGCCACTTGAGCCGCACGGACGTGGACGCATACATTGTTTTCTATCAATCGCCCGCCGGCCAGCATCTGCTTGATCAGCAGCCGGTCATCATGCAGGAGTATATGCCCATGGCGATGAAGCGTGTGCAGGGAGCTATCAAAGGGCTGACCGGCGATATGGCCAAGGATCTACAGGAATGTATCATGCCGGCCGAACCCGCCAAAGACCACCCTGTTCAGAAATAGTCTTCCGCACCTGGCGTCTTTATTGGGTGCATCAAAACTCGCGTCGGCGAATTTCGCAACGAACAACCCGGCAGGATACCGAACGCGCTCTGCCCATCCTCAACCAGCCTGATTCATCAGGAGCAAGGGAAGCAATAACTCGCTATGCCGCTTTGAATCCACCTGCAGCGTCAGCGTCTGCTGCTTCTTCTCGCGCAGTACGGTCACCTGCACCGGCTTGCCCTGGTTCGAGCGCAGCGCCCGCTCCCAGTCGCCCAGCGTAGTAACACTGTCGGACCCGACCTTGAGAATCACGTCGAAGGCCTTCAGCCCGGCGGCGTCAGCCTCGCTCTTGCGCGCCACCTGCTTGACCATCAGCCCGCTGGGTACGCCCAGATACTCGGCCATCTGCGAGGTCAGCGGCTCCACCAGCGCGCCCACATTCAGGCTGCTGCCAAAGAACGGCATATGAAACCCGCCCGGCATCGGCGAATCGCCATTGGTCAGAATCCCCATCCCCGGCCCTGGCGCAAAGACGTCCCCGCCATTGCCCAGCTTGTTCCACACATCCTGTTCCATTGTCTTGCGGTCAGCCAGTTGCACAGCCAGCGTTTGCAGGTTGCCGTCGCGGCTGATCTCCAGGCTGACCTTGCGCCCTGCCGGAATCTCCCTGAGCATGCGCCGCAACTGCTCGGCGCCTTCCACGGCCTGCCCGTTCAGCTTGACTACCACGTCGTTGACCTTCAGCCCGATCTGCCCCGCCGGCGCGTCATGATCGATCAGCGTGATAACGGCTCCGCGAACCTCTTTCAACTTCAGCGCCTGCGCCTTCTCCTGGTCCACATCCGCCAGATCAACGCCTAAATAGCCCTGCGTAGAGTGCAGCAGCACGCTGGGCTCCTGGATGATATCGATAATTCCACGCCCCTGCGCAGGAGCGCTCGCCGGTGTTATCGCCCCCAGCAATGCCACAACTCCGAAACTCCAAACCAGCCTCAAAAAGTGCTTCATCTCTTCTTCTCCCACGAATCCCGCCTGCTCCGCACTCTTATCTTGACGATGCGATCGCCGACGGGCGTTATCCGTTATTGAATCTCCGGAACGCTATCCAAAACCTGTCGCGAAACCGTCCGGATATACGGATTCCGGTCCGTATTGGCAACCGAGTGCAGCACCTGCCGTACGCTGGTATCGGCTTCCACCGGCTCCAGAATGTTGATTGCGGCGGTGCGAATCCGCGGGTCAGAGTCGTTCATCAGCGCCTCCAGAACCGCATCCCGCACCTGCATATCCTCGGCCACATACGGCTCCAGGCCCTCCAGGGCCTTCTTGCGCACGCCATCATTCTTGTCGTAGCGCAGCGCCACCATCAGCGCATCGCGAATCCCCGCCGTTTTGCAGCCGTGCCCGGCCTTGCACTCAGCTGCCATCAGCCCCACCGAGTCGTCCCGCAACCCCGTCGACGCCGAGTTCTGGCTGGCAAGCATCAGCAGCTGCCGAATCGCCGGATCATCCAGCGAACCCTCCAATCGCTGCGGCACCAACTGGTTGTACCGCACCTCCACCCTATGGCTGTTCGGCTGCCGCACAATGCTGGAAATGCTGGCAATCTCCGCTGGCGCGGCGATCGCTGTAGCCGGCGCCGGCTGAGCCTGTGGTGGCGTCGCTTGAGCCGCTATGATGTGAGCCGAGCGATTTTCGGCAATCTTGTACTCGCCAAGCGAGCCCGCTCCCACGCCCGCCAGCAGCAGCAGACAAGCAGCCACCGGAGCAGCCTGCAAGCTGGCAAATCCATTCATGATTCGCTGGCCCAGCCGCTCATACCAGCGCCACGGCGGCAGCGCATCCAACGCTTCTTCCAGGCGCATGCGCGCGCGCGCAATCAGGTTCGCTTCCGGCTCGGCGACCGGATGTGCGTCCATCAGCAGCTTCAGCGCCAGCAGTTGATCCCGCTCCTTGACGCACTCCGGGCAGCCGTCCAGGTGCCGCTCCAGCTCGTGGGCCTGCTCGTCGGCCAGCTCTCCGTAAGCCGCCGTCACAATCCGCTCATGTGCTACTTCGCAATTCATCGCTACGTCCTTCCAGCCTCAAAAAACTGCCTTTAGCGCCCCACCATCTGGCTCCCTCCAGGTGCGGAGGAGATGCCACCAGCGCTTTTACCGCAACCCCGCCAACTGTTTCCTCAACTTCTTCGTAGCCCGGAAGAGCGTATTCTTGGCGGTCTCTTCCGTGGTGCTCAGCATCTCCCCAATCGTGCGCAACCGCAGCCCCTGGTAGTGCTTCAATTCAAAAACCATTCGCTCCCGCGGCGTCAGCTTCTCCAGCGCCGATTGAATTCGCTCCCCCAGCGCCCTGCGCTCCAGTTCCTTGCCGGGGTTGGAAAACGACCGTTCGTCCGAAACCGAAGCCATCAGATCAAACTCATCCCCGGATTGGTCTACCATCACCGCGTTACTTTCGCGCCGCGTCTTGCGCCGGCGCATCTGGTCCAGGCAAAGATTGGTCACAATCCGGTAAATCCACGTGTAAAACGAACATTCGAAGCGAAAATTCCCAATGTACCGGTAGGCCTTCAAAAAAGCTTCCTGAAAAATGTCCTCGGCGTCGTGCTCGCTTCCCGTCAGGTGCAGCGCCAGCCGCAAAACCTGCTGCTCATACTGCCGGACCAGCGTGTCGAAGGCCGCCCGCGAACCCGCCTGCGCCTCGCGGATCAGCTCCATCTCCGGCGCGCGCGCCTGCATCCGCTCCTCGGCGGTCTTCGCCCCGTTATTTGCCCTGGTTGCAGCCATGCCTGAGGAGGATTGTACCCTCCGGGCCGCCGGCCAAACCACGCCAGCCGGTCCGCGAACCGGGGAATCGGGGTAAATCACCGCATCCGTCGCCATTAAATCCGCTCCGGGGATTAGGGAGTCTCCGCACTGCGATAGACGCGATGCGCTTCTGTTGGTAAGCATCGAAATTCTTTATGGCCGCATCATCAAACGGCGCCGAATCTTTTCATTTCCTCAATAAATCTATCCTTCCGAGAGAGCGAGCCGTTGGGTGGCCCATATCCTCGAATAACCTTGAAGATGCTTACTCCCGCAAAAGAACAGGCCGCAAGTCTTTTGTGTTGAAGGCGCCTGCTTACGCCATCGCCTCGCGACTCATCGGCTCAAACTTCAACTGGTTGGTGGCGCGGTCCACGCCGATGCGGACGTGCGCGCCATGGAGAATTTCGCCGTTGAGGATTTTGATGGCCAGCGGATCCTGAATCATGCGCTGCAAGGCGCGCTTCAGCGGACGCGCGCCGTAGGCAGTGTCGGAGCCGGCGGCGAGAATCAGTTGGCGCGCCGGTTCGGTCAGTTCGAGAGAAATCTGGCGGTCTTCCAGCAGCTTGCTGACTTCGTTGAGCCGCAGCTCGAGAATCTGGCTCATCTGCGCCGCGCCCAGCGGACGGAAGATCACGATATCGTCGACGCGGTTGAGGAATTCCGGGCGGAAGTGCTCGCGCAGGACGCGCATAACCGACTCGCGGGCCATGTCGAAATCATGCTCGGTCTTGAGCGTGTCGCCAATCAGAAGATTTGCGCCCAGGTTGGAAGTCATGATGAGCACGGTGTTCTTGAAGTCCACGGTGCGGCCCTTGGCGTCGGTGAGGCGGCCATCGTCCATGATTTGCAGCAGAATGTTGAAGACATCCGGGTGGGCCTTTTCGATTTCGTCAAAGAGGATGACCGCGTAGGGGCGGCGACGGACGGCCTCGGTCAACTGGCCTCCCTCGTCGTAGCCCACGTAGCCCGGCGGCGCGCCGATGAGACGCGCGACGGCGTGTTTCTCCATGTACTCGCTCATGTCGATGCGAATCATGGACTGCTCATCGTCGAACATGAACTCGGCCAGCGCGCGAGCGGTCTCGGTTTTGCCGACGCCGGTGGGGCCGAGAAAGATAAACGAACCGATCGGCCGCTTGGGATCGCTCAAGCCGGCGCGGGAACGGCGGATCGCATTGGCTACGATCGTCAACGCGGCGTCCTGGCCGATCACCCGCTCGCGCAGGCGCTGCTCCATTTCGACGAGCTTTGTCACTTCGCCTTCGAGCATCCGTGAAACGGGAATTCCGGTCCATTTGCTGACGATGCCGGCGATGTCTTCCTCATCCACCTCCGATTTCAGCATGCGGTTTCCGCTTTCTTCACTATCTTGAGCGACGTTCAACTTTGTTAGCTCGGCTTCGAGCTTGGGCAGTTCACCGTACTGAATCTGTGATACGCGTTCGAACTGTCCCTTGCGTTTCAGCTCGTCGGCCTCGTTGCGCAGGTTATCAATGCTCGTCTTGATCTCGCTGATGCGAAGGTCAGATTCGCGTTCCTTTGTCCAACGCGCTCGTCTAGCAGTGATCTGTTCTGTCAGTTGTGCTAATTCCCGCTCGATTTCCTCCTTGCGTGCAATACTATTGGCATCAGTTTCGCGCTTGAGGGCGGCTCGCTCGATTTCGAGGGATGTTTTGTCTCGTTCCAACTGATCAATTTCCGTTGGTACGGACCCTCTCTGAATGGCGAGTGAGGCAGCGGCTTCGTCGACGAGGTCGATGGCCTTGTCGGGAAGGAAACGGTCGCTGATGTAACGATGCGAGAGCGTGGCGGCGGCGACGATGGCTGCGTCCTTGATGCGCACCTTATGGTGTGACTCGTAACGTTCCTTGAGGCCGCGCAGTATGGCGATGGTGTCTTCAACGTTTGGTTCGCCGATGTAGACGATCTGGAATCGGCGCTCGAGGGCCTTGTCTTTTTCGATGTATTTGCGGTACTCGTTCAATGTGGTTGCGCCGATGGCCCGCAGCTCGCCGCGCGCCAGGGCCGGTTTGAGCATGTTGCTGGCGTCGATGGCGCCCTCGGCCGCGCCCGCGCCGACCAGCGTGTGCAATTCGTCGATGAAGAGAATGATTTCACCATTTGCTTCTTCGATTTCCTTCAATACCGCTTTGAGGCGATCTTCGAATTCGCCGCGAAACTTGGCGCCGGCGAGCATAGAGCCGAGATCGAGCGAGATCACGCGCTTGTCGCGCAGGCTCTCGGGAACGTCGCCGGAGACGATGCGGCGTGCGAGGCCCTCGACGATGGCTGTTTTGCCGACGCCGGGTTCGCCGATCAGGACAGGATTGTTTTTGGTGCGGCGACTGAGAACCTGAATGACGCGACGAATCTCCTCATCGCGGCCGATGACCGGATCGAGCTTGCCGCGACGGGCCAGCTCGGTCAGATCCTTGGCGTATTTTTCCAGGGCCTGAAACTTGCCTTCTGGGTTCTGGTCGGTGACGCGTTGCGAACCGCGCACCGCGGTCAGCGCTTTCAGGATTGCCTCGTGCGTGGCACCCAGAGCGACCAGCGCCTCGCGCGCGGCGTCATTTTTCTGGTGTGCCGCGCCCAGCAACAAATGCTCGGTAGAGACGTACTCGTCCTTGAAGTTCTGCGCCTCGCGGAAGGCCTGGTCGAGAACCTTGTTGAGCGCCTGGCTGATGCCGGGCTGCGTGGCCGCTCCAGCTACTCGAGGCAGTTTCTCCTCGATCTGGTGCAGGTCGTGCTCCAGCCGTTCGGTGGGAACGCCGATCTTTTCGAGGACCGCGGGGATGACGCCCTCGCGGTCCTCAATGAGCGCCAGCAACAGATGCACTGGCTGAACTTCGGGGTTGCCATGTTCGGTGGCCCGCGCCCCAGCCTGCTCCATCGCCTGCTGCGACTTGACGGTCAGTTTTTCCCAATGAATAGCCATTTCTCCTCAGTTCTCAGTTCTCAGTTCTCAGTCTCAGTTCTCAGCGCCAGGCTTGGTAGCTGACAACTGAGATCTGGGAACTGTTGTTACGCCGCCACTTTGATTTCGATCTGCTTGGGCTGGGCCTCCGGCTTCTTCTTCAGCTCCAGCTTCAGCACACCCGCATTGTAGCTGGCCGCCACGCTCTCTGTATCCACCGTGCTCGGCAGCGTGAAGGCGCGATAGAAGCTGCCGTAGCGCCGCTCGATGCGATGGAAGTTCTGTTCCTTCTCCTCGGCCTCGAATTTGCGCTCGCCCTTGACGGTCAGCGTGTGGTTCTCGACGCGCACGTCAAGGTCCTTCTGGTCAATGCCGGGAACTTCAAGCTTGAGAACCACCTTCTCCGGGTCCTCATAGATATCGACCGGGGGCACAAAATTGGCCGCAGCCAGCGGATCGTTTTCGCCGCTCATATTGTTGAAGAGCGAGTTGATGCGATTCTGCAGTGTAACGACATCCCGAAACGGGTCCCAACGAGTGATTGCCATGAGAGTATACCTCCTGAGGTTTTGGATGTGGGGCCGGATGATGAGTCCGAGCCGCTCATATAATCTGATAGAACTATAGCACAATATATTCAGAAAATGTGCGTTGTTTACGCTCATATTTGCAATATTTTTATCTGTCTTTATTTTCAATTGCTTACGCGGGGTTGGCCGGCGGACTTACTGTCGAGTTGTCAGGATATCATCTGTTATCTGCGCTTTCCGCTCCACTTCGAGTAGGTTTTGAACTCGGTTTGATCGGGCATTTGGAGTTCAAATTTCCGGTCATGACGCCAGCCAGGAGCTCGTAGCTTAGCTGCGGAGGCATCACCCCCGGGTGTTTCAGTTCTCTTGCTACATTGCTCCTATTCCGTTCCCGTCAGGCCTTCCGGTTGCACTCTACAATAGATTCAGATGCTGCATCTCTCTGGCCTTCCCTATTTCATCGACTGGCACTGGCTTTGGCTCGCCGTGGCGGCGTTTCTGGCCGGGGTGCTGAACGCGGTGGCCGGCGGCGGCACGTTCCTGTCCTTTCCGGCGATGCTGGGGATGAAGATACTGCCCATCCAGGCCAACGCCACCAGCTCGGTGGCCATATGGCCGGGCCAACTGACGTCGGTGGCCGCCTACCGCGACGACATCCGCAAGAACCTGCGACTGGCTATGCTGATGAGCGCAGCCGGCTTTATCGGCGGGACGGCCGGGGCGCTGGTGCTGATCAATACACCGCAGAGAACTTTTTTGCATCTGGTGCCCTGGCTGCTGCTGGCGTCGGCTTCGATCTTCGCGGTGAGCGGCCCTGTTTCCCGCTTGCTGGAAGCGCGCAAGACCGTTCCGGCCGGACCGGCGCGGCGGCTACCGGTTTTTCTGGCGACGGCGGCGGTCTGCTTTTACATTGGCTACTTCGGAGCAGGGGCGGGATTTTTGCTGATCACGGCTCTTTCGCTCTTCGGCTATAAGGATTTGCACGAGATCAACGCGCTGAAGGTAGCCGCCGCCACCTCGGCCAACGTAATTGCGTGCATCATCTTCGCTGTGAGCGGAGAGGTGGTCTGGCGGTACTGCCTGGTGGCGATGATTGCTTGCGCGATCGGCGGTTACTCCTCTGCGCGTTTGGCGCGGCGTGTGCCGCAATCGGTGCTCCGCGGGCTGGTGGTGGCGATTGGCCTGGGCATGGCAGCGTGGTTCTTCTGGAGAAATGGTTAATTATGTTTATAGTCAATCAGTTATCTCACAACATTTTCAATTGGATCGGCTCTCTTGCGGCCACCTGCACAACGATCTCCTTTTTGCCACAACTCCTCCGCGTCTGGCGGCGTAAAAGCGCTCGCGACATTTCGCTGGCGATGTTTCTGCTCTTCAGCTTTGGGCTGTTCTGCTGGCTGGTTTATGGCCTGGGCATCGGTTCCGTTCCGATCATCGTGGCCAACGTCATCACGTTGACCCTGGCTCTGGCGATTCTAGTTTTGAAACTCCGTTATGATCGGGGGAACTAAAATAGACCCATGAGCCACGAAGGCATCCGCTATGTACCCAAGGAAGACGAGGCCCGCGAGAGCGAAGAAGCTCGTCCGCTGCCCCGCATCAGCATTACCCCAGAGAAGGTTCGGGTGCTGCTGACCGAGGGCAAGGGCGTGGAGATCGATTGGGTGGATGGCCACCGCAGCGCCTGGAGCTTTGCATGGCTGCGCGAGGCCTGCCCCTGCGCCACGTGCGTGGAGGAGCGCAAGCTGGAAGGCCGCAAAGCCGGCCAGCCCAAAGCCAAGCCGGCCGCCGTTCTGCCGATGTACACCCCGCCCGCCAAACCCGCGAGCGCCCATGCCGTGGGCCGCTACGCCATTCAGTTCAACTGGCAAGACGGCCACTCCGGCGGCATCTACTCATGGGATTACCTGCGGCGGGCTTGCCAGTGCGGGGAGTGCACCTTTGATGCCGCGGAGACTACCGGCGCACCGAATTAAGGCCATATTCGGACTGTTTCTTCTAACAAATACAGCACACTAGCCCCCGCAACGCGGGGATCGCGAGTTAGTTAATTGCGGCTGCTTAGGTCTCGTGCCGGACTGCGCCTCAGATGCGCATGGGCATCAGGACGTAGCGGTACTTGTACTCGGCGTCGGGGTCTTCGGGGCGCATCTGGCCGGCGGATTGGGAGTCCTTGAACTCCAGGCGGACCTCGCCTTCATTGTTGAGTGCTTTGAGGAAGTCGAGAATGTAGGCGGAGTTGAAGCCGACGGCGATGGGATCGCTGGAGTAGGGAGTGTCGATGGTGTCTTCACTCTCGCCGGACTCGGTGGAGCTGGAGCTGATTTTGAGCTCATTGCTCTCCAGGCGGATACGGATGGCGCCGGAACGCTCGTCGGCGAATTGGGCGACGCGCTGAATAGCCGATGCGAGCTCGCCGGAGCTGACTACGGCGAATTTGTTGTTGTCGCGCGGCATGACGGCTTCGAAGTTGGGGAACTGGCCGGAGAGCTTGCGAGTGCTCAGCGTGCGATGGCCGACGCGGAAGAAGAGAGTGTGCTCGTCGTCGGCAAATTCAACCTTTTCGGCCTCGGTGTATGTGAGCAACTGTTGCAGCTCCTGGAGGGCCTTGCGGGGGATAAGGATGCGCTTCTCGCCGCTGATGCCTTCTAGGATCTCGTTGGGCTTTTCGACGTAGGCGAGGCGATGACCGTCGGTGGCGACCATAGCCAGCGACTCGGCTTTGATGACCAGCAGCGCGCCATTGAGCGTGTAACGCGACTCTTCGTTGGAGATAGCAAAGATAGTGCGATTGATTAGCGTCTTGAGGGCCAGTGTGGAGATGCTGGTGGAGGGGACGGCGGGGAACTCAGGAACCTGCGGGTAGTTGGCGCGGGCCATGCCGACCATTTTTGTGTTGGAGCGACCGGAGCGAATCTGCACCCAGTGGTTGTCGAGGAGCTTGATGGAGATGTCGCCATCGGGGAGAAGCTTGACGTAGTCGTAAAGCTTGCGGGCTGGGATGGTGCAGGCTCCGGGCTTCTTGATCTTGGCGGCGGCGCTGGTGCGAATAGCCTGGTCGAGGTCGGTAGCGGTGATGTTGAGTCGGTCGCCATCGGCTTCGATGAGGAAGTTGGAGAGAATGGGAATGGTGGTTTTGCGCTCGACGACGCTTTGCGTGGCGGTGAGCTCCTTGACCAGATCCTGACGGGTTACGGTAATCTCCATCGCTGCTCCTGATGCGGCCGGCTTCTCAACCTCTTCATTTTCCACGTTCGACATGAACTCATCCTTGTCTTGCGGCCATTGAAGAAGCCGATTGAAGCAGATTCCGCGCTGGCCACACTGTACAACAAGTAGCCGCCTGAAGGAAGCGGTTCTCTTTCTTCCTCTTGATTGTATTCACCTTTGCGTAGTTATGGGGGTGGAAAAGAGGGGTACTTCTCTGGATTCCCGGGATCGGTTGGCTTCGAGAGACCGGTTGAGACTTCTGGAGGATTGGAAGCGGGACGATGGCAGGGTTTGCAGGTGGACGAGTAAAGCGCAACTGGTGGTAGGAAACGTATAAGAGATAAAGAAAAAGACAGTAGTACCCGTCGTTCAGGCAGGAAAAGTGGAAATGTTGCTGAAATGGCTGGAAGAGATAGGGTTGGCAGGCGGGTGAGTTTTCTAAATCGCGGTTGTGGAATTGAGGGGAATTGGAAAACAGGGTGGGTATGGGCGTTGAGCAGCCCCTGTTTCCCACGACTTCCACAGGAGGCGCAAAAATGGCTGTGCAAAGCGATTGGTTTATGTGAAAAGCATGTCCGGAGACGTGTGTGGCAAGGGGTTGCAGAGAACAGGCTATGCACAGAGACAAGAAAGAAGGCTCATGTTGTGTCGTGTGTACTGCGGGCACAGCACTGTAACTGCTATTGTTCCATTGAGGGAGTTACGCACCGCATAGGACGAGGCTCTTATACTTATCTTTCCATGTCTTATCGAGCAGCCATCGATCAGTTGAACGCCATGACGCCGGAGCTGTATACGCAGCCCGGAGCAGCACGGCGGAAGTTTTCGCTGGACGAGGTTCGCACGCTACTGGCGGCGCTGGGCGATCCGCAGCGGCGCATTCGCTCGGTGCTGATTGCCGGGACAAACGGCAAAGGCTCGACGGCGTCCACGCTGGCGTCGATATTGACCGCTTCTGGAGTGCGTACCGGGCTATATACTTCGCCGCATCTGGCGCGTGTGAATGAGCGCATCCGCATCGGAAGGGCAGAGATTGGCGACAAGGCCTTTGCCTGCCTTTTTTTTCGTGTGATGGATGCGGCGCAAACGCTGGTGTGGGAGGGCAGGCTGCCACAGCTTCCAAGTTTTTTTGAGATTTTAACGGCACAGGCGCTGTTGTACTTTGCCGAGCAGGAGATGGAGCTGGCGGTGCTGGAGGTGGGGATGGGCGGGCGGCTGGACGCGACCAACGCCGTCGATCCGCTGCTGTCGATCATTACCGACATTTCGCTGGACCACACGGAATGGCTGGGATCGACGATTAGCGCCATTACGAGAGAGAAGGCGGGGATTCTGCGGCAGGGCGGGACACTGATCACGTTGCCGCAGCATCCGGAGGCGAATCAAGCGCTGGGCGAGGCATCGGCGGCGCTGAATGTGCGGGTAGTGAACGCAGTGGAGTATATGCCGCATATCGAAGCGAGCACGGCTGGCTCTTACACTGTGGAGGCACTCGGTGCGGCGATTGAGGTGGATTCTCCACTGAAAGGTGCGCATCAGCAGCGCAACGTGGCGCTGGCCATTGCAGCGGCTGTGGAGATGGCAGAGACGCAGGGATTTCCTATTTTTCCCGCGACCATTGCCGAAGGGATACGGAAGACACGCTGGCCGGGGCGGCTGGAACGCTTTGAGGCGAGGGGCGTGGATTGGATTCTGGATGTGGCGCATAACCCGGCGGGGGCCTGGGCATTGCGCGATGGACTCTCCGGTTTACTGAGCGAGAAGCGCCCGCGATGCCTGATCTTCAGTTGCCTACGCGACAAGCCAGTGGGCGAGATGGCGCAGATTCTCTTTCCGCTTTTTGAGCGGGTGATCTTCGCGCCCATCCACTCTACCCGGGCGGCCACGATGGAAGATTTGGAGGCTGCGGGAAGGGCAACGGGGACGCCGGCGGTGAGTGCCGGGTCAGTTCGAGAGGCGCTGCAATGGGCCGAGGATGGTGGACAGGGCGGCGTGGTGGTCGTCTCTGGATCGGTTTACCTGGTGGGCGAAGCGCGGTCGCAACTGTTGATTGAAGGAGGCATCGGATGAGAGTGCGTCCCAACCCGCTGCCATGGATCTATCGCTGGCGGTCGAATCTGCTTCATGTGCCGCTGATGACGGTGGTTACAGTGGCGTGCGGAAGCCTCTCACTGCTGGTTTCGCTGGTGGACAAGAAGGGCAACGCGCAGCACCGGATCGCGCGGTTCTGGGCACGGGGCTGCGTCTGGGCCTCGGGGTCAAAACTGAGGGTGGTGGGGGCGGAGAACCTGCACAAGCACCCGGTGGCCGTCTATGCTTCGAACCATACGTCGTACATGGATACGCCCGTCATCTTTGCCGCGCTGCCCTTCCAGTTTCGCATTCTCGCGAGGACGGTATTATGGCCTATCCCATTCATAGGATGGTACTTAAATCGATCAAGACAAATTCCTATTGATACCAATAATCCGCGCGCCACGCTCTCCAGCCTGGGCGCCGGAGTCAAGGCGCTGCGTTCCGGCATGGCGCTGTTCGTCTTTCCGGAGGGCGGGCGGACGGCGGACGGCAAACTGCGTCCGTTTCTTTCAGGCGCGGCCTACCTAGCCATTCGCGCGCAAGTTCCTCTGGTGCCGATGGCGTTGAGCGGAGTCTATGAACTGTTGCCGATTCACACTCGCCACTTATACCCCAGCGAGCTGACGCTGACGGTCGGCGAGCCGATACAGACCGCGGGAATGACCGTGCGACAGACCGATGAGCTGACGGCGCAACTGCGGAAGGCGATTGAAAGCCTTTGTCCGGCGCGGGGCGCGGAGGGATTGAGACGGGCGGGGGTTGAGGCTGAAGGTACGAAGGTTTGATTCTTGGTTCCATGCCCCCTATCGCATGTGGCGCTAGTGTGATTACACTGTTTGCTGCCATGTGCGTTCATATTGCAATTCCCGAGCCCACCGGAAGCGATCCGGGATACAATCAGAGGTCGCTGCCAGTCTATCTTGTCGCCCTGCGTTCTGCCGGGGCAACGCCGATTCTTGTTCCACTTCACGAACGTCAGGACCGCGTAGCACGGCTGCTTGCGGGGGTGCAGGGAATCCTGCTGCCGGGCAGCAGATTCGATGTTGACCCACAACGATATGGTGAAGATCCGATTCCAGAGTGCGGCGAGGCGGACCCTGCCCGCACCGCTGTGGACGAATTGCTGCTCCAGGATGCCTTCAGTCTGCACAAGCCTGTCTTGGCTATCTGTCACGGCGTGCAGAGTCTGAATGTGTGGCTGAATGGTTCGCTGGTGCAGGATTTGCAGACCGCTGTCAATCACAGGCCGGGCCGGGATGTAGTCGACGCTCATCCGGTACGGGTTGCGCCCGAATCGCGGCTGGCGGGGCTAGTTCCGCAGAGTTATTCGGCTGATCCCGTGGTCAACTCCAGCCACCACCAGGCGATTCGGGTTCCGGGCGACGGTTTGCTGGTGAGCGCAGTTTCCACGGAGGATGGCGGGGTGGAGGCGGTGGAACTGGACTCGCGCGAGCATTTTGTCCTGGGGGTGCAGTGGCATCCAGAGAGGACGTACACGCAGAGCGCCTTTTCCCGCGCCATCTTTGCGGCGTTAGTGCAGGCGGCAGTCGTCTGGCAGCCGCGGAGGATTCAGGAATCGGTGGCGCCGGCGTGAGCGAGGGATTGCATACAGCCGGCGTACGTCTCAACGCGCTCCTGGCGGAAGCAGGCCTGGCCCCGCTGGACGGCGTGTTGGCCGGATGCTTTGAGAATTACCTTTCGCTTCTTCTTCGCTGGAATGCGCGCGTGAATCTGACGGCGATTCGCGATGAGGAGGGGATTCTGCGCCGCCATTTTGTTGAATCGATTGTTTGCGCTCGTGCGCTGCCTGCCGGAATCGCTACGCTGCTGGACTTCGGCTCCGGCGCGGGCTTTCCTGGAATTCCGATTGCGCTCTGCCGGCCGGAGATTACCGTGACGCTGGCCGAGTCGCAGGGCAAGAAGGCGGCGTTTCTGAGCGAAGCGGTGCGGGTGCTGGGAGTCACCGCTACGGTTCATTCCGGCCGGGCTGAATCACTTCATAAAGTATTTGATTGCATTACTTTACGCGCTGTCGACAAGATGGGACAGGCCATTCAGGCGGCAGGGCGGTTGGTTCTACCTGGGGGCTGGCTGGCACTGATGACAACCGGCAAGGAACTTGACGAGCTCAAGGCAGCGGCTGGCGCTGAGTTTGGCTGGACGCCGCTGGTTCTGCTTCCCGGCGGCGAGGACCGGCTGCTGGCACTGGGAGTCCGCGAAATCAGTTTGCCAGTTTGATGAGGGCCAGCTTGCGAATCGCGGCTAAGTCCTTTGAAGACTTGACTGTGAGTCGAAGGCCTGTCCCTTCCGGGTAGCGAGGCGCTTCATCGAGCAGTTTGAGTGTGCTTTTCGAAAGATTGGATTGTCGAGCAGCAGTAAGCGCCTTGTCGCCGAAGATGAACATAACTCGGAAGCAGCCTTTGCACGGAGCGAGGTAGACGATATTCCGCTTCTTGACTTTGAGGCGGAGTGACCAGCCAGCCTTGGGCGAGTAGGAGTTCCACTCGGGATTGGCGATACCCTGCTCTGACAGCCAATCTATCAATTCCTTCCACACTACGGCCGTAGGACCCAGGACCGCGACAACTTCTTCGGCCGTGGGCAGGGTAGTTTTGCCTATGAAAGCGTTCGGATTTTCCATCTCACTCCTTTCATCGCCAGAAAATAGATTAAATTGTCAGCGGCGGAAGTACTCGGCGCAGGATTTCAGCCTGCTCGGGAGGCTCGTAGAAGGGATGGTTGCGGTATACGCTGGCACCTGCCTCCATATATGCTTCAAAGATTTCAGGGGTTCGTTGAGCGGCGACATCCCGGACTCTGCGGACGTGAGCTTGCGTGAACTCCAATTTGGCCGGATTCACAAAACCTGCCTGGATGAAGGCGCGGGTCTTGCGAGCGCATTTGCAGTCGTTTTCCGGATTGACGAGGCTACAGTTGTCGCGCAGATACTCGAAGAGATCGCGGCGCGCTCGGGAGAGTATCTGACGGAAGTTGGCGGGAGTAACCTCGGCGATCTCGGCGCCCACCTGATCGCTGACCTGAAAGATTTCACCGAGAATGAAGATGAGGCGCTGACGGCCGTCGAGGCAAAGCAACGTGCCGATGATGCAGTTGTTCTTGGTTTCTTCGATAAGGATTTCGATCGGCACCAGCACGGTGCTCGGGTCGGGCAGGTCGAGATCGGGAACCTGGCGTAGGCCGGCGGAGGCTATGGTAAAGGAGCAGATGGCATCGGCGGCGACCCACTTGGGCTTCTTTACGCTTAAAAGGTGGTTGACGGCGATGCGATAAAGCCAGGTACGGAACTTCGCCTCATTCCGGAACTCCGGCAGAGCTTTGATGGTCTTGAGCAGTATTTCCTGGGTGGCATCCTCGGCGTCAGCGCGGCGATGAAGCATACGGAGGGAAAGATTGAAGAGCCAGGGAAGATGGCGCGAGAGGAGAAGTTCGAGTTGATCGTGGCCGCCGGCCTTTGCGCAGGCTACAAGCTCTTCGTCCGGGTCGGCGGAGGAGTTCTCAAGGAAGGGGTTTTGCAGTGCTTCGGGTGTGGTTTGCATGAAAAGCCTCCTACAGATAGGACAATCTGGATAGGGCTGTGTGACAGTTGCCGTAATTTCTTTTGTAAATGGCTGGGATGAATTGTAATTGGAATGGGTGGGGCAAGATACGTTGCGGCAGAAGAAATTGCAGCATTTTCAGCAAGATAGGCTCATCCAACGCAATCAAATCTTCTCAGCGACAATCTGCCGGGCGGTGTTGAGAACGACGCCTGCTTCAGAGGTTCCTGAAGCAATGGAATTGAGAGCCGCTTCAAGATTTTCCAGTTCGAGGCGATCGAAGGCTTGGGCAGCGTATTCATTCTTTCCCCATGTGCGTAGATTGGGCAAATGCAACTGCGCCATCTCTCTCGCCGGTTTCTGTAGAACCAAGGCTCGACTCATGCGCACGCGCCAGCCCGAGTCCGTGAAGCTGTCATCCAGAATTGTTCCGACATTGAGGGTTTGACCGTAGTGCCGCTGCATTTCGCCGACCATTTCGTAGTAACGATGGAGCGCGGAATGCGCGGATGTGATGTTCTCCGTTTCGTGAATCAACAATGTAGCCTGAGGCGCGGCTACGCTTGCCCAAGCCAGCAAGGCCTTCTGGGGCGAAGGGAGATGCGTGAGAAGAAAGCGGCAGAGAAATAGATCTGGCGCATCAACCGGGAATGGCGTTTGCAGGATGTCGTGGCGGAAGAACTCGAGATTGAGATGAATGGCGCGCGCCTCTGCAATATAGCGCTCTGAGGAATCGAGGCCAACAGTTCGCAACGGCTTGAGTCTGTCCGCAAGCAGTTGGGTCGACCAGCCAGGTCCGCATCCGAGATCGATTGCAAGCTGAGGCGGGCGCGGCTTGCCAGAATCAGAGAGCAGATTCAGCAAGGCGCAGGTCTCGGGTTCATAAAGGACAGCAAGGCGGCGCAGGCGCTGGCTGGCTTCGTCATTGTCTCCAAACGTGTAGGACATTATGGGAGATTATAGACGGTAACAAAGCCGAGTTTTGAATGAATCGAGCATGGCGGAGTGGTTGATGAGTGGCGCGTTGCGGGGCTGTTCCACGTGAAACATTTCAGGAAGCAAACCAATGGAAATCGTTCCACGTGAAACATCACTAGCGTTTTCCCTAAAAGACAAGGATTCAGGATGGAGATTCGGGAAAATGCTGCGGAATCGGGGCTGAAAACAGGAAAGATTTCCACCGAAAGACTTTTTTGCTGTCCGGTCGCCACGAGGCACGCAACCCGCCACGAAAACCTTGCTTTGCTTGAATATGCCGCGTTTTCTCCCAGCCCCACCACAAGTGGTTTCCACAGCTTGGACGGGTTCTCCACAGTGCGTGCGGCTATCCTCAAAACCGGCCTTCCCTATACTCTGAAAGGCCATGGGCAAGATTCTCGGCATTGTCAACCAAAAGGGCGGAGTCGGCAAAACCACGACTGCGATCAATTTGGCCGCCTGCCTCGCTCTGGAAGGCCTCAAGGTTCTTTTGGTGGACTGCGACCCGCAGGCGAACTGCTCCTCCGGGCTGGGATTTCAGCGGGACGACAACCGGCATTCAATGTATGACGTACTGATGGGCGAGTCTCCAGCGGAACAGGTGATTTTGCCCACGGAGATCGATCTGCTGTCGCTACTACCCGGCTCGAAGAACCTGACCGGAGCGAATATCGAGCTGGCCGGAACCGAGGACCGCGCGATTCGTTTGCGCCTGGCACTAGAGCCGATTCAGGAGAGTTACGACCTGGTGATTCTGGATTGCCCGCCGGCGCTTGACCTGCTTACACTCAATGTTCTGGTCGCCGCCGACACGCTAATTGTGCCGATGCAGGCCGAGTACTTCGCCCTGGAAGGGATATCGGAGCTGATTTCGACGCTGGAACGGGTGCGGGCGGCTTATAATCCAACGCTGACCATTGAAGGTGTGCTACTGACGATGTACGACGACCGCACCAACCTGGCCCAGCAAGTGACAGAAACCTTGCGCGAGTACTTCAAGGAGCGGCTCTTCCGCGCGGTGATTCCACGCAACGTACGGCTGGCCGAGGCGCCCAGCCACGGCAAGCCGGTGGCTCTTTATGATGCGCGTTCGCGGGGAACCGAGGCCTACTTCGAGCTGGCAGGGGAGTTTCTGGCGCGCAACGGGATCGAGCTTCCGGCCCGTAAGGGGCGCATCGCCGGCGAGCCGGAGGTAGTGGCTCGGATTTTACCTCGTTCCTGACGGCTGCTTGAATGCAGTCGTCGTAACCGTAAGTACTTTAGCCACAAAGATTTGAAATGCTCCGGTTCTTCACCGGGATAAAGGATTCTGAATCATGACCAACGCCGCACCCGAGATCAAACGTCGCGCCCTGGGCAAGGGACTGGACTCCCTATTGCCCCGCGTGCAAACCGCCCCCGCTTCCTCAATTATTGAAAATGAAGGGGGCAAGCCGCTGGAGATTACCCTCGATCAGATCGATCGCAATCCCTTCCAGACCCGCTCACATTCGAATGAGGAGCAGATGGCGGAACTGGCCGCGTCGATCAAGGCGAACGGGGTGGTGCAGCCGGTACTGGTGCGCCCGCTGGCCAACGGCCGCTTTCAGCTCATTGCCGGAGAGCGGCGCTGGCGGGCCTCGGAGCTGGCCGGAAAGGCCACGATTCCTGCCATTCTGCGGCAGGTCTCCGACGAGCAGGCGATGGAGATCACCATCGTCGAGAACCTGCAACGGGCCGATCTGAACGCGATGGAGCAAGCGCGCGCCTTCGAGCGGCTCTCACGCGAGTTTCATATGACCCAGGAGCAGATGGCGACGCGCACCGGTAAAGACCGCGCAACTGTTGCTAACTTCTTGCGTTTATTGAAGTTGCCTGCATCTGTGCAGACACGAGTCGAGGCCGGCGAGCTAAGCTTTGGGCACGCGCGGACACTGCTCTCCTTCGAGCACGCGGAGGAGATGGAGAAGGCGGCGCAACGGATTGTAGCACTTTCGCTTTCTGTTCGCCAGACGGAAAGCTACGTGCAGGGCCTCATCCGCCCGGATCGCGCCGGCAAGAAAGAGGCCAAGCCCGAGCCTCCCATCGATCCGAATGTTCGCGCGGTTCAGGAGCGGTTACAGCGCGCCCTCGGGCTAAAGGTCCACATCGAAGACCACGACGGCCGCGGGAAAGTCATTATTGAATACGCGCGGCTGGAGGACTTTGATCTGCTGCTGGAGCAGTTGGCTGCGGAATGACACGAGGAAACCGGGAATATCTGAACCCAGCTGATGGTCACCAAGTATTAGAGGGCAGATGGCACAATCGCCGCAATCGGTCTAGCTCCACGCGTCCACAGTCACAAAGCGATGGGTCGGCTTGTAGTGGGCGATGAGTTGGGCGGCGGCGGCTATGGAGGGGGCGCGGTTGGCGGATGGGTCCGAGTGGCTGCCGTCGTGGAGGACGATGTTGGCGGCTTGACCCTGGCGGTGCAGACGGTCGATTTTGTGAGTAAGGCGGCTGGCGATGGCGTCGGCCGAAGGGTTCTTCCAGTCGGAGGTCATCGCGTTCCATAGGACAGGAATCATGCCCAGGCACCTAGCCGCGCGCAGCACCTCGGGGCGGCGTGCGCCGTAGGGCGGACGGAAGTAGCGGATGGGCGCGCCGGCGATCTGAGCGAGGATTTGATTGGTGCGGGAGAGCTCCTCGTCTATGCGGCGGGCCGAGGAGAGCGCCAGATTGGGATGGCTCCAGGAGTGGTTGCCGATGAGGTGCCCGGCGGCGACGATCTGGTGAACCAGCGCGGGCAGGGCCTGGGCGCGGCTGCCGACGAGAAAGAAGGTCGCGCGCACGTCGTGGCTGGCGAGAAGGTCCAGCAGGCGCGGGGTCCAGGCGGGATTGGGGCCGTCGTCAAAGGTGAGCGCCAGTTCGCCGGGGCGCAGCGGGGCGATGAGCGTGGGGCCGAAGAGCTGCGAGGCCGGCCACATCGCTGCATAGGCGCAGCCACCCGCCGTCAAGCCGAGACCGGCTGCCGCGCTGAGCCCGACGGAGATTTCTGTGGCCAATGGGGATAACATTCTGTCTACCAGTGTGCAGTGTGAGAGGCAAGAACGGCAAGAAAACCGCACTTTCTGGCCGGGAAGATTCGGAAAAGTTTTGACAAATGCCGCAAGTTAGCCTCGCTTCGCGAGGATAGCGAGTTCGCGAGTTAGCCGCCTTCAGGGTATACTTGGCTTGATCGGGCTGCATCCTGAAGCTTCGGAGCGGCACTGGAGAGCTTATGAGCGTTAATAACTTACCCGGCGGCGCGGATGGCGCGCCCCACGGCGCTTTGATTGCAGGCGCTTCCCTTCTAAAAGTCACTATGCCCGCGCTTGCCGAGATGAAACGGCAGAGCAAGCCGATTAGCGCGTTGACGGCGTACGACTACTCAAGTGCGCGGCTTGCGGACGAGGCTGGGATTGACCTGATCCTGGTGGGCGACTCGCTGGCGATGGTGGTTCTGGGCTACGAGAATACTCTCGCCGTGACCGTGGACGAGATGCTGCACCACACGCGGGCCGTGCGACGGGGGGTGCGACGGGCGCTGCTGGTGGCAGATATGCCCTTTGGCAGCTATCACGGCACGGTCGGCGAAGGAGTGGGGAACGCGATTCGCTTTGTGAAAGAGGCGGGCGCGGAGGCGGTCAAGATCGAAGGGGCGCGGATTGAGCTGGTCAGCGCTCTCATTGAGGCCGAGATTCCCGTAGTTGGCCACCTGGGCCTGACGCCGCAGAGCATTCACCGCATGGGCGGCTACCGGGTGCAGGCGCGCACCGCTGATGCCGTGCTGAAGCTGAGGGCTGACGCGCACGCCCTGACCGAGGCCGGAGCGGGGGCGGTGGTGCTGGAAGGGGTTCCACGCGAGGTGGCCGCGGCGATTACCGCCGAGCTTCCGATTCCTACAATTGGCATCGGCGCAGGGCCGGATTGCGATGGGCAGATCCTGGTTTTTCATGATCTGGTAGGCCTGACTTTTGCTCCGGCAGCTAAGTTTGTGCGCCGTTACGGGGATGCCGGGGCGGTGATTCGGTCGGCCATCGAAGAATACCGCGAAGACGTGGAGCGGCGGACTTTTCCCAGTGACGAGGAAAGTTACCATTTGCCGGAGCAAGAGCGCCGGTCTCTGGAAGCGACGGAAAAGACAGCGACGCTGAGAAAGGTCTGATGGAGATTCTGCGCACAGTCGCCGAATTGCGCCAGTGGTCGCGGGAAGTGCGCAACGATGGCGGGAACACTATCGGCCTGGTCCCCACCATGGGGGCGCTGCACGCCGGACACGCCTCGCTGATCCGCGCCGCCTGCGCTTCAGTGGGCTACGTGGCTGTGAGCATCTTCGTGAACCCCACGCAGTTTGGGCCGAACGAGGATTATGCGCGCTACCCGCGCACGTTTGAGACGGATTGCGCTCTGGCCAAGGCCGAGGGCGCAGACGTGGTCTTTGCTCCAACGGTCGAAGAGCTCTACCCCGACGGCGCGGCGACCTTTGTCGAGGTTGAGGGGCTGAGCCGGCGTTTGGACGGCGCCTCGCGGCCGGGGCACTTTCGCGGCGTGGCGACGGTGGTAGCCAAGCTGCTGATCGCTTCGGAGGCGGATCGCGCTTTTTTCGGCCAGAAGGATGCAGCGCAGGTGGCCGTGCTTCGGCGCATGGTGGCCGACCTACGGCTCGCCACTGAGATCGTCGTCTGCCCCATCGTACGCGAACCGGACGGGCTGGCGCTCAGCTCACGGAACATTTATCTCAGCGCGGCGGAGCGGGTGCAGGCGCTTGCACTTAGCTGGACGATTCGGCAGGTAGAGGCGCTTGTTGCTGGGGGAGAGCGGCGGGCTGGGGCGCTCGTCGCTGCAGCACGGCATACCTTTGAGGCCGAGGCCGATGTTCGGGTGGATTATATCGAACTGGTGAATTGGGCAACGCTGGAGCCAGTAGAATTTGCCGCACCTGGAAACCTTTTTGCCGTGGCCGCCTGGGTGGGGGCTACGCGGCTGATCGATAACACGATTCTGAGTTGAGGTTATCCGGTCTCTGCCTCGCTAAGAATCTCATTGCGAAACCAAGTGTTTTGGCTGCAAGCTGGATGCAATGCCTGAACTGCCTGACATCGCCGCTTACATTACAGCGCTCGAAGCTCGCATTCTGGAGCGACCGTTGGAAGGAGTGCGACTGGGCAGCATATTTCTGCTGCGCACCGTTGAGCCTCCATTGGCGAGCGTCGAGGGCCGAAGGGTGCGGGAGATTCGGCGCATCGGCAAACGCATCGCCATAGGCGTGGATGGCGAATTGTGGCTGGTGCTGCATCTGATGATCGCCGGGCGCTTGCACTGGCGGACGCCGCAGGCAAAGCTGGCGGGGCGCAATGCGCTTGCTGCCTTTGATTTTGCCTCCGGTTCGCTGGTGCTGACCGAGGCCGGGAGCAAGCGGCGCGCCTCGCTGCACGTGCTCCGCGGCGAAGAGGCCTTGCGCGCAATCGATCCTGGCGGGGTAGAGATTTTCTCGACGGATCTCGACGGCTTCCGCGCCGCATTGACCGGCGAAAACCGCACTCTCAAGCGTGCCCTCACCGATCCGCGGCTGATCAGCGGTGTCGGCAACGCATACTCCGATGAAATTTTGCACGCCGCCCAGCTCTCGCCCATCACGCTCACCCACAAGCTGAAGCCGGAGGAGTGGGAGCGGCTCTTCGCGGCTGCGCGCGCCACTCTCACTCTGTGGATGGAGAGGCTGCGGGCCGAAGCGGAGATCGGCTTCCCGGAGAAAGTCACCGCCTTCCGGCCGGAGATGGCGGTGCATGGGCGTTTCAAGCTGCCTTGCCCGCGGTGTGGGGAGAAGGTGCAGCGCATCCGCTACGCCGACAACGAGACCAACTACTGCGCACGTTGCCAAACCGGCGGTAAGGTGCTGGCCGACCGCGGGCTCTCGCGGCTGCTGGGGGCCGACTGGCCGCGGACGCTGGAGGAGTTGGAGGGGCTGAAGCGGCGGTAAGGTTTCTTGCTGCGAGGCCCCGTTCCTTCAGGGGCTAAAGCCCGACGTTCATTTTGTTACACTTACGGCACGACTAAAGTCGTGTCCTGAGTCAAAGCTGCGCGATTCTGCTTGACAGCGGCTTCCGGCGTGCGGCAGAGTCAACTGTGCGACTCCATTTTGGGCGGACGGCGATTTCCCCGGATTTTCCTGCGCTGCCGGCTCTTTGGAGACGGATTTCTTTGTGATTCGGGAGGTTCCTCGATGCATCATCTGCACTTCAATCACCTGGCCGTGCTGGTATCCGCTTTGTATCAGTGGATACTGGGCGCGCTCTGGTACTCACTGTTCTTCGTCAAGCCGTGGATGGCTCTGACAGGCCACGTTGCCGGATCGCGGCCCAAGGGGGCCGTCGTGGGCATGATCTCGTCGTTCGTTGGCGGGCTGATCCTGTCGTTTGTGCTGGCGCACGTGGTGCTTTGGTCCGGCGCGACGACGATCCACTGGGGAGCCATCATCGGGTTCATCTGCTGGCTTGGCTTCATCGCTGCGCCGATCTTCGCAGAGACGATTTATGAGCAGCGCCCCTGGAAGCTGTTCGCTATCAATACCGGCTACTGGCTGGTGGCGCTGTTGGGAAGCGGCTGTCTGCTGGCAGTCTGGCATTGAGATTTGTGGGCCAATTTACCGCTACAATTAAGGCATGAGCAAACAGGTTATCGCAACAGACGAAGCCCCTGCCGCGATCGGGCCTTATTCTCAGGGCGTGCGTGTGGGGAATCTTGTTTTCACAGCCGGGCAAGTGGGTGTCGACCCGGTGACTCAACAGGTGGTCGCGGGCGGGATCACGGAACAGACAACGCGCGCCTTCGAAAACCTGAGGCCCATCCTCGAAGCCGGCGGATCGAGCCTGGCGCAGGTGGTCAAGGCCACAGTGTTTCTGAAAAACATGAATGACTTTGCCGCCATGAACGCGGTCTATGGCAGCTATTTTGAGAGAGAGGATGCGCCACTGCCCGCCCGCAGCACCGTCGAAGTCGCACGGCTGCCGAAAGATGTGCTGGTGGAAATCGAACTGGTAGCGGAAGTTTGAGGGCGAAGTTCCTGCCGCCTTTGCCGGGTCGCGAGCATCTCATGGACGGGATGTCCAGGAGGCTTGCATGAGCGAGGGGCCGGAGAAGGTTGTGCGGAGTGAGGCTGAGTGGCGTGCGCTGCTCACGCCGGAGCAGTACAGCATCTTGCGCGAAAAGGCCACCGAGCGGCCCTTCACCGGCGCGCTGACTGAAAACCATGAGACAGGGAACTATCACTGCGCTGGCTGCGGGGCGCTGCTGTTTCTGAGCGGGGCCAAATTCGACTCCGGCTGCGGATGGCCCAGCTTTCTGCTGCCTGCCGACTCGACGGCCGTTGCCGAACACGAGGACCGGAGCCTGGGAATGCGCCGCGTCGAAGTCACCTGCGCCCGCTGCGGCGGCCATTTGGGCCACGTATTTCCCGACGGACCGCGTCCCACCGGCCTGCGCTACTGTATCAATTCCGTTTCACTCACCTTCGAGCGGGCCGGGTAAGGCGAGAGGGAGCGTTGCTAGGCGCCCTATAAAAATAAGGGTTGGATGAGGCGGCACCCAACATTATTTTGGAAAGTATTGTTTCATTTCGGGGATCGTGTCAAAGAGACTTGGGCGCAGAATCTGGATTAAGTGGTTGAAATAACAGTGGATAAGCATAATATTTTAGATTGCATTGAATTCCATATCGATTCGATATGCTTAGAACATTCAACCAGAAACAGAGCGACAGGGGAGAGCGGACGTGGCTTTCCTGATTTTTTCTTCGGACAACTTCCGCGGATTCGCAAGCGTGGGGAGAGACTGATAGCACTTTGAGAGTGCAGAGGGTGTTTTGACCTTAGCGAAGGGCCGCACAGAGAAGTGGCGTAAGCGGCTAAAGGCGGAATGGTTCTGACGGGGCATACTCTTGAAGCGATTCGGGCATTCTCCGAGTTGAGGCGGAGCAGCGAGGGGCTGAGCAAGACGGCTTCCTCAGAAAACTAGAAGAAGCCGCAGACCTTTGCGGCGACCGATGGACCAATTCGGCGGAAGCAGGGGGCAAATCCGGAGAGGAATTGCCCCCTTTCCCTTTCTACGGAGTCGTGAGTCAGGCCGTGGAATGGCGGGACGGGATTGGCGGACAAATGGAGCAGTCACGAGAGATGCATCCGGTGGTGAGGAAACCATACGGAAGAGGGGCACAGAAGATCGTGGTCAACCGCGGCAAAGCAAGTATGAACGCGGCGGCAGACAAGGCCCTGGAGTTGAACAGCGTGAAGATAGCACAAACGCTGCTGATGAGCACACTCGGCGGAAACGTAACCAGCGCAAAGCTGCTGTTTGCCCTTGCAGATGGGCAAATCGATTGCGAGGACGAAGTCGTCGTGCAGCATTTTGTGAGCCTTGCAGAGCGGCTGGCGGCGGAACCGGAGAGCAGCGCCGAGGAGATCGAAGCAGCCACGGCATAGCTTCGATCGATGTGAGCCGGAGGGTTAATGATCCGGTCCGATTGTAATGCACTCAGAGACGAGCCAATGCAGGTTCCTCGAGTCCGCGGCTCATGAAAAGGGCTGATTGAAGGTTGTGGTATCCCACTCTTGGCGTTAAACCAAAAGGCGCCAAGGATGGGGTGGTGCGGCACCCAGCAAGCCAGTAAGTCTGCGACTAATCGCTGAAGACAAGACTTTGCAGGGATGACGGCAAAGAGTATGGCTCTTTGCGTTACTCCCAGGAAGAAGAAGAGAGACGGATGAAGCTCACGAATCACGAGTGGTTGCGCGCCGGCGGAAGGATGGGACTGTTGTCGATTGTGATGGGCCTGACGGGCATGGGAATGGGGAGCGCAGCTCATGCGCAGGCGGTCAGCACAACGACGGTTCAGGGAACGGTGTATCTGGCGAATGGTCAGCCTGGCGCGGGGACGCTGGTGTTGAGCTGGCCGTCGTTCACGACGGCGTTTGGCCAGCTGGTGGTGGCCGACAGTACCACGGTGACGATTTCGCCGGATGGATTTGTGAGCGTGAATCTAGCTCCGAACCAGGCGGCGACGCCAGCGGGACAGTATTACACGGCGGTTTACTACCTGAGCGACGGGACGACGAGCACCCAGTACTGACGGCTCGACGCCGCCGAATTACTCGGAGTTTTCAACGGCATTGTTCATTAACCTGCCGCTGGGAACGTAAGACCACCCTACGGACGAAAACCTGTCCATGGGGATCCCGGTTGTTTGCCGAAAGGAACACGGTCTTGAGAAATAACGAGATGGAGCCTGGCAGATGCGGATGATGAATGAATTCGAAGCGCAGGTGCTGAGCGACTTGAGCGTGCTGAAGACGCAGATGACCAATCTCACGGGCGACGGCAACGGCGGACGGCTGGCC
>Ga0326727_10004991_pt1 | contig 38639 bp, 32 predicted proteins | sample MB2enrmetagenome_FD_207643 | JGI IMG/M metagenome (GOLD analysis project Ga0326727, IMG submission 207643) | Lab enriched peat soil microbial communities from McLean, Ithaca, NY, United States - MB29MY | ecosystem: Environmental > Terrestrial > Soil > Wetlands > Peat | place: USA: New York...
CCGACGAAAACGAACTTTGCCTTTATGCATTCCCCCGCAGGGTAAGAAACGTGGGTCGGGTTGTCCCGCAAATAGTGCTAACCCTTCAAGTGCTAGGTAGTTGGGCAGCAGGACGGACGCGCCCTAATTCACACAGCTGATTTTTCGGTTTGTCATATTCGGTTTGGACGGCGGCATGGAAGGCGTGGTTCTTCGACGCTTTCGGTGGGATCAGGCCGTTAAAGCCGAGGGCCAAAATCCGAAACCCGAAAGAAATCCGAAACCCGAAGGCCGAAACCACCAGCCTGTTTGCCGCCACGCTACAAGACGGCGGGTTTCAAGGTTTCGGCGGCTTTACCGCCGCGCGGCGCAGGCGGCGCGGTGGGCGCGACCTTCTTGGGGTTGACTTCGCTCTTGCCCACAAAGGTGACGCCTTCCTCAATGACCAGATTGGCGGCTCGGATGTCGCCGTACAATTCGGTCTTGGCCTTAATCTCGATTCGTTCCTTGGCCGTGACGGTGCCGTTGATCTTGCCCCGCAGCACGACCGAGTTGACGTTGAGGTTGCCCTTGACGACCGCGTTGTCCCCCAGGTTGAGGATGCCCTCCGAGATGATGTCCCCGTCCAGCTTTCCGTCAAAGGTCAGTTGGTCAGTAAACTTGAGGGTGCCCTCCACTTCGACATCCGAGTTCAGGTTGTTTTTCGACTTATCGATGGGTGTGGTGCTCATGTTCCGTCGGCGACTTGCTATTCTGGACCGCAGGTAGCCGCAACAGCCTGCTCTGGCTTTGGGTCACTCATTTGGTACGTGGGCGGGCTCATTCTTCAGCGTTTCACCGGAATCTCCTTAACCCTGGAACTGGCGTCAACCCTCAATTTGCAGATAATCACCCGCCAAAACACCGAGGCCGCCTGCACCATCCCCATCAATTCCTGATCCACAACCCCTGGATCTCGTTCAGCGTAGGATTTACAGGGGCTTTGGTTAACCGGCTACTGTGGCGTTTTGTGGCCCGGAATAGTGGCTGGGTTTAATTCAACAACTGCCAAGCTCGATTCTTAAACTTGGCTGGCTCCCATTCCTCGCTGCCGCCCGGAATCCAGCCCCAATTCCCTCAACCCCTGGATGATCAACTTCTTCACGCTTCGCAAAGATACGGGGTGGTCAGGTTCGTGGATTCGCTGGTTATTACAGAAACAGGGCCAAGATCACGTTTGGCTAGGGTTTGGAGGTTGCCGGTCACGATCTTGATTCATCCCTCATTGCCCTGCCAATCATACAACAACTCCCCAGCAAGCAGCCTCGATGCCCGCGATTTCGATAATAACCGCCACCAGATCAAGAAAACCGCCTGGATTGACCTGTAATCGATCGGCCTGCTTCTCCGCTGTGTGATTACCCTTTAGCGGAGAAAACAGCTCCCAGGTCCTTCCAGCTCCAAAGCCTGTACCGCCAGAATCGCCTTTAACGTTAACGCTTCGCAACGGCCTCCAACGCTCTCGACCCCCAAGCCTGCCAATCAACCGGGCAACCAGGGCAAGAAATCCACGAATATCAGCCAAACGTGCGAACATGCTGGAATTCAACAACTTCCGCATGGTGAACGTGATTGAACTGGTCTCAAAGTCTCAAGAGTCTCAGAAGTTTCAAGGTCGCAAAGGTTTCAAGTTCAAGTTGATTGTTCAAGATCATTGTTGATGTTGATTTTTCAAGTTCACTCCTCAAGTTCACTTCTTGGGTTCATGTTCACATTGATCCCGAGGTTGATCCGAAGGTTTCAAGGTATCATCTTCTCCAACATCCGAGGTCAGGCTGGTTGGAAGGTCACCACGGAAGAACATGAAGGTGAGGATGATGGATTGATGATTGGGTGAATTGTTTGGGTTTGGTGAGGATCTGGAGCATTAACACCCGCCAAAGCCACAAACCAATCAACTAGCCGACCAGGAAGCGAAATCAACCCGCCAACCTCAATTCTGCCCTGGTGACCTTCTTTCGATTGGTCGCCGGGGCTCAAAAGTCTCATTTGCTCGTACTGATGAGACGAACTTCGATTTGATTTTCGCATTATTGAGAATCGGCACCCATCATCAGCGGCATCAACATCAAAGGCATCATCGAAGGCATCATCACCTTCATCAATCAGGTCATCATCAAAGGTATCTTCAAAGGCTTCTTCAAAGGCATCAGCAAAGGGATCATCTTGGTTTCTCTCCGGGTGATTGATGGTGGTTTCTCTCCGGGCAATGAATTCTTAACCCTTCGCCGTGGTTTGAGGCATATTCGCTATATATTCCTCTCAGACCGGCTTCTTGAACTGGGTATCGGGGTCTATTCATCGCTGCCGCCTTGAAATCCAGCCCAGCCTCCCTCCTGAATCCATCCTCGCGCTGGTATAATCCCTTGAACACACCAACTCCTTTTTGGGCTTTGATATTTGATCATATTCCAGGCACAATTCGCTGCAACTTGAACCGATGCACACGCAGCCACCTCCCTTTAAGGCGCCGCCACCGAAGCAGCTAGTTTATTGGCAGAAAGCCCTCCTTTGGCAGAGTCTGGGGTTTCTGATCGTCGTGGTCCTCACCTGGTCCGACGCGATCTTCGATTTGGCCCATGCGATACTGGGTCTACCGCATCGGGAAGTGGACTTAAACCGAACGGCGATTACCACGGTGGTGCTGGTCCTCCTCTGGATGTTCTCGGCGTATAAGATTTACCTGGTCGTTTCGCGGCTCAGTTATCTGGAAAGTTTTCTCCATGTGTGCGCCTGGTGCCGCAAAATCGAATACAACGACCAATGGCTTTCGCTGGAGGCGCATTTTGCGCAGAAAACTGGCGGCAAAGTGTCACACGGCATTTGCCCTGAATGCTCCAAGAAGGTCATGAGCCAGGCCCGAGAAAGCTCAGCCCCGACTGGCGGTTAGCACCTCATACCGTGTTGGCGGGTCACCACGGAAGAACATGAAGGTGAGGACGATGGATAGATGAATGGGTGAATTCTCTGGGTTTAGCGAGGATCTAACGTGTTCGCTATAAGAGGGTGTTAGGAAATTCGCCATAAGTGCCTATCCTGGAATGAGATCCTCTCGGAAAATCACACTCCCTCCGTCGGCCTTGGGACCCGGCGTAGAAACGGTATGGGGAAAACCATCGAAAACAGCAGCGGACCCTGCTTTTGTGCGCTTCCGCAAAATAAGGGAAAAGGCATCGCCATTTTCCTGGATTCTCCGAAACACGCGTTTTGCCCAATGGAATCAAGGGTCTGCATTTTGAATTTCCTAACACCCTCTATAATGTTCCGTGGCAGGTTGGGTTCTCGGGCAGGGGTTTCAGCTTCATTCCCTGCGGCCGCCCAGAATCAAGCCCAGTCCCCCCTCCTGAATCCATCCTCGCGCTGGTATAATCCCTTGACCACCAACGACAAACCGGCTCAGGAGGACGAGGAAACCTGAAAACCGCACCAATTTGGTGCGGTTTCCTGCATGGCCTGGGTCACTTGCCAGGGCTCGATTGAAGAGCGGCCTATCCCAACTCGCCAACCAAGGCTCACGGAACCACTCGTCGGGCGCTGTGGTAACGCTGCATATAGTAGTCCTGGAGCAAGGAGGATACGAGTACACCTTTGCTTGGACTGGCGTGAACAAATTTCGCGTCGCCAAGGTAAATCCCCACATGATCCACTACCTTTTGCTTGAGCGTCACGAAGAAGATGAGGTCCCCGGGTCGCAGATCGGTGCGGGAGACCAAGCTGCCACAGCGGGACTGGTCCTGGGTGGTGCGAGGAAGGGCTATCCCCGTCACCGCCAAGTACATCCGCGCAGTTAAACCGGAGCAGTCCATGCCATTCCGATCCATTCCCCCTTTGAGATACCTTGCCCCAAGCCAGCGGTCGGCCTCAGTTTTCCAGGCAGCAGGGGATATCGTTTTCCGAAACTGACCCGGAGGGAGGCTCGTTTCTTGGGTTTTACCGCCGGAAGTTACTGGTCGAGGTGGCGGATGGGCTTGTGGCGCGCTTTGGCAACCAACGAACAGGAGGGCGGCCAATAGAGTTGACGCGAAACTGCCGCGAGTTGAGTAATTCGAGAACAGTATTCGATGCAACCTTTGGGATTTCTGGAGCATGCTTCCGTGGCAGGCTTTGACGACATGGTAAATGGCAGTCACACGACCATAGTAATCCACCCGGTAATCGGAAGCGCCATTTTTCTGTCGCTCCGGAAGCCCTCGGATGAATCAACCGCCAGCTCTTCCAGCCCCCTCCCCCTGAATCCATCCTCGCACTGGTATAATCCCTTGAACAAACCAAATTAGCTGCCTCGCGGCGGCTGATTCAACATCCGGAGGGGCCATGCCACAAAAGCACTACACTCCGCCCCTGTCCCGTTTCATCGTCTGTGCCCTTTACCACGAAGCCAAGCAGCGCAGAATCCCCATGACCCAGCTCGTCAATAATCTGGTGGAGGCTGGGTTAAAGGATTCGCCTGGCTGGAAAGAGGCTCAGGATCAAATGCGGCTGGGGGAGGGAGTCAAAGAATACCAGACCAAATAACGTCAGCAGAAACGACATCCCCAAGAGCCCAGCCTTAATCGGTTGGGCTCTGCCATTTTCAGCATCAACACCAAAACCAAAGGACAAAAACATCATGATCACACTCGAATGTAATTATCAGAAAAAGCTCGGGCTGCCAGGTTACAGCTCCCATCAGTTCGCCATCACCCTCAGGACCGAAATCGCAGATCTCAACCAGGTGCAAGCCGAAAGCGCGAGGCTGTACAAACTGCTCCAGGAAGGCGTTGACACATCCATCAAGGAAACCGGTTACCTGCCCACCAACGGCGCCGGCAATGGTCAGCGCGGCGGTCAAAGCGGCAACGGCAATGGGCAGAACCCGAACCAGCCGACCGAGAATGGTGCCTGGAACTGCTCCGGCAAACAGAAAGACCTAATCCTCAAGATCGTCGAGAAGCACAAGCTGGAGAAGGCCAAGGTCGAAGGTTTGGCCCAGGATCGCTTTGGCAAGACCGTCAAGGCCCTCAACAAACTGGAAGCATCTGGCCTCATCGAAGAGCTGCTGGAGATGACGGGCCAGAGCAAAGGCCGGAGTCGTTTTCAGGGCCGGTATCAGAGAGCAGGTGGCGCACACCGCAGCCACCGGACTTCCTCTGGTGTGCCCCTTCCGAGTTGCCCGAGGGCGTCATCTACAAACCGGATCTCGATGCCATTGGGTCCATCCTTAATCGAATCCAGCATGCCCTATGCTCAAGGCAATGAAAGCCATCCGCTCCGGCAATCGTCGCACGCCAGGGATCAGGGATTTCCGTAACGAGGATCATGCGATCCCTTTCTCCGGGAGTCATTGCCGTCAATTCCGCCCTCGTGGGTACATGATAGTTACCCTGGCCGCTGGGATACGCCAGATCCGTGTTCTTCAAGTACCGACCGACACTCTCGATCACAAACCCGGCGTTAAAGCCTGCTTCGGCAATCGTGTGTTTCTCCTTGCGTACACTGATAATGCATAGTCGACTCCTTCCCGATTTTGAAGTGCGTTCGATAAAGACTCCTGTCTCCGGGTCAACGTGAAACTCATGCCATCGCCCCTTGATCCGGCGGATCAACTCTGCCTCCCGCGGATTAGAAAGCTGCCTGGAGGATTGCTGCCGCAAGGCGGCAGATTCTGTCCACGCCCGACACAAACAATTCGCTTTGCCGCACGCGGCGAGAAAAGCATTGAGCATGGATTCGCTCCACATCGGTCCGCTCGCCGGGGTGTATTGCCGGACATGCGTGGCAGGTGCGGATTTGGGAGCAGCAGGTTCTGCGGCCTTAAGGGCGGGCGCCGGCTTCTCGATACCTGCGCAGGCTTCGATAATTTCCTCCTGATCCAGGGGAACTGCCGCTTGCTCGGGGGCGTCATCCTGCCATTGCGCATCTGTAACGGCCTTATAAAGGCTGGTGGTAACGCGATAGCGCAATGCCGTCAACACCACGGCAATACCTAAGAGTATTGCAGCAAACGACCATAGGATCATACGCAGAAATCCGGTTGCCGGGCTTAGATCATGCAAGTTTGCGGTCTGTATGATTTCTGCATCGACATTCGTCTGGCCAAGGGCGGCTGGGATTAAACCCCAGACGCTCATGAGGAGAATACAGCCGGCAATCACCACACCGAGCCAAGAATATCCGCGCAGGCCATGAGTCGTCCCTCGTGATTCCTCGATAGTGAATCCGTTTGTTCGCGGCTTCTCTACCTAGGGGGCAAGGATCAGGTGTTGGACATGATAACCCATCGCATCGAGCCCGTCACGAAGGGCATCATACAAATCCCGATCCTCGTATGGCAATAACGGATCAACCAAGATAAGCGGTTTGACGCCTGCTGATAAGAATCGAAGAATACGCTATAGGCCGTAAACTCACCCGGGCAGAACTCAAGCGGTTTGTGGAGAAGAACGTCCTCACCATCAACCGCAAGCGCCAGTAAACAACATCAACCAAACCATCAACCAACCCAACCGAGAGGGCCAGGTGCATTTACGTGTGCCTGGCCCTCTTCATTTCCATGGAGAACAACGAATCGAAAAGAACACCGTCACGAACACCCCATGAATTCAAAGTCATGCGGGTCAGGGAATGCGCGTTTCCTTCCCAAATGGTCGATGCTCCCGAGCGCGCCGTGGAGTATTGGAGACAAAACATCGTCAATGCGGACTGGTACGACGAAAGCAAAGAGGCATTGGTCGTCTTGGTCCTCAACACCCGGCGAAGGATTATTGGCCACAATCTGGTCACCCTGGGCAATCTGGATTCCTGCTCCGTTGAACCTCGTGAAATCTTCAGGCCCGTCATTGTAGCCGCCGGGAGCGCCTGCATTTTGGTACACAATCATCCCTCGAAGGACAGCACGCCCTCTGACGCCGACATTAAAGTGACGCGAGATCTGATTCGAGCAGGACAGCTTCTCAAGATTGACATCCTCGATCACGTCATTGTGGGCGAGGCATTTCATTCACTGCGGCAACTGGGGTTCTTCGGATAAGCGATCAACCACCCAAACGAAGGGGCCGGATTCCTGCAAGGGGTCCGGCTCGCTCCTTCTCGGGGTTGTCATTTCCCGGTTGACTGTTCCTCGGAGTCGAATTTCCCCAGCCTCCAAGGTTTCTTGCGCATCACCGGACCTGGTTCACCCCAATGGACTGACACTCCAACCCGACCTAGCAGAAACGAGCAGAACTGCAAGGGTGGGATCGAAGGCGTATGCTGGCCTAAGGCTTCGCCCCAGGTCCAGACTTCGCCTTCGGTGGTCAAGGCGGCACCAAGCATGTGACGCCCACCGCAAAAGGCCACGACATCCTCTTGTAACTGGATTCGTCGAAGCTGCGCCGGTTGATAGCCCGAAGCTTGAAATGAAGACATGGCCGCGTTACGAACCAACCTGGGATCACCATAAAAGGCGTTGATAACCGTCAAGGTCCGCCCGGGCTCGCCCAGGCAGACCGTCGAATTTTCCCTAAAAGTCCTCACTTTATTCGTGCCCCCAAGTTGAAAACTGATCTGCAGACACTTCACGATGCCAAACGCTGGATCGCCGCCGAGGGTCGTGCTGTCCGCCACAAAGTTCAATTGATTGTTTGTTACCATTCCGGTCACGAGGGCGGTCACACCGGCAACACCCCGGCGGTCCGAGCAATCCAGGACCCAGATCGAACCATCACGTTTCATGAAGACAGGGCACGATTGAGCGAACGCCGCGCAGGCGCGCCAATCGCTGTCGGGTCCTACTCGCACTGGCGAAGAGTCTGTCGTCCCGTTTGTGGCACCGGTATAATTATGGGCTTGGCGCCCCCACGCCCAGAGCGTGCCGTCGGACTTTATGGCGAAAACCATCCAGTCGCCCATCCCCACGTCTACCCAGTTGGTGTCCGCAGAGACGCGAGTAGGAATAGGGATGCTGCAGCCCTTTGGGGAGCGCGTGTAGTCCCAGCCCCAGAACCAAAGGCTGCCGTCAGTTTGCTGGCCCACGTTCTGGATCAGATTGGCCCAGATCCTCATCCAGTTGGTGGAGGAACCCACTCGCACCGGTACACGGCTGTAGTTGGTAGTGCCATCGCCAAGTTGGCCGGCCCAATTGTTCCCCCAAGACCACAGACTCCCATCCCGTTTCAAGGCCACGCTGTGTATTCCTGAAGTCGCCACCTGTTTCCAGTCATCACCAGGAACGGAACGAACCGGGGACGCCTGTTCACGCACCTTGCTGCCGTCGCCCAATTGACCGTAGATATTCTCGCCCCAGGCCCAGATGGTCCCGTCAGCCTTGAGCGCCAGCGTGGTTGAACCCCCAGCAGCAATGTTCACCCAATTGGTTTCCAGACCAATGCGCCGGAGGCAAGCTTGAGTCCTGACGTTACTGCCAAGGCCTAATACTTGCCAACCGAAGCCAGTTTCCCCCCAAGTCCAAAGGCTACCGTCAGAGGTCAGGATTACCCCATGATTATCGCCGATTGCCACCGCGGGTTTGCATGATCCTGTGGGCAACTTGGCCCTTTCCTGGTCAGCGTGACTGGAAAGACGACCTGCGTAAAAGATCAGGGCGAGAACCAGAATTCCTGCAAGGAAAACCACTGCCCATTTGAAGGGTCGGTTCATCGTTCGTTCGCTGCTCAATTAAACAACCCAGAAGCAAAAAAGTCACGCTGCTACATTGCCGGTGAACCATTTAGCCCGGCTTTCCCCACCCTGAGCCGCTTTCGGTCATCCCGCCTTCGAGAGGACCCACAGGATAAGATCCCTGAGCAGAACAACCATCAACAACAACAACAACGAAAGGAAATCACCGCAACATGAACGCAGTATTAAACACACCACAGACCGAACGCATCACCTTGTACTACCGTGAGGGTTCAAGCGACAAGGTCTATCACGCAGTCATCGAACCCCAAGGCGAGTTATTCGTCGTTAACTTCGCCTTTGGTCGCCGGGGATCGACGATGAACACGGGCACCAAAACTCAAATACCAGTGGATTACGACACCGCGACCAGGATCTTCACAAAACTGGTCAACGAAAAGAAGGCCAAGGGTTACACCGAAGGCCCGGATGGCACCCCGTATCAAAACACCCCCAAAGAGGATCGTGTCACCGGCCTTCTCCCCCAACTGCTCAACCCGATTGATGAACAGGAAGCAAAGCGCCTGTTGAAAGATCCGTCTTGGGCGTTGCAGGAGAAGTTCGATGGCCGCCGTGTGCTGGTCCGTAAGGCTGGCGCTGAAATCCACGGCATCAATCGCAAGGGCCTTTTGATTGGGCTGCCGTCACCCATTGTCGTTGGCGCCCACAAGATCGCCAGCGACTTCATTCTGGACGGCGAATGCGTTGGCGACGTGCTGTATGCCTTCGATCTGCTGGAATGGGACGGTGAGGACTTGCGAACCAAACCCTATCAACGCCGTTTCGTAAAGCTCTCCAGCCTCCTGAACCGGACGGACATCACTCACATCGAGTTCGTGGAAACAGCAACCGATCCCGCCAACAAAGAGCGCCTGTTCCGTCATCTGCAATCGGAGAAGAAGGAAGGCGTGGTGTTCAAAAGACTCGATGCCCCATACACCCCTGGCCGGCCTAACAGCGGCGGCAATCAGCTCAAGCACAAGTTCTACGCCACCTGTTCTGCCGTGGACTCCAAGATCAACGACAAGCGGAGCGTCGAGCTGCGGCTGCTCAATGGGAAGGGCTGGATTCCTTGCGGCAACGTCACAATTCCGGTCAACTTCAAGGTCCCGGCGGTGGGAGAGGTGGTCGAGATCCGCTACCTGTATGCCCATAGGGAGAGCAACGCCCTGTACCAACCGGTGTATCTGGGGCCACGGCAGGACATCGGACAACATGAATGCGTCCTCTCCCAGCTCAAATACAAGGGCAGCGGAGAGGAGGACTTGTGCTGATTAACCGCAGCAAGGTGAAGGAGTTTGCCCTGGAAATGGCAAAAGGGAGAGCCCACAAGTTCAGCCGGGTTGGCAAGGGGTTCTTCATCAAGTGCGAAGCCAACCTCAAAACCTACATTCGTGGGTATGTCCACAGCCTCCCCTCCAAAGGCAAAACCATCACATGAAGACCGCACCAAATTGGTGCGCATTCCCATCCCCGGAGCCAGCCATGCCCAAGCGGTGTGGCTGGCCGTTTTGTCTGCCTGCCCCAAATCGTCAGGGCTTCCTGTCGAAGAATGGGCTCTTTCCAGTAATGCTCAGTGGAATGCCCAGGGCCTGCTTGACCCCACTTTGGAAAAGGCCCATGGCCAGGCCGGCGTGCCCCACGGAGAACATCATTCGAGTATCGACCCGAGAATCGGCGGCAACGCTCACGGCAGAACTGGCTGCGATGCCCAGGTCGATGGAATTGAACGAGCAAATCCCATTTGCTTTTTCCATCTCGTCACACGTTCCGTGTCCGCAATAACCGCAATTAAGGCTGGCTGGATTGGCGGCAACCCCGATCAGCAACACTGCTGGAGAATTTTCAACACAAGTGGCATCTCGTTCAAACCATGGCCGGTCCTCGGACTTAGCCAGTTCCCTCATTTTGCTGACGAGCCTGTCCTTGGTGGCAGGATCCTCGATCCCAATCACCCGAATATTGTCAATGCCACGCGTCTTGGGTGCGGTTCGGGCAGCAGCGGCCATCAGGCTCGCTACCTGTAAAGCAGCTTGTTGTTCCAGTTCAGCAGACGTTTTCATAGTCATTTCGGACTGGAGAATTTCTACCCCAGTCCGACCGTTCTGCACCAGCATTTTCCGTGTTTACACCATCAGTTACTGCCAGCCATGCCCAAGCGGTGTGGCTGGCTCCTTCATTTCAACAACAACACCAACAACCACAACAGAAAGGAAAGAATAAATGAACAAAGAAATCGCAATCCCCGTGTGTGACCTGAAAGCAGCACTGCCAGGTCTATCCAAAATCGTCGGCAGGTCCAGGACCTTGCCGGTCCTCCAATCAGTCTGTGTCTCCCGTGATGCAAAGGGCAAGGTCAGCCTCATGGCAACCGACCTGGACGCCTTCGCCGCCTACACCGTCAAGGAACCGCAATCCGGTCCGGCCATGGAAATCCTCATGCCCTTGGACCAACTGACCAAAACCGCCAAGGGCCTGAAATCCGAAGGCACGATTACCTTGATCCCTGACGACAAGGAGAAAGTGAAGCTGTGGTACTCCATCGGCGGCAACCAGGTGAGGCAGACCGTCAACGCCTTATCTGCCAATGAGTTCCCGCCCGTGCCGAAGGTCAATCAGCCGCCTCTGCCGCTGGAGCCTGGGTTTGGGTTGGCCTTACGGCAGGCCCTCCAATGTTGCAGTGAGGACTCTACTCGCCGGATTCTCAACGGCGCCTGCTTGGACGTGCGGGACAAAAAGCTCCATTACCTCGTCGGCACCAATGGCCGCTGCCTGTTCTCCGCCAACTCCTTTTGCTTCGATCTGAAAAAGTCTGTGGTCATCCCGGACTCGAAGTTCCTTGAGTGGCCGGACCTGCTGGATGAGGAACCGGCTGCCTTGAGCGTGGAACCAGGCGAGGAAGCGCAGAAGGCCAAAGACGGGAAACCGGCACAGGAAGGGAAGCCGGGCTGGATTAAACTCGAATCGGGTGCTGGACCTTCATCACCAAGGAAATCTATGGCGAGTTCCCCAACTGGAAACAGGTGGTTCCCATAACGGACGGCAGATGGACCCGTATTAGCCTGAGTGACGAGGCCATCAAACAACTCCTGCTGGTGACGCCGAATCTGCCTGGAGACGATGGCTTAAACCATCCGGTGAGGCTGAGGATCACTGCCCAGTACCTGAATATGGAGGGGCGCAACAGGGATGACGAAGACTGGACCAGCATTCCAGTCGACGCGGTGGTCAAAGGCAAACCAGTCACTGTCGCTCTCAACCGCCATTATTTGCTCAATGCCCTGCGTTTCGGCCTCAACGAAATCGAAGTTGAAGACCCGCTGAGCCCGGTGGTGTTCTCCAAAGGGGGCAAGAAGATGATCATTATGCCGGTCAATCTTGATGGACCCAAAGTGACGGTCCCCACGCCTCCGGCAGCATCTTCAGGAGCAACCACAGGAACCACCCCAACAACACCCGCAGCACAACAAACCACGCCCCAGGAACAACCAGGGGCCAAGACCAAATCGAAGACCCTGATCATCCTGGGCTGCCGTATGGTCTTGCCGCCTGAACTGGAACGGGAGCTGACCGTGATTGAATTCGCACTACCAGGTAAAGAAGAACTCGCGGCTGTTCTGGGCGGCATCATGGAATCAGCCAACATCAAGAGCATGGAAGCAGAGATCCAGGAGAAGGTGATCGACGCTGCTTCCGGACTGACCACGATTGAAGCTGAAAATGCCTTTGCCCTGTCCGTGGTCCAAAGCAAAGCCATAGACCCGGTGATTGTGGCGAAGGAGAAAGCCTAAGCCGTAAAGAAGAATGGACTCCTGGAGCTGATCGAAACCAAAGAAACCCTGGACTCGATTGGCGGCCTGGATGTGTTGAAAGAATGGCTGCTGAAACGCCGTCATGCATTCAGTCAACGTGCGATAGAATACGGCCTGCCCACTCCAAAGGGCCTGCTGATCCTTGGAATTGCTGGAACGGGGAAATCGTTAACTGCCAAAGCCACAGCCAAGGTATTCGGTGTGCCCTTATTAAAGTTGGATGCAGGCCGGATCTTCGCTGGTCTGGTTGGACAGTCAGAATCAAACCTGCGGGCTGTCATTCAAACTGCAGAAGCCATTGCACCCTGTTGCCTCTGGATCGATGAGGTGGAAAAGGGATTCAGCGGCACCAAAAGCTCCAATGCAACAGACGGAGGGACTTCAGCTCGTGTATTCGGTTCGTTTTTATCTTGGATGCAGGACAAAAACGCACCGCTGTTTGTCGTCGCCACAGCCAATGACGTAACCCAACTGCCACCCGAAATGCTGAGAAAAGGTCGTTGGGATGAGCTGTTTTTTGTGGATCTGCCCAATCAAGCTGAACGTGAAGCCATCTGGGAAATTCAAATTGGGAAACATCGTCGAATTCCTTCTGAATTCGACGTGGTTCAATTAGCCAAAGCGACAGAAGGCTTGACGGGTAGCGAAATTGAAAACGTGTTCATCGAGGCCCTTTACCTGGCGTTCGATGTGGGGAAGGAGCCGACTGACCTGGATATTGCCCGGGTGTTGACGGAGTTTGTGCCGCTGTCGAAATTGATGGCGGAGCAGATTGCGGGGCTGAGGAATTGGGCGAAGGGGAGGGCTCGATTAGCAACTTCATTGGTTGCTGAGAAGAGGGGGAGGAAGATGGTGGTTTAGGAGAAAGGGGAATTTGGCGTTACGCTGGATTCCTCCTTTTTTAGCTGTGCGTGAGTGAACTAAACTCGCCCTGTGAACTGCGGCGGCTTCGTGGGATTCATTGTGACACCGAGATTAGAGTCCGGCGTGCACTCATGGGAATCAGCGATCAAGATCAAGTGTAGCGTGCTTGGACGCTAGTGGCAACGATGCTGTTCAACCTCGGCCACACCATCTAACGATTCGGCGGTGAATCCACCGTCACCTCCGACCATTACCGCAACCGGGTCTTCGCCGGTGGAGGTCTCATCGCAATAGGAGAGTTTCACCTTTCGCCGTTCGATGGCGGGAAGCGGGTGGCAGCGAACTTTCTTAGCATATCATTGGCCCTTGTGACCGCTTCGTGGTCTTTCAACCAGCGTGGGCCTGTTTTGATGCCGAGTTTAGAGATGTCGCCCCTCGCTTGGACCAACTCAGCTTCGTTCGGTTCCCTGCGGCGATGGAACTGCCGACCCGGCGCAGCAGCAAGGTTTTAAGAAAACCGGAACCCTTCACCCTGGTCCCCAGCAACTGGCAAAATTCCTCGGCGTATCGGTAAGCGTCACGAAGATACGGTGGCAAACGGATCGCATCGTCATCACCTTCACCGAACAACTGAACCCGCACCGGCTTCAGGTAAGGCTCGTTGGTTTCAGGATCAGTTGTGTTCTCCAGAAAATCCCGTGTGCGCCGGACAATGTGCCGGATGAACGGATTGTAGTTCTGGTCCAACCGTCCTGCCAGTTCTCGCACCCGCCGATGATCCGGGGCCGAGAGTTTGTCCCAGTCTTCTGGGGAAGACGCTTGGTCGAGGTTTGCAGAGTTGTTTCAGCGATTTCATGCTCTTGAGGTGGAAGTTTATCTCCGCAACCCATCAAGCCGCAATGACTTTCAAGAGCTTGCAGCGCCCGCCCAAGAAGCCAACAACAACCGAAGGCCAAGAGCTGGCAAAGACGATGTTGGCGGCCATGGGAATTCCCCACGTAATGGCCACGCCCACGCGCCTCCAGTATTGTGTGCAGACCATCCTTGACCGGGTTGCTTCTCCGCCAGGCGCAGTGCAGACGGCTTTTCTCCTGCGCAAAACTGGCACCTTGTTCGTAGTCGATCCCGTAAGCCACATTCTTGGAATAGGGCGCATCGCCATCATTTGCCACTATGAACCGCGCCCGCTTCGCAAACGGCATCGGCAGATAACACATGTAACAGGCGTGATTGATCTGCATGGGCACGGACTGATAATCGATGGTCTTGCCACCGATCGCACCAAAGAAATCCGACAATGGCGTCTGGATGCTGGGCTCGGCTTCATCGTCCCAGTACACCTTCAGGACCAGCCCTCGGTACCAGTGTACCTGCGTGTCGTCCGTGATATAAAAATAAGTCACCTTTCCTGGCCCCCTCAAATCCGCCAGTACCACCTCCTGGCCTTTGCCCACCTGGAGTTGGTGATACTCCATGTGATTGCGCGAGACGCCATCAGTAATTCGATAAAGATCCGGGAACAATTGCGCACGGCTCGGCGCAGTCGCACTGATCCACACTGCCACCACGACGCCGGCCATCTGGAGGTTGAGCTTGGCCCAGGAATCTCGTTTTGCCATAGATCCGCAAGTTGTTGGCTGCCAGTCCCGGTAGACACGATCACCAGGGCGAAGTCAATATCTCTTCTGGTCACATCGGGCCTTCCCCCCACCGCCTCATGCCAAAACAGCGACATCCACTCCCTCGCTTCTGTCCGGTCCTGATCTGAGCCCCCACGCAGTTCTGTTCTCCCGTCCAGGTATCTGATCAACTGCGCCTCACCCCAAGAAGCAACGACCTCCCCCTCGTCTTTGAATGGCGGATAGTACTCCGATTTCCTTTTCATAATGCCTCAATTTAAGCCTGGGCGGTCATTTCGTCTCGCCCTCTCAATACCCCCAATGCAGCAGTGCGGGTCTTGAGCGCCCAGCCACATTTCCAAGATCCCGGCGGCAGAACTTCCAATTCTCGCAATGCCTGATCTGCTTCACCCAGTTTCAGCCAATATTCCGCCGCCTTGATCTGGAGTGAATCTTGCATGGGGAGTAGTTTTCCGTTCACAGATTGAGCGACGCCAGGAACGAATCGATCTTCCGGTGCCAGGATTTCGACCGGCTGCATGAATCGTTGTTTCTTGTTCATGCGCGGTATTGTGAGGGGGAGGGTTGGACATCTACGGGGTAACCCCAAAAAATAGTCGTGGTCGGTGCAAAGGGGCTGCTAGCAGACTTGGCAGCTGGGTTTCGCCTCCGAAGGCTAGAGGCACTCCATACGGGATCACATCCTTTGTTTGACGGAGGTTATTTCATTTGGGAACATCCGCCTTAGAATCGTCGTTTCTTATGAACTACCAACTTTACTCAACCCGCCGCCAATTCATCGGTCATCTTGCTGCCATTACTGGAGCCGCTTTTGTCGCTCAACCATATCCGATCTTTTCCGCGACTTCGCAGGGGCGCAAGATCCCGGTTATTCTCACCACCGACATAGGCGATGACATCGACGACACGTGGGCGCTTGGGTTGTTGCTCAAATCGCCAGAACTCGATCTGAAGCTCGCGGTCGGCGATTACGGCAAGCAGGAATACCGGGCCAAACTCCTGGCCAAATTCCTGAAGACCGTCGGACATGGGAACATCCCGGTCGGAATGGGAGTGGACGTCGAGCCTCGCGGAGAGGGTCCACAAGCGCCCTGGGTGAAGGATTTCGAGCTTAGTTCCTATCCGGGAAAGGTTCACCAGGACGGCATCGGAATCATGATCGAAACGATTATGAGTTCCCCTCAGCCGGTCACCTTGATTGCCATCGGCCCGATGCCGAATGTGGCTGCGGCTCTGACCCGCGAGCCCCGGATCGCGAAAAAGGCGCGGCTGGTCGGCATGTATGGGAGCGTCCAGAGGGGTTATGACGGCAGCGCAACTGTATCGGCGGAGTGGAACGTGAAAGCCGATCCCAAATCGTGTCAGAAGGCTTTCACCGCTCCTTGGGAAATCATGATTACGCCATTAGATACCTGCGCCCTGGTCACCCTGGATGGCGAGCGATACAAACGGATCCACGATTCAAAGGAGCTGATTCCCGCAACGATAATCGAGAACTACCGCCTTTGGAGCAAGGCCAGCAACCCCCAGAACACAGTCGCGGAAATGCGCTCGTCGGTCCTGTTCGACACCGTCGCCGTTTACCTTGCTTGCAGCCAGGAGCTATGCAAGATGCGGAGCGTGGGGATCCGCGTCACAGACGACGGGTTCACGCGGACAGATGACCAGGCGAAGAAGGTAAATGCGGCAGTGGAATGGAAGAACTTGGACGCCTATCGAGATTTACTAGTCGCACGGCTTACGGGCCGCTAATCCGCCTGTAGGTGGGGAATTCTTGATCACGCGTTATCGGATGCGGTCTGAGGGCGAAAGACAGGCTGCAGCGGTTTGGTCAGCGGGAACAACTGTGGACAATGACCGAAGCGCGGGTGGTGTCGGTAAATTGAACGTGGTTTGATGCGGTAGGGTGGAGCCTGATTTGAGACGGCGCAGTTGAGGGAGCGGGTCAGGGCAATTCAAACGTGCACTCGCCTCCGGGCTCTTTTTTTAGCTGCTGGCGCGGGGGTCCTTACCGAGTGCCAAAGCCTCAATACTGGTCGTTCACCCATTGACTTGGGCCACGAAAGCCCAGAAATTCCCGCTCAACATGCTGCACCTTCATGAAATACAAACGCCTGCGTTCGGTCTACGCTCCTTGTTTTCTAGCTCTGGGCCTAACTAGCCTGTTTGCTTACTCGGGAAAGGGTGCCGACCTAGATCGTGAGGACCCAGGTAAAGCAGACGACGGCGATTACCAGGTCGGTCCGGCTTACACGATTGATCCCGATCTCCAGGACCGAGGGAATCCCAAAGGCAAGTCCTTTGAGTTCTCGATGGCGCTGGCCGCCAGCAAGATCTTTCGAGGCGATGATTCCACCCTCCAGCCTGAAAAAAAGCCCGTGCGCAAGATGCGAAGAGTTTACGTTTACGTGCCCGCTGCCTATAAAGACGGGGCCAAAGCGCCGATTCTCATTATCCATGACGGTCCGGGGCAGCTCAATTTGGTGCGCAATGCGTTGGATAATCTCACTATATCAACAAACCCAAACCGGAAGTTGCCAGCATTTATCGCGGTCGCCGTTGAAAACGGCGGCGATGATGGCAAGAAGAGCGAGCGTGGCCTGGAGTACGACACCCTGTCCGATCGCCTTGCCCGATTCATCAACGACGAAGTCTTGCCGGCGGTTCTGAACAATCCAGACATTAAGGCCGCCTTCCCTCACATCGCAATTACGGACAACCCTTGGGGCAAAGCGGTTATGGGTTGCAGCTCAGGTGGTGCTGCGGCATTGACGATGGGCTGGTTTCGGCCCGATCTCTTTCGACGCCTCATCGCTTATTCCGGCACGTTCGTTGCCCAACAGGACGAGGATGCGCCAGAGGCGACCAAGTATCCTCTCGGGGCCTGGGAATACCACTCGGGCGTGAAGCTCATCGAAAGCAGCGAGTTGAAACCCCTGCGCATTTTCACGCACGTTTCCGAAAACGACCTCCGTTCTGATGCCCCAGAAGAAACCCATCACAATTGGGTGATGGCCGGCCGGCGCACAGCGGAAGCACTTAAAACCAAGGGTTATCACCACCGCTTCGTTTTCAGTCTTGGCACCGGGCATTGTGACCACCGTGTTTTCGAACAAACACTGGCGGACACGCTAGTATGGGTCTGGCGCGGCTATCAACCTGATTGACGGTCGATGGATCCTCGGGCAGCGGTTGCGCGTTAATTGGGTGCGGAATGGTATCTTTAAACGTATGGCTGCGAACAAGATTCTGATCAATCGAGCGCCGGTGTTGACTCTCTGGGCGGCGGTGGTGGCGGAGCGGTTGGGATTCAAGCACGATGAGGCGTTATCGCTAGGAAAGGCCGTGGCAGGGTTGACGGCGCAGAGCAAGGGCCAGCGGTTGGGCATTTTCAAACCGACCCCAAAGGAACTCAAAAAGGTGCGAGAACTGGAACGATGTGAGGAATTTCGAGTTGAGCTTCTGGGGCGAGCATTACCAGCAGTGAACACGGACCAGGGTGTGCGCGCAGTGATCGAATCCAAGCCAATTGAACCTGGGGGCGTGGAGCGATACTTGAAAAGCAAGTTTGGTGATGCCCTGCCCGAAGTGCGGAAGGCCATGACGGAGTTGGCCAGCGCATTAAAGCCGGATGAATTGGCAGAACGTGGATTTAGCCTTTACGAGCAGTTCCGACCTGCAATTCCTGAGGGTGTTCGAGGCTGGGGTGCAAAGGGCGAGCTGGATCTTGGCCGAATCTCGAAGCTGGCTGCGATGGCCAAGTGAGAGGGTTGTTCCAGTAACTTGTTGGCGACTTTTCAGAGACCCTCGAACAATTGACTCAGCGACCAGTCGAGGGCTTTTGCTATTCGGCGAGCGGTCTCGACGGTCATCCCGCTCAGCCCTTGTTCCAACCCCCAAATCTGCCGTTGGCTAGCCAGCTCAGCCCACTCGGCCAAGCCGCGTTGGGTCAGTCCCAGTTCTTCTCGCCGCCGGCAGATGCGCCGACCGAGCTTCTGGCGCAGACCGCGGTTAAATGCTCGACGATTCATTTGGCGGCTTATGCTGATGGAACAGACCAGGCTAATTCAAGTGCTCAATCATCTCCAGGCTCTGTTATCAACGGAGGGCATATTGCTGACAACAAAAGAGGCGGAAGAACTGAATCCTCCGCCTCAACAACAACAAGATGCCGAGGGTTACTTGCTGCCCAGAATGGCGTCCTTGGCTGCCTTGGCGACGCGGAACTTGACCACCCGCTTCGCAGCAATCTTGATAGCCTCGCCGGTTGCAGGATTTCTACCCATGCGAGCTTTGCGATTCACCAGAACGATCTTGCCCAGTCCAGGAATCGTGAAGGAGTTCTTCGCATTTTTGTATGCCAATGCGACCAGTGCTTCGATTGATTGAACGGCCTGCTTTTTTGTGAGGCCAACAGTTTCCGCAAGGGACGTGACGATTTGTGATTTGGTTAGTGCTTTTGCCATATTTGTGTTGAGGGTGGATAGCGGCAGAACTCAATGAAAGCAAGGGGAAAGTCGAAGAAACCCGAGGTTTACCACGCACTCCACGACCGGAACCTAGGGCTCCCGGATACTCTTCGGGTGAGCCCTTTTCGCATCCGGTAAAGGTAGTAGGGTGAGTCCGTAATACCCGGCATTGAGAATCAAGAGCACCGGGAGCAATGTAACCGTGGGCTTTGTGGTTTTGCTGGAGAGGTTTGTTGTTGTTTGTTGTTGTTTGGTTGGGTTGGAGCGGCTCGGCTACGTTTTCCGGGCCGCTCTTCTTTTAACGCTCCTTCACCACCGCATCATTCAGCCATCCAGGTACTTGATCAAACGAGCCTCACCCCAAGCAGCCATGACATCGCCTTTGTCTTTGAACGGCGGGAAAGGGGCCTGATTTGAGACGGGCCAGTTGAAGGAGCGGACCAGGCCAGTTCAAATGCTCAGGGGTCTCCGGGCTCTTTTTTACCTGGGCGTGCCGTTGCTGGTTCTGGGCTTGAGAATCTGGTCCAAGTTGCGGACTTTGGTTTTTCCCGACAGCTTTGAACAGCCTTGAACGCGAATGAACACTGAGGGGTGGGGAAATGATGCTGATGGCCAATTTCAGGGGCTCACCGCTTCACAATTTCTTCCCCAGTTGACCCAGGACGCGTTTTTATTGTGCGGGTGGTATGCTGAAACCCCCCCAGAAACACATGCTGGATCTTCAAATGAGCCCGGCGGTTTGGAGGTTGGCGTTGAATGCGGGTGGTGCAGGTAGATTGAGACGCGATTTTGGATTCTCGGGCAGCCATTTTCCCAACGAAAAGAAACTCAATCCGGCTGCCTTAACGAACAAGCTCGCGCTGCAGGTTCAACAGCATTTAGTTCGTCCTGACATTCTTGAACATGCACGAACGTGTATGACAGCTTTGAATATGTTATGCGAAAGTGTTATGCCGAAGATGGGCTTCATTCGTAAGTCATTGATAATAAAGATGGTGGGCGCTGAGGGACTCGAACCCCCGACCTACTCGGTGTAAACGAGACGCGCTAACCACTGCGCCAAGCGCCCAACCAACTTATTTACAGCCACTTACGACTGAAGCTCTAAAGTGCATTTTCCGTTGATACCCCTATTTGTCACCCCCTGCCCTCAGGCCATGAACTCGGACAAAACGAAGCGCCTCAGCACGAGACAGCTCTTGGCCAAAATCTAGAATTATCCGTGTCTGTTCTGGCATCAAATCAGCGGCACTTACTATGGGACAAGAAAGCACGGCGGCAAGCGTAAAGAGCATTCGCTGGACACCACTTTGGCCCGCGCCTCCAAATACTCGCACGCCCAGCCGGTAAAGATGTCCGTCGCATGACCCTGGGGATCAGTGATCTCCTGGTTCCGTAGCATGAGATTCAGACCATGTCGCCGATGCGTCCAGCAATTGTCCACCATGTCGCCGAGGAAGCCTTCAAACAGGTCAGAGCCCCGTTCCGTTGGCGTGTTGGGCGAGCCGATGCCGAGATGCCATTTGCCGATAAGCGCGGTGTGGCAACCGGCCTGTTTGAGCGGCTCTGGGAGCAGCTTCGCGCCAGGCAATTGATAACCCCACGAATCGTCCGGCGCCTCCTCCCGGATCACTCCCGGCACCCCGACCCGATCCGGGTAACAGCCGGTCAGCAGTGCCGCCCGCGACGGCGAACAGACACAGCTATTGGCAAAGAAGTTCTAGAAAGTCATGCCTTCGTGAAACAGCCGGTCCATGTTCCGCGTGCGGATGTCCCGCGTCCCAAGCGCGCTGTAATCGCCCCGCCCCTGGTCATCGGTGAGGATGATTAAAATGTTCGGCTTGGGAGAGGGCGACGGCCTGGCGAAAATGGTCCTGGAGTGCACAAACCAGATTGTGGCAATGCTCAACCACGGCAGCCGAGTGGAGCGGCGCGGCGGATAGCCCGGACGCTTTTTTTGGTGCAACCCAGCCTCCTCCAGAGCATGATTGCGCAACTTCTCATCATGGACCCCACGAATGTGCAGTTGGTTAGAATATGAGACTACTTATTTGGTTATTGATGTCGGCTGCCGCAGGCGCGCTGGCGCAATCGGATGTGCTGGAGAACCTGCCGACTTTGCCGGAGTTCGGCTCGCATCGAATTACTTCTTCTGATCCCACGGGCGGCAACGCGGATTGGCGGATACTGGAGCCCGGCCAGACCCTGGTGCTGGCGGACGTTAAGGGCTCCGGCTGCATCGTCCACTTGCGCGATAACATCACCAGCCGCGAAGCGCATCACTTGCAATGGCATGTGCTGCGCATGTATTGGGACGGCGAAAAGGAGCCCAGCGTCGAAGTGCCCGTTGGGGACTTTTTTGGCGTGGGCTTTGGTTTCACCGAAAAGACGAGCTCGGCTTTGGTGTGCATTGATCAGCAGCCGGGCAAGCCGACCGATCCCGCCGCTTTCGGCGCCGCGCGCAACTGCTACTTTCCCATGCCCTTCAAGCGCTCGGCCCGGATCACCATTACGAACGAAGGCAAGCAGCCGAGCCAGCATTGGTATGAGGTCAACTATCGCAGTTACCGCAAAGCCCCCGCCAACCAGGGCTATTTCCATGCGCAATACCGCCAGGCCACCCCGCCGCCCGAAGGACCTTATACGATTTTAGAAGCGCAGGGGCGCGGGGCGCTGGTAGGCTGCGTGCTGAGCGTGAAGAACAACGACGGCGGCTGGTGGGGCGAGGGCGACGAGATCGTTTATATTGATGGCCAGCACGTCATTCAGGGCACCGGCTCTGAGGATTATTTCTGCGAATCCTACGGCTTGCGCGCGGGCTGCTTCCCCTATTTCGGGGTCACGCTGCTCGAAGAGCCTTATACCACTGCTTACCGGTGGCACGTGCCCGACCCGGTGGCTTTCAAAAAGTCCTTGCGCTTCCAGATCGAACACGGCAACGGCAGTCCGCCCTTCCGCAGCGGCAACTACTATTACAGCGTGGCCTATTGGTATCAGACCGAGCCGCACGCCCCATTTCCCAAACTGCCCGAGCCGCAGCAGCGGGTGAGTTGGGCGGGGAAATAGGACCGGCGTCTGTTCCTTGCGGCTTTGCTTCTTCGCGTCTTTGCGGTAGCTACGGCTTTGGGGATAATTCACTCATTCCCCTGGCGCATGCGCCGGTTGATTTCGAGCCGCAGTTCGCGGGCGTCGGCGCCGGACATGCCTTTGAGAGCCTGTAACAGGCGGAGGAGTTCGTAGTTCGCTTTGGCGGCTGCGGTCATCCTTTTGAGCGCGGGCATGTACTTCGGGTCGCGGCTTAAGGCAACTCCGGTCAGCAAGACGGTTCCCAGTTCGTCTTGTTTCTGTGTGTCTGCGGAAGCGTCCGACAGCAGATGGTCCAGGCCGCTGAAGTCGCCATATTGGGCCAGCAATAAGGCCGGCACGGCGGCCTCTTCCGCTGTGCCCTGAAATACCTGCTGGCGCGCTTGCTCCAGGAAGGCGGGTTTGCCCGCGAGTGGCGTCAGGGGACGCTGTTCGCCTACTTGGACACGGAAGTCAGGAAAGGCATGGATATTCTCAAACTGAAAGTATTCGAAGCTGTAGTCCAGCCCGGCGGCGTTCCGCGTTTCCGGTTCCAACAGGGCCACCGCCGCCTTGGCCGCCACATGTTTGTCGGGGTCTGCCATCAGCGGACCCACGCGCTGCTCCAGCGTGGCCCGGTCTTTGGCGGTTCGCGCCAGGCCGGGAATGGCCGCCGCCCGCACCCACCCGTTCGTATCCTTGAGGGCCCGCTCCAACTGGGACAGCCCGTCTGCGTCCGCCCACGAACCGACGGCATAGACCGCCGCCGCCCGCCACGCAGCATTGGTCGCATCCAACAGCGCCGTGACCACCGGTTCCATGCGCCACGTGCCAGCCACAAGAGACACCTGTTGCTGGCCGGAACTCAGCAACTGCGGCAAACTGGCCTGCAGCTCCTCCAGCGAAGCCGGTTCAACCGCCGCGCGAAAACGGCGCGGGTCAAACACGAACTCCCTCAGCCCGGGCGCGGACTTATTCGCATAACCCACCATGCGCAGGAAAAGCGCCGGCGAACGACTCAACCTTTCCGCCACCGGCCTTCCATCGGGCCAGGGCAACCGCGGCAGGATGCCCGCCAGCGCCGCCGACCGGCTCACCCGCGCCAGCGCTTCCTTGTCCGCTCGTTCCAGCGCTCCCTGAAGCACCGGCAGGTCGGCGTTGCTCTGGCCGGTGACATAGATGGCGGCAGCGGTCAGCGCGTCAGGCGTTGCGCCGGCTTTTTGTTGCAGCACAGTGTGCCAGGCGGCTATTTGCTCGCGCGTTGCGGCCAGCGCATTGGTCGCGCCTGTTTTCTGCCGAATGGATGAGCCGTTCCATTCAAATCCCTCCGGCAACTGGACAATATACGACCCATGCGAACCGCTCGCGGGCACACGCTCGCCGCTAATCACGCTCAAGACCACCCCGGCGGCCTGCAAACGGGTTTCCGCGTCCTCGTCGGCTAACAGGGGGCCCACCACTGCCGCCGCCACCTTCGGGGGTTGCGCCCCCAGCGCTTCCGCCGCTGCCCGACGCAGCCGCGCGTCATTCTCGGTTGCGGCTTGCGCCAGGAACGGCTGCCACGCCGTGGTCTCCTGCTGTTGGCCCGAGCCGGATTTGAGGCTGCCTAGAATCGCCAGCCGCCCCTCAACGTCGCTGGCTTTATACATATCCGTAACCGCCTTGACGGCATCTTCACGCCCCGAGCTGACCAGCATTTCCACCGCCTCGCCGCGCAGACCGGGATGACGCTGAGCAATCCCGAGCACCTTGTCCGGCTCGGGCGCCGCGCCCCATTTCCGCAACGCTTCCAGCGCATTCTTAATCACGAAGCCATCGGCGTCGTCCAACAAGCCCTTCAACTCTGGAATCAGCTCTTTGGCTTCAAGTTTGCCCGTGATCTCCGCTGCGGCGGCGCGCACACGCCAGCGCGGGTCGGCCAGGCAACCCTTCAACGCCCGGCTGACCTCGGGCGACTGGGCTTTCCTCGTCGGGGAATAGCCGTTGCCGGCATTGATCTCCTCCAGGGCGGACAACGCAGTGCAGGCCACCACTTCGTTCGGGTCGTCGAATACCGTCAGCAGGTCTTTGACGGCTGCGCTGTTCTTCGTGTGTCCGAGCGCCTGGGCCGCCGTCATGCGCAGGTTGATGTCCGGGGCCTTCAGCAGCGCCGCCATCGCGGGAATCGCGTCCTTCTCGCCGATGCTCGACAACGCCCGCACCGCAGTCTCCACCACCAGCGGATCGGTGTCATTGAGCAATTCCGCCAGTGCCGGGATGGCCGGGCGTCCCACGCGACCCAGCCGCGTGGCCGCCGCCTGCCGTTCGGGCCCCTTGCCGCGCGCCAGCACGGCGCGGACGCCCCCTGCGCCCTGCTCGACGGCATTGGGAACCAAAATGGCCCAGCGCACATCGTCGAGCAGTGCCAGGCTGCGCGGGTCACTGGCTTTCTCGCAGACCTTGATCGTCTCGCGCACCGCCGGCAACGCGGCGGTCCCGAAGGCGACCAGCGTGGACATGGCCGCGGTGCGCCGCGCCGGATCATCGCCCCGCAACGCCTCCAGGGCGCCGCTGATCGTGGCGGCGCTGGCTGCATCAGGCTTCTGCTCCCGGTTCCCGGAGGGCAACCGGCCCGTGCTCGCCCACCACTGTCTCAGGGCAGCGACAGTTTCGGCCAGTTCCGCGGGCGCTTGCCAGGGGTCAACTGCAGGAGCCTCCGCTGCCAGCAAGTGCAGCAGTTCACTGGCGGCAATCCTCACGCCCAGGTAAGAATTGGTGACCGCTTCGATCAGCGGCACGACAGCTTCTTCGCGCTGCTCGCCGAGCAGTTTGGCCGCGGCCTCTCGGTCCGCGGGCTCGGGCGCGCCCAGCATGACCACCAGCCGCGCCAGGTCGTTCGTATCGAGCCCGCCCGCCGACGCCTTGGAGACGAATTCGCTGAGCTGCGAGGACGGCGCCGTTCCTTCCCATTTCCCCTCTTTGACACGCTCCCGCGCTTCGCGCAGCCAGATCATAATCTCCGCGTTGGCCAAAAAGCCCGTCCGCCGTCCAACCACCTTGTTGTCCGCCGTCATCAGCACCAGCGCCGGAATGGCTGTTACGCCATAGTCGCGGGCCAGGCCGGCTTCCGCATCCACATCCACCTCGGCGATGTGCAGGGGGCCGGCTTGGTCGTTGAACTCGCGCGAATCAAGCGTCTTGGCCCTCAGCTCCTTGCATGGCCCGCACCAGTCTGCGCCGAAGATAACGAGCACCAGCGATTGGTCCGCCGCCGCTGCCTCGCTGGCGGTCTTGACGCTGCTATGGAAGACGGGTGGCGGGACGGTTTTGTCCGCGCCGAGCGCCGACGTGACGAGGAGCAGAAGCAACAGCGTGGCGAGGCTGCAACTAAATAGGATGCGGCAGATGAACCGCCTGAAAGGCCCAAACAACGACCGCCTGAAAGGTACGCCCTTCAGGCGGGCTCCGCTACTGCAAAAGCGCATAGACCAGAATGTTGGCATTCACCTTCTGGCTGTTCTTGATTTCATTGCCGCCGCAGCAGCAGCAGCCGTGCATGGTGGCGGTATCATTCAGCCCGTCGGGCGAATAGATGACGACGATCTTCCCCCCGATCGTCAGGCCGAACAGCTTGGCGTCCTCGGCTTTGGTATCGAGGCGCGCGATGTCGAAGATCGTGCGGAAGATGGAATGGGTGAGCGGCACGTCCTCGAGCTTGCGCTCGGGGAAGATCGCCTTCATCTCGCGCGTGAACGAGTCGCCCCATTCCTTGCTGCTGCACCCGGCGCTGGCGAGCAGGAACCCGCCTTTCTCCAGGTAGAGCTTGAGGTTCTTGCGCTCGTCGTCGGTGAGCGTAAACGCTCCCTCGCCGGTCATCACCGCAAACGGAAACCGGAACACCTCGCGCTCGCCCAGTTTGACCGCCTTGAACTTCCGCGAGGTGTTGATGCTGGTCTCGCTTGCCACGGTCGAGAGGAATTCCTCGCTGAAGCACACCGAACTCTTCGTGCCGGAATAAATCAGGTTCGCGCACTCGACCGCGTCGCCGGTGCTGTCCGCCGCGCTGACTGTGGTGACCAGGAGCAGCAGGAGGCAGAGCGTCTTCAAGCTGCTTGAAGTTCCGGGTGGGAGGAGGCGGCCAAATCCGAAACCCGAAGGCCGAAGGCCGAAAGAAATCCGACACCCGAAGCCCGAAACCTCCACTCCGCGCCTCACTCTGGGAGCGGACTGATCCGGAGCCCCGTGGCCACGCAGCCTCAACGCCCGAAAAGGCCGGGCCCCAGGACGGCAGCCTGCCCTCTTCGGATTTCGGAATTCGGGTTTCCTTCGGCCTTCGGCCTTCGAGTTTCGGATTTCTCCCACCCTGCAACCTAACCAATTACCACTCATTTCTTCACTCCTTTCTCTCTTTCCGATTCGCCTATGACCTTGAAGTATTCGCCTGCCAGATCGCGGTAGCGCAGCGGGAACTTGGCATCCGGTTGCAGGCGCACCCGCCCGGGCGTGGCGGCTGGCCTCAGCGCCGGGTCGCGGGCCTCGCCCGGGACACGCTCCGCCCGCCGCACCGCCGCCTGCCCTCTTTCCCTCGGGCCGCCGCCCTGCTCGCCGGCCAACTCAACGTTTGGCCCGTAAAGCGCCACGTCGTCGTTGAACAAAGCGTATCCGTCCTGACCGCCCTGGCCGTTGCCGGGTTTGGCCCCCATCGCCGCAAGGATTTGCTCCAGCGTGTTGCCCATCGCCCGCTGCACGCTGGGCTTAAAGTGCAGACAGGTCTTGGCGTCCTCCGGCATGCCCTGGCACTTGCTGATCAGCCGGTCCATTTTCTCCGCCGCCTGTTGGGCCAGCGCGTAGCCGGACTTCCCATCCAGGAGAGACAGATTATGCGCGTTGTTCCTCAAGTCCTCCTCGATCCCCGCCTCGGCCACTGCCTGGACAAACTTCTCCACGTCCCCGCGCAACGGCGCATATTGCTCCTCGTCCGGGATGTTCGCCAGCAGTTGCGGCAAGGATTCCAGCAATGCGCGCAGGCCCTCCTGGATTCGGCGCTGTTGGTATGCCAACTCCTGCATTTCCATCTGCTCAATGGGCGACAGGTCCCCGCTCCTGTCCGCAAACCGCCGCAACATCTGCGCCAGGGTCGCCTGTTGGCGCGCCAGCTTCACAAACGCATCCGCGCGGGCCAGCAAGTGGGCCACGGCCGCAATCTGTTGCGCCGGTTGGGTTACGTCTTGCTCTTCCTCCTGCGCCAGTTGGCTCAAATCCGAGGCGGCTTCGCTCAGCTTCTTGGGATCGAGTTGTCCGCTCCCAAAGCCTTTGCTGAGCTTCTGCCGTGCCTGCCCAATCGCGGTGTGTTGCTCGACTAGCGCATTCCGAAACGCCTGTTCCACATCAAATAAAACCGCCTCCTGCAAGAGTTTACCCAACTCGCCTTCGTACTTGGCCAGATCGGCCGCTAGCGCCTCAGCCTCTTTTGCCGCCGCTTGCTTGTCGGCCTCTGCAGCACTCTCGGCCTGCTTGGCTATATTCCTCGCTTTTTCTGCCAGCCGCCGCAGCCAGGCGCCCAGTTGGAAGTAAGGCTCGAACAGCGCCTTCCGCGCCGCCGCCATGCGCAGGATCGCTTCATACTGCTCCTTGGAAATAACCTCGACGCGGTAGAGCTTGCTCAGCGTGATATTCGGGCCTTTAGGATAATTGTCCGCCGCCTCGAAGTAATACTCGATTAAATCACCGGGCCGGACGCCGAGTTTATCGAACTCAAAGGCGCCCGCCGCCTCGACCGCTCGCGGCCCGGACTTGAGGGTGAGCTTCATGTTGAAGGGACGCTCGATCGAGCGGTTGAGGCCGCGCAACCAGACTACGCGCGTGATGCCATAGTCGTCTGTGGCCTCCACGCGCACCGGCACCCGGATGGACGGTGTCGCCACTGCGTCCCGCCCCGGCTCCAGCACGAAAATCTGGGGCCGTTCATCCGGCAGGAGGTTGAACCGCCCCTGGCGCGGCTCCACGGAATCCAGGTCATTGACATCGCGCACTGAGACCGAGAACACCACCGGCTGGGTCAGCGTGAAGCCTCCGCTCACAATGTTCTTCTCGCCTTCGGGCTCCAGAGTGATTTGCGCCGGCTTGCCCCCCAGCACCGGCGTCAGGGTCAGTTGGCCCGATTTGAGCGGACGGTTGCTTGCGAGGCGGAGGTTGACCTTGGTGTCCTCCGGCAACGCCTGAGGCTCATCGCTCAGCTTGGCCGTGCGCGTCGCCAGGCCGGTGTATTGGGGGTAGGTCGTGGTTACTTCGACCAGTGTGATCTGCGGAGTGTAACGAATGCGGATGGGGAACCGGTGACTGCGCGCCCGGCCATCGGTGACGTAATACTCGGTGGGCTCGCGCAGGTTGGCCAGCGTCTGGAAAAAGGTCTTGTCCGGCGCCAGGAACATGATGGCGCGCAGTCCATTCGTGCCGGAATTGGCCACCAGCCAAAGTTTATCCGCCGGCCGACCCTTTGCCCGGGCGTGCACTTCGACCTGTCCGCCGTAGAGCACTTGCGCTCCGGCCGGCGTCACTTCGATGCGCAGCTTGCTGTAAGGAGGATGGTCTCCGTATGGGTCGCGGAAACGTGGCGCGACCGCGCGCAGGACGTCGCCTCCCACCAGGACAAGGCAAAGCCATGCTGCCACAGCCAGACCGGCTGCCCCGGCTGCCCATTTCACCCCCGCTCGCACCGCTGGCCAGACCGCTACTCCCGCCGCCGTCTTGCGACCAAGCTCCACCGCTTCGCGCCGCAGGAATTCTTCCACGGCCTCGGCGCTGGTGTGCTGCGAAAGCTGGACGGCGTTGATAAGGCGATTGCCCAAGGCGGGTTGAGTCCGCTCGAATAAGCGCGCCACCCGCTGTTCCTCGAACCGGCGCCAGTGCCAAATCCCCCAACCCACCACCAGCGCGCCGCACCCGGCCAGCACCCACGGCGCCACCGCCCGCGCCTGTTCCGGCAGGTCCAGCGCCGCATCCAGTAGCACTGCAAGCAAAGCCGCTGTCCCCACGACCCCGACTAACAGCACCCCCGCCCGCAAAGCCAGCCAACCTGCCAAGCGCCTTCGAAGATGCTTGAGAACGCCAGTAATCACAGTGGTCCCTCCTTGCAAACGCCTGGGTTCTCCGCGCAGGGTCCCTCGACGCCTCGGATGGAAGGGTGCCGAGAAATCCGAAGGCCGAATCCCGAAGGCCGAAAGAAGGCCGAAACCCGAAGGCCGAACACACTAGCTCCCTCGGGGCAACAAGCGCAGAATGATCCCAAGCGCCGTGGCCTCCCAGCCTCTGGTCCCGGAAGCACCGTATGCCAGACCCCGCGAGTGGCCCTTTCGGACTTCGGACTTCGGACTTCGGACTTCGAACTTCGCATTTCGGCCTTCATATCAACCCCTCCCTCCGTCTCAGCCACCATTCCACTCCCAGCAACCCCAGCATAGCCGTCATCCACCACCACCGGTCCCAAACCGATTGCTGCCGGTGCCCGATTTGTCGCGCGGCTTCCCAGCGCCGCACGACATCGGGCATGTGCGCCACATCCTCCGCCTTCACCACCGCGCCGCCGCTGACCTCCGCCAACTGCCGCATCGTTTCCGGGTCAGCGCTCAGCTCCCGCTTCTCGACCGAGGCGCTAACCACCTCCACGTCCTGCGAAAGCTCGGCAGGCTTGCCCACGTTGTTGCGCAGGATAATGCGATAGGTGCCCGGCGCAAATGGCCCCGCCTCCGCCACAAACGACTCGCCACGCTGGCGCGGTTCCACTTCGACCGCCTGGTTCACGCCGCGGATGGTCAGGTGCGGCTGATAGATGGTGCGGTCGAGGTTGCGCGTGGAGATGAGGAATTGCATCGCCTGCTCGCTGGAGTAGTAACGGCGCGCGCTTGTTAACGCTACATCCGCGCCCGGCAGGAACTGGCTGCCGGACATCAGCCATTGCAGCAGCGAAATCCAGAAGCGCCCATAGGCGACCTCGCTCTCTTCCTGGCCGGTCTCGCGGAAGGACCAGCGCCACAGGCCGCTGGCATTGAGACTCAGGGTCTTGCCCTGGCCGTAGCGCTGATAGGCCAGCAGCACCGGGCCGTCCGCGTTCGCGGCGGCGGCGAGCACGATCGCCAGCGGCTTTTCGCCCAGCGTCAGGCTGACCTGGTCCAGGGCCGGCAGCCGTTCGAGCAAATCATCCAACCTGCCGGCGGAGCCCAGGTCGAAGATCGGGTTGTCCCGTCCCGCTTCAGTAGGCCGCATCTTCACCGTCGGCGCGGCCCCGCTCCCCCACGCGACCGGCTCCAGCTTCGCCAGCGGCTGAAACCGACCGCCGTAGGCTTTGCCCCGGGCGAAGACGAGGCTCCCGCCGCGCCGCGACACAAAGTCGCTCAGCAACCCCTCGGTCTGCGCATCGAAGAAACCCTCAGCGCCGCGTCCCAAGACGATGACATCCCACTGGTCCATCTGGTCCTGGGTGCGGGGGAACAGGTCCACTTCAAAGCGTTCCTCATTGCCAAGAGTTGAAACTATCGTCAGGTTGCGCGTCGCGTTCAGGTGATAAACCGCCGTGAGGTCCACATTCGGGTCGCGCTTGAGCGCCTGCACGAGGAACTTGGTGTCCCAGGACGGCTGGCCTTCAGCGACCAGCACCCGCACCTTGGCGCCCACGGAGCGCAGGAAGACCGCCCGCTCGTTGTTCGCCGTGTCGGCTTCCTCGGGCTGAGGCGGTACCCGGAACACATAGCGCTGCTCGCCGGCTGCGGGCGCGGTGACGCGGACGGACACGCGGGCCGTGCCGTTGGTGTCTGGCAAGACTTCCTTGGTGTCAATCAACTGGTCCCCGCGCAGGATGTCCACTTTGAAACTGCGGTTCGGATAACCTACCTCATGCAGCGTGGCTGCCAGTTCCACTTCGGCGCCGCTGAAGGCCAGGGCCTCCGCGGAAGCGGTCTCCACCCACAAATCGTGCCGCGGCACCGGCCCGCCCAGCGTCCAGGTCCAAAGCGGCACCGAGCGCGCCAAGGCAAGTTGTGCGGCTTCAAGCGTATCCGGGGTCGTCGCGCGACCATCGGAAATCACCAGAACACCCGCCTGCGCCTTCGTTTCGCCCAACTCGGAGGCCACGCTCATCACGGCTTTGCCGAGGTCGGTCGCGTCGCCGGCTGGGGTATTCGTGCCCAGTTGAGCCAGGTCGGCCGGATGGGCTTCGCGGTCGAACCGGCGGATGTCGAGTACAAAGTCCTTGTTCAGAGTCGCCAGGGCAGCCGGATTCGTCAGCGTGCGCAGTGCAACGGCAAACCGCGAATCGGTGCCGAGGTCGTGCGTCGCCATGCTGGCCGAGGTGTCCAGCAGAATCGCCAGTTTCGGCTTCTCCGTCCGTTCCCGTGGCAATAACGACTGCGGGTTGAGCATGACAAGAACCAGCAGGCCGATGATGCACGACCGCACCGCCAGCAGCGGCCCGCCTCTGCTCTCGCGCCACCAGCGCACGGCTGCCAGCACCAGCAACGCCAGCGCCATCCCGGCAATCAGCTTCGTGCTCCACGGTGGCAGATAGACGAAGTTCATACGTGGGGCAGACCTCTGGTCTGCCGGTGCGCGGAGCCTCCGGTTCCGTGGGCCTGGTAGCCCTGAAACTCCGGGCCGGAGGCCCGGCCCACTGGCAGAGCAGAGGTCTGCCCCACCCCTGAATAATTACGACCTGCGCTACGGGGAGGCACCCGGCGCCACACCGCCAACAAGATCATTTCCACCGCCAGCAGCGCGGCTGCCGATGCTGCCAACTGCGGCCAAAGCGGGCGCGCTTTGCCGGTCAGCAAGAGGTCTTCCTCGCCGCTTACCACGGTCACAGCGGCGCCGGCCGCCGCCTTGAGTTGCTCCAATGGAATAGGCCGCGTATCGCTCTCACGCGGATCAATATTCACCGCCGCGGCCCCCACCACCACGCCACCCTGCTTGACCGAATAGATGCCCGGCAACTTCGCCGGGGGCAACGCCAGCCGTGAAGCGCGCCCGCTCGTTATTACTTGAGTTTCGATTGCTGTGCCTTCCGGGTCGGTCACGCTCAGCGCGCCCTCGCCCTTGGTGGGGATCTCAAGCACCCAGGCCGTCCCGGGCGTCACGGCCTGCTCCTCTGAACTGCGACGCAAGGCTCGCAGCAGCTCATGCAGCGTCGCGGGGAACATCGGGCTGCCAATGAAATCGCCCCCGTCCGGCGTTAGCGCCAGGTTGGCGAAAACCGCTGAGCCTTTCCCCACGCTGGAAAGCGTCACCGCAGCCGAGCCGTCCGCGTAAGACAGCACCACGTCATCGCTCCTCCCCGGCAGCACCTCGTTCTGATAGTGCCGGCGGAAACGTGCTGCTGACCAGTCGCCCGCGTCGGCCTCCGCAAACAGCTTGCGCGGCCCCGGCATGAGCGCGTCGCCGGTTTCCGAAAGGACCGTGCGCAGCAACCGGAAGGGCGGACTTAAACCAGCCGGCGCCAGCCCGGGTGCTGTCGGGCCGTCCAGAACCGCCAGGAACCGCGCTCCTTCCTGCACGCGCCGGGTCATGATTTCAACCGCCTCACCCGTCAAGGTCGCCGGCGACACCACGATGAACATGTCCGCGGTTTCAAGGATGCCGCGGTCGGTGTCCTGACCATGACGCCGGATGAGGCTGAGGCCGGGAGCGGTCTGGGCCGACGGCACCAGCGCCCGGCTCACGAAGAACGCCGCGCTCCCCAGGTCGCCCGCGTCCGCATCACTCACGAATAGTATCTGAAGCGCCTTGTGGACCCGCACCGCCAGGTAGCGCGTGTTGTCTTCCCGGAGGTCATCCGGCTCCAGCCAGGCCTTGCCTGAAAAGGAGCCTTCCTGCGAAAAGGTGACGTTGAAGGCGCAATCCGCGGTTGCGAACGGGGCCACCTTGACCTGCCGTTCCTGCGTGAACTCCGCGAGTTGCAGGCGGACGGTTTCCTCTCGGGGCCGCGGACTGCAATTGAAAACCGTGCAGATGACTTCGGCGCTTTCGCCTGCGACCGGTTCCTCCGGCAACAGCCGGGTGCCGACCAGCGCTACGTTGTCCACCGGTTCAGTCGTCACCGGGCGCAGCCGGCACAGGACGCCTGCGGGAAGCTCCCCTGCGGCCTCCCAGTTGGATTTCTGGAAATCGCTAAAGACATAGAGGGTGCCGGTGCCGCCGAGCATCCGTTTGGCCAGCGCCAGGGCAGCCTGAAAGTCCCCCAGCTCAAACGTCGGCTCTGTTTTCACCAGGGCATCGTGCAGGGCCGGCAAATTGCGCGACAGGGCGGGCAAGAGCGTTCGCGGAGTTGTCCCGACCAGAATCACCCCGGCCTCGGCGCCGGATTCCAAGCTGCGGAGCACGTCAGCCGCCTCGGCCTTCGCGCGCGCGAACAACGGCACGCCGCGCTGCACCGCGCGCATGGACAGCGAAGCGTCCACCATCAGCACCACGCGCTGGTTGACACCCGCATTGGCCGCCGCTCCCGAAGGCCGCAAGAATGGCCGCGCGAACAGGAGCACCAGCGCGAGCACCGCCAGACAGCGAACCGTCAGTAGCAGAATGGTCCGCAGCCGATGCACGGCCTGCTGGCCCGCGCAGGCCTCCAGCAGAAACTTGAACGGGGGGAATGCCACCCGCCGCGGCCTCGCCCGCGTCAGGTAATGGATCAGGACCGGCAAGCCCACCGCCACCAGGCCGGCCAGCAGCCACGGGTTGGCGAAAGCGGGCCAGTTCATGACCTAAGCCCCCCGCTCCAGGAAGCAGTTGCGCAGGAACCCATACGGGTCATCCGAGGTCTTCGCCAGAAACCAGTCGCACCCGCGCGCTTGGCAACCAGCTTTGATCTCCTGCAAAAAGGCATCGAACCGGCGCCGGTAAAGCCCCCGCACTGTGTCGGGCTCCGCATTGAAATGTCCACCTCCCCCTTCGGTCTCCATGAAACGCGCAGCCGCCAGCGCCGGCAAATCGAGTTCTTCGGGGTGGACCACGTGGAACAGGATGACATCGAAGCGGGAGCGGCGGAACAGGTCAATGCGCTTCCAGAAGGAAGGTGCCACGTCAAGAAAGTCACTAAACACAACCAGCACGCCGCGGCGCCTGATCCGCGCGAAGACCTGTTCCAGGCAGGAGGCCAGGTCCGTCTGTCCGTCGGAGCGCGCATGGTCCAGCGCGTCCAGGATGCGATTCAAGTGCGCCCACGACGCTGAGGGTGGCAAGTGCCGGTGCAGCGTCGTATCCGCCAGCGACAGCCCGACTTCGTCGCCTTCGCGGACGACCAGGTATCCCAGCGCGGCGGCCAACCGCGAGGCGTATTCCAGCTTGCTCGCCGTGGTCCTGACTGCGCCGGCAAACTCCATCGAGCCGCTCTTATCCACCACCAGGTAGGTGAGGAGGTTTCGCTCCGCATCGTAGAGCCGGACGTAATGCCGGTCGCTGCGCGCAAAGACCTTCCAGTCCACCAGCCGAATATCATCGCCCGGCGCGTATTCCCGGTAGTCGGCGAATTCGACCGCCGTTCCGCGGAAGTGCGACTTGTGCGGACCGGCAAAAGTCCCTTCCGCCTCGCCACGGGGTCGAAGCCGCACATGGCGCAGGGCTTCCATGCTCGCCAGGTCGAGGTAACGATGTTTAAGCGCAGGCATTTGATTGGTTAACACGAATGCTTCCCAGTGGTGGTGCAGTTCACACGGCATGCTGACCGACCGGAGCGCCGGCATGTTGCCGGCTTACACGGTCCGAATAGTCTAAGCCGGCAACATGCCGGCGCTCCGGCCTCAAAAGTATGACATATCCAGGCTGACATCCCACTCACTCACCGCTTCCCCCCATCCACACTCTCCAGCAAATGCTTGATAATGGCATCCGCCTCAATTCCTTCCCCCAACGCGTTGTAATTGGGGATAATGCGATGCCGCAGCACTGGCGCCGCGATGCGCTTCAAATCGCTGACCTCGGGCGTCGGCCGACCATCCAGCAGAGCGGACGCTTTGGCGGCAGTGACCAAATGCTGCGTGGCCCGAGGCCCCGCGCCCCAGGCGACATACTTGCGCACAAAATCATCCGCCGTCGGGTCCTTAGGGCGGCTGGCGGTGGTAATCGCTACCGCCCGTTCCAGCACATGCTGCGATATCGGCGTTTGATCAATAATCTCGTTGAAACGCTGGAACTCCTCCCGCTTGGCCAGCGGAGAAAGGTTGCTCGCCTTGCTGCGAATTGGCCGGGCAGCGATGGACAACTCATCTGTTCGCGCGGGGTAATCCACCTGGATGCTGAGCATGAACCGGTCAAGCTGGGCTTCCGGCAGCGGGTAAGTCCCCTCCTGCTCGATGGGGTTCTGCGTGGCCACCACGATGAACGGCGGTTCCAGACGATAGGTCTTGCCGTTCACCGTCACCGCCAATTCCTGCATGGCCTCCAGCAACGCCGCCTGCGTCTTCGGCGGCGTGCGGTTGATCTCGTCCGCGAGGATCAGGTTCGCGAACACCGGGCCGCGGTGGAAGATCAGGTCGCGCCGGCGTCCGCTCTCGTCGCTCTGCAAGATCTCGGTGCCCGTAATGTCGGCGGGCATGAGGTCCGGGGTGAATTGGATGCGGCGAAAGTCCCAGCCCAGCAGATCGGCGAGCGCTTTGACCATCATCGTTTTGGCCAGACCAGGCACGCCGATCACCAGCATGTGCCCGCCGGCCATCAGGCCCGTCAGCAACAGGCGCACCACTTCGCCTTGGCCAATCAGCACGGAGCCCATTTGAGTTTGCAGTGCCCCGCAGCACTCGCGCAGCCGAACCACGCTCTCCTCCGCCACCTTGATTTCGTCTGGATTCATATTCACTGCTCCACTTGATACCGCCTACCACTGAGTCGCTTGTAACTCTCCTGATAGGCGCTGTCAATGAACCAAGCGATATTCTACGAGGGGGCTGAAATCAAAGGTCGCGTGGGCCGCGTCAGAGCAGATTCACCGGGAACTCGCCTTCGTCCGGCTCAATCGGTTCGCGAGCTATCGGCAATTCCGCGCTTGGAGGAGCCGGTGTCCTGCGAGGACCGGCTCTGTCCGACATCCGCGCCGGTTTGCGAGCCGAACGTTCTTCGGCCATTCCCGCCGCCGGCAATCCCTTCGCCGCAAGCAACTCCCGGAGTTGGCGGAGCAACCTCGCCGCTGGAACCAGACGTGGCCGGGAGACGTGCGGGAGCAATGCCTCCAGTGTGGCGGACTCTCGCTCCATTACGCTGGCCTGCAAGCGCCTCCCGCGCTCGGTAAGCCCAATCAAACCCGACCGCTTATGCGCCGGATTCGGTGTCACCGCCACATACCCCTGGGCCTCCAGCCGGTTGACCAGGATCTGGATATTCTGCCGGGACAGCGCACGCGCACGCGCTATGTCCGGGACCGTCTGCGGTCCCCGCCGGCCGAGAGTCCGCAAGATGCTCCAGCCCGCCTGGGGAGAATTGTCCTGCCGATTAACGAAACCCGTGGTCTTCCTCAATTGGTTCGCCAGCGCCGTCACTTCTGTGAACAAAGCAAGCAGGCTCCCGCATGTCCCGGCACCGGCAGGGTTTAGGTCTGCTGCGGCCTGGGAAGCGCTGGCGGACCCATTGGAGGCGTCATGTTCATCCATAATGACAAATAGTTGTCATATAGACAGCAAATTGTCAATAGGCACGGGCGGGCAATCCCAGGCTTGGGTGAGTAGCGCGCCGTGCGAAGGCCCCCGGCCTGGAGAAACGGGCAGGGACGCTTGTAGGCCGCGTGCCATCACGCGGCGTCCGAGCGTGTGGAATACCCGGTAACGGCAGCGATTACAAGGCCTGGGCCACCAAATCCCCCACCTGTGACGTGCTATACCCCATCTTGCCGGCGGCCAGGCTCTTAATCTTCTCGCGCGTCACCTTGATGACGGCATCCTCAATGGCCTTAGCGGCCTTTGTTTCGCCCAGGAAATCCAGCAACATCTGCCCGGCGCAGATTGCCGCCAGGGGGTTGATGACGCCTTTGCCCGTATATTTCGGGGCGCTGCCGCCAATCGGCTCGAACATGCTGGTGCCCTTAGGATTGATGTTCCCGCCCGCCGCGATCCCCATGCCGCCCTGCACCATGGCGCCCAGGTCCGTGATGATATCGCCAAACATGTTGTCGGTCACAATCACATCGAACCACTCCGGGTTCTTGACGAACCACATCGTCGTGGCGTCCACGTGGGCGTAGTCGCGCTTGATGTCGGGGTAATCCTTCTGGCCGACCTCGTGGAAGGCGCGTTCCCACAGGTCAAACGCATAGGTCAGCACGTTGGTCTTGCCGCAGAGGGTCAGCTTCTTCTCCTTGTTTCGCTTGCGAGTGAACTCGAAGGCGTAGCGCAGGCATCGCTCAACACCCCGGCGCGTGTTGACGCTTTCCTGTATAGCAACCTCGTTGGGCGTGCCTTTGAAGGTGAATCCCCCCGAGCCGGTATATAGCCCTTCGTTATTCTCGCGCACCACGACGAAGTCAATGTCCTCAGGCTTCTTGTCTTTCAGCGGGCAGAAGCGTTCGTCATACAGTTTGACCGGGCGCAGACTAATATACTGCTCCAGCTCGAACCGGGTGCGGAGCAGGATGCCCTTTTCCAGAATGCCCGGCTTCACGTCCGGATGGCCGATGGCCCCCAGCAAAATAGCCGGGAACTTCCGCAATTCCGCCAGCACGCTGTCGGGCAGCGCCTCGCCGGTGCGCAGATACCGCGCCCCGCCCAGGTCGTAATCCGTGTAGTTCAGCTTGAGCTTGAATCTCTTCGCCGCGACGTCCAGGACCTTGACGGCCTCGCGGACCACTTCCGGCCCCGTGCCGTCGCCGCCAATGACTGCAATGTTGTAACTCTTCATGCGTAACTGTCTTTCTCTGCCCTGCGCCCTTTGCAGGAAGCGCGGATGCTAGCCATTCCCCGCCCCGTGGCAAGAAGTTCTGCGCCGCACGTCAGCAGATTGGGTTCCTTGAACCTCAAATCTCGTTGTAACCAGATCATGTTCCGCCACACGAGTGCCAGACTGCCTATTTAGGGCGCGTCCGTCCTGCTGCCCAACTACCTAGCACTTGAAGGGTTAGCACTATTTGCGGGACAACCCGACCCACGTTTCTTACCCTGCGGGGGAATGCATAAAGGCAAAGTTCGTTTTCGTCG
>Ga0326727_10004992_pt1 | contig 38635 bp, 31 predicted proteins | sample MB2enrmetagenome_FD_207643 | JGI IMG/M metagenome (GOLD analysis project Ga0326727, IMG submission 207643) | Lab enriched peat soil microbial communities from McLean, Ithaca, NY, United States - MB29MY | ecosystem: Environmental > Terrestrial > Soil > Wetlands > Peat | place: USA: New York...
CTCGTAATCCGGCAGGGTGCCCACCGGCACGCGCTCGTTTGTGGGGTCGAAGATCAGGTAGCGCTTGCCATCTTTGCTCTTCGAAATCGCCATCAGGCGAGGATCGCTCACATCCGGCGGCACTTCAATTGCCGTAATCATGTGGTTGCCGTAAAACGAAGGCGCATCGGGGTCGACGACGCCGCGACGGTCGTCGACCAACACATACTGGGCCTGAATTCCTACGACCTGGAGCATCGAAATCAGCAGCGTGGTCTTGTCTTTGCAGTCGCCGTATCGATTACGAAAGATATCGCCCGCGTAATGCGCCTGCCAGCCGCCAATACCGCGCATGACGACGAAATACTGCACGTTCTTCTGGATGTACTCAGTGATTTTCTGTAGTTTGGTAAAGAAATCCGGAGCGCCGGCAACCAGGCTCTGCGCCTGCGCTGCGATCTCAGGCGTCGGGTCAGTACGATGGGCCTCGAGGTTACTGTATTCCAGACCGAGCGCATGCCACTGATTGTCTGTTCCCTGCACGGCTGCGTCGCCCCATTGGACCGACATGCGCGAAGCCAGGGCGCGCCATTCCAGCGTCGATTTCACATCCCGGAGATCGAGAGCGCGAATGTCCTTCACCTCCCAGCGCCAGTGGTCCGTAGAAGGCTCGACTGGCTGGACCGGAGCAAAGCGATGCCAGGCCGCCGAGTATTTCCTGCCCTGCGGCAAATCCACTTCAAACGCCTCGGCGACTACCGGAATATCGCTCTGGATCTGCCACTGTTCCTCCTGCTGATAGGCAGGCAGCTGTTTCTCCCATTCGCAAACAACCGTGGCGCCCGGATCAGCGGCCGGCGGCCGCACGATGCGCACCTTGGCGGTTGAGAGTTCGGCCGGGCGCCGGGGATCGCCGACATCCGCAAAGTCTGTGTCTTTAGCCGGGTACTGTTTCTCGTCCGCGCCGATCGTCCACTCGTGAAAATAGTTGATCTTCTCGTCCACGTCGTACTCCACGTGGCAATACCCGTCATCGCGGCCCTGGGGCGCAAGGATGCGCAGGACCGAGCGCTCCCGCTCGGTCGCTTTGCCTTGCTCATTGATCGTGGCAACCACCTCGTCGAACAGGATGACCGAACGCGCATCTTTGGCGTAGTCAGGCGTGTGGGTCTTGTATGCATCCAGGCCCCACTGCGGCACGGGCAGATCCCGGTTGAAGATGCCGGCGCGCGCACAGGTTGCCGCAGCAGAAAGAACAACAAGTGCGGTTAGCGCGTAAATACGCAAATGAGCGCAGTTGCACATGGTCAGTTTCCTTTCGGCGCTGCATTACGGGTTAGAACGATCTGCTGCTGGTCGGCCGATGCGAGCTTGATGTAGAAATCGTGAAGCGGAGAGTACGATCCGGGACCGAGGAATGTAAAGTTGCGCGCAAACGCACGCCCCACCTTGAGGACGTTGTTTTCCACTCCGGAGCTGATTGCCAGCACGGCGGAGCCCTCCCATTTCACATCGTTCGTTTTCGGAGAGCCTTCCACCGTGAAACCGTCTGGCAGATGGTAGCTCACCAGGTCTTTCTCGCTGCGAGGAGAGTGAACATCAATCGGCGTGGTGCGTTTGTCCTGCGCAACAAAGGGGTGCTTGGCGCGAGTCTCGAAGAACAGTCCCGGCAAAATGAAATACTTGCCCGCCGGAGCGCCGAGATTGCCGCTCACCTTGAAATCGACCATCAGCCTTGACTCGTAATCATCCAGATGCTCAAAGCGATCCAGCTCGATCTGCACTCCATCCGGCATATCTTCGAGCACCGATTCGGTCATGCGCTTCTTCAACTCGTCGGGTCCATCCTGAACTGCCTCCTGTCTCCAATAAATGGCGTCGGCGCCTGAAAACTCCATATGCGCGGTTCCCGTAACGCCGCCCTCCGGATCGATGGTGAGCTCCGCCTGTCGCTCCGTCACGTTGTTTTTGTAAGTGTCGGCGGGAGTTATCGCAAGTTTCGCGCCACTCTCATTCATCCGCATGCCGCCGGTCAGCGAATGCTGCCACGCCAACTCGCCGAACGGGCATGTCTTCTGCCCCGGATCCAAATAGATGGTCTTCCCCGCAACTTCGAGGACCACAATGAAATCGGTTAGCTGGTCGGTGGAAAAATGCAACGAGTTAAAGATGCGCTCGTCGCGCGATGTCACCCACATGGGCCATGCCTTCAGCCCTGCCGCACGCGCCAAAGCTACATACAGCAGCGCAATCTGGTTCGGCGTTCCGCCCTGGTCCTTCCACACGTCTTCAGCTTTGCGAATCTCCTTCAGCTTTTCTTTCTTCAGCTCCTGCCTGCTCTTTTCGCGGGTGAACATGGTGTTCTCGAGCCTGGTCACCGCCGCATAGATCTTTCGCGCCTTCTGCTCATCGGTGTCGCCCGGCGCAATCATCGCCGCCACGGCCGCCTTCAGTTGCGCTGAAGGATTAGCAAAACCTTCCATCGCCTTCGACCAGAAAGTACACTCATTCTGCCAGAAGTCTTCTCCATTGAGCGCGTAGGTGTAATAGAATTCCACGCGCTCCCGAATAGTATTCAACGGCGGCATCCAGTCGTCGTCGGGCACGGGCGGAATATCGGTCAGATCGACCGTGAATTTGTTATTGTCCTTGTTATTCACTACCGGAATCTTGGCTTCGACCGGGGTTGCCGCCCACATCAGCCGTTTCGGCCCATTCCCATAGACCGTTCCCACATCGAATTCGTAGTGCGCCTTGTGCACAAAGTAGGACTGCTGAATTTCCCAGGTCGGCGGAAACAGCCAGTTGTCGTCGTACCGAATCTCCAGTCTGTATTCGAGAATGCTGCCCACCTCCACACTCGGCAGCGTGAAGACGATCATGTCTTCCCTGTACCCCTTCACCTTCACCGTCACAAGATCGTCCGGCTTGGCCGTCAGTGGAATCACGGTGCCATCCGGATGAATCGTGCGCCCCTGAATGTTGGTCACCTTCGCCATCCCTTTTTCGTAAGGGATTTTCACGGTCGCAAGGCTCTTGCCTTTTTCCGTAAGCACCTTGATGCGCTCATAAAGACCCTTAAAGCTCTTCTGATCGTCGGTCCTCTCTTCGCGATAGAGATAAACCGCTGCAGCGTCGGGAGCCTTGGGATCCGAGGTCATCTTGAGCTCGTCAGGGGTCGGGTCTTGAAATTGTGCAAGTGCAAATGCGGGGGCTATGAATGGAACCATCATTAAGACGCCGCGCAGCAGCCAATATCGGTGCGGAGCCAATTGCGGCGCTTGAGAGGTGCGAGTGCGATCGTTCATTGTGGCCCGTCTTTCCCCTGCAAGCTTGCGGGATCAACGCAATCGGATGCCGCCGGCCCGGCAACTTTCATTTTGCGGTGCGAGGTCAGTTGCCCTTCGCTACCGTCGCCGTGCTCAGCACCAGTTGCTCCTGGGCGGTTGCAGCCACCTTCTGGTAGAACCCGCGCAGGTCCTGGTATTCCTCCGGCTTGACCGTTGAAAAATTGCGTGCAACAGAGTCCGCGATTGTAAATTGGTCCTGGCTTGCCTTGCTCTTTACGACGAGCAAAGCGTGCCCTGCCCAGCTCACCTGGTTGTCCTGCGGCGCACCTTCAACGGTCATGCCCGCAGGCAGGTGATAGACGACAATGTCAGTGGTGCGCTCAGGATAGTGCATGTCGACCGGTTCCAGCCGTTTCTCCTGGCTCACGAAGGGGGTCTTGGCGCGGCTCTCGAAGAAGAATACGGGCATAAGAAGCCGCTTGCCTGCAGGCGTTCCAGCAGAGCCCCTGACGTGAATTATGGCAACTAAATTGGTATCGGGCGTGTCGATACCAACGAAGTGGTCGACATGCGCCTCAACTCCATCGGGAACAATCTGCTCCAGTTCCCGGTCAAACTCCTTTTTCAATTCGGAGATGTCGTTTTCGAGCGCACTCTGCCGCCAGTGCATTGCGGCTTGACCGTTGATGACGAACGTGAATGTTCCGTTGATGGCGCCCTGCGGGTCGAGGGTCAAATCGGCGTTGCGGGTGGTTGTGTTGTCAGCGTAGTTCTGTCCGGGCGTTCCCATTACCCCGATACCTTGAGCGCTATCGCGAATGCCTTTCGCCTCGGCATGATTCCAGCTCAGTTTGCCGAAGGGACACATCTTCTCTCCGGGATCAAGGAATGTCTCTTTGCCTCCATCGCTCAGCACAACCAGCGTGTCGTCGAGTTGCGAAAAGTTCATGTAGCTCGGATCGAAGATTCCTCTGGCGCGATCCACCACTTTCATCGGGTACGCCGTGAGCCCGGCTGCGCGAAGCATGGCCAGATAGAGTAATGCAATATCTTCGCCTGAACCGCTTTTCTGGTTCCAGGTGTCCTCGGCGCGCTTTACCTGCTTGAGCCCAAGCTCCTTGCGCTCCGATTCGGTCCTGGCGCGCGAGAAGTCGGTATTGTCCAGCGCCTGGACCGCAATGTATAGCTTTTTTGCTTTGTCCTGGGTGCTGTCAGTGGGTGAGATAATGCCGTCCACTGCGGCTTTGATTGTCCTGGTCGGCTCGGCAAAGTGGTCAACGTCTTTTAACCAGTATTTTGATTCACTCTTCCAGAAATCGGCGGGATTCGACGAGGGCATGTAGTAGAAGAACACCTTGTAGAGAAAGACATCCTTGGGCGGCATGTACTCTTCGTCGGGCGCCGGCGGAATATCGGCGAGATCCACGGTGTAATGTCCTGCGATATCCTGCTTGAGGTCTGCGCCCGGAGGCAGGCTCCTCCACCACACCAGCGCGTTGATGAGTTGTCCGCGCCCGTTGGCCAGATAATGGCCGCTACCGAGCGTATTGTTGGGCCAGAACTGCTTGTCGGGCGTAAACGAGTAATGCGCTTTATGAACGAATAAAGCTCGCTGGATGTCCCAGGAAGGCGACGAAAAGTGGTAATCGTCGTAGCGCAGGTTGTACTGGTACTCAATGATGCTGCCCACCTCAACGCTTGGCAGCGTAAACACCTTGCGGCCGATCCTGCGGTCGCCTTTCTTTTCGTAGAGCAGATCTTCGGGCTTGCCATTCAAAGGAATGATGGTTCCGTCGGGGTGGATGGTGCGGCCCCTGATATCCTCCACCTTCCAGTCGCCGCCGTACGGAACCTCTACGTTGGCCAGTTCCTTGCCTTTTTCCGACAGCACCTTAATTCGTTCGTAATAAAGCTGGTAGTGCATCGTGTCATCGTCGGTTTCTTTTACCTCGAGATAGACGGCTGCCGCTCCCGGGGCTTTGGGGTCGGAGGTCATCTGCAGTTCGTCGGGAGAAGGCGGCTGAAACTGAGCCTTGAGAACGGTTGGAAAACAAGGTACGAAGAACAGAAGCAGGCAAGGCAGTGACTTACAGGCCCGGACGTGCATGCGGTACACCTCTTGGCAGCAGGCTAAATGTGAAGTAGCGCAATTTTACCCCGAGATGGTTGACAGGAACGCCTGAATTTTAATTTGACGCCGAGATTCGGCGGCTTTCGAGCATGGTGGCCACCAGCGCCAGGGGCAATCCCATCACGTTGAAGTAGCAACCCTCGACGCGCGGAATCCACCTGGCGGCCAGTCCCTGGATTCCGTAGGCGCCGGCTTTATCCATCGGTTCGCCGGTGGCGATGTAGGCCGCGATCTCCTCGTCTGAGAGCGTAAGGAATTGAACCGCCGTGACTTCGGCGGCCACTTCCACGGCTTCATGAGTCACCAGCGCCACCCCGGTAATGACCCGATGGCTGCGCCCCGAGAGCTTGCGCAGGATTCGCGCCGCATCTTCCCGGTCTTCGGGCTTGCCAAGGATCTGGCCGTCGAGGGTAACGGTCGTGTCGGCTCCCAGCACCGCCAGAGACTGGACGTCGATCGCGCCGGCAGCAATCTCGTCAAATACAACCTGTGCTTTTTCCCGGGCGAGGCGTGTAACGTAGGCTATCGGGTCTTCGCCCGGCACGGGGTCTTCAGGAATATGCGCCGGCCGCACTTCGAAGGTGAATCCTGCCTGGGCAAGCAGTTGGCGACGGCGCGGCGATGCCGAAGCAAGAACCAGCATATTGAGATTATGGCAGCGGCGACCCACCCGCCCAAAAGCGCGCTCAAGTGGCGCAGTTTAGACTTGAGAGAGCCCGCGAGCGAAAGAAGCGGCGGGCAAGGATTGCCCGCGAATGCATTTCAACTTTCACTTTACGGCCGAAGAGATACTGTGGACGCTTACTTTTGCGGCCATGCTGGTGTTGCTCGTGGTTCTGCTGGGGCGCGAGCGAGTTCGCCGATTCCCCATCTTTACGAGCAGCATAGTGCTTGTCGGGCTCAACATGCTGGCCGAAAAACTGATCGCCAACCGGTTCGCACCATTCATTTCAAGCAGGGTCTTTCTGGTGCTTGGCGACCTGGGAGTCCTGATCGCGCTATTGCTGGCGATTGAGCTGGCGCGCAGGGCGTTCAGCGGCGCCAGCCGGGCGGCGTGGATTGCCGGCGGCGTGATTTTGCTCGGAGGCGCTGTGGCTGTGATTGCCTTCTGGGGCGCATGGCCTCCCTCAGCAGTGGTGTTTGATCCCTCTATCGCCGGCCGCCTTGGCCTGATGAGATTGATTGCGCAGAAAGGCGGCCTGTTCAAAGAGGTGCTTTCGGTGGAGTTGTTCGCCCTCGTGGTGATCGCGGGACGGCGCTTCAATACGGGTTGGCGCAGCCACACGCTGCAGATTTTGATCGGCATTTCAACGAACTCGATCATGCTGATCGTCGAGCGAGCGATCTGGGAGACGATGGCTCGCAACGCGCCCCGCACCCAGGATGGATATAACCACATGGTGAACCTGCAAACTCACCTTATAAACGCGTACAGCGCGGTCGTGCTGGCGGTCATGTTTTGGTGGATTGTGTGCCTGTGGATTGACGAGCCGGGAGCGGCGCGGGCGCACCTGCCGGGCGAAGACGGCGTAAATGATCCTGCGGCCGTGGAGACTCTGGACAAGTGGATTGCTAAACCGGCTGAATCTGACAATGAGCCGGGCGCCTGACGGCTTTCCAACTGAAGTCGTCCAAAGTCAATCGTCTTGCGCCGGTTTGGCAGGTTGATGTTTTTGATTTTCCGCACTAGTGTGGTCGGCCGGGGAGAACGAAGTGCTCGGCGCAGCGGGGCTCGTAAAAATCTCCGGCCATGATGATGGGGCTGGTGTAAGGGGCGGGTTTACCATCAACCAGCCGCTGCGGGTAGAGAGCCCTGGCGCCGCAGGCGCAATAGGCCACCAACTCCGTGATGTTGCCGGCGTACATGCGCACCAGCCATGAAAGATCGAGCATCTCGCCGAATGGCAGACCGCGAAAGTCGAGTTCGAGGCCTGAGACCATCACGTCGTGGCCGGCTTCGAGCAGCCGCTTGGTAAACAGGAAAAGGTCTGAGACGAACTGGCCCTCGTCGATGGCGATGCACTCGATGCGCTTGCCGATCTTCTGCTCGGTGGCCGCGATGACGGGCAACACTGACCAGGGGGCGGATGAATAGAACTCAACTGCCTGCATCTTACCGCATCCATTGCGGTTACGACTCTCAACCAGCCCGGCGGCGGCCTTGGTGTCGGCGCTTGGCTTGAGCAGCATCACGTACTGGTGCGCATATTCCCGCCGGGTCTCAATGCGGCGCAGCAACTCGGCCGTCTTGTTGCTGCGCATGGGCCCAACGATCAGTTCCAGTTTGCCTGGCACGGTGCTCACCGGCGCTCCGCAAGTGAATGGAGTGAAAGCAACAGAGGCATTCTACGCTGGGCAACGGTGTTCCCTGCCCTGTTGAAGGTGTGGACGGAGCAGGGAGATGACGGCGTCCCGAATGCGATTGCAGCGTTTTCAATCCCACTATGGCAAGGGCGCTTTGGGACAGAGTGTGGCAAAAATGCCACAGGACGGAAAAGCCGCTTTGCGTCTAATCTTTCTTGTTGGAAGGGTTTCGGGGTGGTCCCGGAATGCCGTCCATCTGCTTTTGTTTCGCTGTCATAGATTCGCACAGACGAATTGGGCAGCAGTGGCATTCGAAGCTCAGGGACTGGTTTGCGAGGCGCTTCAAGGTCATCGCTGGAGGGCGAGGACCACCGCAACCGGTTCAGGGAGAAGTAATTGGCTCAATCGGCACACCTGGAACAAACCATTGAGGGTCCGCTCGAATTCACGGGCGTAGGATTACACTCCGGAGCGCCCGTAAAAATGCGCCTGCTGCCCGCACCGGGTGGTTCAGGGATCGTCTTCAGGCGGACAGATCTGGACAATTTTGAGATTCCCGCCACGGGCCGAAACGTGGCCAAGGTGAGCTACGCAACCAGCCTGATGCGGCAAGGCGTGCTGATCTCGACGACCGAGCACTTGCTTTCGGCGTTCATCGGGATGGGAATCGACAACGTGATTGTTGAGCTCGACAACCTGGAGCTGCCGATCCTGGACGGAAGCGCGTTGCCCTACGTTGAAGCGTTTCAGAACGTGGGGATCAGGGTGCAGCGACGGAAGCGCGAGACGATCAGGGTGCTCAAGCCCGTTGAGGTACGCGAGGGGAACAAGTTCATCGGCGTGTACCCGGGATCGGGATACCGGATTTCGTATGCCATCGATTTTCCGGCGCCAATCGGAAAGCAGAAGACATGCGTTGACCTGGCTGCTGAAACCTACGGCCAGGAGATTGCACCGGCGCGAACCTTCGGCTACAAGGTAGACGAGCAGAAGCTGCGGGATATGGGATTGATCCGCGGCGCCAGCAGCGAAAATGCCATCATTCTCGACGCGGAGGGTCCTGAAAACGGCCCGCTGCGGTTCGACGATGAATACGTACGGCACAAGGTGCTGGACCTGATTGGGGATCTGGCGCTCGCCGGCAAGCGGATCGAGGGCCACGTTGTGGCGGAACGCGCCGGACACGCGATGCACACAGCGTTTGTTTCGCGGCTCCTTAAAGACAGGTCAGCGTGGGAGCTGGCTCATATACCGGTAGCCGAGGCAGCGCCGGAAGGGCGCACGGACGAAGCGATTGGCGCGCCGGTGCTGGCCGGGGTGTAGGGCGCCAGCCGATTTTTCGAATTCGCGGCATCCCGGTCGCGACCGATCTGAATCAGGCAAACAAAATGCACATGGGGGCGCGGGCTTCGTAGCTCTTGCCTTCGTTGGCGAGCTTGCCGGTTTCGGGGTCCCGGGCAAAGACGCTGATCAGATTCGAGTCCTGATTGGCGACGAGCATCCAGCGCTCGGAGGGATCGAGCGTGAAGTTGCGCGGAGTCCTTCCTCCGCAGCTGGAGCGGCCGATGGGCGTGAGCGCGCCCGACTTTGGATCGGCGGAAAAGGCGTAGAGAAAGTCGTTATCGCGGTTGGCGAAGTAGACGAAGCGGCCGTCTTTGGTGATGACCGTGTCGCAGGCGCGGGTGGGGCCGTGGTAGCCAGCCGGAAGAAGCTCGATGCGCTTCACCAGAGAGAGGCTGCCTCCGGCTGAGCGCCACTCGAGAACATCGACGGTGGAGAGGAGTTCGTTGACCGAGTAGGCGGTGTGGCCGTTGGGGTGGAAGTGAAGAGTTCGCGGTCCCGAACCTGGAGGCGCCGTGTAAGTTCCCGTGGGCGTGAGCTTGGCGGTCGCCGGGTCGAGGCGATAGATGTGGATGCAGTCGCCGCCGAGGTCGTTGATGTAGGCGTAGCGATTGTCGGGCGAGAACGACGCGAAGTGGGCGTGGGCGGATTCCTGGCGTTCGGCGTTGGGACCGTGGTATTTGTAGCGCTCGGTCCAGACGGCCTCGCTGAGTTTGCCATCGGAGATGCGGAAGCTGGCGGCGCTGCCTCCCATGTAATCGGCGGCGATGAGCGTATTGCCGGTTGAGTCAACAGCTACGTGGCAGGTGCCGACGCCGGCGGAGGGACGTGCTGAGAGCGGTTTGAGTTCGCCCGAGTCAAGCTGGAAGCTGGCGACCTCGCCGGCGGGCCTGCCGTCGAACGAATCGATCTCGCAGGCGGCGAAGATGTATTTCCTGCCGGGAGCGAAGCAAAGCCAGTCGACGTTGGGCGCTTTTGCGGCGACGCCCACGGGCGCGAGCGCAGCCGTAGCCGGATCCCAGTCGTAGGCGAGGATGCCGTTGGGCGCGCCGGAAGCGATGAAGACGCGGGTGCGCGAGGGTGTGGAGTTTTCCTGCGCTGCGATCGATTGCGGAACAGCAGCGGCGGCAAGTGTGGCGGCGGAGGCGGTCTTCACAAAATCGCGGCGGGAGAGGTGTCTCATGGCGGAGATCATTTTCTCCGATGAGGCCGCTGGTGCGCCAGCCGCGAGTTTGACGAAACTGCGCGGAAGGGGCGAGTGGCGCTCACCCCCTCCCTTGGCTTCAGTTGAGTTTGAAGACGACGTTGACGGTGGTTTCGACTTCGACGGGCAGGCCATTGAGAAGATACGGCCGATAGCGCCACTGGGCGACTGCATCCATTGCCGACTGGGCGAGCAAGGGCGAGCCGCTGACCACGTGAAGATTCTCGATCGTGCCGGTCTTGGAAATAGTGGCCTGCAAAACGACCGTGCCCTCAGTGCGTGAGGCCCTGGCAATCGCAGAATAAGCTGGGATGACCTTGCGCAGCAGCAGACCCTCCATCAGGACCGACGGCACCGCGGTGGGGCCCTTGGGTTGCGATACCACGACCTGGACGTGGCGCTCATTGCCGAGGACGTTGTCTGGGCTGGTGTTGTTGCCAGAGCCCATGTCTCCAACCGGCCGGTCAATATACTCGGGCCTGGTGACTTCAACGATTACAGTTGGAATAGTTCGTGGCGCTTCAAAAACACTGCGGTCGAAAGTGGGATGCACAGCGACCGCACCGGGCGGGACGTGCACTGGCTTGGGAGCTTCGGGCGGAGGAGCCGGCGCTTCCATCAGCATGATGCAGAACATGCGCGGAAGGGCCTCGGGGTAGATGAGGGGAATGAGAATGAGCGCCAACAGGATGGAGGCGTTGAATGCGAAGGTTACGAGCATCCATCTGCGGCTGCGCGTGCGGATCTTTCCGTTGGATTCGAACGTGGAGTCTTCAAACATGGCGTGCCTCCCGATGCGAGCGGTCAGCGGCGCGATCGGGAAGCGCGGGGTTGTGCGGACGCGACAGCGTGTAGCCGCACCGCGCCCGGTTTGGCGCGAGGCGCGGAGTTTAAGGACCGCCGCTCATCCCGATCAGAACCACTGTGCTCATGTAGACACCGCGCCGCGATAAACTGTTCCCGCGTATGAGAGAGAAATTCAACGCAGCTTGTTGAAGCGCACGATGCAAAATACCTCGGAGCAGCGGAACTTATCTATGAATCGTTTCAGGAGCCGTTTCAGCAATCGTTCACGAAATCTGTCTTTGGCGATCTTGATCGCCGGCGTTGTTGCGTCGGTCGCGCAGGCTCCTCAGGCGAACGCGCCGGATTCGTCAGCAACGCTCAACTACATTCATGCCAGCTGGGATTCTTTGAAACGATCGGTGAACGATTGCGCCGCGCTGGCCGATCCCAAGGTGAATGGGACGCAGGTAATGTACCTGCCGGCGGAGATGGCAATTCCCGCCGAGGTGAGGGCGTTCGGTGAGAAGTGCCATGCGCGCGTCATGAATCTCCCGCGGAAGATTGTCAAGCTGGGCGACCTGATGCCGCAGGAACTTGCGACCCAGGGGCTGCTGTATCTGCCCAATCCATACGTGGTGCCGGGCGGGCGATTCAACGAGATGTACGGCTGGGATAGTTTTTTCATTCTTCTTGGACTGGAGGCCGATCATCACGAAGCGTTGGCCAAAGGAATGGTGGACAACTTTCTGTTCGAGGTAGAGCACTACGGAGGAGTGCTGAATGCGAATCGGACGTATTATCTGACCCGCTCGCAGCCGCCGTTTCTCACCTCGATGATTCGCGCGGTGTATGAGAACAAGGCAAGCTTTGCGGCCACGCCGCAGGGCCGCATTGAGGCTGGTGAGTGGCTGGCCCACGCATACGAGGTCGCCAAAAAGGATTACTCGACGTGGACACGGCCGGAACATAAAGCCGGCGTGACAGGGCTGGCGCGCTACTACGATTACGGCTCGGGGCCGGTGCCGGAGATGGCCGATGCGAACACGTATTACGTGGATGTGATCAAAGCGCTGGTGGAACGCCCAACTCCGGCAGGAAATGCGTTCTTGGTGAAGGGAGCCGAACATCCCGATGCGGCGGAGGCAGCGAGGCTGAAGCAGGCGAGTTGCGACGTGAAAGCAAGCGTGGTGTGCATGCGCGCGTGGTATGGCGGATACAGATTGACGCGAGATTTTTACGAGGGCGACCGGGCCATGCGCGAATCGGGGTTCGATACCAGCGACAGATTCGGGCCGTTTTCAGGCGCGACGCACCACTATGCGCCGGTGTGCCTGAACAGCCTGCTCTATCGATACGAGCGCGATATGGCGCACTTCGCGCACCTGCTGGTCAATCCGAAGGATGCGGCGCACTGGGACCGCATTGCGAACGCGCGCTATGCGGCCATGCAGCGGTATCTGTGGCGGCCAAAGGAAGGCGTATTTGCCGATTACGATTTTGCGCACGCGCGCGGGTCGGATTACGCGTTCATCACATCGCTCGATCCACTGTGGGCGGGAGCGGCAACGCGCGAAGAGGCAAACCAGGTCGAGGCGAAGCTGAATGTGTTTGAGCGGCCTGGAGGGTTGGCGACGAGCAACACCAGCACGGGGTTGCAATGGGACGAACCTTACGGATGGGCGCCGACAAATTGGCTGGCAGTCGCGGGGCTTGAGGCATTCGGATTCAGGGCCGATGCGGCGCGGATTGCGAAGCACTTCGATGAGACGGTGGATGCGGGATTTGCAGCCGACGGGACGATTCGCGAAAAGTACAACGTGGTTACAGGCAATGCGCAGGTTGGTGTGAGCGCGGGATACACCGAAAATGTAATCGGTTTTGGGTGGACGAATGCGGTGTATTTGAAGTTCAAGGAAATTGAGCAGGAGCAAAGCGCGGGGGAGAATTAGGATATTATTCTTCGCGTGAAACCCATTGGCCAAGGATTGGCATTGATCAGCGCACTGATAGTGCTTGCGAGCGGTTCTCCGTGGGGCTTATCGCAGGCGAATTCCGGTCCCAAAAAGCCACATTCGAGCTTGACTCGCGTGCCTTTCGTGGGGTGCGCCTCCGACGGCCAAGTAGGACCGTTGAAAGCTCCGGAAGGCAAGAGCAAGACAGTCGTTATCGGTGATGCAGCTGCGCGGAGGCTTGCATATTACGAAGCTGAAAACGGCTTTGGAGCGCTCGCGCCTCGCGGGTGGCACTGTTTTTCGACCTATGGTTCGAATGGCAGCAATCTTTTCATAAGTCCGGAGCCAATCAAGAGCAATGACCTGTTCTCAGATGGCTGGAAGGGTTTCCCAGGCCCTGTGATCCAGGTATCAACGGTGAATGGCGACACCTCTGGAAGGTTCGAAGTCGCAGAGACCATAGCGCGTGTTTTTCCTGCGCATAGGGGGTTTGTGGACGATGTGATTGCCGAAAAGATTAGGCCCGCCAGCGATTTTCCGTCAGGCCCATATCCCAATGACAGACTCACATATCACGGCAACGAGTGCGTCGAGTACTTGACCCCTGCAAGCGTAGATGGACTGGGCACGGCATCGCGTTTGCAGAAGAACGATCAGCCCATCAGCGGCGTGGCGATTCTCTTCGGGGAAGAACTGAACCTCGTGTACGCAGCGATCCGCCTTCCGAAAGACGCTGCCGAACTCGGCCCATCCATTGTGCAGCAACTTCGACACGACGTTGCACGATCCGAAGAAGAAAAGTAAGCTCAAAAGCCGCGCGCCTCAGATCCAGAAACTCAGATCCGAGGCGCGGAGATGTTATCGGTCGCAAATAAAGTCTTCGGCCTACTCCGGTATATCCACCGTCTGCTTGACGTTGACGGCGCCGGAGACAGTCGGAGCGCCGGTGTCGGGCTGGCCGCCGCCGATGGAGACGGTGTAAGCGCCTCCGGCAACGATGGGTTGGCCAACCTCAGTCACCATGCTCAGGTCGCGCGGTTTGAGGGTGAACTTCACCTGCGTTGAAGCGCCGGGTTCGAGGTGAACGCGGTTGAAGCCGCGCAGCGCAATACGCGGCGCACCGGCAACGTTCGGGAATTTGAGGTAGAGCTCGGCCACTTCGTCGCCTGCGAGCGAGCCGGTGTTGGTGACGGTGACTTCGGCTTCGACCGTGTCGCCTGCGTTGACTGGCGCCGATGGCAGCTTGAGATCGCTGTAGGAGAATTTGGTGTAGCTCAGGCCGTAACCGAACGGGAAGAGCGGCTTGCCGCGGAAGTAGCGGTAAGTGCGGTTTTCCATCGAGTAGTTTTCGAAGTGGGGCAGCTGGTCAACGCCAGTGTAGAAGGTGACCGGAAGGCGGCCGGCGGGGTTGTTCTTGCCGCTGAGGGTCTCGGCGATGGCGGCGCCACCCTCCTGGCCGGAGTACCAGGATTCGAGGATGGCGTTGGCGTGCTCCTTCTCCCAGTTGACGGCGAGGGCGCTGCCGTTCATGAGGACGACCACGAGTGGCTTGCCGGCGGCCGCGACGCCCTTGACAAGCTCTTCTTCAGGTTCGGGCAGGTCGATGCTGGTGCGGTCGCCGCCAAGAAAGCCGGGCTCGGTGACGGGCATCTCTTCGCCTTCGAGCTCGCTGGTAATGCCGACCACCGCGATCACGACATCGGCTTTGCGGGCGGCGTCGACAGCTGCCGGCGATGCGCCAGCCTCGACCTTGGCCCAGATGAGGCCGGCCGAGGGCTTGTCGTTGGTACCCCTGATGCCGTAGACAACATCGATGGCGAGCTTGTGGCCCTTTTCCAGGTGGACTTTGCCCAGCCGGCTGCCGTCCTCAAACTGCTGGGCGACGCGCTTGTCATCCACGGTTACCATGGCAAAGCCATTGGCCTTGATGCCGATGAGGTAGTCGCCGGTCTCAGTGGGGTTGATGAAGCCGGTCCACTGCACCGTGAGCGGTAATTTGCCCTTGGCTTCGGCGGGAAGACTGTCGGCGCTGAGGTTAACGGCGGGTTCGACGCGCGAGGTGATGGGCGTGGGATTCTCCTCCCGCCGGAGGCCCTGGCCGTAGTCGGCCTTGAGTCCGGGCTTTCCGTCAGGCGTGGTGAGCAGGCTGGCGGGCATGGGGTCGCCGTGCTGGTTCAGGAACTGGGTGCCTGGCACGTAGGTGATTTTGGCATTGGGAAACTCGGCCTTGAGCCCTTCCATGAAGCTGACGATGTGGTCAGGGGTCCCGTTGTAGTTGCCAAGCAGAACGCGGGTCTGGTCGGCGAGCGGCCCGACGACAGCGATGTTCTTTACCTCGGGCTTGAGCGGCAGAACTCCGTCGTTCTTGAGCAGGACCATGGATTCTTCGGCGACCTTGCGGGCCAGAGCGCGGTGCTCGGGGCTGGCGAGTTCCTTCTCGTCGATCTTGCTGTACGGATCCATCTCAGGAGGATCGAACATGCCAAGTTTTATGCGCGCGGTGTAGAGGCGGATGAGGGCCTGATCGACGGCGCTTTCAGGCAGGTAGCCCTGTTGCATTGCGTCGATATAGGGGTGGTAGTCATTGTCGCCCTTGACGTCGTCGCCGAAGGTGATGCACTCGTTGTCCATCCCGCGAATGAGCGAGATGGCCGAGGCCTGGGGCTGGGTGGGACGGTAATGATGGCCGTTGAAAATATCGACAACGGCGCCGCAGTCGGAGACGACGTAGCCCTGGAAGCCCCACTTGTTGCGCAGCTGATCAACGAGGGTGAACTCGTTGGCGCAGGCGGGCTGGCCGTTGACGGCGTTGTATGCGCACATGACCGAGCCGGCGCGGCCCTCGGTAACAGCGGCGCGGAAGGCAGGCAGATAGGTGTCCAATTCGTCGTGTTTGGTTACGTCGACGTCGATGAAATGGCGGGTGGGCTCAGGGCCGGAGTGGACGGCGAAGTGCTTGGGCGTGGAGATCACGCGGTAATGATTCGGGTCATCACCCTGCATTCCGGTGACGAAGGCGACGGCCATGCGGCCGGTGAGGAAGGGATCTTCGCCGTAGGTTTCCTGGCCGCGGCCCCAGCGGGGATCGCGAAAGATGTTGAGATTGGGAGCCCAGAAATCGAGGCCGTGAAAGAACGTGGGGCCCCCGGAGCGAACTGCCTGCACGTGAAGGATGCGCGCCTCGGTGCCGATGACGGTGGCCATCGAGTGAATGAGCGGGGTATCGAAGGTGGAGGCAAGGCCGACGGGCTCGGGAAACTCGGTGACTCCCCCGACTGCGACGCCGTGGAGGGCCTCGCTCCACCAATCGTATGCAGGGATGTTGAGCCGCGGAACGGCGCGCGAGTGATTTACGAGCTGGGTGGCCTTTTCCTCGAGGGTCAACCGATGAACGAGGTCGGCGGCACGCTGCTCAGGGGTCAGGTTGGTATCGAGATACGCGGGTTTCGACGTATCCTGCGCCCAGGCGCTTAAGAGAGTTCCGAATGCAACGACGGCAATCGCAGCCAAACGTGTTTGATGATTCATGATTCCCCTCGAAAGTGGCGGATGGTTGGCCCGCTGGCTTATGCAACGCCAGAAAACCTTTACAGCTACCGGGGGCTAATTTAAGAGACGTGCGAGTTGGATGTCAAGTTGGAGATGATATGTGGAAAATCGCTTTACGCGCGACGAGGAATAGAATGTAACCCTTCCATGCGCCGGGCCGTAATACACAGATAGAAAGGACCCTGAGAGATGCCGGAGAGTTCGAAGAGCGTATTGGACCGATTCCGGCAGGGTGATGCGGATGCTTTTGAAGCGTTATTCCGCGAGCAGCAGGCCTCTGTGTTCCGCTGGATTCTGCGGATTGTGCGCGATGCGGGGACGGCTGAAGACCTGACGGTCGAGGCGTTCTGGAGAATCTACCGGGCTCATGCGCGATTCGACGCGGCGCGGGGATTTGAACCCTGGGCAAGGAGAATTGCAACTCACGTGGCGTTGGACTGGCTGCGCGCTCGCAAGCCGGAAAGCGAGATGACTCCCGCGCTGGAGGCAACGTTGACGGTGAAGGGCGCGGGTGATCCGGGAGTTCAGGCGGAGATCCGGGTGAAAACCGCAGAAGCGTTTACGCGGCTCCCGCCCAAGTTGCGAGTGGCCGCGGTGCTGGCGGTGGTGGAAGAGCAGCCGCACAAGGTGGTGGCGGAGTCTCTGGGAATCACCGTGACCGCGGTGAAGTTGCGCGTGTTTCGCGCGCTGAGATTGCTGAGAAAGGATCTGGAACAGCAGGGGATCAGACCATGACGGAGATGAAACGCAATTTGAATCACGAGTCGGAACGGATAAAGGACGTGTTGAAGGCCGCGGTGCCGCGCATCGCAGAAGATGCGGAGCCGAGACGGGATTTGTGGCCGGATGTGCTGCGGAAGGTCGACCACGAACCAGTCAGGGTTCCCTGGTTTGACTGGGCTCTGGCGGGAGGACTGGTGGCGCTGGCGGCGGCGTTTCCGACCGCGATTCCGGTGTTTCTGTACTACATGTGAGAAAAGCAGGGACCAGGGACCAGGGACTAGGGGCTAGGGACTGAGGACCAGGGAATAGGGACTGAGGGACGAAAGTGCAAGGAGGGTTTATGAACACGCATCCGTATTTGAGGGCTTATCTGGCGGGGGTGTTTATTCCGACGCTGGTGCTGCCGCTGCTGCTGACTGCATTCATTGTGGTGCGATTGGCGATGCAGACGCCGTTTCCAATCGAGCGGGGGCTGGTGTTTCCGATGGCGCTGGTGCCGGCGCTATGGGGATTGTGGAATGTGCTGTGGGTGGGCACACAGGGCAGGTTTCATCAACCGCTGGGGGTTCACGGCGCTTTGTTGCCGCTTCTGCTGATGCCGGCAGGGGCAACGATGGCGAGCTGCCTTGGGCTGCTGACGCTGGGAGAAAGCAGTGTCACGTGGTTTGGTGTCATTACCATCCCTTACGCTTGGGTCGCTGTATGCTTTGCCGGCGCGCTGGCGGGATACTACCTGGTTTGGAAGTACATTGTGGGGTTCCTGAACCGGGTGCTGGGAATTGCGTGAAGCGTGCGCACACTGCAAAAGCCGCCGGAGATCGGGTTCCGGCGGCAATTTTGTCAGAAGTCTGCGGATTCGTCTTCACGCGGAGCACGGACCATGTGCATCAAGGCGCCGCCTTCCAGCCAGTTCACCTCGCACCGTTCGCACCCGGAAACTACTATGTGCCCTCCGAGGTAATCATAGTGCGAGTCCATGTGTTGGTGGCACTTGGGGCAGACCACCAGGCGCTGCAAATCGGCCGGATTCACCGGCGGAGGAATCTCGGTCTCCGGGTGGGCGGCACGCATCTGATCGATGAGCCGTTCCATGATGCCCATCTCCATGAGCTGACCGTGGCACTGCTTGCAGGCCTGAACCTGCGCTCCCGCCAGGGTGGCATTCCACAGCGGGACCGCACACTCCGGACAGTTTAGCCCCACAACTTCGTCAAGAAACTGAATTCCGGAATCGTCGGCCTGGGCGATGACCACATTGTGGCAGTAATCGCAGCGCAGGCTTGCGTTGCCGCTGGTCAGCCGCATTGGGGCGCCGCAGGATGGGCAGTTCATAGGTGCTTACCGCACTCAGGGCAGAATTTTGCGCCAGCCGGGAGTGGCTTGCCGCACTCGGAACAGAACTTTGCCGCCGTGCCTGCCGGAGCCGGCGCCGCAGATGATGAACCTGGGGTGGCAGCGGTTGCCTGTCCCATGAACGCCTGGGCCATGGCCACGCCTGCTCCAAGTCCCACGCCCATGCCTGCGGTTCCACCGGTGTTTTGTGCAGCTTCTTCGAGACTTTCGGCGGCTTCAAACTGTGTCAGCCGGCCGACGTCGCCTGCCATGCCCATGCCGATGCGCTGATCGAGGACCTTCTGAAGATCGTCAGGGAGCGAGATGCTTTCCACGACGAACTGATTCAGGTCGAGACCCAGCGCGGTGAAGCTTGGCTTGACGGCGTCGGCAATCCTGGAGGCAAGGGCAGCCTGGTTGGCGGCCATGTCGAGGAACGGGAGATCGCTGGTGGCGAAGACGCCGGCCATGCGCTCCACGATCATGGTGCGTAGCTGGTTGTCGAGATCGGCGGCGAGGTAAACCTGGCGGGTGCCGCTCACCTGAGTGAAGAAGACGCGCGGGTCGGCGACGCGATACGCGTAGTTGCCGAAGGCGCGCAGCCGCACCGCACCGTATTCCTTGTCGCGAATGGTGACGGGAGTGGCCGTGCCCCACTTCTGGTCGATCTGAAGGCGCGTGGAGAAGAAGTAGACATCGGACTTGAAGGGCGATTCGAAGTCCTTGCTCCAGTTCATGAGATCGGTGAGGATGGGCAGGTTGCGGGTGTTGAGGGTGTGCAACCCGGGGCCAAAGACATCGGCGATTTTGCCCTCGTTGATGAAGGCCGCCATCTGGGTCTCGCGGACGGTGAGCTGGCCGCCGTTCTCAATCTCCATGTCCTGCATGGGGTAGCGGAAGGCCAGCACGCCATCTTCAGTTTCGTTCCACTGGATGACACGGATGAATTGTTTGCCAAGAAATTCGCCGAGGGTCATGTTCTCCTCCTCGCAGGCATGGTAGCACCCGAGCTTGTCGTGCTCGTGACAAAAAGATCCGGAGGCCTCTTTTATGCAATGTGCGTTTATTCGCCGGGATGGAAGAAGTTGCCCAGGCCCGCGCGCTCGGCGTGGGCCGCCATGGTGGCTTGGATCTGGAGCGCGAGGGCAAGTGCAGCGCGGCCCTGACGCGAAGTAACTTTGGGCGCGGTGCGATTGCGAACCGCGTCGAGGAACGAAAGGATCTCGAGGCGCAATGGTTCGCCGGGCGTCACTTCAGGCTTTACGAAGCTGAGGCCAGGGGCGGGGCCGGCGGGATCGCCAAGTTGCGCGACGAACTGCGCGATGACAGCGGGGTCGATTCCGGCGGCGGCAGCGAATTGAGAGATGATGGCGGGGTCGATCTTGCTCAGGTCGAGCTGACCTGCGGTGAGCGCGGCGGCGATAGGTGGAGGAATGGCTGCGCGGACGTGCGGCGGCAGCGCGGCGAGCGGATTGGAAGGCGCGGCGGACGGCGCGTCATCCATGCGGATGACGAGGACGTCGCGGCGGGCGTAGTCGATGGAGACGTATTGGCGTGGCTCAAAGAAGCGCAGCTTGCGCACTCGCTCGGTGGAGACGCGGGAGGCGGTGAAGTTGGCCACGCAACCGGATTCGAACTCGACGCGGACGTTGGCGATGTCGACTTTGGGCGAGAGGATGGGCAGGCCGACGGCGCGGACTTCGCGCACGGGCGAGGCGGCAAAGGTAAGAACGATGTCGAGGTCGTGGATCATGAGGTCGAGGACGACGTCAACATCGAGGGAACGGGGCGTGAAGACGCTGAGGCGATGCGCCTCAAAGAACATGGGGCGCTTGAGACGCGGGGCGACCGCAAGCACCGCGGGATTGAAGCGCTCGAGGTGGCCGGGCTGAACGATAAGCTCAGCGCGTTCGGCGCGGGCAATGAGGTCGTCGGCCTCGGAGAGATTTGTGGCCAGGGGCTTTTCGACGAGCAGGTCGATGCCGGCATCGAGGAGCCGCATGGCGACGGCGTGATGATGGACGGTAGGCACGGCGACGCTGGCAGCATCGAGATCGAGATCGGCGGCGAGGAGTTCTTCGACGGAGGGAAAGACCGGGATCTGGTACTGCGAGGCTGCTTCCCGGGCGCGAGCCGCATCGGGCTCGACGGCGGCAACAAGCGCGACGCCCTTACGGGCCGATTCCAGTTCGCGATAGACGCGGAGATGGTTGCGGCCGAATGCGCCCGCGCCGGCGACGGCGACGCGCAGCTGATTTCCGCCGGCTATTGCGCGGCCTCTTTCTCTTGCGGCGCCTCGAGGGATTCGCCCTGGACGGCCTTGAGGCAGCGGCCGTAGAGCTCGAGGAGCTGCGTCACGTGTTCCTCGGGCTTGGCGGGCGCCGATCCGCTGAATCCGGTAGAAGGAGTTGCCGGGCGGCCGACGCCAGCCGTTCCGGCCACAAACTTCAATAGGTCGAGCGCAATATCTTCATTGCGACGGGCGCCAAGCGAAGCACTGCCGATTGTGTCCATACGAAGAGATCTCCGAAGAGAGATGCTACCAGAAACGGCTGCCGTACATCCGTGGCCGGTCCAACAGCGACTGCGGATAAAACGCACAAGCGGTGACAGATTTCCGCCTGTTCGTTTTTGAACATCCGGTCTCGCTATCGAACGCGGATGGACTGCGGCGCCGACACGCAGATCTGAAGAACCCTTTGGAGAATCAGACGTTTGGAGCCGGAGGCTGGGTGGTGAAGGAATTGCTGCCAGTACATGGGATACTTCTGTCCTGGAGGTCCGAATGCGCGCCCTGTTTTCCGATTTGCACTTCGCTTTTCGGCAACTACGCAAGAGCCCGGGGATGGCCTTGCTGGCAATTCTGACTCTGGCGCTTGGCATCGGTGCGAACACCGCTATTTTTACCGTGGTTGAGAGCGTTCTTTTGCGGCCCCTGCCTTATGCCGGCTCGAAGCAGCTGGTATTCATTGGACCTCCGGGTGACGGCTTCACGTCGACATCGTGGCTCAATTACAGCGGCGTCCGTTCGCAGTCGCACCAACTTGAAGCGGTGGGGGGCTACTCAGAAGACGTGAGCGTGGTTGAGGCGGCGGATGAGTCCGAGAGCGTTATGGCGCCTCGCGTGACGCCAAGCCTGTTTTCAATGCTGGGCGCTAAGCCGCTTCTGGGACGAACATTCACCGAGGCCGAAGGCGAATCCAATGGACCGCAGGTAGTGGTTATCTCTGAAGGATTGTGGAGAGGGACTTATCATGCGGATCCCGGGATTGTGGGACGCACGGTAAGGATCGGCGGGCAGGCTCGAACGGTGGTGGGTGTGATGCCGGCCGCTTTTCACTTCCCCGAATCGATGGGAGCGGACATGCAAAAGGGTCTTTGGCTGCCGCTGCAGCCCACGGGCGAGATGCTCAAGGATCGCGGATACAACTTCTTCGAAGTGGTCGGCCGGCTTCGCGATGGGGCGAATCTGGGGCAACTTCAACAGGAGCTGAAAGCGATTTCCGCACGCATTCCGCGTACGGATAGCGGAACGACCGTTGAATTGAACGCCTGGTCCTATCAGGAACTTCTGACCGGATCGGTTCGACCCGTTCTGATTGGGCTTTTTGCAGCGCTCGGGCTGGTGCTGTTGATTGCCTGCGCCAACGTTTCAAACCTGCTGATCGCGCGTTGCCTGGGACGCCGGCAGGAGTTTGCGGTGCGGTCCGCGCTGGGCGCGGCTCCGGCGCGACTGATGCGTCAGCTGCTGGCCGAGGGATTCACGCTCAGCTTCGCGGGTTGCATGGTCGGCGTGATCCTGGCTGAGCTTGCTGTCGCGGCGGTTCACAAACTGCCTGACGGCACCATTCCCCGCGCCGATGCGATTTCGATCCATTGGACCATCGTGTTGGTACTGGCAACCGTGGCTGCGATTACAACCATCCTCTCGTCGCTCCTGCCGGGAATTCTGGTAGCGCGTTCCAATCCCCAAGCTGCGCTGCAGGCAGCGTCGCGGGGATTGGGATCGCGGTCGGTGGGCGGCAAGATTTCGGGCATCCTGGTGGCTGTCGAGGTCGCACTCTCCACGTTGCTGTTAGTAGGCGCAGGACTGCTCTTCAGAACTCTTTGGAATCTTGAGAAGGCGCAACTGGGCTTTGAGACTGCGCACCTGACTACGTTTACGGCGATGCCCGCCGATGCAGCGGGATTCTCAGAGATGGCGGTTTCAACGGATACGCGTAACGCTCCCACGTCTGTTGCATCCCTTGTTTACCGGCCGCTTCTCGATCGCATCCGGCAATCGCCCGGAGTGGAAGGAGCTGCACTGGTAACGTCGCCGCCGCTTAGTGGAATGAACGTAGGCAGCAGTTTCGAGATTCTGGGCGAAACGAAGGACCCGAAGAATCCGTGGCAGACGAGAGTGACGGCGATCAGCGGGGATTACGCGCGGACTTTAGGCACGCCGCTCGTTCGCGGACGGATGATCGAGGACAGCGACAATGCATCCACGCAGCTCGTGGTGGCCATCAACCAGGCGTTTGCCAAAGCGTATTTTGCGGGAAAGGATCCGATCGGGAAGCAGATCAGCCTCGGCGGGAAAGACACGGGAATGATCCAGCCTTACTCGATCGTGGGAGTGCTGGAGGACCAGGTGGACTCGAACGTTGGCGCGCCGGCGCAGCCGTTCCTCATGATTCCGCAGGAACAGGTTCCTACCACATCGCTCTTCTACCAGGCGCTTCTGAAGACACTAGTCACCTTTGTGGTGAAGACCCATGGCAACATACCGGTGGCGGCGCAGATGCGCGCCGTCTTCCACGATGCAGCGCCGGGATACGCGCTCGACAACTTTCAGACCATGCAGGAAGCGGTGGATAAGAACACCTTCAGCCAGCGGCTGGGACTTTATCTTGTGGGCTCATTCGCCGGGCTGGCAATTGCGATGGTGATCGCGGGACTCTACGGCGTGCTTTCGCAGCTGGTGAGTTACCGGCGGCGCGAGATTGGCGTGCGCATGGCGCTGGGCGCAACCCGGTCCAGCGTGGCGCAAATGGTGCTTCGCCAGGGGTCAGTGCTGATCGGCGCGGGGCTGGCCGGGGGGTTGATCCTGGCATTCGCCACGGGAAGGCTGGTGGAAAGCTTTCTTTACCATGTGAAACCGACAGACCTCTCTACTTACCTGTGTGTGGCGGGCGCGTTGGCGATCGTCGGGCTGGTTGCGGCCTTCATTCCGGCGCGGAAGGCAGCGTCCATTCAGCCGATGCAGGCGCTACGCGAAGAGTAGAGCGGCGCAGTGCGAAGCGCCGCGTCGTAGGCGCAAGGGAAGTCAGCCCCGCGCCTCGGCGTTGGGTAAGCAGTCCTGCATATCTCCGCCAGCCCCGTTGGGGGCGACGCAGATGCAGCCTCGCGTTAATCTAGAGCAGCATGACAATTGCCTATATTGCACTGGGCGCTAATCTCCCCAGCCCTGCCGGCCCTCCTGATGCCACGCTGGCCGCAGCGGTAGAGCGAATGTCAGAGTTGGGAACGGTGGTTGCGCGCTCTTCACTTTATTCAACTACGCCGGTAGGTTATGCTGAGCAGCCGCGATTCCTGAATGCGGTGATCGCTCTGGAGACGGAGCTGAGTCCACAGAAATTGCTCGAATCACTTCTGGGAATTGAGAGAGAGTTTGGACGGGACCGCGCGAGCGCCATTGCGAATGGGCCGCGTACGCTGGACCTGGACATTCTCTTATACGGCGATCTGATTGTGAGCGAGGCCGGAATGGAGATTCCACATCCCCGGCTGGCTGGGCGAGGATTTGTGCTCGTTCCCCTCGTCGAAATCGCCCCACAGCTCCGCGATCCCCGATCGGGCGCAAAGGTGAAAGAATTATTGAAGAAGTTGCAGGCCGTCCTTTCCCTGAACTCGAATCAGACAAATGAAGTTGTGGCAATCGAAAGCGATTGTTGGCGCCCTGGCATGGCTCGCGCTGATGCCGGCGGCGGTGTCGCGTGCGCAGGCGGCGACGCCAATCCGGATCACAGTTGAAGATGCGCGTGGCGCGCCAGTGCCAGGAGCGGTGATCACCGGCAGAAACGGCAAAGTGCTGGGGCGAACGGATGAGACCGGAGATGCGACGGTCGAGTGCGCAGTTCCCTGCACGGTGCGAATCTCGGCACAGGGCTTTGCACCGCAACGCGAGATTTTGACGGCAGCGGCGACGGTGAGGCTGGAGCCCGCGCAGGTCGCAGAAGAAGTGACGGTGACGGCTTATAGGATGCCGCTGGGCGATCTTGAGAGCCCGGCAAGTACCAGGACATTGACAGGGCGAGCTCTGCAAACGACGGCGGGAGTTACGCTGGACGATGAGTTGCGGCAGTTGCCGGGAATAGAGACGTTCCGGCGATCGAGCTCGCTGGTGGCGAATCCGACATCGCAGGGAATCAGCCTGCGCGGGCTGGGTTCGACATCTGCAAGCCGGACATTGGTGACGAACGACGATGTGCCGCTGAACGATCCGCTGGGCGGCTGGATTCACTGGCAGGAGACACCGGAGCTGACGATCCAGGATGTTGAGCTGGTGCGCGGCGGAGCAAGCGACTTGTACGGCTCGAGCGCGATTGGCGGAGTGGTGAACATCATTTCCGCACGCCCCTTGTCGATGGCACTGGAGGTGCGGAGCACCTACGGCGGTGAAGCAGCCTACGATGAGAGCGCACTGGCGACGGCGAAGCGAGGCAAGTGGGGCGGGTTGGTTGCCGGCGGGCTGATTGGAACGGATGGGTACATCCAGGAGGCGCCGAATCAACGCGGCCCAGTGGACCAGCCAAGCAATGTACACAGCCAGAATGCGCTGCTATTGGGCGAACGCGAAAGCGGGAATTTGCGGCTGTTCGCCAGGGCTAGCGGATTGAATGAGCTGCGCCATAACGGTACTCCGCACCAGTTCAATGGGACGAGACTGGTGCGGTATTCAACAGGCGCGGACTGGACGGATGCGAGGGGCAGCGCGCTTGGATTGCGGCTCTACGGCAGCGACGAGCGGTACAGGCAGACGTTCTCGAGCATTTCAAATCTGCCGAAGTTCGGCGATGCCGCGTGCAGCTACCGTTGCGGCGAGACTCCGACGAAGTATTCGTATGTTCCCGATAACGAACTGGGCGCGGCGTTGAACTGGAAAGAGGCGCTGAGGCCGGGATTGCTTTTGGTTGCCGGCGCCGATGTGCGCGATATACGCGTGTGGGATCGCGAGCAGTCATTTGGTTCTTCGGCCGCCGTAACGAATCTGCACGATCATCAGCGCGACAGCGGCGGATACGCTGAGGCGCTGGGTATGCGCGGAGGATGGACGATGAGCGCGTCGGGAAGGGTGGACTGGTTCCAGAACTTCGACGGCCAGGAGTTGAAGTGGAACGGGACCGGTTGGACGCCGAGCGCGACGCAGTCTCCGCGGAATGACGAGACGCTGTTCGATCCGCGGATGGGAATTTCACGCCAGATTGCCGGGCACTGGGCGATTTCAGCGAGCGGATTCCGCGCGTTTCGCGCGCCCACTCCGAATGAGTTGTACCGCGCGACGCAGGTGGGCAACGAATTGACGCTGGCGAATGGAAGCTTGAAGAGCGAACGGGCAACGGGATGGGAGGCCGGGCTGGCCACACACCAGGAGTGGGGCGCGGTCAGGGCGAGTTATTTTCTCACCGAGGTAAACCGTCCAATCGCGGCGCTCACGACCAACCCTGATTCGTCGCCGATTCTGCTGATGCGTGAGAACCTTGGGCAAATTGAGAGCCGCGGCGTTTCGCTGGACTACGAGCTTGCGCCGCTGCACTGGCTGAGAGTGGATGGCGGATACCAGTATGCGCGCGCAACCGTCTCGCGCGGCACGCAGGATTACGGAAAGTGGATTCCCGAGGTGGCGAGAAACCTGGCGGCACTGAATCTGCAGGTATCGGACACGCGGCTGGGAACGTTGAGCCTGCAGAGCCGTTTGAGCGGGCGCATGTACGACGATGACGCGAATGCATTTCTGCTGCATGGATATTTCAGGCTGGACGCATATGGTTCGCACAGCTTTGGGAATCGGCTCGAGGTGTTTGCGGCGGGAGAGAATCTGCTGGATCGCACGATTCAGGTTTCAGAGACGCCGACGACAACGCTGGGGCAGCCGAGGGTGGCGAGGGCGGGGTTTCAGGTAAAGCTAAGCGCGGCGCACAAACAGTAGTGCCCTGCGTCGCAATGGCCAGGACCTGCCTTTTGCATGAGGGGCGAATCGCCCGGAACGATAGAATCCTCTGGTGAGCCTCAAGTTTGAAATCGTTGCAGAGAGCGCCCTCGGCGGGCGGCGCGCGCGTTTAGACCTGCCGCACCAGGTGGTGGAAACGCCGGTGTTTATGCCGGTGGGCACGGCCGGCTCAGTGAAGGCCGTTGCGCAGGATGTCTTGGAGAGCCTGGGCGCGCAGATCATCCTGGGAAACACCTATCACCTTTATCTGCGGCCCGGTCACGAGGCGATCCGGCGAATGGGCGGCCTGCATCGGTTCATCAGCTGGCCGCGCGCCATGCTGACCGATTCCGGTGGTTTTCAGGTATTCAGCCTGAGCCAGTTGCGCAAGGTGACGGACGAGGGAGTGCAGTTTCGATCGCACCTGGATGGAAGTTCACACTGCTTTACTCCTGAGCATTCGATCGATGTTCAAGTTGCACTGGGCGCGGATATCTGCATGGCCTTTGACGAGTGCACCGAATATCCAGCCGATCGCAAACGCGCCGAGGAGAGCCTGAGGCTGACGATGGCTTGGGCGAAGCGGTCGCTTGAGCATTTCAGGACGCACCGCGAGAGCGTGGTCTGGCGCGATGAGTTTGGCGGGCGCACGCAGAGCCTGTTTGGAATTGTGCAGGGCGGGATGCATCGAGATTTGCGACGCGAGTGCGCCGAGCGGCTGGTGGAGATGGAGTTTGACGGCTACGCCATTGGCGGTCTCAGCGTGGGCGAGCCGCGTGAGTTGACGCTGGAGATGATTGCCGAAGTTCTGCCGTTGCTGCCGCGCGACAAGCCGCGATACGTGATGGGAGTTGGATATCCCGACGAGATTGAGCAGTACGCGAAGCTGGGCGTGGACATGATGGATTGCGTGCTGCCCACGCGGGCGGCGCGGCACGGGCTGCTGTTCACGAGCGAAGGACGGGTGAACATCAAGAATAAGCAGTACGCAGAGGATCAGAATCCGCCTGACCCGAATTGCGGCTGCATGGTGTGCCGGCGGTACACGCGCGCGTATCTCCGGCATCTGATGCAGGCCGGCGAGGCACTCTCTGGCACGCTGAACACGATTCACAATCTGGCGTTTTACCTGGGAATAATGGAGCGGGTGCGCGATGAGCTTGCGGGGCGGGCCGCGGGCCAGGATTCTGGGGATATCCCCCTCCCCCCTATGTATAGGGGTTAAGTGGTTTATTTTCAGTCACTTATATAGGCAGAAATATACTTGGCTCATCAACGGATGGATTGTGGCCTTATGTCTGGTCTTTATCGGTGTGGTCCTTTGGGTTCATGTCGATGTCCGATTCAAGGATAGTCTCGGACTTCCTGCAAATGAGCAATCCAGAGAGTGGCTGAAATTTGGGCTTCTGAAGCACCCCTACATGAAGGAAGCGGCCATTAACGAGAATACCTATGCCCCCACTAGAAAACGCGGCGATTTGGTCCTTGTCAATTTTGATAGCGACCACGACCTTGTGAGGTTGATTTGGAGCAAGGAACCGATCTTCGCCAGCGAAATAGGTTCTTTTCACCGCGTCCGCCGTGTTTGTGAAGTCAATTTCTGCGGTCTTGAGAGTCAGTGGAAAACTCGTTTTGTTGAATATTTCTACTTCAACGAGAAGGTAGTCTCCTCCCCGTTCGAGAGGGGCTATTTGGCTTTTCCAATTTACGACCTCAATCCACTGCTCCATCGCAGCCGATTGCAGGTTGACCTGCTTCTCGATAGCCAACAGGGTTTTAAGAGCCATAGCCCCGGCCCATCCAGCAGCGAGGAAAAGGAGCCAATTTGGAATGTTTGCCGGGGCGAGCAGTTCGCCCCATGGATAGCTGGAAGGCTTTTGCTTGGAGCTTCCTGCCTGTTCGGTGGGAGCTTTCTGTATTTGAATATTGCAAAGGCACGATGGGGCCAGATCTGGAGTCTTATCGTTTTTGCGTTGGGCTGGCTGTTTTTGCTGGCTCCTGTCCCTTGGGACTTGGGACCGTGCCCAGCAGCCCAGCCCGACGACCAGCAAACCGAGTATCGCCAGACGTTTCAGCATGATGGCGGAAATGTACCACATTGGTCACAAATGGGGGTGCAAAATGATTAGTACCCTCGACAGAATCACGCCCCCATGGGTATCCTCCCCATATTCTCTTCACTCATGGTGGACTATGGAGAAGTTCTCTGCTGCCTCATTTCAGCAAATCGTCTCAGGATTGACGTTTATGCTCGGGAAGATCGACGAACTGCCGCCAGAAGCAGAAGGCGGGGATTTAGCCGTCACGTACATTCCAATAGTGAAAGCAATTCGGGACGACTGCGAGAAGATCGACCTCAAAGTATCTATGGCCTGCGTCGATGACTTCATTCTCCTGGCCGACAGAATGACGCTTGGAGAACTAACGCGGAACCTCAGAGAGTTAGACAACACGATCCGGCGCGAAATGCAGGCGTGCATGTTCTTTCACATGCCATTCAGCCAAGCAAAGTATTACAAGAAAAACCTGCTTTTCGGGGCAGCGGTGGATGTTCGGCTTCCCGCCACCCAATACGACATTACCGAAGCTGGAAACTGCTACGCGATGGGCCGGGGAACCGCCTGCGTTTTTCACCTGATGCGGGTGATGGAGGTTGGCGTTCAGAAATTCGGAGAGCTGCTTGGAGTACAACTGGCGACAGAGAAGAACTGGCAGAACATCCTAGACGAGGTAAACAAAGCTATCAAAGGGCTTCCTCCAAAGGCGCGTAGGACCATCGCTTTGAGTCAGGTTGCCGCCCACTTGTACAACGTCAAGGTGGCGTGGCGCAATCAAGTGATGCACCCTCACGACAAATACACACTGGACGAAGCGAAAGATGTGCTGACTCATGTTGAAACGTTTATGAAGACGCTCGCTAGTCTTATCCCGGTTCCGAAACAACCGCCGGGAACCGTGATGTAGAGGTATGATGAGCAAGTATGGGTTCTAAATCATCTCCCGAGTTCGAGAGGTTTAACGCGCTCGTGGGGAAAGTTCTCTCGGTCCCACCGGAGACGTTAAAGCGCCGTCTGGAAGCGGACCGAGAGACCTACAAGCCAAAGAAAAAGAAGGGTAAAGCCAAGGAAACCCCGCCCCGTTGACTTTGGGTTTTTCCGTGGCACTATCGAGTCATGGAAGAACCAAAAACACTTCATCAAGCGATTCTCTACTTTGCCGATCCTGACCGCTGCATTGCGTATCTTGCGAGCAGCCGATGGCCGGATGGCGTTGTAGTGTGCCCCACCTGTAGCCGCAAGGACGTTTCCTACGTCGCCAAGCGCCGGGTGTGGCAGTGCAAGAGCCGTCACCCCAAATGCCAGTTCTCTATCAAGGTCGGAACGATCTTCGAGGATAGCCCTATTCCGCTAGAGAAGTGGTTAGCGGCCATGTGGATGATAGCCAACTGCAAGAACGGCATTTCGTCCTGGGAGATTCACCGGGCGCTCAAAGTCACGCAGAAAACTGCTTGGTTCATGCTGCATCGGGTTCGGCTTGGCATGAAGGACGAACGCAAACAGAAGTTTGGTTTTGGCGGCCCGGTAGAATCCGACGAAACGTATATCGGACCCAACCCCGCCAAGATGCACAAGAGCCGCAAGGCGAGACTTCAGGCACAGCAGGGGCAGGGAATGCTCGGCGATAAGTTTGTCGGCAAGACCGCCGTGCATGGGATCTTGGACCGGGAGTTACGGCAGGTTCGGACGAAAGCCCTGAACTACGTCAGCCGCAAGCGACTACAGAAAGAGATTTTGGACAACGTTACCCGATTCGCCAAGGTGTACACAGATGACGCCACCGTTTACGACTTGCTGCCGAAGGACTATTTGCATAAGGTCGTGAATCACTCGAAGGAGTACGTGAACGGCCAGGTTCACACACAGGGGATCGACAACTATTGGAGCCTGCTAAAACGGACCTTACGCGGCACCTACATTGCGGTAGAGCCTTTCCATTTGGACAGGTACTTAGACGAACAGGCTTTCAGATACAACAACCGGGCGACCAAAGACAACCCTTTGGACGATGGAGACCGGTTTGCCCTAGTGGTTTCGCAGATTCTAGGACGGCGTTTGACCTACAAGGAACTGACCGGAAAAACCGCCACGGACGGCGATGCGAGGCCATTCTAAGCGGCGGCAGGGCCGAGGGAAGCGCCGTGTATAGTGGTTAGCGAATCGAATGGGGAGGTTCGCTATGGCCGAACGAGACTTTCTTTTGGTTATGACCATCCTTGACTTGATGGGTAAACCTGCCAATCCTAGTGCTGTACGCAATGCGTATCAACAGGCACAGAGGTTGTTGCGCCAATCTTATCAAGCTGAAGATGAATCGAATCAGAATGATCAGGATTAAGGTTATACGTTATCGCTTCCGTTGCCCGGAGCCACTTAATAGCCCTCTCCAGCAAGTAAACCTTGTCTGACGTTGGCATCTTGTAAGAGCTTTGCAAGTGGGCTAGTAAGCGTTCTACTTCAGCGTCCTCAGCGTTGACGGTTAAACGGATTGCCATTCGTATGCGCTCCTCTCAGGCGAGACCGCTTTTTCTAATTGATACACAATTAGGAAAAGGGCGCTATAGGAATCAGTACATTGCACATTTTCAACGTCTTCTCAAGATCGCGTACCAGCCGCCCCCCAGGACTACGGCGGTGAAGAACCCGGCGAGGTATGGGTCTAAAAGGGATGAGGATTCCCCTTCGGCTCTCCGCTCCTCAGCCGCTTGCAGAGCCTCTTTGCTATTTGGGTTGTAGTCGCGGTATAGTGCGTCTCCAGCGACCACGACGAGGACTGAACCCAGGATCAACCAAAGGTAGATATTCCTGATGAATTTCATTGGACTGCTCCGCCCCTAGAGTCTAACCCGGATGACCGCCGCCAGCCGCTAAGGAAGAGAAGCGAACTCCCTCAGAAACAAAGGCTTCGGGAAGGGTTGATGACACAGGTATATTACTGCCCTTATATATCCTCAGACCCTCCCGTAACCCGTTGAAAACAAAAGAGTTAGAGGGCGAAGATTAGATAACAAAGGAGTTACGGCTCCGGTTTGCAGCAGTTTTGGTGCAACGTCCCAACGGGTTCAGTTTCTCTTTTTTGAATGTAGCGCGGAACGGGGAAATTGCACGCAAAGACTGCGAGTCAGCTTCGTTCCCGGCACCCCAAGTGCGAGGGACCCGGGGCACCCCGGCGAGTCGGCTTCGTTCCCCGGTCCCCAAGTGCGAGGGACGCGGGGCGCCCGGCGGGTTGAGGCACGCTTTTAGATCGCGGCGCCGAGCAGTTGCTTGAGCGCCTGGACGTATTCCTGAAGAGCCTCGCGGCCGGCTTCGGTCATCCGATAAATGCTCTGCGGCTTGCGCTGCACGAATTTCTTTTCTACGGCGACATAGCCGGCTTCTTCGAGCTTCATCAATTGCGCGCCGAGATTGCCGTCGGTCGAGCCGGTTTTGGCGCGAAGCCAGGTAAACTCGGCCTCCTCGACGCCGGCGAGAAGCGAGAGCAGAGCCAGGCGCAGCTTGCCGTGGATGACGGGATTCAATTCCGGAAGTTCAGGCATGGCGAGCGACCTGCCGGCGCTGCCGCGACTCGAGCACCATCATGTACGCGCCGAAGACGATCTGGCATATGAAGATGGCGGCGAGAAAGGCGACGCCGGCTGTGACGAGATTGCAAAAGCAGGCAACAATTGCCGCCGCCCACCATACGATTGCGCAGAGGAACTCAGCTTTCCACTTGAGCGTGAGGCTGCAGGCAGCGTTTGCAAGTCCGATCATGGCCGAGGCGGCCGCAAAGAAAACGCGCGCCTCCCCCATGTGCATGCCAAAACCCATTGCGTCGAAGAGGATGAACATGGAAACGCCGGTTGCGATCCAGATTGAAGCGATGGCGCGGCCGATCGTGGTCTCCGGCGCCCGATACTTTCGGCGCGAAAACCCGATGAATGTCAGGACACCGCCAGCGGCCATGGTGATTGGCCACGCAAGCGGGAAGCTCGCCAGCCAATCCCAAAAGAATGCGACGTAATACGCAATGCCCCACAGGACGAAGGTCCAGCCCCAGCTCTCCTGCTTGCGGCGGCCTTCGGCGATCATCTTCTGCATCAGGTCGAGGCGTTCTCTCAGGTCCATTTCTTCAGCATTCGCATTCATGAGGTTTCTCCTTCGTTTTCGAGGCGGTCAACCGCGCATGGCGATTCAAACAAACTCCCAGCGGCGGGCGATTCTGCGCGCAACCAGGAACAGGACAATGCCGGACGCGACCAGCACACCGACCTGGTTGCGCAGGTCCCACAATGGCAATTCGTACCAGAAGACCTTGGTAAAGCCGTCGATGGCCCAGGCGTTGAGGGTGAGCAGTCCTGCCTTTTGCATGGCAGGCGGCATAAGGTAACGGGGAAACATGCTGCCGCCGACCGAGGACATGATAAGGATAAGCAGCGTGGAAAGCGCACCAAGCTGGGCGCGGGTGTGGCAGGCGCTGGCGAGCAACATTCCAAAGGCGGCGACGGCGAATGCAGTGGCGAGGCCCATCACGGTGAAGCCGCCGAGGTGGTCGAAGAAGTCGAGCTTGAAGACAGCCCAGCCATAAAGAAACATGGCGACGAGCTGGGTGAAGGCGAGCAGCGTGTTGAAAAGAAGCTTGCCGGCGAGCAGGCGCGTCATGGTGATGCGAGAGCTGAGGACGCGATCGAGGGTGCCGCTCTCTGCTTCGTCGAGAAGCGCGCCGGATGAAGCGCTGGCAGTGAAGAGCAGGAACATGACGCCGATGGCAGCCGCGTAGAAAGAGATCATCGAGTTATGCTTGTTTTCGCCAACAACGGAGCGGGCTTTGACTGCGACGATGCCACCGTTGAACGCCGCCCCGGCGCCTGACGATAACGAGTCTTCACCGCGGCTTTGGAGCTGTTTGAGGGCGTCGATATTGGACTGCATCTGGGCGCGCTGGGCAGGCGTGAAGGTGCCGATGTAGCGTTCGGAGTATTTCATCCCCTCTTGCGCCATTGCCGCCGGCATTGCGGTCATGGCGGCTTTTTGAAGCAGGCCGGTAACGATCTGCGGCGCGATGATGTCGCTGGAGTCGTTGAGCAATTGCAGGGGAGCCGCATCAGAATCCGGACCGAAGCCGACTGGATGCTGGCCGAATCCGCGGGGAATGACGAGCGCGACCGGAGCGTCGCCGGCCTTGACTGCAGCTTCAGCAGCCGCAGCGGTGTAGTCGGGCGGCGTGGGTGCGTTCTTGCCGGCAGGCGCGGGATGGGTGGCGATGCTGAGCGAGCTTTCGCGCGAGAGGCCGCGGATCAGGTCGCCGGAAGTATCGCTCTTGTCTTCGTCGACGAGAATGACCTTGATGCGAGGTGTAGAGTCGTGCATGCCGCCGAAGATGACGGCGAAGATGGAAAAGAACGCGAGCGGCAGGATGAAGCTGAGGACGAACGCCGCGCGATCACGGCGAAGAGCGAGCAATGCGGTACGGGCAACGTTGAACATCAGAGCATTTCTCCTTCATAGGCTGCCTTTGCAGAGGAAGCGGCAGATTGCGATTTCTTGATGAATTCGCAACTGAGCAGTCGTGGCTTCAGGATGCAGCAGAAGGAGAAATGCATTAGTCGCGCAACTCCCTTCCGGTGAGGTGAAGGAAAACCGATTCGAGATTGGGGCGGCGAATCAAGACGTCTTCAAGTACCAGGCGGGCACTTGTCGCACTGTCGAGCAGAGGACCGATCTGCGAGGACTGCTCGATGGTGAACTCCGCGGTAGAGTCGACGAGGCGGCCACCGCGAGCTTCAGTCCACGCGGCGATCCCGGAAGGCACGCCTGAAAAGCGCGCCAGCACCTGGCTGCGCTGGCCGAAGACGTCGCGAACGAGCGATTCCTTGGCGCCATGCGCAATAACCTTGCCGTGATCGATGATGGCGATGCGGTCGCAGAGGCGCTCGGCCTCTTCCATGTAGTGCGTGGTGTAGACGATGGCGGCGCCTTCGCTGCGGAGCGACTCGATCATCTCGAAGATGCGATTGCGCGATTGCGGATCGACGCCGACGGTGGGCTCGTCCATGAGAACGATGCGGGGGCGATGGATGAGGCCGGCTGCCATGTTGAGACGCCGCTTCATTCCGCCGGAGAGGTTCTTGCAGAGCTCGGAGGATTTGTCTTCAAGCGCTGCCCAGTTGAGGCACCACGCGACGGATTCGTTGAGTCTGGCTCGGGAGAGACCGAAATAGCGGCCAAAGCAGACGAGGTTCTCGCGGACCGTGATTCGCGGGTAAAGCGCGATTTCCTGGGGAATCCAGCCAAGGGCCATCCGGGCCCCCGTGGAGCCGGCCGGAAGGCCAAAGACCTCTACGCTGCCGGAGTCGGGGCGGACCCTGCCCACGATGGAGCGGATGAGTGTGCTCTTTCCAGCGCCATTGGGTCCCAGAAAGCCTACGCACTCGCCGGCACGAACTTCAAGGCTGACACCGTCAAGGGCGACCGTCTGGCCGAAGCGCTTGGCGAGCGAGTCTACGCGAAGGGGGAGCGCGTTGCCGTTGGCGGGAGAGGAACCGGACTCGGTGACTGATTCTGAGAGCGTCATAGAAGTTCTCGATTGAGGTGCATTGGCGTGGCTCCTTATTATGAAGAGTACTCTATGTTATAGAGTTAAATTTGTCAAGGAAGATTATCGTATGGAATGCGTTGCGTGGCGATGTTGAGATATGGGCTGTAATTTCAGATACTTATCGCATCCGCAGCACGGCGGAGCGATGGACTGAAACGTGACTTCACCGCCGTCGACAGCTAAAAGAGCCGGAAGTTGACCTCGATGGTGATGCGCGTAGCGACGGGATGACCGTCTTTCATTCCGGGCTTGAATCTGTAGCGAGGGATGGCTGCAAGAGCTTGTTGGTCGAGGCCTTCTCCCAGGGGCTGAACGACGACGGGGTTACGGGGAATGCCTTGGGCGTCGACGACGACCACGATCATGCAGACACCCTGATATTTGTTGCGGCGAGCTTCGTCAGAGAACTCCGGGATTGGGGCAAAGATGAGGACGGGAGCCTTGACGCCGTTGCCGGGCGGATAAACACCGTCACCCGGACCGTAAAGGTTACCGGGGCCGGTTCCGGGGCCATACAAGCCGTTCTTGCCCAGGCCAATGCCGACAGGGCCACCAGGTCCGTTTGACGCCATGGTGACGTTGGGCGAGTGCAGCATGCCCACATTGGGCAGCGAAGGATCGGTGGGGAGTGTGACGGTCTGCTTGACGATGGCCGGTTCGACCGCAAGCCTGGGATCGAGGATTGTTTGTACCTGCGGCGGCGCGAGCGGCGTTGTGGTGAATTTTGGCGGGTTGCCGCGCGTTGGGTCAATAAGGTCGTGGGAACCACCGCCGCTGCCAGGGTTGTTGGATTGGGGAGTGACCGGCGCAAAAAGCGGGAAGTCGGTGAGGTCGATGTGGTCCCGGGAGACGCCTGGGGGAAAATGAGTGGCTGTGGTTCGGAGGCCAAGGACGAGCAACAGTGCAATAAGCGCGCCGTTGACCGCGGTGGAAGTACCGATGGCCCAGGGGTTGGTGTGGGTCCGCGATTCAAGCGTGACCGACGCGAAGAAGCGTGGGCCGCTGGGTACAGCAGCATCGGAATTGGAGAGCGCGGAACCGGGCAGAGTCATTGTCACCTCCAGGGCCTGTTAACACTCCTTGACCGATGGTCTCTGCAAGGAATAACTCGCAACAGAGATCGCGAAAGGCTGGCGGATAGACGCGGTGGATGAGTTGTTGTCAACAAAGAGTGAGGCAGGATGGGCTCAATGGGACGAGTGAACAACTCCGGAAAGATCAGCAGGTGAGCGCGCCTAATTCGGCGATGACGCGATCGAGAACTCCTGGCCAGTCGCCCGGCGAGGATTGACGGAAGAGCCGGGCAGTGGGGTACCACGGAGTGGTCTCTGACTGCTGCATCCAGCGCCAATCGGAGAGCCAGGGAAGGAGAATCCAGACAGGCCTGGCCATGGCTCCCGCAAGATGCGCAATGCAGGTATCGGTAGTAATGACCAGGTCGAGCGTGGCTACCAGCGCGGCGGTTTCAGCCAGGTCCCGGTCGCATCCGGATCCATCGGTGACGTGAGTATCGTGCGGCAGAGTTGTGACCCCGAGAGTTGCAATTTGACCGGCTGCGTCGCCCTTCTGCAGGGAGATCCAGTTGGCGCGAATGGAATGGAACAGGGGTAAAAGCGATCGGAGATGCACCGAGCGCTGAGCATCGGCGCGGTAGAGCGGGTTGCCTGCCCAGGCGATGCCAATGCGCGGACCGGGGTAGAGGCTGGGGAACTGCGCGCGCCTGTTGCGGACCTCATCTGGCTCTGGCGCGAGATAGGCGCCGGACCAGGGAACGGTTTCAGGGGTGGCGGAAAAGATAGCCGGGAGACTCATGAGAGGACATTCAAGGCCGTAGTCATTTTGGGGCGTGGCGAACAAGCGAACTTGAGCCAGCCCGGCGCGAACGACGGCCAGCGAGCGAAGGAGACGCTCGACCGGCGGTTGGACTTCGAGAACCGGGAATCCGCCACGCGCCGCGACGAGGCAGACATAACGAGAAAACTGAATAGTATCGCCAAGCCCTTGTTCGGCATGGAGGAGGATGCGCCGGCCAGTGAGGGGCTCGCCGCGCCAGCGCGGGCACGCAAAGACGCGCGGAACCCGATGCACTTCGCGGAATTGCCAGCGGGATTCGTAGGCCGGCCAGCCGCGGCGCCAATCACCGAGACGGAGTTGAGTAAGCGCGAGGTTGTACTTTGCTCCGGCGTTTTCGGGATCGAGGTCCGCGGCCCGCCGATGGGCCTGAAGCGCATCGGAGAAGCGGCCCAGCTCGAGGAGCGAGTTGCCACGATTGGATGCGGCGCCCTTGCTGCCGAGCGCTTCAGCGCGCTCGAACTCAGTGACGGCTTCGGCGAAGCGGCGCTCGTTGTGGAGAACGATTCCGAATTGATTTACGGCTTCAGGATGATTGCAATCGATGGCCAGGGCCCAGCGAATCCACTCACGGGCGCCGGAGAAGTCGTGCGCGGCGAGTTGAAGCTGACACCACGCGATCAGGGTCTCAATCTGCGCGGGATTGAGGGCAAAGGCGCGGAGGAGGCAGTCGCGTGCCGCAGAGAAGTGTTTGCGCTCGCGCTCGAGGGCGGCGAGGTTGATCCAGCCGGAGACCAGGTCGGGGCGCAGGCGGACGGCGCGGCTGAGAGCGGCCTCGGCGGCGAGGTCACGACCCTGCTCGCGAAGTAGACTGCCAAGGTTGATCCAGGCGGAGGCAAGGTCAGGCCTGAGAGCGATGGCGCGACGGTAGCGGGTTTCGGCTTCGCAGGTACGGCCCAGGCGATTGAGCGCAAAGCCCGCGGCGAATTCAGCCTCGGCATAACGAGGACGGAGAAGGAGAGCGTCCCGGTAGCGATCCAGCGCCTGGCTGAAGTTTCCGAGGATGGCAAGGGCATTGCCAAGGCCGAGATGCGCGCAGGCAAGCGAAGGCAGGCGGCGGAGAGCGATTTCGAATTCGGGAATAGCCTCAGCGGGCCGGCCCGAAGCGAGCTTGAGCTCGCCGAGGCCCATGCGGGCCAGCGGGTTTGTGCCGCTGAGACGAAGAGCCTGATGGTAGGCCTGCCGGGCGTGAGTAAACCGGCCAGTTGCTTTGAGCGCCTGACCAAGCGCTATCCAGCCGGGGGCGATGCCGGGACTGACCGCCAAAGCTGCTGAGGCCATGCGGATTGCGTGCTCAGTTTGCCCGCCTGCGAGAGCGATGAGGCTCATTCCGATGAGTGCCTGGGAATGCGAGGGGTTGGTTTCAAT
>Ga0326727_10004993_pt1 | contig 38631 bp, 32 predicted proteins | sample MB2enrmetagenome_FD_207643 | JGI IMG/M metagenome (GOLD analysis project Ga0326727, IMG submission 207643) | Lab enriched peat soil microbial communities from McLean, Ithaca, NY, United States - MB29MY | ecosystem: Environmental > Terrestrial > Soil > Wetlands > Peat | place: USA: New York...
GATGAAGATCTACAGCCGCTTTGTCCGCAACTTCAATCCGGAACAGCAGGACAAGCAGCAGATGCTGAAGATCGCCGTCGGCCCCGGCGGCGATGGACCTCGGTGGACTGACTGGACGGAGGCCATCATGAAGGCCTATCAGCATCACTCATGGAGTTGGGACATCAATGGCCTTTCGATGCACTCCTACACAGTAGGACACTGGCCGCCGTCGTATACGTCCGTGGGTTTCGGAGAAACCGAGTACAGTCAGATCCTCAAGTTCACCTTGGACATGGAAGATCTGATCAGCAAGCACTCAGCGATCATGGACAAGTACGATCCGCAGAAGAAGGTTGCCCTCGTGGTGGATGAATGGGGTGGGTGGTACGCGCCATTGTCCGGCAGCAATCCAGGCTTCCTCGTTCAGCAGAACAGCTTGCGTGACGCGATTCTGGCTGCGCTGAACCTGAACATCTTTGCCCGCCACGCGGACCGAGTGCGTATGGCCAACATCGCCCAAATGATCAACGTGCTGCAAGCCATGATTATCACTGACAAAGAAAAGGTGGTGCTGACCCCGACCTATCACGTCTTCAAAATGTACGTGCCGTTTCAGGACGCCACGTTTGTGCCCGTGACTTTCGACGCCGGCACCTATAGGCACGGCGACATCAGCTTGCCGCGCGTAGATGCTATCGCCGCGAAGGACGCAGCTGGCAAGCTGTGGTTAGCCATAACGAATCTCGATCCCAATCAGACCATGGAAGTCGAGGCAAGCCTGGCCGGCATCACGGCCAAATCGGCGGCTGGAGAAACGCTAACCGCGCCCAAGGTTGACAGCGTCAACACCTTCGACGCACCCCATACCGTCGCGCCGAAGCCCATTTCGGTGAAGGCGCAAGACGGAAAGCTGGCTTTAACACTGGAGCCCAAGTCGGTGACCTTGATCTCAGTACAGCAATGACATGTGACAGTGCCGATCTGGCAGCCGAGAGGCTACCAGGGATTGCTGACGTCTATGCATACGATGAGTACGACGCGAATCAGAGCCGTGCGAGATTAATTGAATCGGCATTGCTCAGATGTGCTATTTTGGTTCAACACGCGGGGGAAACAGGAACTTCTGCCGCGCTGCCGCAGTAACGTTCAGCCTAGTTCTAGTAAGGATGTATACGAGGAGAGAAAACATGAAGCAGCTAGGAATAATGATGGTTTTAATGGCGGGTCTTTGTTGGGCACAGGAGTCGGGCAATTTTCAGCCATCTGCGACCAATGTGTGGGGAGCGGACTATCCCCGTGTCGATAACGCCGGAAGGGTTGAAATTCGTGTGAAAGCTCCTGATGCTACGAAGGTAAAGTTGAATTTCTGGAGCGGGCCGAAGCTGGATATGGTGAAGCAACCGGACGGGTTCTGGACGATTACTACTCCACCCCTCGTTCCCGGTTTTCACTATTACACGTTGACCATTGACGGTGCGGAGGTCAGCGACCCCAACACTCATGCGTACTTTGGTGGAAGTAAGCCCGCAAGCGCAGTGGAAGTTCCAGAACCAGGCTCCACCTATTATTCGGCTCAGGATGTGCCGCACGGCCAGGTGCGCGAGGTTTGGTACCACTCGAAAGTGACGGGGACCTGGCGGCACGCGCTGGTTTATCTGCCGCCGAATTACGATACGCAGACCAAAGTCCGCTATCCGGTGCTCTATTTGCAGCACGGCGGTGGCGAAGATGAGACCGGATGGATTCGGCAAGGTAACGCCAACTTCATCCTCGACAATCTGATCGCGGCCGGAAGCTGCAAGCCAATGATCGTCGTGATGGCGTATGGTTATGCCCGGCGCGCGGGCCAGGCGCCGCCCGATCTGACCGGAAAACCCTTTGGTTCTCCCGAAATGCTTAAGGCCATGCAGGAGATGGCGTCGGCGTTCGAAGATGACGTGACTCAGGTCCTGATTCCGTATATTGATTCGACCTTCAGGACACTTTCGGATCGCGATCACCGCGCAATGGCCGGCCTTTCCATGGGAGGCATGCAGGCATTCCAGATCACGCTCAATCATCTCGATCTCTTTTCCTACATTGGCGGATTCAGTGGAGCGGGCGGGATGCTCGTCCTTGGCAATCGGAAACTGGATCCCAAGACCGATTACAACGGAGTATTTGCTGATCCGGCTGCGTTCGCCAAGAAAGTGCACTTGCTCTGGATGGGTGTCGGGACAAATGAGCCTGAGAGAATGCGTGCGGGACTCCAGAGATTACATACTTCACTCCAGGAAGCGAACATTCAGCACGTTTTCTACGAGTCGCCGGGTACAGACCACGAGTGGCAGACCTGGCGTCGCGATCTGAAGGACTTTGCCCCGAGGCTCTTTTAAGGAACTTGCCCGAGGAAGTAGCGGCACTGGGAACGGGGCCGGCTCACCCGGCAATTCCTTCCGGATGGCACACACGGAAACTGCTGCCCCCATTTCAGAACGCCTTACTCGTGGGAGTTGCCTCGACGTCTGTCGCCATCCAGGGTGCGGACGGCTTGCAACTCCGGCAAGTCGAGCAGAGTCTTCGAAACGCGAATCAAGGCCTTGTCGGCGTCCGCCGCGACCTGAGAGGAGCTGACCTTTCGACTGTTGCCCAGCAAGCCGAGATGAAGTTTGATGAAGGCGTTTTGCTTGGCAGGCTCATTGTCGGAGTTTTGAATGTTCAAGATTGGCGCTGCTGTTGCCTTTTCATCCTCCTTCTTGTGGTTGGAACTCCTAAGCACGGGCCGAGAGAGGGTCAGTTTCGAGTTTTGGGATTCTGCGGAGAGACAAAACCGGCGCGTTCCATGGCCCGTGGAAGCACCCAGCACTGAAAAACCCGACTGGACCTTGACTTAAGAGGCGCTCGGGTGTACATTAGTTGCTGGGCGTAAACTGAAAACGAAAATACCTGTTTAAGGCATTACTTGGTACGTCAGTGCCATTGCGCCGGGGTTTTGTCGGCGTATCGTGTTTAAGCTTAAGCTAGTTGAAGGTGTAGGTTGTTGTGCGACGAGGTCGTCATGGTAGGACGTTTGGCTCAGCCCCCCAGCGGCGGTGGTTCCCCCTGCTTGGGTTACTGTTGAGCTGCCCACTTTCCTTGGCCTGAGCGAGGAAATCTCCATTGACGTGTCCAGCGGAGCGATTTACCATCGCTGCGAGAGCGGTATCTTGACTGAAGGTCTCAGCTCAACGACCAGCCCTGACGTGGAGGTACTCTATGGCCCCGAATCCGGAACGCCGTCGCCACCCCCGAACTAAGTCCTTGCCAGATCAGCGAGAGCTCACAATCATCTGGCAGGCGGGGAACGGCCGGAGCATGATGGCGGCCAAGCTCCTCGATTTCAGCGAGGAGGGTATGAGCGTCGAGATCAAGAACCGGTTGTCGGAAGGATCTGTCGTGGAGATTGTCGGCGAGATCAAACGGGCCGACGGTCCCCAACCGCTGGACCGGCTAGGTTTCGTGCGTCGGTGCGTGGCAGCCGAAAATGGAAAGTTTGTGGCAGGTCTGTTCCTCCGCGGGCAAGCCACTAAGACAATTCCGAATTACTACGAATTCCTCCAGATCAGCCCCAATGCCGAGCCCGACACAATCTCTCGCGTTTATCGATTCCTGGCGAGCCGCTATCACCCGGACATCCCGGAAACCGGCGATGCTGAAAAGTTCGTCCTGTTGAAGCAAGCCTATGACGTACTGACCGATCCAGAGCGCCGCGCCGAATACGATGCGACTTATAAAAAGCAGGCGCGCGAACCCGTCCCCTTATCCAATTCGGTCGATTTTATGAGTAGCAACGACGGCGAGTTAAACCGACGGGTGGCGGTGCTGGCGCTGCTATATTTTCAGCGCCGCATCTCGCCCATCACCCCGGAAGTTTCACTCGTCGACGTTGAACGCCGCATGGGGTTCCCCCGGGATTATTTGGACTTCACGATGTGGTATCTCAAGAGCAAAGGATACATCACCATAGCGGACAACTCGGATTTCGCAATAACGGCGCGAGGCGTGGACCTCGTGGAATCGAACCGCGAGAAGATCCCGCTTCTGAATAGATTGCTGAGTGATCGCACGGGATCTTTCTCCACCTCAGAAGGAGTGGCAGGAAGCAAGCCCTTAATCATGCTCGGTGAGAGTGTCCTTGAGCTTCCGGCCAATGGCGTATCCCAGCCCGAGGGGATCTACCCAAACCGGGATGGTAAGGTTTGATGGATCGCAAATCGGGCTACCCGCGGACCGGCCGGCGCAAATTCCCAAACCGCATTTAATACGGCACCCTGGCTTCCCTCTAAGGGGGTTGCGACAAAATGTACATAGTAAGTTCATAATAACTCCCCAATTTTCAATACGCGTTGACGCCGCCGCTAAATCCCATTACTCTTCTCGGTTATCAATCAAACGGAGGTTTGTCAATGCGAACTGCCAATGCTTTCATACTCGCTTTCACGCTCTTGGCCGGCGCGGCACTCGCGCTCGGCAGAAATATTCCCAAGGACCTATCGAAGGTGCGGGGCTTCGACTACACCACCGCAGCAACTAACGCCCACATAGGGTGGGTCAATTACGATGCAGCCCAGGTAGAGCGCGAGTTGGACCTAGCCAAGCGGGTTAATTTGAATCAGGCCCGCGTATTCGTCACGTACGGAGAGTATTCCAAAGACAAGGAGGCGCTCCTCAAGCATCTCGTGGACTTTGTCCGAGCCTGCCATCAACGGGACATCGGAGTCATGGTGGTGGTCACTTACACGCGCGAAATGAGCGAGCATGAAGCGGCCCGGCCGCTCGCCAAGGAGTACGCTACGGATCTCGTGAAGACTCTCTCTAATGAGCCCGGGTTAGAGTTCTGGGACGTTACCAACGAGCCGGACTGGCCGAAGACCCCCCTGCAGCAGGTAAGGAAGAGAATCGCGCTGGCGAAGTACATGGCGGGGGTCTTCCATGAACTGGATCCGAACACACCTGTGACGGTGGGTACGGCATTTATCCCGGCGATGGAAGAGCTTGCTGATGATGTGGATGTCCTGTCTTGGCATGACTACTCAACGACTCGAGGCGAGATTCGGGCGAACATCGAAAAGGCCAAGGCGTTCGCGGCGAAGGTCGGCAAGCCTATATTCAATACGGAGATCGGGGCTGTGGCGCGGGCCAACCCGTATGACGTGGCACTAGAGGAGTTTATGAATGCCGGCATGGGCTGGTACATCTGGGAACTTATGATCGTGCCCCAAGGATGGGGAAGAGTGCAAGGAGTGTTTTACCGGGATGGAACAGTGCGTGACCCCACCATCGTCGCCGCGCTGCTGGGGTTCTTCCGCAACCGCGGGCCGAACATCCTGCCGTCGGAAGCCGACCAGGAAGGCTGGGTTACCCGGGTAGTGACCGACGGTAAGAAGTGGCTCGCGCAGCCGAACGCCCCTTGGGAGCAAGGACTGTATTTGGCCGAGGAAGCGGCGAACCTGCTGGAGTCGGGGGAACTGATCGCCATGCGCGAACCGCCCACCCGGCAAGTCGACTTGATGCGCAAAGGGCGGCCCAACTTGCCTGCCTTGCGCGCCTTGCTGCAGAAGTATATCGAGATTCTCGAGCCGTACGAACACAAGAAATAGCAGCGCAGCTTTCCACTTGGGCTGGTTAGCGATCTGGAGCATGCCGTGGTTGTCGAAGAAACGGATCAGGGTCAGGGCGGGGAAAGCACGAATCGCATCCCGTGAAGTTGATCGGGGCGCCGAAGCCATCGGGTAGAGGTAACGATCTGACAAGATAGCGCTGAAGCGGTACTCGTCCAGATACTCGCCCAGCCTCATCTTGCAATCGATGCCCGTTCGGGGGGGTAGCTTTCGCGAAGAGGACTGCGGGCTGACTGGGCATCAGCCCGGCAGTCCGGTGGACGTTTCGTCTCTCGCGGTTGCTCTACGTCCGAACCGACCAACGCAACGGCTTGCCCGGGCCGCCTTCTCCCTCTAACTCAATTTCTCTGTTCGGTCCACGTTTGATCGATTGCTTCCTGCCGTTCACCTTAGCGCTCTTCACGGGTCGTTGTTCCTCATCGGGTAACCGCAAGGCGACTGTCCATGTCCCGCTTCCCCCGCTGGGCGCGTACCACCCCTCGTAGCCATGCTCCGACTTGATCATCCCCAGTAGAGGCGAGTCAAAGCGGTAGGATTTCAAGGGTATCTTCGGCGCGAGAACTAAACCCCGGCCGTTGAATTCCAACCCTAAGAGCTTCGCCACCATGTAGAGCTGCCAGGCGTGAGGATGCATATTCATCACGGGGAAATCCGTCCACCCAAAGTCGGCGGTAAATTCGAGCGGGGCCTTCACATCTCTCTGCTTCAGCAAAGCGTCACTCAGCATGGTTTGCCCCGCGTACTTGTTCAAAACCGAATTAAGCGTGTCAGGACCACTCCAGGTGCTATACCAAATCTCCGGGTAGATTTCCGCGTGCCGTGCAAATGAGTTCTTCTTCCACTCATCCCACGCCATGGCTCCATCTACCATCGCCAGGGACCATACCAACGTTCCGTTCAGGGATGGCCACACGCCACCGTCCTCACCCGTACCGATCTTTTCCCCCATCTCCTCCGCCGTGTGAGAACCCTTGCTGATCTGCATGGCGCCAATGGGCGAAGGCCGGCGAATCAGTTCGTCCATGGCGCCCACCAACTCCCGGGCCTGCTCGGGGCTCGTTACTCCCCCGATAATCGCCCAGGGTTGCGGTTCGATCCACAGACTGTCCTCGCCCACCCATCCCAACGTGGGCCCGAGCCAAGCGCGCCGGAACCACCTTCCTACCCACTGAGCACGCACCGCTTTCCGATACTCCTCTGCCTGACGCCGAGCATCCGCCGCCAACTCAGTGTCGACGCCCGCGTACGTCAACATGTTCGCGTAGAAATCAAATACATACGTGGCCATCGCAGAATTCAGAGTGCTTTCACCGCTGCGCAAATACTCAGCGCGCAACTTCGCCGGAACATGTTCGAGCACTAAGGCATCCGTCCAGTCGTCCATAAGCATCCGCATAATCCTGTGCTCGCCCGTCCCCACATCCTTCACCAAGTGCCGATAGCATCGCGCCAAAAGATTACGGACGGATTCCTTCCCCGCCGTAGGCCCATAGAGAGGGTAGGTTGGAACCTCCTCGCTCAGGAAAGCGGTATCACGTGTTGCTAGCACATACTCGCTGGTTACCCAGAGGACCCACATGGGAAAGTCACTAGCATTGTCGAGGGTCGTTGGCATCGGCATCCCGTAGCCAACAATCCCATAGGGAATCGAACCATCTGGGCGTACCTCCTTAAGCGTGTAGCGCAAGACCTCCTTGACAAGTCCTGGATTGCTGAAAAGGAAAGGCAGAACGTGTTGCAAGGGATCGCGAGCCGCGCCTTGGAATCCCATGATGTACTGGTAGACGTGCCCCTGGGAAAGAATATGCTCTTGAAAGAAGCTATCGAAGGTTAGGTTGCTCCGAAGGTAATAGTGGTCCCAGGTCAGTTCCCGTTCCACCCAGGGTTCCTCCTTGGTGCTAAAGCGCATGCCATCTTCTTTCCACTTCCGGCTCGAGTCCCCCCACAAGGAGGACACGTTGCGGCGATATTTCTCGATCAACGGAGCGGCTTTCATCTCCTTGGTGAGGTAGCCATACAGGAAATAGAGGGTGCGACTTTCGCCCGGTTCCATCTTTATCTTCCGTTCCAGCAGCAGAGCGGCCTCCGGACCGCGCACGCTCAGGTCCCGGTCAAGATCATGAGTCACGCCCGTCGGGTTAATCGCTCCCCCTGACCCGAAGAAAGCCTTCCCAGCGGCAGAAAAACCATCCGCCGGGCCATCCAGGGAAGCAAGAAAGGTTGCGGGAGGATCAAGGTCCTCAAATCCAGCGCCGCCTTCTTGTCCCCGCACAGGCCCGCCGAAAAACCCACTCGGGTTAGTTGCTAGGTATGCCTGCACATCCTTCCAAGCTTGCTCATCTTCCGCGGAACGACCCAAGAAACGCTTGCTCTCTAACAAGCCAGTGTTTCCTTCCAGAAGTTGTACGTCATGAGCGAAACGGTTACCGAAATTACGGCGCAACTCCACGGACTTGCTCGGCCTGCCTTCCACGGTGGCTTGCATAAAAGAGCGGTATGAAAACTGATAGGGTTGACATCCCCAGTATTCGATCCAGCGCAACAGGGCTTCGGTATTACCGTGATTCCTTATCGTCACCTGCGACACTAACACCGGATCATCGCCAAAAGGCGCGAAGACGACTTGATCGATAGCGTAGCCCTTCCCAGTAACTTTCTTCCTCAAATACCCCACGCCAAATATCCGATCAAAGGCCTCGGCGTTCCCGGGATAGTACGTGCTCAACACCGTGTGACCATCCGTAAGGAAACCCACCCCGCCCCCATACTGCCCTCGCTCGGGGCAATAGTCGTTGAGGAATTTCGGTGACCCCTCATCTTGCCGAACCTGCACGTAGCCATAATTCGAAACCGCCGCCACCAGCCGGTCATTCCCCACTTGGTGCGTCTGATCGGTCGGAGGCCGAAAAGCCTCATCCACCGGGGCAATGGCCTTGGGGTCTTTCATCTGGTCACATGTGTAATGAAAGGCCGGGAGCCCAGACTCATCCTCAATCCATTCGCCGAGGTAACCCGAGCCATAAGGCCTGTTTCCAGCGCCTTGGCCTGCGCCCGCGCCTTTAGCCCAGGCCTCCAGTAACTTGGGAGCTACCGGGTAGCTCGATGCGATCCATCCCAGCGTACAAAGAAATCTCCTGCGCGAGAAAACGCATGACATTTGCGTCCTCCTTGAACAATGGTGCGAGCGGCCCTGGATACCCTCCGTGGAAATAAGTTTTCTCTTCTTGGGGAAATACCGGTCCGCATCGCATCTGTCCTGGCGAGTAAGAGTGGATTTGACGGTTCTTCTCCAGAATTACCGAGTCTAGCCAAGTTCGCTGACGAGTACCCAACCATAAGTTTTAATAACATGGGAGCCGCTCTTGGTCGGGGCCCAGTGGCTGGTGAGATGTCAGGTTTTCAGGTTCAAGCCGCCATACAAGGCGCGCTTCTGGTTCTTGCCCGGGGCGCCCACTTCGGGTTGGGGACTGTCGACCAGATCGCCACCAGGTAACGGTAAAGATGAAATTCGGTTTCGTCCTGGCTGATCACAAGCTTCCTTCTCATGCGCCCCATTTGCTTCTTGATAGTTTCCAGCTCAGTTTGGGCGTGGTCGTGCGCGACCTCATCCGGCTTACCTTTCAGGACATGCTTGGACCGCCGGCGGGCAATTCCCATGCGGTGCGGCAAGAGCCCCAAGGAGTGCGGTCACACGGCTACGCGCGTCTTCTGTTTCAAGAAATCGGCCAGCCGGCCCAACGTCCAAGCGGTAAAGGCACACCCCTGCTTCGCCGGCGGAGTCAGCGCCGTTTGCCTCAGGAGTCTCAAATGCTCAGCGTGCAGTTTCGGGGGCCGACCAAGACACTCCATTCACGCCATTGGATTTTGGCCCGACTTCAAACATGGCGGCGGACGACAAAGGTAGTTACACTTTGATTGAGCAGCGTAGCCTTGATGGTTGAGTGCACGACTGGGATCTCCGAGAGGTTCACCAGGTCCTCGCTCTTTGATGTTCGGTAGGGCATGGCGGCACCAGCGAATTCACCGAGATGGATGTCTACTCTTTGGTCGCTGCCCGCGTTCTCGTTGATGGCCACGATATACAGCTCGCTGGAAGTAGGGTTCTTGTACGCAGAGACATAGACGCCCGGCGCGGGATTTGGCTCGGCGGCGATCCTCACGTGCCCCGGCCGCAGGAAGCGGCTGAAGTTACCAATTGCAAACAACCGCTTGGCGACAACCAGTCTTCGGTTTGCTAGGTCCATATAAATCAATGCGCCGCAATTGTTGTAGCATCCCACGGCCCACCAATAGCACCATGCGTTCACCTGGTTCTCAGCGAGGTGAAAGTGGACGAGCTTCGCCCAAAAGAGTGCGTCGGCAATACTCGTGTCGTTAGCCTCACCGGTACTTACCTCTGTCTGCCAGATCGGCTTTCCGTGACGCAGAGCTTCTTCGAGCCTCCCCGTGCGCTTTCTGAAGGGCTCATTGTTTTCGGCGTAGGCATGAGCCGCAACAATGTCAACCGCGTCGACGGCAACCGGATCCTCCAACGCAGGAATGGCGTACTCTTCGCCCCACGTGGATTGTTCCGAAATCATCACTCGGGCTGTAACGCCATTTCGTTCTATCGTCGGCTTTAGATAGTCTTTCAGAAAATCTCGTAACTCCTCACCTGTCCAGCGGCAGGAAGAGTAGGGAACCGAAACATCGGGCTCATTAGTTGGCGAGATCGCGTAGATGTCAATATCGTGATTTTGCTTGTACCCTCGCGCGTACGCGCCTAAGTAATCAGCAAAGGCCTGATACTTATCCTTGCGCAACGATCCTCCGCCAACAACGTCACCATTGGTTTTCATCCATGCCGGGGGACTCCACACCGTACTGATGAAGCGCGTGCACCCACGTGACTTTGCCTCATTCATGAACCAGATCTGTTCCTCATCCCCGGTCCACTCCCACACCCCTTCACGCGGCTCAATTGTGGGAGTGGGACCGTCGGTCTCTTTTCCCCAGGAACCACCGTCGCCGACGATGTTTCGAACAATAGAGAGGCCGGCCCCTGATGTTTGTGAGAAGAGTAAGTCCAGAACCCTGCTCACATCGGCTCTGGGGTAGCTCATCAGATTATGTGCTTGATGAAACGCCGCGGAGACCCCAAATCCTTGGATCTCCTGCTGTCGCCTCTTGCAGTCCACATGGACCACAACGGGCTGGGTTTCCTGGGGGCTTGCGGGCAACGCCGGCTTGCCATCGCCTGCGATCAAGTCCCGCGCGATTGGGAGTGCCGTCCCGCTAAAAAGTAGCTTAAGGAATCGTCGTCTCGCGCTGTTGACAGACCCGTGCCGCCTCACCGATGAAGCTGAAATGGGGAATCTATCTGCCATGGCCATGAGGATTCAGACCCCTTTCCGTGCGGGCGCGCGCAGTAACTGCTGTGCGTAGGACTGACCGGTAAAGCGTGAGTAGCCGTGAGCCCAATCCACGCCGGTTCGAGGCTTGAAGCGCGAGCATCCTGGCCGCCACTTCTTCAGCAGACCCGACGCTCCCGCAACAGCGAGCAGGACGCCCGCGCCCTTCCCTTGCCGTCCGTGGGCCTGACCCACGGCTGCTCGTAGTTCTCCCCCGAGGGGAGCAAAGCACGAAGTGGAGAACTTGGCGAATTCATGCCAAGTTCTCCACTTCGGGAATGTCTAGAAGATCAGCTTCAGAGCAAACTGCATGATACGGGGGTCCCAAGCGCCGTTGACTTCGCCATTGCCGAGGTTGTACTGCGTCCCTCCGCAAGGCCGTCCGAAAGCCGGTGTACCATCGGTGTTGGGTGCCCCGCTGCATCCGCTGTTGAAACCGTTCCACTGGGTGTGATTGAAAGTGTTGAAGGTCTCCCAGCGGAATTGAAGGATGCTGCCCTCTTTACTCCACCAGGGCAACTTGAACTCCTTATGCAACGCAATGTCCCAGTTGTTTCTTCCAGGTCCCGTTAGTACGTTCCTACCCAGGTATCCAAACATACCGGGCTCGCCGTTGGAGGGAAGCTGGGATTCAAGTGGCTGTGTCACAGTGTTCGGATCCCACCACATTTCCGTCGGTCCGAATTGAGGATCATCAAAGGTACTCTTCTTGACTTTGACGGATCCGCTGCTGTTGCACATCACCGACTTGCCGATACCGCTCGAGAAGCCGTTCACCCCGCAGGTAAAGAAGACGGGCTCCCCGGTGAACATGCTGGCAATACCGCTGAACTCCCAACCGCCTAAGCCTGACCCCAAAAAGTGGCTTGCCGAGTTCCTGAAGAACGGCAGTTGGTAGACGAAATTCATCATGAGCACCTGCTCGCGATTGATGTCTGAGGTTCCGTACCAGCGCGCGCGGTTCGAGTCATCCACGCCGCTCGTCCAAAACGGGCTCGCGCCGTTGTCGAGCGCATGGGACCATGTGTAAGCGGCTCCGAAGGTGAGACCATGCGCCATGGTGTGCCGGTAGCTTGCCTGAAGTGAGTTGTAGTTGGAGGTAAACCCGTACACGTGGGCGGTAACGGACCCGTAGGCTTGGTACGGCGTAAAGAAAAGTTTGGGCTCCAAATTGTTCATCATGATTTGCTGCACATTGCAGTTACCGGCGCTATCGCAACCTTGCGTACCCGCCAGGGCCGGCACATTCATGGTGGTCGCTCCGTTCGGCACTTGGTCGAAATCGGCTTCGCTCGATAGGTCTCGCCCCAGGTTGCTAATATTACTGACCGTGACCAAGTCGTTGGTCGTAATTTGGTGCTGAACACCCAAGCTGAACTGCTGCGCGTTTGCAAACCTCTGGTAATACGGCATATACGAGAGGCTGGCGGGCGTCAACGCCCCAGCAACAATGTTCCCATATCCAGTGATGTTGTAACTGTTCGACGATTGCACAACCGGCGGGTTGATTCCCATGTTCTCAGTCGAAACCTCGTTTCCGTTGCCGGCATCCCAGTAGAGGCCGTAACCGCCGCGGATCACGGTTTTTCCGTGCCCCGTGGGATCCCAGGAAAATCCGAGACGAGGGCCCCACCCCGGCCAATAACCAGCGCGGCATCCCTTGGCGACGCCCCCGCTCCCGCACGCCCACAACCCGTTCCCGTAGGTGGTATCGTCGTATCCTGTTCCGGGAATGAACTGGCCTGCGGCATTAAGTTGGGCCGTCAGTGCCGGATTGTACTGGTTGGGCAAGAAAGTCGTAAAGATGGTTGGATGATTCACATCGTGCATCTGGCCATCGAAGCTGACACGCAACCCGGCAGTGACGGTCAAATTGCGCCTCACCTTCCAAGTGTCCATAATGTAAGGTTCGAAGTCCCATGCTCGATATGCTGCGTCAGGAATACCGCCGATCGAGACACCGTTCTTGATGTACCCTGCCTCGTAATACGATTGGATTCGGCCCAGGTACATGTCAGCTAAACCGTTGCCAGTGGTGTTTGATCCGCTAGTATTGAAGGTCATCGCTCCGCTTATTTCGGCTCCATCTTCCTCATTCTTCTCGAAAAACTCCAGGTAGAATCCCGTTTTCACCGATTGGTCTGTTCGGCGGGCCAGTAATTCAATTCGGTGTTGATGTTGATTGTGTACTTGCTGTCCCATGGCGGGGTCCTGCTCGCGTTCCATAGCCCCTGAAGCGTCGCCGGTTGACCACCGGGAGGGGAGCAGGAAATCAGCAGCTAGCGACGCTTGCGAAAAACGCGACCATGATTTTGCATGGCAGATCGCACCGCCGCGGCAGCCCACGGTACCGTCTCGAAACTTTACGAAAAAGCGTACGGCACGCGCCCCTCTTGCTCGAAATTGGCTACTGCTTGATATCGCCACCACCCGGAAGCTGCATGGCTGCCCCGGGTAAAGGATAGACCGCTGCCTTGTCTTCAATGACCAACACCCAGTCATGCCCGCGGCCGCTGCTCGGGGGCTTATACCTCTGAATCCCCCATGCGTCAGGCTCATCGATCACGTACGAGGTTCCATACCGCGGGTCGTACCAGAACTCTCTTAACTGTTCGCCTTTGACGATACTCTTGTCGAGCGTGAAGCTCTCTCCATAAGGCGAGTAAATAATGGCGAACGATCCATCGGACGATTTAGCGGCCCGAATTTTGGCACCACCCGTCGCGGCTCCATCCAGGACAATGTGTTGGTCTGGAACGAGCTTCGTGAAAGGCACGGACTCAAAGAGCTGGCGGAGGTTGCGCATCTGGAATGCACCCGGATGGTCCATTGCCTCGTACCATGGGGTGTTCGCCCCGATTATGCCCCCCGGCTGCCCAACAAATGGGTCCGCAGCCCATGGAGGCGCACCTGCGGAGATCGCCCCCTTTCCCGTGGGCTGCGGCTTGTACATTTGCCAGATGTTGTTATTTCCATAAACGTACCCACACGCACCTGCGAGCACCGACCAGTACGCTGCTTGCCTCACATCGAAATCATCAAACCGGTCAATCCCGGTGCTGCCGCTCAAGTAAAACGCAACCGGGATCTCTTCGTAACGGTTTTCGCCATCCACGGTCGGCTTTTCGGGCTTGAGCGCATAATCGTGTTCCACGTAAAGCCCCGTGTCGAGGTCTCGGGCGGCATGCGAAGACTGGTTCATGTTAAAGTCCAACCACTTCGCGTCATTCAGCTTGATGGAAGAGAGCCCGGGACCGACGGGATGGAAGGTCATCAAATGCGCGCCGCCATCACCCTCTTTCAGTCCCGTGACCAGCGCTTCGACAATTGCGCGCTCTTGGTCGTTCGTGATGGACCGGTCGCCGCCAAGAATCCAGATGATCGGCGCGTCCTTGTATCTGTTGCCGAGGAAGCGCCCATATTGGTGTGCGGTCGCAGGAGTGAACGCAAACGTACCGGGCATCTTGAATGGAACTCGACCCACACCCCAATATGTACCCCAAGACGGCAAAATCCCCATGAACAAGCCAAGCTCTGCCGCCTTATTCACGATGAAGTCTACGTGCTTGAAATAGGCTTCATTGGGCTTCGTAGGATCGCCTTCAACGAAAGGGAAGTCGCCGTAGGCGTTGGGCGTGGCCTCCGCACCGAACTGTGTCAAGAGCGTCGCCTGAATCACCGTGAACCCCTTCCGCGACCGGTTCGTCAGGTACTGCGTTGCTTCCTCGCGATTCAATCGGTGAAACAACTCCCAGGCTGTGTCGCCCAGATAGAAGAAAGGCTTGCTGTCTTCATGTTCTAGATAACGGTGATTGGCGGAAACTTTCAGCCTGCCTGAGCCCATGGCCCATGTGGGCGGAAACATGAGGGCCACTGTCATACAGCGAACTACCACCCCAGAGATTCGCCCCATCACTCCATTCCTCCTCTACCTCGCAGCTAACACTCACACAAACGGTCTCTCCATTCAGGCTCCCGGCAATTCTCCCCTCTCCGCACTTGAACCTCGCCAGTCTGGAAAAGTGCAGCCACCTCAATGTTGGGGATGGGACGCCCCAGGCTTGCCGAAGACGGTGAACTCGCTCACCTCAACGGGTAGTCCCTTCGGCCATCCCGTAATCGTGAACTTGACGTAACGGCACTGAATGGGTGCGATCTCGTCGAATTCGATGACATTGTCCGCGGCGTTCTTTGTCTTGTCCACAACGGTAGTGAATGTCCTCCCATCAGAGGACACCTCGATCTTGTACTGTCGAAACCACGGCGGAGAATCCTGTGGCTTACGTCCTGCAGGGATCGTGAACAGGATACGAGCAGAATCGATTACAAATTCCTGAACCACATCGAACGCAGTGGGGCACGCAAGGTCAAGCATGAGCCAGGGTTGAACGTCATCACTTGCCGGCGCCCACCAAGTCCTGACGTTTTTATCAATAGCGTAGGCCGCTTCTCGTCCGGGTGCCTCGCTGCTGACCGTGTAACTCTTGTCCTCGCTGACGGGAATCGCTCCGCTGTCATTGCCCAACCACGGTTGAGGCTTGACGCCAGGCGCCCATTGGGGGGTTTCCGAGGGCCCGCTGATAAACATGTTCCCCTCTGCGTCAAAGCCCACCGGGTCCATGGCAATGCGGCGTTCGAACATGCGATTCCAGTTTCGGTACAAGACGTTGTAGAGAGCCCACACGGTGCCATCGGGGGCCTCGATAATGCAGTGATGACCCGTGCCATTTATGAGTCCATGGCGCTGAACCAAAATCGGACTTCGTGGCGAATAGGTGAACGGACCGAGGGGGCGCTCTCCCTTGTACAAGCCGACCGCATAAGTCTTCCAATCGGTTCCCGAAGCGGAGTATTGGAGATAATAGGTTCCCTGGCGTTTGGTCATCCAAGGTGCTTCGATCCAGGCAACGTCGTGGTACTCGTTGTGGTCACCCCAGTGCTCCCATGTGTGTGAAGGTTCGAAGCGAAAAAGGTGGCTGGGCGAGCTGAGAAACTTCGTTAGGTTCTCGCGATCCAGCTCGACCCCGTAGATTCCATTCACAGAGTACCCCGAGTAATACAGGTACACGCGCTCGTCCTCGTCGACGAAAACCATGGGGTCAAATACCCCTCCTCCTGGTTTGAGCGCCGCTCCCTTTTCGTCAGTGAAATCCCCTAGATACTCAAACGGTCCCAAGGGGTTGCGACTGCGAAGCAATCCTGTATTGTTCCCGGTCATGTAGACATAACCCTTGTAGGTGAAGACCTCAGGTGCTCCGACAAATCTACCTTTCGGCAGGGGGACCTGCTGACGCTTCCAATGCACCAGGTCTTCTGACGACCAGGCCATCCCTTCCGACACATAGAGGTAGTATTTCTGATCAAACCGTAAGACCACGGGATCACCCATTCGCTGAGAGTCCTCTACCGGCAGAGGGTTGACGTAGCGCAATGTGGATTTTTGCGCCGAGACGCGTAAACTTCCAGCACCCGGCCCCTGGATAACCTGGGCCGACATTGGCGCGGCGATCCCACACGCCAATATGACTATCAGTAGAACTGTTCTCATAGATTCCCCGTATTGCATAGTTGCGGTCAAAACGCTCCCGCCTTTTCGGCAGTTCTGGTCTCTCCTCGGCCATGAACATATCTTCATAATCCCCTCCTCAACCCAACTGAAAGGTCGGTCCTTCCTCACTAGCAGAGAACACGCAGGGGGGCCCCTATGCTCACACCGCCTACCTTCCTCTGGACTCCAGCGTCTGAAATACCTTGTACCGGCATTGGAAAACGGTTAAATGGCTATTGCTTTTGCCCTTCCGCGTCGTAGGGATCGCGGTGGGAAGAGTCCTTGAGTTGCTTGGCGCCATCATCACCTTGCCAGCGCGCGTCCCGCGCTGGCCGCGCCAGGCTTGAGGCGTGCAATGCGCTCGCGCAACCTTCCCCGCCCACAGTGCTGTCACCTCATGCTGCAACTCGCCCCTTGATCGGGTCCCAGACCACTTTCATCCCGCGCTTCAGAGCGGCGTTCCCGATCCAGGAAGTGCGCGCCGCCTCAAAGCCCACGTGGATGTCGGCATTGGGAGTCTTGCGATTGCGCACGCAGTCGAGGAAGTTATTGACGTTGTCAATCGTATAGTCGTGCTCGGAGCGGACCAGGATTTCGGGCTCGGGAACAAGCGTGCCGGGCACAGGCTTTCCGCCTTCGGGATATACCGCCATGTGTTTGCGATCGATTTTCAGCGTGGCCTCGCTGCCACGGAATTCGATCCCTCCGTCATCCACGTTGCTGTTGATGGCGCCGGTGAAGGTTACCATGAACTTCCCAGGATACACGTAAGCCGCCGTAAGGGTGTCCGGCGCCTGCCAGGGCATATGGTAAACCTCTCCCGTGGTGGTCGCCGTCATGGGCGCGGGCTGGCCCATATACCACTGAATAACGTCAATCAAGTGCGTGAGAAGATCCGTTAATATCCCCCCTCCGAAATCCCAAAACCAGCGCCACCAATGGAATTTCTCCAGCGTGAACGGCTGCTCTGGCGCGTCGCCCAGGAAGCGCTTCCAATCGAGTTGCGACTGGTCCACCGCGGGCAGCACTGGAAAAAACACAGTGTAGTTCTGATACCAGTAAGCGTGGACGAAAGTGATTCTGCCCAACTTGCCGGAATCGATGATCTGCTTGCCCATGATCCAGTGCGGCCCGCTCCTCTGCTGCGTGCCCGTCTGGACAATGCGCTTGCTTTCCTCGACGGCTCGCACCATCTCCACGCCTTCCTCGATGGAGTGCATGATGGGCTTTTCGAGGTAGGCGTCCTTGCCGGCGTGTACCGCATCAATAAGCATCTGCTTATGCCAGTGGTCGGGGCTGGCGATGATGACAGCATCAATATCCTTGCGGTCGAGCAACTCGTGGTAATCAAGGTAGGACTTAGCATCCGGGCCGGCAATCTTCAATGCCTTATCGCGTCGCGGTCCGTATACGTCGCAGACGGCCACCAAATCAACGGAGGGGTTATCCACGAAGATTTTCATCAGCTCCTGGGAGCGCCAACCGGTGCCGATGGCGCCGACACGGATCTTGTCATTCGCGCCCAACACGCGCGCCGGCGCCAGACCCCCGAGTACGGCCGCCGTGGCGCCCGCCAAGGCTGTCTCCTTCAAGAAACCTCTTCGAGTAATTCCCAGTTTTTCTCTCATGGATTAGCTCCTCTCTTCGCTCGAGAAATTAGGATTCAGAAATCAGGAATCAGAAGCCAGGTAGAGGAAATCCGGGTTCTGAGATTCGAGACACCCCCACCCGCTTGCCTTACGTCCTAGACTGACTTCTCCCCACTGACTACAGGCCACTCACAACGGACAACTGACCGCTTTCCAGTTTCGGGTTTCCTCGCGCTCTCACGCCCCAAAGGAAAGGCCAAGCTCCCGGGCGACCCCCTGAATATAGCGTCGTCCCTCCTCATACTCCTCGGCGGTTTTCAAATGTTCGAGCATCAAGGGGGCGTCAACCGGAAGCCTTGAGAGTTCGCTCAGATAGGCCTTGTAATCGATCTGGCCGCGGCCGGGAATCACTTCGCGCAGGCACACCTGCACGTAGTCCTCCCAATTCAGGTCTTTGGCGTGACAGGAGGCAATCCATGGCCCCAACTTCCGGAAGCATTCGCGGATGACGGCGCCGTTGTGGTACATGCGCTCGGGGCTGTTCATCACATTGCACGCATCAAGATGAACCGCGAACGCCTTGCGGTCCACCCCCTTGATCAGCTTCAGGTATTCGTCCGGTCCGCTGGGGAAGTTGAAGGGCATCATTTCGATGGAGAACTTGGTGCGCGTTGGCTTCACCGCATCAATCAGCCTGCGGCAGTTCTCCACGGTTGCGTCAATGAATTCCTGGCTGATGTTTTTGGGGTCGGGGCCGTCCCAATGTTTAGGGTTGTAGGAGCCTGCGATGTCCACGCAACAACGCGTGCCCAACTCCTCGGCCAGCGCCAGCCGCTCCTGGACGTAATCCATGTTCTTGCGCCGCTTTTCAGGATCGGGGTCGAGCATGTTAACCCAGGCGCCCACTTCCGCAAGAGCCACGTCCTGGGCCGCAAATTCCTTGACAATGGCTTTGATCTTTTCCTTTTCCTTCAATTCCACCTTGGGAGCGTAAGCGGCGCGGTATCCCAGCCGGCGGTGCTCGCGAGCTTGTTCGCCAGGATCGTCCGAATTGAGAAAGATGGGGCCGCCCAGCCTCATCGGCCGGCCAGAGGCTGTCGCGCCGCCCCCCAGGAACGCAGGCATGGCCACCGTTGTAGCAGCCACGGCTCCGGTCCGCGCGAGAAACGTGCGCCTTGAAATTTGAGTTCGCATTAGGAATTCCTCCCTCTACGCAGGGGCACGCCATGGCGTGCCCTTGCCAAATTGAGGCTTCAAGCCCAGCTTGTGGGCGGGCTGAAGGTCCGCGCCTTGCATTGCGGTAGCGCAGCTACCGCCTTTCCAGTGGCAGGGCATTCAGTAGCGCCACCCCGTAGCGCGGAGTCAGCACACACCCTGGTGGCCCCGCGATGCGGGATCAGCGCTACGAAGCCAACTAAACCGGAATTTCCACTTTGAACTTCCGGCGCGACCGACAATTTACACCCAACCGCCGCCGAACACAACTGGAAGTCGGATTTGCACTTCCAGGTGCTCCCACGGGCCACGGATACTACCATTTTTGCAACGACGCATTGAACGACAGCTGAAAGGGCTGGTTTTGTTTCTCACCCACTGGGTGTGTACCTCCGAGGCGTCTTCATCGCGGTTAAACCCATATAAATACTGATGAAACGTAACGCCCGAGGGTTCGTTGGAGAGAGTTCATCTCGGCAATCCGTATTACAAACAATGAACTATGCTGCAAGCCTTTCACCCACGATGACGAAGCAGAGAGAACGAAGTGGTGCCTCCTCGGTGGCCTCGCCCGACAGCGCCGAAGGATTGCTCGAACTCATCATGCCACGCTACGAACGGGCCAGCGCGCTAGTGACTTCGAACCGCCCGGTGGGGGACCGGGCAAGCTACTGGGTGATGCCGCCATGGTCAGCGCCATGCTCGACCGCCTCCTTCGCCGGCGACACCTGCTGAGGTGCGGTCCATGAAGCTGGCGAACAAAAACGGGCTTGCCAGAAGGGGAGCAGGCAGGGTAAAAGAACTTAGTCCTGGAGGCCGTCCGTTGCCCGGTTTTGAGGTGATCACCGACCTCTTTGATTCCTGAGTCTGCCGGGATCCGCCGCTTCTCTTGGAGGCACATTTACTGTGCTTCCGAATAGATTAGGCGCTGAACATTGCCTTCTAAATGTGGAATTCTGGTTCCTCGACTTCGAGGAACTAGCTAAGATATTGAGATCAAATCCCCCGTGCGAGGTACTTGCTCAACAATGAAGCTGCACTCGAAGCACAACACCTATAGTATGATCGCCGCAGTTTTCTTCTTCGTATGCCTGATTGGGGCGCCAGTCTTCGGAGCCACATCTCGCAAGAACTCAGGTAAGGCGCAGCGTCAAGCCACATATTGCAACCCGGTTGATCTCCCCTACCGGTTCCAGCTTTCGGGAAGAAGCCGCAGGGAAGCCGCCGATCCCACGATCATCACCTTTCGAGGTGAGTACTGGCTCTTCCCATCTAAGTCGGGTGGGTATTGGCATTCCTCGGATCTCCTGCACTGGGACTTTGTTCCAGGAGTGGGCTATCCGGTCGAGAATTACGCCCCAACTGCGCTTGTCATGAATGAGAAGGTCTACCTCACCATGAGCGACACAATCAAGCTCTTCGTGACCGACAACCCATTGGACGGGCAGTGGGCTGAGGCTGCTGACTTCGGCCAAACCTACGGCGATCCCGCGCTGTTTCTCGATGACGACGGACGTGTGTATATGTACGCCGGCGTCTCCGCTAAGGATGTGCTTCATGTTACGGAGCTCGACCCGAAGGACGGATTTAAAGCACTACGCACGGAGGCAATTCCCCTGAGCCGTTCGGCCGCCACCCGGGGATGGGAAGTTGCGGGTGATTCCAACAATGACCCCAAGGCAGAATCGTGGATAGAAGGTTCGTGGGTGAACAAGCATGATGGCAAATACTACTTGCAGTATGCTGCTCCTGGCACGCAATTCAAAACTTATGCAGATGGGGTACTGGTCAGCGACAAACCCATGGGGCCTTTTACCTATGCCCCGTATAGCCCATTCTCCTTCAAACCCACAGGTTTTGTCACCGGTGCCGGACACAGCAGTACCTTTGCTGGATTCGATGGCCGCTTCTGGCACATTGCGACCATGACCATCTCGGCGCGCCACATGTTTGAGCGGCGCCTGGGACTGTTTCCCACATCTTTCACCAAAGATGGCGAGCTGATAACCGACACCTATCTCGGCGACTATCCTCACTATATTGGTGGCGATCGCGGCCTTACCGGGTGGATGCTCCTCTCGCGCAAGAAGACCTCCACAGCTTCATCGACACTGGAGGGTCACGAGCCGGGAAAGGCTGTCGACGAGGATATTCGAAGCTGGTGGTCGGCGAAGACTGGAGATCCTGGGGAATGGTTCCAGATTGACCTTGGAGGTGTGAAAACGATCGATGCGGTCCAGATTAACTTTGCGGACGAGGGCAGCACGGCGATGGGCCGCAGCGAGGACGTCTACAAATACGTTCTTGAGCTTTCTTATGATGGCAAGCGGTGGTCTACTGCCATAGATCACGAAATGACAGGCAAGGACTCGCCCCACGACTATGAGGTGCTACAGAAACCAGTGAAGGCGCGGTACCTAAAACTCAAGAATGTTCATTCGCCTAACGGTGCTATTTTCTCTATCAGTGACCTTCGAGTCTTTGGAAATGGACACGGCGCTAAACCCGGAAAGGTTACGGCCGTGACTGCAACACGGGACGCTTCTGATCCGCGGCACCTAACCGTACACTGGCAGTCAGTTCCCAACGCAGAGTTCTATATTGTCCGGATCGGAACCACGCCCGCCGCGTTGATCCAGAATTATCAAGTATACGATCAGGCTACCAGCGCGGACATTAGAAGCCTGAACATTGGCGTTGGGTACTATGTTGGCGTCGATGCGGTCAATGAAAATGGAATCACAAAGGCGACATCGGTCATTCGAGTGCCTTAGGGGTAAAGTGACCCGTTGGGGATCAACTACCAACGGCGTTTCAACCTCGGGTGTGGGAACAAAGATACACCTTAGCGATTTGCGCAGAGACTAGAATGAAGTTTTGGGACACAAAACAGGCCGGGGTGATTCAATCCTGCAATGCGGTTGTGCGGGTAATCCTCCGTGAATAAAAAGGATTGACGTTGAGCTTCATCAAAAGTGGCTGGAATACTGAAAACGGAGAACCTGGCGCGGCTCAGACTACCACGCACCACCTACCGGCTTGTCTGTACCTGAAAAGGCCATTGCACTTCCACCTCAAATGCGTATACTCGTTGCACCCAGCGTGCTGCGGTGACAGGAAGGTGCGTAACGCGGTCCGAATCGTCTTTTTTCAACCTGGGTGGCATGAGGCAGAGGGGCAACGAGAATGTCTGATTTCCAGAATATCATCGCCATCGACCTGGGCAATTCCAGCGGCAGAGTGGTCCTCGGGCAGTGGAATGGCAGCACTGGCTCCCTACGTGAAATCTATCGTTTTGCGAACGAGGCAAAGGAAGAAGGCGGCCACGTTGTATGGGACATTGAGCGAATCTGGCAGGAGGTTCTGAAAGGCCTTCGAATCGCCGCTGCCGAGACCGGCGGGCGCGTCGAGAGTGTCGGACTCGATTGTTGGGGCGCCGAGTATCTGCTGGTGGACGATGCTGGAAACCTTATCGGCCCGGCCTACACCTTGCGCGACCCGCGACAGGTTCGGGCGATGGAGCGTGCCTTCGCCATCCTCCCACGCAAGAGGATTTATGAGATTACGGGAATTCAGGTTATGCCCATCAACGCGCTCTACGGGTTGCTGGCGCATCTTGAAGAGTCGCCGGACGAATGGGAAAAGACAAGATTTTGGCTGGGCACGCCGGAATACTTTCTGTTTCGGATGACGGGGGTAGCTGTTGCAGAATACACCAACGCTCCCAACTCCCAACTGGTGGACGCCGCTTCAAAATCCTGGTCACACGAGATTTGTGAGGCCTTTGGTCTCAGCCTTGATCGGTTTCCACCGATTGTATCTCCCGGGACAATCCTGGGGAGCCTCCGGGCGGCGATCGCCAGTGAAGTCGGCCTCTCGAACGTCAAGGTTATCGCTCCGGCTTGCCACGATACGGGCTCAGCCGTTGCTGCCATTCCGTATCCTCACGATGACCTTGCATTCATAAGCTCAGGAACATGGTCACTGGTGGGCACCGTGCTTCGAGAGCCCCTGATCTCTGAGCAGGGGTATAAGTTCAATATCACAAACGAGGGCGGGGTGGGAGATACCATCCGGTTTCTGCGCAATGTGATCGGCTTGTGGTTGCTCCAGGAAGCCCTCCGAGAATGGAAAGAACAAGGATTGCAAGTGAGCCCGGCGGGATTGGCGGTCGAGTGCATGGACACGGCAATGGAGGGGCCTTGGTTCGATGTCAGTGAGGACAAGACCTTCCTGGCCCCTGGAAACATGGTGGCGCGAATCAACGCCCAGTTAAGAGCCCAGGGCTTCGCCGAGGAGAACCGCCCGGCGGCATTGTCAGGCATTATCTTTCGCAGCTTGGCCAGGCGCTATGCGGAGGTTATCAACGCCATCCGGATCTGCTCCGGGAAACATATCCGCCGCCTGTGCATTGTGGGCGGGGGCGTAAGGAATGAAGCACTTAATCGGTTGGCCGGTATAGCCACTGGGCTTGAAATCATCAAAGGACCGAGCGAAGCAACTCTGGTCGGCAATGTGGCGGTGCAGATCTCCGCGTTGGAGAATTCCCGCTCACTGGAAGAGGTTCAGGCGATTGCATCCCGCCTGACGTTTCTGGAAAGAATTTAGAGCGAATTTCAATCTTGATCAGGCCAAGGAAACCTGTGGATATCATGCGAAAGCAAATCGCTGGCGAATGTCTTGCCGAGGTTTTGGGAACTTTCACTCTCATCGTCATAGGAGAGGGTATTGGTGCTGCCGCAGTCATCATCGGCACCTATGACCCAATGGGAGTGGGGTTGGTCTGGGGACTGAGCGTGATGGTTGCCGTGTACTTGGTGGGCGGAGTCTCGGGTGCGCACATCAACCCCGCGGTGACTCTTGCCTTTGCGGCCTTTCGCAAGTTCCCAAAATGGAAAATCATTCCCTATATCCTCTCTCAAGCCGTGGGGGCATTTCTCGGCGCAGCCGCCGTGTATTGTTGCTGGCGAGGATTCTGGCAACCTGCAGCGAATAAGCTCGGGGTAACCATAGGTCAGTCAGGAAGTCAAAAACTGATGATGGTCTTCAGTTGCTACTATCCTAATCCTGGGTCGGTGGGAATCGGACCTCAGGATCTTGCCAAGGTTTCCACAGCCACGGCCTTCATGGTCGAAGTGATTATGACCATGCTCCTGCTGCTCGCGATACTGGCTCTGGGCGATGACCGTAACCCGCAGGCGCCGAAAAGCAATCTTGCTCCCTTGTTTATCGGGCTTGCAGTCTCAGCGCTGGTCATGGTCGGGGGACCGCTGACCATGGCAGCCTTGAATCCCGCGCGTGATTTTGGCCCGCGCCTTTTCGGGTACGTGGCGGGTTGGGGGCGGATCGCATTTCCCGGCCCGCGCGGCAACGAGTGGTGGGTTTACATTCTTGCTCCTAGCGTAGGAGGTCTGCTGGGTGGAGCAATCTACGAGGGGTTGGTGCGCCGCTTTTTCCCGGGGCTGACGGCGGGCCGCCCGACATAGGACGTAGCGCGGGCATCTCGCCCGCTGTCGCCGGAGCGTCCCGCTCCCGCACCCAGGTATTCATCGACGAGGGTAGGGCAAGCCCTACCCCTACCTGCGGCAATCGTAGGGGGGCGGCCTGGCCTCCCCTGTATCCTTTTGCTCCCCCCGCTCGCCTGATAGAATGGTCTAATACATGTGTCGAGGAGTTTCGATGAAAGCAGCTTTCTTAACCGGCATTCGGCAAATGGAGATTCGCGAGACGCCGCAACCGGAGATCAGCGACCCGCACAGTGTCCTCTTGCGCATCGGGGTGGTAGGCGTTTGCGGATCGGATGTGCACTACTACACGGCGGGGCGGATCGGCTCTCTGGTTTGCGAGTATCCGGAATGGACGGGTCACGAATGTGCGGGAACGGTCGTGGCGGTCGGTGACCAAGTGAAACGACTCAAGGTTGGCCAGCGCGTCGCGGTGGACCCGCTGATTCCCTGCGGGCATTGCGACCAATGCCTGTCAGGGCGGGAACACACTTGCCGCAACCAGGCCTTCCTGGCCTGCCCCGGGCAGGCAACGGGGGCGTTGGCCGAATACCTGGTGATGCCGGAAAGGTCATGTTATGTGATTCCCGATGGCATGAGCATGGTGCAAGCCGCGGTGGTCGAGCCGCTTTCGATTGGGCTCTACGCTCAACGCCTGGCGCAGATGCAGCCGGGAGCAAAGATCGCCATCCTGGGCTCCGGCCCCATTGGACTGTGTGTATTGCTTTCGAGCCTTGCGGCCTGTGATTGCACGGTCTATGCCACCGACCTGCTCGACGAGCGTCTCGCGGTGGCCCGGCGCTGCGGGGCAAGCTGGACCGGGAACCCGAAACAAACCGACGTAGTCGGGGCCATCCGCGAGCTCGAACCGCTGGGAGTGGATTTCGTTTTCGAGTGCGCGGGCCAGCAGGAGACCCTCGACCAGTCGATTGAGCTGCTCAAGCCCGGCGGAACGGTGCTGATGATCGGCATTCCTGAGGTTGACCAGGTCAGCTTCAGCATTCACACCCTAAGGCGCCAAGAAATACTATTGCAGAGTGTCCGCAGGCAGAACCAGTGCATGGCTCCCGCTATCGAGCTGGTATCAAACGGTGCCATCAACCTCGATCACCTCGTGACCCACCATTTCTCCCTTGCCGAGACCAAGCAGGCTTTCGACTTGGTCGCCGACTATCGCGACGGCGTGGTCAAAGCTGTCGTCCATGTAGCCGCATAACATGGCTGTTATTGCCGATTGTTGATTGTCGATTGGCAAGCTCTGGCAGCCCTCGCGGTGTCATTCTGCGCGCAGCGAGGAATCTCGCTCTGATTCTTTCTTCCACCAACTCCGTGGGTGGCGCGTACGTCCCGACGCTTTTTGCCGGGATGTATGCGCCCCTCGGTGATTGGTCACCGCACTCCGTCGATTGCCGAGACCGTGTGGAGGCGCATACATTGTGGGGGCAAAGGGAAGTGGGGGATTTCCGCCCGACACTGTCCCGCTTTCGGGTGCAAGAAAACAGGGAGAGGTTCCTCCGTCTAGGTGTGTTACAAGAGGAGGAACAGACGGCGGATGACGAAGATCCAATGAAGACGAGAGTTGTCAATCTCAGCTACGGCCCGGAAGCGCGGCGAACTAAAGGCAGTTGCTGGGAAGTCGTTCCAGCAGGTGGAAGGGTTGACAGAGCTTCCGGAAGATGGCAGTGAGACGGTTCTGGAATCGCCGGGGCAACCTGATTGATGCGACATGAGGAAAGGGAAGCTCGTATCTCATTGAATCACAAGGGAATAATTTGGTGCTGGAGGGGGGAGTTGAACCCCCATGCCGGGTGACCGGCGGCAGATTTTGAGTCTGCTGCGTCTGCCAATTCCGCCACTCCAGCGTTTGTCGAGCTAACAGGTTAGCATAGCGCCGAATTTCCCTCAAGGCAGTTTTCGGTTACTTTGAGGGTCATGATTCCAGAAAGTGGGCAGTAAGTGGTGGGCGGTGGCGAGGAAGCAATTCAAAATTCAAAGTTGCCCCAGCCACCAGTGCCTAGTGGCGTGTTACTGAAGAAAGTGAAACATTCGATGGTCTGTCACCCTGAGCACAGTGAAGGGTCTGTGCAGTTGTCTTCTTTACCGAACTGCGGGGACGCTTCGCTTCGCTCAGCATGACAGTGTGCAGGTAGCGTGTTTCACCTACTTGCGTAACGCAGCACTAGCCCCCATTTCTCAACGGCCTGCTAGAAGATATGCACTTTCACCGTCAGATATTTCTTGGGGCTCTTCTTGAATTCCGTGAGGAAATCTCTCAAGGATTGTGAACTCTGGCTCAGATTGTTGTAGAGCGTGGGGTCGGTGGAAAGCTTCCCCAGGGTGCCCTGGCCTTGGTCCATTCGTGTTGAAAGGGCATCCAGATGGTCGAACGTTTCGTTCAGGCGGTTATAGAGCTGGGGATCCTTCGCCAGCTTTCCCAACGTGCCCTGGCCCTGATTGATGTTATCGACGAGGGAGTCAGCCTGGGTCACGAGGTGGTTCACGTGGTTGTACACCGAGGGGTCAGAGACAAATTTGGCAAGGCTCCCCGGGCCGTGTTGCATGTCGTCGATGGCCTTATTCAGGCGATCAATGGTGGCGACGGTGTTGTTGTACAGGGTCTCATCGGCCATGAGTTTGCCGAGCGTTCCCTGGCCCTGATCGACGCGGGTAACCATCCGGTCGACGGTGTCGGCTGTCTTATTCAGGCGGTTGTAGAGGGTCTGATCGTAGATGAGCTTTCCCGCCGAGCCTTTTCCCGACTCGATCTGGCCTGAGATGTCGTTGAGTTTGGCGCTCAACACGCGCAAGTTGATGAAAACGTCATTGGCGTTTTGAACCACCCTTTTGACATCCGCTTCCTCGGAGGTTATCAGCACGCCGCCATTGGGAATCACTTCCTGGCCAGGACTTCCGCGCGTAATATTGATGTAGCTGTCGCCCAGCAGTCCGACGGTCTCAATGCTTGCCTTTGAGTCGGCGCGGATTTCGTGTTGGAAGGCGCTCGATACGTGCATCACAATCTCGACGGCGCGCGCCCGCTCAGTGTAGGGTGAGATTTCTATCCGCTCCACGCTGCCCACAGCGACTCCGTCCAGACTGACCTGGGCGCCCTGGCGCAGCCCTGCGGCATCGGTGACATAGGCTTTCAGCCTATATCGCCTTCGGAAGAATCCCTCCTGACCGCTAATGAAGAATATGCCTAAAGCGAAGATTGCCAGGCCGATGATCACCATTATACCGACACGCAGTTGGGTCCACTTTAGTCGCTGCTGTTGAGGCATGGTTTGTCTCCTTCCAGGGAAGTCATCCCTCTATTGTAGCCCAAGTTGCTGGCGGAATCGCCCTCAGGCGAGATACTTGAGCAGGTAGGGATCATGCGTGCCGGCCAATTCCTGTGTAGTTCCCTGGAAGTAAACTGCGCCATCCCGCAACAGCAGGAAACGAGTAAGGCGTATAGGGCCCCCGTGGTTCGCGCCGCCGGCGGGGACCAGCGCCTGTTTTCGCTCCGAGAAGACGTAGTTTGTGAGCACATAAGCATCCTGGAGACGGTGTGTGACTACCAGCGATGTCACGCCTTCCACGTCGCGCAACTGCGCAATGTGCGTGTCAATGGTGTAGCTGGTGACCGGATCAAGTCCAGCGGTGGGAGAATCATAAAGCATGATCGCGGGCCCGCTGATGATAGCGCGGGCGATGGAAACACGCCGGCGCATTCCGCCGGAAAGTTCCGACGGCATCTTATCGATGGCCTCCTCCATTTCCACAAGGCGCAGTCCTTCTCGGACTCTCCGCTCGATCTCTTCTTCCTGGGTGACTCCCTCCTCTCGCAAGCGGTAGGCGACATTTTCATACACGGAGAGCGAATCGAAGAGCGCTCCTTCCTGAAAAACAATGCCCATTCGCCTCCGAAATGTATCGAGCTGCTCCTCCGGAAGGGGCGTGAGATTCCGTCCATCCACCAGCACTTGGCCTGAATCGGGTTTGATAAGGCCAAGAATCAGCTTGAGGAGTACGGATTTTCCTGACCCCGTGACTCCGAGGAGGAACAGTGTCTCGCCCTGGTCCACTTGGAAGGATATGCGGGAGAGAACTTGCTTCTCATCGAAGGCCAGCGAGACGTCGCGAAGTTCGATGACAGGCGGATTGCCCATAGCTTGGAATCAACGTTGGCAGGCTCAGGTCCGGCTCCAGTCACCGGCGGGAGCTGCCACGGCTTTGCATAACGACTGCAACCTTGATGTTAGCATGACCGCGCGGAGAGCCCTCAAAAGAATCGGATGGCGATCAGGAATTTAGTGATAAAGAAGTCAACCACAAGAACCAGGACCGAGGCGACAACCATGGCCCGCGTCGTCGAACGACCCACGCCTTCCGTGCCACCCGTGGTGTTCAACCCGTAGTAGCAACCCACCATGGCGATGACGACCGCAAAGACAAAGGGTTTGATCATGCCCTGGGTGACGTCCTGATAGGTGAGGTTCTGTTGCACGGAACTCCAATACTCCCGGCTACTCAGGTGGACCGTGGAGAAGCTTATGAAAAACCCTCCCAGCATCCCGAAGAAGTCTGCGAGAATGGTCAGAATCGGCAATGTCGCCAAGGTCGCAAAGAGACGCGGCAAGACCAGTTTTCGGATGGGATCGGTGCCGAAGGCGCGCATGGCGTCGACCTGCTCGCTGACCAGCATCGATCCGAGTTCAGAAGCAATGCCGGAACCGATGCGTCCCGCGACCATAAGTGCCGTCAGGACAGGGCCCAGCTCTCGGACGACAGACAAGGCAACCATTTCCCCAAGCAGGCCAATCTCGCCGAAGGTGCTCAAGGTCCGGTAGGCTTGCAGGGCCAGCACGCCCCCGGTGAAAAACCCCGTTAACAAGACGATCGGCAAGGACCCGACGCCGATGACGTCCATCTGGACCAGCGTGTCGACGATATAACGCGGCGGCGTGAAGGCGCGCCGCAGGGAACCAACTAATAAGAAGGTGAAATCCTGCACCGCCAGCACCTTGCTTTTCACATAACCCACCACCAAGGCACTGATCCTCATATTCCGTTAGACAATTCCTCTCTATGCGTCGGTCTTAAGCCACTCTAGCCAGCGAAGTGTTTGAAGTCAAGCGGCTCGCAGGGCGGAACGCACCTGAGCAGGACCAAGCCACTTATTGCAGGAAGCGGCGACGCCCGAAACCCTTGCGCGGCGCACTCTTTTCACACCCCTTAGGGTAGGCAATTGGGTCGGTGGTTATGTCCGGGTTCCTCTTTGGGTGTCCTTTTCGCGCGGTCGGAAGTACAGATACTGGGAAAATGTTTCGCGGGAAGCAAGCCATTGGCCAAACGGGGGCTGAAAAAGAAAATGAGGGGGAAGTCCCCTCCCCCCTCCAAGCGTCGGGTCTTGGGTCTATTTTCCGGACTCGCATCGGCAATCTTTGATCGTCCGGTGTGAGTCCGTTTCTCTATTTAAGCACGCGGCATTCCAATACAGTTCGGAACTTAGAGCCTTTGACCTTCACGGTAACTGATTTACTTTCAGTTTGTTGCAGATAGTGAGAAAGAAGACGCGGCCAAACACAGGCGCAGTTCAATACAATTTTCTATATTACGGAATCAAAATTCATATATCTGTAACCCCTGGCTTACGCATTTTCTGTCCGCAAATAGGTGGAACGAACTACCCAAAACGCGCTGTAAGCGCTGCCATTTGCGCGCTGAGATCCTTGCCATTGAAGCATTGACACTCTGCCCCAACCTGCCGGCGCTCACGCAGGCGCCGACGCCGGCTTGCCGCGGGCGACGCAGGTCTCGCTCGTGAAGGCGTTACCGCGAGTGAGCGGCGGTGGCGGCAGGGGTGCTCGCCCTGGCCCCGATCCATTGGGGTGGGTCTCGAGCCTCAAGGACCACGGGCGAGATATCCATGCCACGCGTAGCAGGGGTGCGGGCGCTGAGGTGTTCGTCCCACCGGAGCCCATCGACAAAGGTCTTGGTTTTCGCGCCACTCGCCCTGAGAATTTCCGCGCCGGCAACAACCCATGCTAAACTTTACGTCGTCGCGACCGCATGATTCGGGTCGGGCTTTGAATTAAATCCGGCGGATGGGTTCGACTACTTGGTGCAGGGGTTCTCGATTGGACCGGTCTCGCGAGCTTTAAGGCATTTCGATGATTGATATTCACAGTCACCCTTTGTGGGAAGTCGATGACGGCGCTAAAACGTTCGAGGACGCTATTGCGATGTGCCAGGTTGCGGCCAAGGACGGCACTACGCATCTTGTGGCCACACCGCATTGTAATTATATTTACGCTTTCAATCCGGACCTCAATCGCCAGAAGATTGCAGAACTTCAGTCGGCAGTGGGAGAAGCGCCCAAGCTCCTTTTGGGATGTGATTTTCACCTCTCCTACGACAACATTCAGAAGATTGTCGAGACGCCGTTGGATTTCACCATCAACAACAGCTCCTACCTGCTGGTGGAATTTCCTGACCAATTCATTCCGGAGCAACTCGACCGCGTCTTTTATGAGATCCAGATGGCTGGACTGATCCCCATCATCACGCATCCGGAGCGCAATCCGGTTTTTGCGCGAAAGTCCGGGTTGCTGTATCACTGGGTAACGCATGGATGTTTGGTTCAGGTCACAGCCCAATCTTATACCGGCCGGTTCGGCAGGCCGGCCCTTCGCTTGGCCGAAGCTTGGCTGGCGAGAAATCTCATTCACTTCTTCGCCTCAGACGCCCACGACGTCAAATATCGCCCGCCTAAGCTTTCGGAATGCTATCGCAAAGTGGCTGACTCAAAGGGGGAGGAAACAGCGCAGAGGCTACTGACGAAGAACCCCGAGGCTGTAATCAGAGGCATGCCAATGCCCCCCCACCCCCCACCGCTCGCGTCAAGCAAACCAGAACCGAAGCGCGGCTGGTTTTCTTTCTTGACCCGTAGGTAGCGGGTCGTTTGACGTAGGTGGGGCAGGATGTGACATTCCAGGTGTCAGAGGCTGATGGCCGAATGCTGAACGCTCACTACTAACAACGGACGACTTTCCGTGTTCGCACGCAGAATCCAAGTGCAATTATTGAGTCCACAAGGGCCGCAGGCCTGCCCCATTGCTTGGCTGGACAGCTTCTTTATGCGGAGTTTCACCGGACGCTCGACTTTTGATGAGACTCTTCCCGTAGCGGATGGCTTGATCGAGGTGGGCTTCGGTGTGGACCTGCAGGCTCTGAGAGTGGACCTTGAAGATTGGCTTACGCGGAAGTTTGGCGGAGGCAAGCAGGTTAACTTGGCTCTGACGGAAATTGTGAATGGTGAATAGCGAATGGTGAATAGTAAATTGTGAACCGCGACTCATGCCCGCCATTTACCATTTACTATTCACCATTCATATATTACTTCTCCTGACACCCGGCGCCTGCTCTCATCACGTCACTTTTACAGCGATCAATACCTTGTCGTCGAGGTGAGTCCCCCGGGCCGAGAACCTGGTTACGTCGGCGTTTACGGTGGTTACGATCTCTGCCGCGCTCTGAGTAATCGCGCCTCGAACGCAATTGACGAGGCGCCCAGTCCCGTACTCCTCCTGCTGATCATCCATCGACTCCGTGATGCCATCAGTACAGAGGACCAGCACATCCCCCGTCTGGAACCTGACTTGCCCGTGCTGGTACCGGACGTTGTCGATAAGGCCGACGACCATGCCGCCTTCCGTAAGGTTCACAGGCTCCCCCTCGGGCCTGACGATAACCGGTGGAACGTGTCCGCAGTTGATGTAGTCGAGGGTTTGTCGTTGGATGTCAATCAGCCCCAGGAACATGGTGAAGTATTTGCCGCCGCGGGTTCCCGCCAGCATCATGTGATTCAGGGATTCCGCGAAGCTGCTGAGGGACTGGAGATTCAGCACCAGCGCGCGGAGCGTCGCCTGGAGGTTGGACATGATCATGGCCGAACTGATGCCTTTGCCCTCCACATCAGCTACGACCACAAGAAGGGAATCGGGGCCAAGAGTGAGGAAGTCGTAATAGTCACCTCCCACTTCGTAGCAGGGCTCGTTCATCAGGGCGATGTCAAAGCCCGGCACTACAGGCGCCCCTTCGGGAAGAAGGCTGCGCTGGATGTCGCGAGCCAGGGCCATTTCGCGTTCCAGTCGCTCCTTCTCGAGCAGAGCGCGATGGAGTTGCGCGTTCTCGAGCGCCAGCGCCATGTGGTCCGAAAGCGTCAGCAGAAAGTCCACGTCCTCAGAGGTGAAGCCTCCACTCCTTTTATTAAGGAGTTGGAGGGCGGCGATGATCTTTCCGCTCTTGTTGCGGATGGGAAGGCAGAGAATGTTTCGGGTGCGGTAGCCTGTCTGCGCATCCACGTCGCGGTTAAATCTCGGGTCGGCATAAGCATTGGGGATGTTGAGGATTTCGCCGCTCTGGGCCACGTAGCCCGCAATGCCCCTACCGAGCGGCAAACGGATTTCCCGCTTCTCCAGTCCGTGGGCGATTAGCGACCAGATCTCTTCGCTCTTTTCATCCACCAGGAAAAGCGTGCCGCGCTCTGCGTCCGCCTGAGCCTTGGCCACTTCCAGGATGCGGCCCAGCAACTCGCCGAGGTCCAGAGTTGACGCGAGGGCCTTCGTGGCCTCCATCAGGAACTGGAGTTTGGAGAGAGTCTGCTGCTCCGAGGAACGCAGCTCCGCGTTGCGCAAAGCAACAGAGGCAAACCAAGCGTGCAACTGAAAGACAACGAGCCTTATGCCGGGGGGAGTCTTCGCACATGCCACCAGCAGCACGCCTTTGGCCTTCGAATCCTGGACGAGTGGGTAGGCGGCCACAAAGGCGAGCTTATTTTCCTTCGCCCACGCGGAGAGTTCGTCGCCTTGGGCCGCTTCTGCTTCGAGCATCTGCGGCAGTCGCTCCCGCACGGCCCTCCCGAGCAGGGAGTTGTTCAACGATGCTTCCTTAAAGCTGGGCGGCAGTTTCGGCAGGCCCGCGGAGGCGCTCAACTGGAGGTTGGGCGCAGCTTCTCCTAGCAGCCAGAGGCTGGCATTCCCTACGCCGAAGCGTTTGACCAACCGTTCCACAATCGCATCCATGACGGCCTGCGGTTCCAGAGGTGTGCCAAACTTCCAGCCAAGGTCGCCGATCTCCCGCCTCAGGTCAATAACGCTTGGTGCAGTTTTGGAGCTCTTCTTGGTTTTGGGATCTGCTTTGATCACGGTGATTTCCCTGATTCGCTTCTTTGATTTGGATCGCCCTGAGTATATCCAGCCTTCCGGCAGGATGCAATTTGTTCTTGGCCGCGCGGCAGGGGTATTGTCCTAAATCTGTGTTGCCGGTTGTTATTCCCAGTCCCCGAATCGCCCTTTTGCTCCCAAATTTCGCTTTGATGGGAGCTTTTTGCATCGAAAAACCAGTTCGTTTTGAGTTTAAACCAGTTCGTTTTGGCATCCTTAAAAAGCTAAGTCGTTGATTCTACACAACTTCTTCGGCTCGTTCCCTCTATTTAGTATCTTTTTTCTGTTTACTTCGCATTCCCCCGCTGCCCGCCCCTCTCGCAACCTTCCCTGCTCCCCGGCCCGTTTCGCACATGACCTACTACGGTAGGCTATAACAATTCCGGCCTCATGTCAAGACTAGAATACAGGTGCCAGGTGTCAGGCTCCAGGCTGAAGGAGTTAGATGAAGGTCCTCTGCGGCTTGCGGTGACAAGGGCGATCGAAACGAAAAGTCGCAGAGTCTCTGGAGGGCGATAGTCTGGGCAAGCTGCTTGGGGGGATCGCAGACACGCCAAAGAAGGCACTTCTCCGCCACCCGCCCAATTTGGCCGCCGGCAGTATAATCGAGGGCCGAGCGGCGCTCGGCCTACGGCAAACCGCCATTTCGCGCTGGCATCTGCCACGCGGCCGTACCATCCGAGGTACGATCAAGCGCGGTTTGCGCTACGGTCGATTACACGCGGCCAATTGACCCGCTGTATCACTTGCTCCTTAAGCGGCTGGGAGCAGGCGACAGGCCCCTCAGCTTAGACCGACTGAAGCGGTAGGCGACGAGTCCGAATAAGTGAAAGGAGGAGTACCAGATACAGGAATACGCCAGGCGGGGCCAGTTCTCACCTCACGCACTGCTTTTTCAAGCAGGCTGCCAGGCCCCGCCCTTCCAGCGCCTTCATCGGGCGAGAGATTAGCGCGGACCTGCTTCTAAGGTCCGCGGTTGGAATGCACCGCCCGCCACTTGGGGCAAACCGTCTAGCTATCCCTCACACGCCTGGGCACGAGCTTGTCTGATGATCTTATCCGCTGCATCGATGAGGATGCGACCCTCCGAGGGCTTCAGCTTGCGGAAAATGACCAGCAACTGAACTCTCTCGATGAACTCATCGAGATCGTGAATCGCGCGCTCGACTTGGCGGCAACGCACCGCAGCCAGCTCGCTGCTGTCGCGGCCAGCCTCGGAAGCGGCCCGCGCGGCGGTTTCCTCGGACGGATCGCCCAAAGCAGCCAGCGCCGCGTAGAGCGGGGCAAGCAGGTATTGGCCCACGCCAGTGCTGAGCGTTCCAGAATCGATAAGGGTCAGCACCTGATTCTCCAGAGCGGCGGTCTGTGACCAGGAAGAAACTCCAAACTTGGCCACGAAGGCCTGCGTGGGCCACCCGGTGCCGATAGGCCAGACGTACACCCTTCCCCACTCATCCGGAGGAATTTTGTTGAGAACGCCGCCGGAGATAAACTGGTGGCCGGTGGTGGGGTCGATCAATACTCCGGTGAAGGAGCTAAAATCGCCCCCCCGCATCACGGCGGTCGGAAGAAACGCACCCCACGTCGAATTCGGCCCATCAAGCGTAGCTGGACCACAGAAGCCCTGCAGCCCCGGAACATTGGGCTCTGGAATCTTGGTCGCGAGCGTCTCCATTGCCGCCGAGGTTGTGTAGCCGACCACCATGGTAACCCCAACGCCTTCATAGGTGCCGAACACGGCGTAAATGATTTGGGTGAAGGGAACGTAACCGGTGGGATAAACGGCGCAATTGACGGCTTCCGTAGCGTTCCGTTGGAATGCTCCTGGCGTGGTGGGAAAATCAAACGAGCCAAAGGCGGGGAGTGGTCCTGTTGGTCCCGGTGAGGTCGTGCCGGTGACGTAGACGTCTTGCGAAGAGTCCACAGCAATGCCTATTCCGTAATTGTCCCCCGTTCCGCCCCCATACGTAGAATAGAGTAGCGAGCCTCCGCCCGCCTGCACCGCCGCCACGAAACCATCGGCGAATGCTCCATTGTAGCCGGGCTCGATAGTGCTCGCGCTCGCCCCAGGGAAGTCCGGTGAGCTGGTGCTACCCGTCACGTAAGCATCTCCTTGCGGGTCCAGGGCGATGCTTTCACCAAAATCGGAGCCGCTCCCGCCCAAGTAGGTCGAGTAGACCAGGGATGAACCTTCGGGACTCAATTCCGTCACAAAAGCGTTCTGTCTACCTTTCAGGGCGCTTTGCAGCGGGTGTTCCGTAGGAAAGTCTGACGAACTAGTTCCTCCGGTCACGTAGGCGTCGCCGGAACCATCCACGGCTACGCCGGAGCCGAAGTCGTAGGTGCTGCCACCAAGGTAGGTGGAATAAACCAGAGCCGTGCCGGTAGGATTCAGCTTACTGACAAATGCGCCAGAACAGCCAGAACATTCCGGCTGTTTGGCCTGAAACGCCTCTAGGGTTGTGGGAAAGTTGCTGGAATGGGTGACCCCTGTCACGTAGGCATTGGCCGAGGAATCGAGGGCGATGCTCCCCACGTAATCGGTCCGGCTGCCGCCGAGGTAGGTCGAGTAGACGAGTTTCGTCCCAGTGGGATTTAGCTTGGTGACGAACGCGTCGTCGCCTCCACCCCCGTAGGTGGTTTGAAACGCCTCATCGGAAACCGGAAAGTTGGTGGAACTGGTCCCGCCGGAGACGTATGCGTTGCGCGAAGAGTCCACGGCGATCCCATAAGCCCAATCATAGCTGTTTCCGCCCAGGTAGGTGGAATAGAGAAGTGCGGACCCTGTGGGGTTCAGTGCCGCAACGAAAGCGTTTTCATAGCCTGCCAGTGAGGTCTGGAACGCCCCTTGGGTGGTCGGGAAGCTGCTGGAATAGGTGGTCCCAGCCACGTAGGCGTCGCCCGAAGAATCCACGGCGATGGCGATGCCGTAGTCACTGCCGCCGCCCAGATAGGTGGAGTAGACAAGCGCCGAGCCCGTGGGATTCAACTTGGTGATAAAAGCGTTCGTACCACCGACCAGCGAAGTTTGGTACGCCCCGGCGCTTGTGGGGAAGTTGGTGGAAGCGGTCCAGCCCGTCACGTAGGCGTTACCCGAAGAGTCGGCAGCGATGCCATCGCCCTGTCCATCGCTGTTTCCGCCGAGATAGGTGGAGTACGCCACCACCGGGTCAATCACCAGCGGCTTGCTGCGATCGTATGGCCCCACCTTCAAGGCCACTTCGCGAGCGCCGTTCAGCACGTAACCACCCGGGATTTCCTGGCGCCCGCCACTGTCTTCCTGGTAGATCAGCGGCCTCTCGAAACGAACTTCGCCGCCCTCGACCGCTAGGAGCAGGTTGCCCCCCGCGTCCAGAGCCACTTTCTTTGAACCTTCCAGCCGCAACCGGATGCGGCCCACGTCCGCGCCCGGAGACACCACAAAATCGTGCTCCAGCCGCCCCTGCTTGCCGTAATAAACCAGATCTACGCCGCGATATACGTTCTTGTAGCTCACCTTCGCGTAGGTGGGAACATTGGTGCGCCATTTGGCCGGGTTATTGCCAAAGAAGTAATTGGCCTTGCCCGGCAATTCTTCCTCGCCCCTCACCCTGGCCGCAGGGTTCGCACCCAGCAGTTTCATGCGTAAGGCTATCTGCGCGCCCGATTCGGAGCTGGCGCTCCGAGATTCGAACCCGTTGATGGGTGGCTCCACACCCTTTATCAGCGGCCTCGCGATCCCATTAGTGCTATCGAGTTTTGAGTTTCCAATTTTGAGTTTCGCTCTTCTTGCTTCTGTTTCCCGACTTCCGCCATCTGGCTTCCGGAGCGCGAGCACGGCTTCGTCGCTGGTCAAAAACAGGACGTAACCTTTGCCATGCGAAAGGAACTTCACCTCCCTCGCTGTCTGGCCGTGGTTGGCCTCGAAACTCAAAGGCAAATTGGCATAGGCAAGCGTCGGCTTTTCAGCCTGAATCCCGATACCTTTGGCCCCGCGCGGCTGATGACCAATATGCCCAGACAGGAGCATATATCCCCCGCAGAGGCAGAGCATGAAAACGCATGACTTCCAGAGAATCTTTCGATGCTTCATATAGGACTCCTTTAACGGTAGCCACCAGGGTGGCCCTGGAGGTGATAGGAAGGTTTAAGACAAAAGGAACGGAAGGACCCGTCGGCCAACAAGCCTGGCGCGGAATAAACACGCCAACTCTCCTACACAGAGGCCAGAAACATGCACCCCCGCTGCTTCGCTTCGAACTGACGATGAGGAGCGCGTGTATACTACAGGAAGAAAAGGCTGTCAAGGACGAAATGAGCTTTGAAAGCAGATAGCGCGGACCGCCCGTCGGCTGACGAATCCGCGTCTCTTCCTCTCATCAACGAAGCCGCAGACCACAAATAAGGCGGTCTGCGCTACCCCCGGTTGGCGCGGGCCTTCAACCGAGCGCGGGCACTGCATTTGCGCGCCGGTGTATCCGGTAACGATTTCACTGGCCATGAAGTGGGGGCGAGGCGCCGCCTCGCCCCTACTGAGCACGCGGTCAACCAGCGCCGGAGCGCGGAGGGCGAACTG